>Ga0066903_100001038_pt1 | contig 19414 bp, 15 predicted proteins | sample PanSoiMetaGPlot1_FD_67491 | JGI IMG/M metagenome (GOLD analysis project Ga0066903, IMG submission 67491) | Tropical forest soil microbial communities from Panama analyzed to predict greenhouse gas emissions - Panama Soil - Plot 1 (version 2) | ecosystem: Environmental > Terrestrial > Soil >... | reverse complement strand
GCGGACCTGGTCTACGGCGCGGCGGGCGTCCGTGTCCCGCGGGACGGAGGCTCCGGCTGCCCCTGGGCGAAGCTGCGCGATGCGGAGGCCGCGTCTCCCGCAGAGCGACCTGACGCGGTGCGCGCACTGCTGCGCCTCCCCATCGCGGCGGAGCTGGGCAGGGCGCTGCGGCTGGACTCCGCGTTCGACGCGCTGGAGGGCGCGGCGCGCGACGGCCGCCGGTGGGGTCGCGCACTGGCCGATGTGCGGGCGGCGCTGTTCCCGGGACTGGACGGTGGCGTCTGAGAATCCCGTGCTGACCTGGCAGCGCATCTGGGAGGAGCGCCGGCTGCGCTGTATCCGGCAGGACGAGGTGGCCGAGTTTCGCGACCTCCTGCCCGTCGAGGCGCTCGCGATCCTGGAGGATGCACGCGCGCTGGCGTCGCTCACCGACCCGGCGGCGCACGCGGCGGCGGACGTGAAGCGACTGGTCGACCGCTTGAACGCGCTCGAGGAGCGAGCCGCGCTGTACCTCCACGCTCCGGTCAGCAACGGGCTCACCATGCTCAAGATCGCGGCCGGACAGCTGGTGGCTCTGCGGGAGGGCGAGCGGCCGCCGGCCGCCGGGTCGCTGCGCACCGCGACCGTCACGACCGGCGCGGCCTCCCGTGGGAGGTTCGCCTGGCTGCTGGTGGTCGGGGAGAGCGAGGAGGTGGTCGAGCTGACGCGCGAGTGCGCGAGCGCCCTGCGACCACCGGTTCCGGTCCACGTCGCCGCAACGCTGGAGGGCGCGCGGACGCGGCTGGGGCAGCGGGGCGGGGTGGGGTTGGTGGTGGCGAACCTCACCCTGGCGTCGATTGCCGGACCCGGGCCTCACGGGCTGGTCGTCGCGGCCGAGGCCTACCAGCGCCGTCACGCGACGCTGCTCGTGACCGGCGCCGGCGACTACCTGCGCTACTGGCCTCGCCTGACCGCATCCGGTCTGACCGGTCACGACGTCATCGTCAAGACCCGGCACGACTTCGCCGAGCGGCTGCACCGGCGCCTCTGGGAGATCGCATACCCGGCGCCCCTCACGATGTCCTACGAGGAGGACACGGGTCACCTGTTGTGGATCGGCGATGTCGAGGTATCGCGCCTGGAGGGCCAGGAAGCGCTCGTGCTGCGGGCCCTGGACAGCGTGTGGCAGTCTCCGCAGCTCATCGCGGACGCCTGCGGTGACACCCAGCTCGCGCCCCGGCCGTCTGCCGTGCCGCCGCTGATCTCGGCGCTCAGGCGGAAGCTCGCCAGAGCGATGGTCGACGCGGAGAGCCCCAGCGCGCAGGGCCAGGTGATCGAGAGCCGGCCCCGGCCGGGGCTCCCGACGCAGTACCGGCTGGCGCCGTGGCTGCGCTGGGAGGATCCGCCGCACGCGGGCGGCGCGGCGCCGTCGCTGCCGCCGGTCCTGGTGATCGAGGACGATCGGGACTGGTCACGATGGGTGACGGAATTCCTCCGCGACCACGGCTGGACCGCGAGCGGCGTCGCGACGGCGGCGGAGGCACTGCGAAGGCTGGCCAGCCCGCCGCTGCCGATCGTCGTGGCCGACCTGAGTCTGCGCGACCCGGGATCGGGCCGCGATCACCCCGACGTGGGCATGCGCCTGGTCGAGGACATCGCCGAGCAGCACCAGGGTGCGCGGGTGGTCGTGCTCTCGGCGTATGGCCGTCGAGACACGCTGCAGGCCGGTCTGTTCCAGTCCGGGGTCCGGACGGTGGACGTGATCGACAAGGCCGCGGGCCGGATCGAATGCGGGGCCATGCTCCTGGCCTCGCTGCAGCGAGCGGCGGATGAGCTGTGGCGCGGCGTCATCCGGGGCCGCGAGGACTCGCCGGGTCACCGCGTCGTCAGGCGCGCGCGGCGACGAGTCGAGGTCGACGGCCGTCCGGTCGGCGAACTCTCGCCGCGGGAGGCGTGCCTGCTCGACGAGCTCATCCGACGTCCCAACCAGGCGGTCAAGGCGGAGCTGCTCGAGGCCCTGTGCTTCGAGTCGCTCTCCCGTACCCACGCACCGGACGGGTACAACGCCCTCAACAAGGTGCACCTCACCGTCCGGCGCATGCGTCAGAAGATCGACCGGGCAATCGGCACACCCGGCGTCGGCGCGGACGTGATCCGGACTCCGCATCGCGGAGCGCGAACGGCGTACGAGCTGCACGGGCTGGTGACGGACCTGGCCGGACCGAGCGAGCGGGACTGAGCGGCGCGCTCAGCAGTGCTTGAGCGCCCGGTCGATCAGCTGCGACACGACCTCGTGCTCGGTCAGGTGCGTCGTGTCCAGCCGTTCCAGTGGGAGCAGAGCTTCGTAGCGTTTCACGGTGCGGTCTATCGACGCGTTGAGCTCGGCGAGGGTCACCGGGTTCATGATCTGACCCGCCTTCGACCCGGCGCTCCCGTTGCCGTCGCGCTGCATCGCCACAGCCGGATCGGTCTCCATCACCAGTACGAGGTCCATGGCAGGCACGCGGGGCGCCAGGCTGGTGAGATTGAGGGTCGTGCGATCCACCCTGGCCGGGGAGTCCAGGCGCGTTTCGTGCCAGTCGAACCAGCACTCCGCGTCTGCGACCCCTCTGTCGATCAGCACCACCCTGCCGTCGCCACGCTGTGCTTCGAGGATCTCATGGACCGTGGTCCGGCACGTCCACAGGTTGAAAGCGGGGTGGCGCTTGTCGGGAATGGGACAGCGGTGCGCGCTCTCGTCCACTGTCTTAACAATCACGTCGCAGTTCTGTAGCAGCGCTGCGAGGCTCTTCAGTGCTGTGGTCTTGCCGGCCCGAGGCGTGCCGGCGAGCTCGATGAAGAACGGCTGCGCACTGCGCCGCCGCCTGATCGCATGTGCCAGCCTCTCCACAGACTCGACGACATGCCTGGGCATCGGGCCGGGAGCGGCGTGGGTCCGCTCCGGCGCCTGGTCCGGGGTGGGTGGTCTCTGGGCTCCGATCAACTGGCGGCCTCCACGAGATTGGCGTTCTGTGCAGGTGAATTGCCACGACGTGACGGCGCATGCCCGCTGACCACCCGACCTCGTCGCGGATACCCGCCGATTGTAGCCATGCGCCATTGCGCTGCGCTGTCGAAGGGCTCGTCCCGCGACAGTCCGCAGCAACGGGGTTCGCGGTACAGTTTCGATGAGCTAGCTGCGGTTCGATGCGCGTCGGGGGGCGGTGTTCGGGGGGCCACCGTGACGACGCCGGCGTGACGTGGGAGGTGAGAGCGGTGGATGTGGTCGATGAGATGCCCGGTCCGGACATTCGGTCGGTGAGCACGCGCAGTAGTTTGTCCGGAGCCGACGTCGACCATGCCGCCTTCATAGCTCACGCCGTCAGAGAGATTCGAAAGAGTAGCGCAGCCCACGCTGGTGCGCTAGAGGGCACCGTCGAGCAACTGATCGCGGCCAGCCACGACACACCGCCGGCCGACGCCGTGAATGTCGAGCTCGCCATCTACGAAGCGGCTGTGCGCGCCGGCTTCTCGCCGTCGCTCGCCGCGCAGGGACTGGACCTGCTGCTCGCGCATCCGGCGGCGCTTGGCTCGAACGAGGGGGCGCATTCCTGTGCGCTGCTGTTCGCGGCCGCCTGCGACCGCCTGGAGGAACTCCTGGAACGACTCCAGTCCACGGGAGTGGAGATCGTGGACCCGCAGTCGCGGTTCGTCAACAGCCTTACGTGTGCCAAGCTCTGCCTGGTCCGCGACGACCCGATCGGCCTGGCCGAGCACGCCGACCGAGCCGCCGCTGCGGCGACCCGCCGCGAGGACGCCGAGCGCGCCGAGCGGCTGAGGCGAGCGGCGTACTGGCTGGTGCCCGAGCGGGACCACCGGATCTCGCGGTGGCGGCTCGCGGACTTCCACCACGTCCTGCCGCGTCAGGTCGCCGAGTGCCTGGAGCGCGGAGACCTGGCTGGCCTGGACCAGGCGGGGGCGCCGCACACGATCCTCCGGCACCTCAGGGCCGCGAGCGGTCTCCTCGCCGACACCAGCCACCTGGCCGAGGACCCCAACGGCCGCCAGTCCATGCTTCGGCAGCTCCTGGCGGACTGGGCGATGCGGGTGGCGAACGACATCATGGACGCGGACGAAGCGAGCACGGGCGCCGCGGTGCCCTTCACCGGCGCCGCCTGGCGACTGCTGGAGCCCGACCCGCCCGCCGCGGTGCGCGAGGGCCACGCTCGAGCGGTGGCTCACGCCTGCGGAGCCCTCGACGAGGAGGACGTCGTGGCGGCGGCCGAGCGGGTGGTCGAGGCCATGCCGCTCAGCGCGCGACCTGGCGCGAGGTTCGTTCCCGACGTGGTGCGGGCCTGGAAGGAGCGCGGCCGGCACGCTGCCGTCGAGCCGTCCGCCGAGCGTCCCGACCTGGCGCGCCTCCTCGAACGCGCGTCCACGGAGCGGCCCCGGCCGACCATGGACCTCGCGGTCCCCGAGGCGGCGTACCGCCTGAACGACATCTCGACCGAGGTCGAGCAGGTGATCGAGGCCTGCCTGCTCGAGCGCTGGCGACTGCTGCCTGACGAGCCACCCTTCCGCGGCCGGATGTGGTTCGACTCCGGGACCACCCACCTCCACTACCGGGAGGGACGCGACGAACGCGACCTGGTGGCGTCCTACAGGGCATTCGAGGAGGCGTGGAGGCGGGAGCCGAACAACTGGGTGACGATCCAGGGCCTCATCCTGGGCCTGCGCCGGCGCCTGGGCGAGAAACCCGGCCGCGACCACCTGCTGCAGCACCTCGCGCGTCTGCTTGACCGTGTCGCCGAGCGCGAGGTGGAAGCCGCGCTGGCCTACGCATCCCTGGCCGATCTCGCGTCGCTGACAAAACGGTGGCGGGACCGGCGCCGGTATCTCGAGGCCGCGGCCGCGGCTCTGGCCCGCCGCGTGCGCCGCCGACCCTGGACGAGAGCGCGCAACGCCCAGATCGCGGTCCACCTGGAGCTGGGGAACCTCGTCGCGGCGGGAAACGCCGCCTGGGAGGAGTCGCGCCTGTACCTGCCCGGCTCCCCTGCCAGCCGGCGCTTCGCGCTCCTGGCGGCGGCGCTGTGGGAGCGGACCATCGATACCGATCAATCGCTGGCGTCGGCCATCGACGCCGCGCAGCGCCACGCCGCGAGCCCCTTCCCGACGACGCAGGCCGCAGTGCGATACGCGGCCGACATCCGGCGTCTCGTGGTCCTCAGCGACCTTTCCCTGGACGACGACGCGCTCGAGGATCTCTGGTGGAACTGTCGGGGTGACGTGGACGAGCTCTGCCGATTCCTCGAGCGGCGCGGCCGCGATGCGGTCGACCCGCGCCGTCACTACCTCGCGTTCATGAGCCGCAAGCTCGGGACGCCGGAGGCCTCCGCCGCGGTGCAGGACGATGACCCGGGCCCGGCCGCGGCGCGCAGGCACGCGCGCCTGCGCCTGGCGGCGGCCGAGGTGCTCAGCCGGGATCCTGTGCACGAGCTGGCGATCTCGTCCGACGGCCTGGCCGAGACACATCTGACCGAGTTCATCGCAACGCTGCGGGAGTGTGCCGGCGAGGGCGAGACCGCGCTCGGGCCGTTCGTCGCGGCGATCCGGGACACGCTCACCGTCCTCGTCGAGCTGCAGCAGGCGATACCGGCCTCCGGCGCCGGTCTGGACGACAGCCGCCTGACCAGAGCGTCGGAGTCCCTGGCGCTGGTCAGGCGGAAGGCCGAGCAGTTCCACGAACCGCTGGCCGGCGTGGCGCTGCTCCTGACCCGACACCTCGCCCTCTCGCTGGAGGCGCCGATCACGATGACGCACCTGGCCGAGAAGGGCAGGCGGCTGGTCCCGAGCACGCTCGGCACGGAGCTGGGCCGGTGGTGGGTCGACATCTGCGCCACGACGGGTCCGCTGGACTTCTTCCACTTCCACCAGGCATACCGCTGCCCGCCGGACATGTCGCCGGCACACTGGTGGGTCAACGCAACGGTGCACGGGAAGCCGGTCCGCGAGGCCGTCGCCGAGCTCGCGCTGTCGCTCGACAAGCACGCCCGGCGGCTGGGCGAGATCGATGCCCGCTATCGCTCGTACCGGAACAGTCATCGGAGGGGGTCCGCCGGGTTCGGCCTCCGCGGTGCGTTCGATGCGTGCGGCGAGATCCTGCGGGCGGCGCTGGCGCCGCAGGCCGATCCGGCCAGGATGTGCGCCATCGCGGGAGCCCTCGAGCGCCTGAGCACATCGCTGCGTCGCATCGACATGGGACGCCTGACCGACGTGCCCGATCTGCTCTACGACCCAGCGCTGCCGACGGAGTCCTACCTCCTGCCCAGGGCGACGGAGCTGCTCGTGCACTGGCGCCGGAACGCGATGCCCGCCACCCACCTCCAGGTCGTTTTCGAGGTGCACGACGACGCCGCGCACGACGTGCTGTGTCTCATGTGCCTGGACGCCGGGCCGCGGCCCGTTCCCGCGGCGACGGTCCCCCTGCACGGCCTGGATCCCTTCGCTGACCTGGTGGAGGCACTGGGCGGTCAGTTCCACCTCTGGATCGCGAGGTCGGCCGGACTCAGCGGGTGCCGCCTTGACCACCACGACGGCATGAACTGCACCGCCGACGAGTACGTGCTGCGGATCGCTGACCGGCTCAGGGACCTGTCCGAAACGACCTGGTACGTGCGGCAGGCCCAGATTCAGTCCTGGCTGGGCGTCCTCGACTCGGCGCTGCGCACGAAGGGCAACGCGGCCCTCGCGTTCGCCATCCTCCCGCACCTTCGCGACTGATCCGTGTCGGTGAGCGGTGCGACTCAGCCCCCGACCGGACCGCCGGCGCGGTCGGCCGTGGTTCCGCTGCCGCTCCGACAGAACAAGAGCAGCCGCTCGAACGCCGCGTCCCAGTCCTTGTGGAACTCGAAGTACGTGTGCGTCACCACGGAGATCGGCGGCCGGACCGGGGCGAACCGCGCGACCGCGATGGGCTTCCCGCAGAGCTGCGCGTACGCGATCTCCCGTCTGACGTAGCTGTCGGCGCGCTGCACGTCCAGCGTGATGCAGGCGATCAGCCGGTCGGCAGCCTGGATGGCCTGCTCCAGCCCCGACGTGAAGTCGACGGCCTCGTCCATGTCGCGCACGTAGAGCCAGGTCACCACCCCGTGCTCGCGCAGTGCACGGTCGAGTCGCGCGGCGTGCACAGCGCCATCCTCGGTGGCGTAGCTGATGAACGCCGACGGCTCGCGGGCGGCGCAGTCCTCGGTCCGCACCGGCCGGCGCCCGGCGCGCGATCGGATCCGTCGAGCGACCTGTTCCACGTCACGATCGTGGCAGGCGCTGGTAGCCGGTCGCTGTCGCCTGCTCAGCTGCGGTGCGTTCGCATCCGAGCGGCCGGGTGATCCGCCGATCGGAGCCGGCTCCGATCGGAGCTTCGTAGTGCCGTGACCGTGCTGGAGAATGGGCGCCGGGATGCAGACTCGCCCGCGTCTCCTGCCCGTCGTCCTGGCCACGGCGACGTTCTTCCCGGTGCTCTTCGTCGTCCGCCGGTTGATCGACCGGTTCGTGCACCTGCCCGGGCCCGGCCACCTGGGGCGCAACCTGGCCGGCGAGGTCGTGCTCCTACTCATCACCGTCGCGATCGTGACCTGGACCGGCTGGTGGCGGCAGACCGGCCTGCTGGGCCCCTGGCGGCAACGCTGGTGGACAGTGCTGCTGCTCGTCTGGCTCGCGCTGATGCTGCTGATCGGCCTCCCGGTGCTGCTCCAGCAGAGCAGCGCGCGGCCGCTGTTCCCTCTGCTCCCGGTCCTCGCGCTCGCGGCGATGATCGGCTTCTGCGAGGAGACGCTCACCCGCGGCGTGATCCTGTACGGCCTGAGCCGGCATGGCCCACTGATCGCCGGCCTCATCAGCGCGGCGATCTTCGGGCTGCTCCATTCCTTCAACTACTTCGAGGGAGTCCCGGTGAGCTTCGTGGTCAGCCAGGTCACCACGGCCGCGCTGCTCGGCCTGCTCTTCGCCGGCCTGCGCGTGCGGATGCTCGTGCTCTGGCCGATGATCGTGGCCCACGCTGCCGTCGACGTGCCCGGGCTCCTCGGGGGCTACCCGCTCGACGTGCCGGATATGAGCCCGATCGCGATCGTCGTCTCGATCTGGGAGCTGATGCCGTTCGGGATGCTGGGACTCGGCCTGCTGCTCTGGGAGCACCTGAACGGCCGGAACCCGCTGCTCGACCGATGAGCGAATACGGCCGCGCGGCTACACTACGGCGCCAGGAGGTGGGAGGGACCATGCCGGAGGGAACTCGTCGCCCGGCGTGCGTCATCGCGGTCGTCGCGGTGGCGCTGCTGACCAGCGCGTGTGTCAAAGCGGACGTCGGCCTGACCGTCCACGCGGACGACCAGATCGACGGCAATATCGTCATGGCGGTCGACCGTGGCTTCGCCCCGCCGGGCGGGCAGGCGCCCGACGCACTGCTCGACCAGGTCAGCCAGCGGGTCTTCCACGGCACGGCCACCGGCTCGCACACAGAGCCGTACGCGGACCCGGAGTACGTCGGACGGCGGGTCACGATCCAGGGCATGAGCCTGCTGGACTTCAACCGCGGCACCGGCGACGGGGGGCTCAAGATCGTCCACCAGGGCGGTCAGTTCCGACTGTCGGGCACGGTGGACACGGCGAACCTCGCGCCCGCGCCGGGGCAGTCCCCGACGGCGACCTCGGAGCGCATCGCCCGCACGTTCGACGTCGTGATCCGGGTCACGTTCCCGGGCGCGGTCACCCAGGCCAACGGTCAGGTGTCCGGCGACACCGTCACCTGGCGGCCCAGGCTCGGCCAGCGGCTCGCCCTCTCGGCGGTCGCCGACGACGGCCCCGGCCCGCCGGTCTGGCTGCTCCCCGTCGTGCTGCTCGCCGGCGCGGTGGCGCTCGGCGGTCTGGTCGTCCGGCGCCTGCGGGCGCCCTCTCCGCCTGCCGACCGGGCCGCCTGAACGGCGTTCGGCGAGACGCACTCGACGGTCAGGGTGCGGCGCGAACCACCGTGTCGGCGCAGCTCGGCGCCGGCGCGGGCTGAGGCTCGCCCAGCATGTCCCACCAGTCCAGGTGGGCGCAGGCGTGCAGCTCGGTGCCGGCGCGCAGGCCACGCGCCGCGCGGGCGCGGAACGTGATGTCCCGCTGGTCGTGGACCGCGATCGCGCCAAGGTCCCAGCTCAGGCGGCCGCCGACCACGGCGGTCGGCGCGGGACTGGACGAGCCGGGCACGTACGTCACGCCGGCCGGCAGGGCGTCGACCACGACGGCGCCGGCGAGCGCGTCGGTGTCGCTCGAGTTGCGCAGACGAACGCTGACGGTGAACGTGCCGCCGGCCGGCACCGCGCCGAACGCGGTCTGCTGGAAGGCCGGCGGCCTTCGGCACACGCCGCTCCCGCAGAGGGACATCGCGCACGCGGCGACGGCACGGCTCCACAGCATCTGGATCGAGTACGGAGTGCCGTTCAGGTAGACGTCGGCGCCGGCCGAGTTCCGCGGGCTGGTCGTGTTGGCGCACTTGTCGCCGATCTCGACGCCGCCGGCGCCGCCCGCCCAACCGCCGCCAGTGGGGTTGGTCACCGACTCGGCGAGCTCGTGCGCCGTGACGCTGACCTGGGCGTCGGCGGTGACGTCGTCGGAGGGGTCGGTGGCGATCCGGCCGCCCGGCGTCGTGCCGCAAGCGGGACCGGTCGCCGCGCCGCCCAGGGCGTGGTCGCCCATGAATGCGTAGACGACATCGCGGCCGCCGTCGGCGAAGTCGAAGTGGTAGGCGCAGAACCGGAAGTTGGGCGCGACGTTGCAGTAGCCGGACCCGCCGTCGCACTCGGCCACGTCGAGGCCGGTGTAGACGAAGTACACGTGGTCGACGTCCTCCATCCACCCTCGCCGGCTCGCCACGCGCGTCACCTCGGCCCGGATGTCCGCATCCGAGAGCGGATCGGCCGGCGTGCCCGCGTGAGGGTAGGCGGTCGCCCGGTCGACCTCGGTGCCTCCGAGCGCGACCGAGTTGCCGGGCGGCCCCTGGTGGTCGGGGTACTGCGTCAGGAGGGCGTAGTAGTCCGAGCCGCCGACGTCGCGCAGGAACCCGTTCAGCCGCTGCTCGTAGGCCGCGTCGCTGGCCGCGGTCCCGGCCGGTTCGAAGTGGCGGCCGGCCGGGAGCCAGAAGATGGTGTACGCGACCGCGTGGTGCACGACCCTGCCATGGTGGTAGCCCGGGTTCTCCGCCGGCTGCGGCGCCACCCGCTGCACGGGGGCGGGATCGACCCGGTCCGGCGCCGGGTGCCGCCCGACGCAGGACACGAGCGCCAGGGCCACCGCGCACACGCCGTACCGGCGCATCGTCCTCTCCCATCGTGCTCGGCCGCGGGTGCGGCCCGTCCAGGCGATGTAGCATCCCCGAAATCGGGTCGTCAATGAGCGTATTCGTCGCCGGCCGCGTGCGGTTCGCCGTCGTGCTGGCCGCGCTCACCGTCCTCGCCTGCGGGGCGGCCAGCAGCGGCGCGATGGGCTCCGCGCCCCGACCCGTCGTCACGGTCACGGACGCCGACAACGGCAGAACCGTCACGGTCGGCCCGGGCGGAGAGCTGGTCGTCACGCTGGGCAGCACGTACTGGACCTTCCAGGGCAGCTCGAACCCCACAGTACTGCGGCAGGTCGGGCAGCCGGTCGCCTCGCCGGGCTCGTGCCCGCCGGGAGTCGGCTGCGGGCAGGTCAGCGCGACGTTCATCGCTGGCCAGGCCGGTCGGGCGGACGTCACCGCGTCCCGCTCCAGCTGCGGAGAGGCCCTCTCGTGCACCGGCGGCGCCGGAAGCTACCGGGTCTCGGTGGTCGTCAGCGGCTCCTGACGGTCAGCCGTCACGCAGGACGGTGTCGCGAGGTGCGTCCCGGTGCCCAGGTCAGCGACCGATGAACCGCGGCGCTCGCTTCTCCCGGAAGGCCCGCTGGCCCTCCACGTAGTCCTCCGACCGGAAGCACGCCTCGACCAGGTCCGCGACCCGCGCCAGGTCCCGGTGGTCCGGGTCGCGGACCGCTTCGCGAATGGCCGCCCTGCACGCGGCCACCGTCAGCGGCGCGTTCGCGCAGATCGAGCGGGCCAGTTCGCGCACCTCGTCCTCGAGCCGATCGGCCGGGACGACCCGGTTGACCAGGCCGATCCGGAGCGCCTCGTCGGCCGAGAGCCTCCTGGCGGAGAACAGGATCTCCGCCGTCCACGACGGTCCCACCAGGTCCACCAGCGTCTTGACCCCGGGATATCCGTAGCCCAGCCCGAGACGCGCGGCCGGGACCCCGAACTGGCTCCCCTCCGCCGCGACGCGGATGTCCGCCCGCAGTGCGGTCAGCAGGCCGCCGCCGATACAGTAGCCGCGGATCATGGCCAGCAGCGGCTTGTCGAGGTCGGCCCAGGCCCGGTTCACCGCGGTCCACGCCTGGTCGTACGCGGAGCGGCCCTCGGGGGTGGTCCGCCGCTCCTCGAACTCGGAGATGTCGGCACCGGAGACGAAGGCGCGATCGCCGGCGCCGGTCAGCACGACCACCCGCACCTCGGGATCGCGCTGCAGCGCGGCCAGCGCGGGCGGCAGCGCGGCCAGCATGTCGGCACCCAGCGCGTTGTGCTTGTCCGGGTTGTTGAACGTGACCTGCGCCACGCCGCCGTCCAGGTCGACGAGCAGCCGCCCGGTTCCGGTGTCCAGTCGCACCTTCAGACCACCCCCCGTGTACGCAGATCGTCCAGTTGTTGGGACGACACGCCGAGCTCCGCCAGCACCTCGGCCGTGTGCTGGCCAGCCTCCGGGCTGGGCTCGCGGACGCTGGCCGGGCCCCTGCTGGTCGTGACCGGGCCGCGGACCAGGTCGAGGTGGCCGAGCACCGGGTGCTCGACGCCGGCGACGACGTCGAGGTGGCGGACCTGCGGGTCGGCGAACGTCTCGTCGACCCGGTACACGGGGCCCGCCGGCACGCCCGCCTCGTTGAGCGCTGCCACCCACTCCGCCGTCGTGCCCTGCCGCAGCCGTTCCGCGATCAGCGCGTTGAGCTCTGCGCGGGCCGCCGACCGCTTCGCGATGGTGTCGAAGCGGGGGTCGCTCGCCAGGTGCGGCAGGCCGACGGTCTCGCACAGCGAGCGCCACAGCCGGCCGCCCGCGCCGGCCAGGTTGAGGTGGCCGTCCGCGGTCGCGAAGCACCCCATCGGCGTCATCGTCGGGTGGTTGTTGCCCTCCTGGCCGGGCACCTCGCCGGCGACGGTCCACCGCGCAGCCTGGAAGTCCATCATCGCGATCATCGACTCCAGCAGCGAGGTCCTGACCCACTGGCCCTCGCCGGTCCGGTCGCGCTCCCGCAGCGCGGCCAGGATGCCGATGGTGAGGTACAGGCCGGCCGCCAGGTCCGAGACGGGGATGCCGACGCGGGTCGGGCCGGTGCCGGGCTGGCCGGTGACGCTCATGAGTCCGCCCATGCCCTGGGCGATCTGGTCGACTCCGCCCCGGCCGGCGTACGGACCGGTCTGGCCGAACCCGGAGATGGAGGCGTAGACGAGACGCGGGTTCCGCGCCCGCACGGCCTCGTAGTCGAAGCCCAGGCGGTGCTTCACCGGCGGCCGCATGTTCTCGACCAGGACGTCGGCGGTGTCCACGAGTCGCATCAGCAGGTCGCGGCCCTCGCCGCACTTGAGGTCCAGGGTCACGCAGCGTTTGTTGCGGTGCAGGTTCTGGAAGTCGGGGGTGTGGCGGCGCTCGTCCATCTGGTCGCCGCCGGCCGCGCCGGGCGGCGCCTCGACCCGGATGACGTCGGCGCCCCAGTCCGCCAGCTGCCGGACGCAGGTCGGGCCGGCCCGGGCCACCGTCAGGTCGATGACGCGCAGGTCCGAGAGCGGGAGCCCGTTGTCCGGCTGCATCTTGGCCGCACTGTACAGGACGTCCGGACGTCCGGCCGAGTGCATGACAACGGTCACGGGGCCGGACCAGCTTTTCCTCACTTCCCGGCGGCGTCGGGCGGCCTTAGGCTTGACGGCATGACGGGCTTCGGGCGCCTGCTGACCACCGGTCGCTGGGTGATGGTGTCCCTGTCCGTCTTCTTTTTCGTCTTCGCCCTTCCGGCACGCATCGTGCCGACCGGTCCGCCGCAGTGGATTCAGGCGGTGCTCCTGCTCGCCCCTGCCGCCGTGTTCGCCTGGTTCTGGGCGAGGTGGGTCGGCACTCGGGACGTGGTCCGGCCGGCAGTGGCGGTGGTCGCCTACACCGGGCTCTCCGTGCTGGCCTTCGAGGTGGTGCCGCACCCGCCCATCGCGAGCGGCGGCCTGCTGGTGTTCGCGGCGATGCTGATCGGCGCCGGGTTCGAGTGGCGCGTCGCCCTCGCGGCGCTGGCCGCGCTCCTCGTGGTCCAGACGGCGATCGACTTCCAGCAGCACCTGCCGACGAACGCCCTGAGCTCGGGGATCGGTGACCTGCTGAACACGGCATTCGTCGGCATCGTCACGATCGGGGTCCGCCTGCTGATCCTCGCCTACCAGGAGCTCCAGGCAGCGCGCGAGGGGATCGCGCAGCTGGCAGTGGCCGAGGAGCGGCTCCGGTTCGCCCGCGACCTCCACGACCTGCTCGGCCAGACCCTCGCGACGGTCGTGCTGAAGAGCGAACTCGTCGCCCGTCGCCTGCCTCCGGACGTGGGGCCCGAGCTGCGCCAGGAGCTGCAGGAGGTGGCGCAGGTGGCCCGCCGGTCGCTGGACGAGGTGCGCGAGGCCGTCGCCGGGTACCGGCAGGCGAGTGTGGACCGCGAGCTCGTGAACGCGCTCATGGTCCTGCGCGCCGCGGGCATCACGACGACTGTCGACAACCAGGCAGGTCCCATGTCTCCCGAAGAGGAGGGCGTGTTCAGCTGGGCCCTGCGGGAGGCGCTGACGAACGTCGTGAAGCACAGCGGGGCCCGGAACTGCCGGATCACGCTCAAGCGATCCGACGGCAGGGTGGCGCTCGAGGTCGCTGACGACGGTCGCGGCGCGGACGGCCCGGTCCGGTTCGGGAACGGCCTGCGCGGCATCCAGGAGCGGGCGCTCGCCGCCGGGGGACGGTCGACGGTCGAGGCCGACGGCAGCGGCTTCCGCACCGTCGTGGAGCTGCAGGCGGGTTGATACGCGTCCTGATCGCCGAGGATCAGGCCATGATCCGCGGCGCCCTCGCCGCCCTGCTGTCGGACGAGCCGGACATCGAGGTGGTGGCGCAGGTCGAGCGCGGCGACCAGGTGCTGGTCGCGGCGGTCGAGGCGAAGCCGGACGTCGCGCTGCTCGACATCGAGATGCCGGGCTGCGACGGGATCGCGGCGGCGGCCGACCTGCAGCGCCATCTGCCGTCCTGCCGCACGCTGATTCTCACGGTGTTCGGCCGCCCCGGCTACCTGCGCCGCGCCGTGGAGAGCGGGGTACGGGGCTTCCTGCTCAAGGACGCGCCGCCGGACGAGCTGGCGGTGGCGGTGCGCAGGGTCATGGCAGGCGAGAAGGTGTTCGACCCCAAGCTTGCCATCTCGGCGCTCAGCGACGGAACCAGCCCGCTGACGCCGCGCGAGCAGGAGGTGCTGTCGCTCAGCGCGGACGGCGCCAGCGTGGAGGCGGTGGCCAGCGCGCTGCACCTGAGCAGCGGCACGGTGCGCAACCACCTGTCCATCGCGATCCAGAAGGTCAACGCCCACAACCGCATCGAAGCGGCGCGCATCGCCCGCGAGAAGGGCTGGCTCTAGTACGGTCCCCCCCCCTTCGCGGGGGAGGTGGTCCGGCCACGGACCGGCGGGGGGCGAGCGGCGCTGCGTGACCGACGGCTCTGCTCTGTCTGAGCGACCCCTCCCTACCCTCCCCCGCGAGGGCGGAGGGACTGTCCCGGTTCCTCACACTCCGTCACGTGACACCTGTCATGCGAAGCGCTCCCATTGTCACGAGAAAGTCGTGATCGCGGCGACTTCTGCACAGTGCCCCCCTGGCCCTACGTTGTGATCGTGACGCAGGAAGCGTCACAGAAGCCAACTGAAAGGAGCCACTGGCAATGCAGATCGCAGACAGATCAGTCGAGCACGTCCAGGCAAGCGACGTCCTGGTCGAGGCCGAGGCGATCACCAAGGTCATCGGCAGCAACGGCACGTCGACGACGATCCTGGACGCGGTTTCGTTCGCAGTGCCGCGCAACAGCCTGTTCGCCATCAACGGGCCGTCCGGGAGCGGCAAGTCGACGCTGCTCAACATCCTGACGGGGATCGACCGGCCCACGTCCGGCCGCGTCGTCTTCGCCGGGAACGAGATCGGCCACATGAGCGAGAATGGGCTCGCGCGCTGGCGCGGCCGCACCGTCGGCATCGTCTTCCAGTTCTTCCAGCTCCTGCCGACGCTCACCGCCCGCGAGAACGTCGAGCTGGCGCTCGAGCTGGGGGGCGCGTTCCCGCGCCGGCAGCGCCGCGAGCGCAGCCTCGCCTGCCTGGACGAGGTCGGCATGGCCGACTACGCCGACCGCCTGCCCAGCCAGCTCTCGGGTGGGCAGCAGCAGCGCGTCGCGATCGCCCGGGCGCTCGCCAACGACCCGCCGGTGCTGGTCGCCGATGAACCGACCGGCAACCTCGACTCGAAGTCCGCGCACCAGGTCTTCGACCTGCTCGGCAGCCTGACCGGGCGCGGCAAGTCGGTGCTGTACGTGACCCACGACCGCGAGCTGGCGGCCCGCGCCACGAGCCGGGTCGACCTCCTCGACGGCCGCGTGATCGGCCTCGGCGCCGTCGGCGCCGGGCGGGAGGCGGCATCATGAGCGCGCTCACGAAGAAGGCGATCCGGGACGTCACGCGGCGCAAGCTGCGCACCGCGCTCACGGTGCTCGGCATCGCGATCGGCGTGACGGGCCTCACCGCCATCGCGATGGCGTCCGGCCAGTTCACGTCCGGCCTCGACAACCTCAACGACACGACCGGCCAGCCGGACATCCAGTTCTTCGTCGCCCCGACCACCGCCCCCGTCGCGGACGTGCTGAGCCGTCAGCCCAACGTCGACGTGGCCGCCACCGAGACCTACGCCGCGACCCGCTGGGCGATCCCGTCCGGTCACGAGCCGCTGGCGATCACCGGCCTCGCCGACTTCCAGAACCTGCGGTTCCAGAAGTTCACGATCGCGGCAGGGACGCAGCCGGGGCCGGGACAGATCCTGATGGAGTCGTCGGACACCGCGGTGACGCCGTTCAAGGTCGGCGACACCATCACGCTCCAGGTCGGCACCGGCACGCGCCAGCTCGTCGTGTCCGGGCTCGCGCACACGCCGGGCGCCGCCTCCCCGACATTCACCCGCCGGGCGTCCGGCTACATGCAGGAGTCCGACCTGCAGTCGCTGCTGCACGTGAACGGCTCGAACCTCGCACTCGTACGCCTCCACGACTACGGACAGCGCGCCGCGACCGCCGTTCAGCTCGGTGGGGTCCTCCAGTCCCAGGGCGTCGTCGTGCTGCAGAGCGCCGTGGGCCGGGACGTGTCGGGCGGATCGAGCTCGATCATCACCGGCATCTTCACGATCATGCAGGCGCTCTCGGTGCTCGCCCTGCTGCTGAGCGTGTTCCTGCTGCTCAGCACCATCTCCACGCTCATCGCCGAGCAGGTCCCGGTGATGGGCACGATGAAGGCGATCGGCGCCAGCGGCGGCAGAGTGCTCCGCAACTACCTCATGGGCGTCGCCATCTACGGGGTGGCCGGCACGGTCATCGGCATCGCGGTCGGCATCGGCCTCGGCGACCTGCTCTACCGCTACTTCGCCGTGAACCTCGGCATGGACCCGTCCGCCATCCAGATCGGGCCGTCGCTCTTCATCCAGGCCGTCCTGGTCGGCGTCGGCATCCCGCTCGCGGCGGCCGCCCTCCCGGTGTTCCTGGGAACCCGGGTCACTGTCAAGCAGGCCCTGTCCGGCTACGGGATCGCGAACGGACAGCGGCGCCGCGGCGTCTGGAGCGCCGCCGTTCGCGGGCTGCTCGGCTTCGTCCCGCAGACCGTGCAGGTCGGGCTGCGCGGCCTGTTCCGGCGGCGCACCCGCTCGCTGCTGACCGTCGCGGCGCTCGCCGTGACGGGCGCTGCCTTCCTGGCGGTGCAGACCACGACCTCCTCCTGGAACGCCGCACTCGGCGACGTGTTCACGGGCTTCGACGTGTACGCGAACCTCGACAACCCGCAGCCCTACGGCTCGGTGCAGCCGACGCTGGCGGCGGTTCCGGGCGTCGCCCGCATGGAACCGCTCTCGCAGACGCTCGTGCAGACGAAGTGGGGGCGGACCCTGCTCACCGGCGTGAGCGCGGACCCCGTCCTGTATCAGCAGCACGTCGTCTCCGGCCGATGGATCACCGATGCCGACCAGGGCGCGGCGCTGATCAGCCAGGACGCCGCTCAGAAGTCGGGCCTGAAGGTCGGCGACACGATCGACTTCCACACCGACCTGCACCGCGCGAGCTGGCGGATCGTCGGCATCAGCCGCGACCTGCAGAATCCGACGGGCGCCGGCGTGATCATCACCACGCGGGCGCAGGCGAACGCGTTCAACGGCCTACCGGCCGATTACTTCCAGACCCTGCTCGTCAGCTCGACGAGCAGCAGGCAGGCGGACGTCGACGCCCTGGCCCGGCGCGTGGACGCCACGCTGGGCGGCACGCCGGCGCAGGCGACCGTGTTCACCACCAACCAGCTGGTCCAGGGCAACCAGAGCACGTTCCTGATCCTCTACGCGCTCTTCTACAGCGTGGTCGCGATCGTCGCCCTCGTGGGCGCCATCGGCCTGTTCAACGCGCTGGCCATGGGCGTGCTGGAGCGCCGGCGCGAGATCGGAATCCTGCGCGCGATGGGCGCCACCGGGCGGCGGGTCGCGCAGGTGTTCTGGACCGAGGGCGTGGGCCTCGGCCTGGTGTCGTGGGTGATCGCGGTCGCGATCGGCATTCCCGCGGCGTACGGATTCCTGCAGTTCGTGGGCGCGGTGCTCCTCGCCGTTCCCTTCGTCTTCAACCCGGCCAGCATCCTGGCCATGCTGGTCTTCATCGTGGCGGTGGCCTCGGTCGCCACCGTGGGGCCGGTCTGGTCCGCCTCGCGGATCCGGATCGCCGAGACGCTCCGCTACGAGTGACCCAGCCGCCGGAGGGGAGGCCGCGCCTCCCCTCCGGCCGCCATTCCTGCGGCTGGTACGCTGGCTGCGCCCATGAGCTCCCGAGACCCCGAGGACGTCGACGCCTACGATCGCGACCTCGGGCGGATCACGATCGGGGGTCCGACGCCGCTGACGGCGCCGATCGAGATCCGCGAGTACGACCCGGCGTGGCCCTCGCTCTACGAGCGCGAGGCGGCGCGGGTTCGCACCGTCCTCGGCGCACTGGTGGTCCGGATCGAGCACGTGGGCTCGACGTCGGTGCCCGACCTCCCGGCCAAGCCCATCGTCGACGTCGGGCTCGAGGTGCCGGACTCGGCCGCGGAGGAGACGTACGTGCCCGCCATGGAGGAGGCCGGCTACGTGCTCCGCATCCGGGAGCCGGAGTGGTTCGAGCACCGGCTCTTCAAGGGCCCCGACACCAGCGTCAACCTGCACGTCTTCTCGGCCGGCTGCGAGGAGCTCGACCGGATGATCCTGTTCCGCGACCGCCTTCGGGCGAACGCGGCGGACCGCGAGCGGTACGCGGCGCTCAAGCGCGAGCTCGCGTCGCACGAGTGGAAGTACATGCAGCAGTACGCGGACGCCAAGAGCGCGGTGGTGGAGGAGATCATCGCGGCGGCCGCTCGCGACCGGCGAGCGTGACGGTCGAATTGGCCGCCGTCTACGCCGCCCTCCGCGAGCGATGCGAGCTGGAGCACGGCGACCCGCGACACGAGCTGGTGGCCCACCTCGCGGGCCGGACGCCGGCCGAGGTCGCGCGCGCCGTGAACGGCCTGGTCGCCGCTCGGGCCCGCGAGGTGGTGGTGCTGTGGCCGGGCGAGGGCCGAGTCGGGCGAAGGGGGCGCGGGGAGCGCCCCCCACCTCCCAGCCTGGGTGCCGCAAGGACCGGCTGTCCAGGCTTCCCTCCGGCGCTTCGCGGCCTGGACACCCTCCGCCTGGTGCCGAGCCGCAAGTGGGTCACTCACGGCCCGGAACCATGCGTTGCTGCGCGTGAGCGTGGTTGCTCCGGGCTGCAGACCACCCTCACGAGCAGCAACCGCCACCTGCAGCCTGGATGTGGCACACATGCGTGTCGGACGCAGTCGTGCCGTACGGCGGCCACCTCATTCGGCGCCCAGGGCGTGGCACCGGTACGGCAGCACCGGGCCGACCGCCGCGGCGGTGCCGGCGGTCGTCATGGCATGCTGGTCTCGTGACGATCGAGGACCTGGTCCGCCTGCGCCGGGCCCGCGACCAGATGGACCGCGACTACGCGCGGCCGCTCGACGTCCCGGCGCTCGCGCGCGGCGCGTTCATGTCCGCCGGCCACTTCTCCCG
>Ga0066903_100001037_pt1 | contig 19416 bp, 18 predicted proteins | sample PanSoiMetaGPlot1_FD_67491 | JGI IMG/M metagenome (GOLD analysis project Ga0066903, IMG submission 67491) | Tropical forest soil microbial communities from Panama analyzed to predict greenhouse gas emissions - Panama Soil - Plot 1 (version 2) | ecosystem: Environmental > Terrestrial > Soil >... | reverse complement strand
AGCCGCCACGGGCGTCGACACGCGGGTCGTGTTGATCTGCGTCCGGAAAGCGGACGCGGATCAACATGATTGGGAAGCTTGGCTCCGCGGCGGCCAGATGGTTGGCGCCCCGCACCGTCAGCCGGCCGGACTGACCGTGAGCGTGCGGGCCGAGCGGGAGACCTCGAGGCCGCTCCGGTTCCCCGCCCGGTCAACGAGGCCGACGGTCGTGCGACCTCCCGCAACGTCGACGCTGCGTACATGGAGGGCCGAGCTGTCGAGCGCGAGGGAGAGCGCGTAGGTCTCCGTCGCACCCCGGTTCGAGTAGGCGACCGTCCACCGGGGCCGGAACTTGCGGAAGTCCGGCGAGGTCCAGCCCTGGAGGGGGTCCTTCTGTCCCCTGACCTTCGAGCGCAACGTGCCGCTCGGGGCCAGGTCATAGACGCCCCCACGCAGCGATCCCGCCCGCAGGCCGAGCGATCCCTCCGGCCCGCCCGTGCTGACCCTGACGCTGGGACCGAGCTGGAGGTAGCGCGTGTAGGTGTGACTCGCCGCCGACCGCACTCTGTCGACCACGATCAGGGCGACTCCCGGCTTGTAGAGGAACAGGCGGCGATGGTCGACTGCCTGTGCCTTCAGCAGCCGGTTGAGTCCCTCGATCGCGTACCACCCCTCGCCCGTGCCGGCGGCCGTCAGCCCGGACCCGTACGCGGCGCTAGCGTCCGTGATCGGAAACTCTCGGCCGTCCACGGTGAGCACGCTGTGGGCCCGGGCCGAGGTGACGAAGTCGCGAACCGGGCCCGGGTCCTTGTCGTAGAGGCCGGTGTCGGCGACGACCGTCGTCCCGTGGTCGAACAGCTCAAAGCTGAGCTCGTCGGCGTGCTTATGCGTGAGGTTGTGAAAACCGTCCGTCACCGCGAGGTAGCCGGTGCCGGAATCCTCCGGCGCGCGCACGAACGCGAAGCCGGCCCCGAAGAACGCCTTCAGCCCGGTGAGCGGATCGGCGCCGGTCACCGCCCAGTCGGGGGCCTGGTCGAGGTTCGAGTCCCCGAACTGCGTGATCTCACCGTTTGGCTTGACGAACCACGCCGCGGCGCTCTTCATCTGCGCAAGCAGGTCGCTCAGCTCGGGGTCCGGCCCGTATGCGGCGAGGTAGTTCTCGACCGCTCCGATGACGAGGAACTGGTACCCGGAGGAATGCTCCAGCCAGACTCCCTCCGACAGGCGCCCTCGCAGGGTGTCCTCGAAGCGAGCTCGCGAAAGCTTCCTCCACCGCTCCGCCTGGTCGAGGAACGGGAAGTAGTTGGCGAGTCGGAGCAGGCCGAGATCGACGAATAGGCCGTGGTTGTCGGGGACGAAGTCCTGCTTCGAAGCCAGCACCTGACCGTGCTCGCGGATCGAGCTGAGCATCAGCCGTCGCTCCTCGCCGGAGAGCATCTGCTCGCACCCTGCGGCCCGCAGGACGTATGCGAGTAAGGGGACGCGGTCGCCCACCACCTTGTCCGACCAGGCCTCGGGCGGCGTCCCGGGCTTGCCCCTCGGGTTGTGCCGGATCCAGTCGAGCGCGACGTCGCGGGCCTGACGGAGGTCGTCGACGTCGCCGCTGGCGGCATAGCTCGACAGAAGCGGCGCGAGGAACCGCAGCTTCTGGAGGTTCTGCCGGTAGCGGTTGGCGTCGAGCGGATCGGTACTCCAGTCGATCGGGACCTGCAGCCGGGTCGGGCCCGGCCCGAAGACGTGAAAGCTCCCCTGCCGAGCTGCCTCGAGGCGGCGGTCGCGAACCGGCGGCACGTCGAAGTCGGCGGGGTCGGGACAGGGCGCCGCGTCGAGCGCGAGTGCTGGGGAGAGGGACATCCATCGGTCATCGGAGCCGCCGCCCGTCGCAAGGCTCGCCACACCGAGGATGACGAGCGCCACGGCCGTGGCTACCACGGCGTGTAAGACGCGCCGGCCTCGGCGTGTGAGCACGGGCGCGCTCATGACCTACCCCTCGCGGCGACGATAGCCCGCGGTGGCCGAGGGGTCAAGCGTTCGCGGCTGCGGCCTCAACGGCGCCGCTCCGTGCACGAGCGCTCCTCACCCTCACCGGCACGCCGTGGCGGGGGACCATGGTGATGCCCCGCATCACGACCGGGTCGGCCTTCGGCCGCACGGGCTCCAGCTCGACGCTGTCGAGAACGACCCGTATGACCTCCGCCATCTCGGCCTGCGCCAGCGCCGCGCCGATGCAGCGGCGGATGCCGCCGCCGAACGGGAGCCACGAGTACGACTCGGCCTTGCCGTCGAGGAAGCGCTCCGGCCGGAACTCGCCCGACTGCGGGTAGAGGTCCTCGCGCCGATGGATGACCACGATCGCCGGGTAGACGCGAATCCCGGCGGGCAGCTCCCAGCCGGCGATCACGCGCGGCTTGGTCAGCGTGCGCTCGGTCGCGTCGATCACCGGGCGCAGCCGCAGCGACTCGGTCACGGTCGCCTCGAGGTAGGCATCGTCTCCGGCGTCGATCTCCTCCCTCAGCCGCCCGAGCTCGCGGGGGTGGCGCAGCAGCAGGTCGAACGCGAACGCGAGGGCGGTCGCCGTCGTCTCATGGCCGGCGGCGAGCATGGTCATCAGCTCGTCGCGCAGCTCCGGGTCGCTCATCGCCGCACCGTCCTCGTCGCGCGCGCGAAGCAGCAGCGAGAGCACGTCGGTGCGCTCCTCCAGGTCGGGCTCCTCCCGGCGGCGCGCGATCTCCTCGTAGATCAGGCGGTCCGCCAGCGCCAGGCGGCGCTGAAAACGGGCCCATGGGCTCCAGCGACCGAGGTCACGGCGGAACGGCCCGGGCAGGAACAGCATCGGGCCGGTGTCGATCACCGCCGCGAGAGCGGCTCGCAGGCGCTCGACCCGCGCCGGCTCGGTCACGCCGAACACGGCGCGGCAGATCACGTCGAAGGTCAGCGTCCGCATACGGTCGCGCAGGACGACCTCCCCGTTCGCTGACCAAGTGCCAACCTCCGCCTCGGCGACGTCGCGGATCACCTCGCGGAACTGCGTCACGGCGGAACCCTGGAACGGCGGCAGCAGCAGGCGGCGCTGGCGGAGGTGCTCGGGGCCGTCGAGGACAAGGACCGACCGCGGGCCCAGGACGGGAGAGAGCGGCTCGTTGGCCTCGCCGGCGTGCAGGTCGGACTGGTCGCCCGTCATGAGCTCCCGCACGGCGGCCGGATCGGCGACGTAGACGCCGGTGCCGAAGATCAGGTACGGAACGGTGAATACGTCGCCGTAGCGGCGATGCCAGCCGAGCAGGCTCTCGAGCGGCCGCTGGATGAGGCGCAGCGTGTTGAGGGTCGCCGGACCGCGCGGTCCGGGAGGGAGTGAGGCCATCTCACTCGCGCTTTTCGCGGTTCGGGCAGTCCGAGCGCCCGACTCGGCTCGACATTCGCCCGTCCTCGGATATTTGTCCACCAATGCCTTCCGGATGGTAGGACTGTGACCGAGGTCGGGATCCGGGAGGAACACCGTGGCAGGTCCCAAGCTTCCACTGCGACGACGAGTAGCTCGGTTGAGCTGGCTCTCCGTGGGGCTGATAGCCCTGACCCTGGCCTTTCTGCTGCTGGCCGGCTGGATTGCCCTGCGGGAGCACCCGACAGACATCATCGGGCAACTCCCCCTCGGGGCACGTGACGATCTTCCCTCTGTCTCGCTCATAGCGGCTGCGGGTGCAGCCGCGGCCGCCATCTTCATCGGTCTCGGGGCCTTGAATGCTGCGGCGGCCATGCGGGTCCTGGCCCGCGACCGGCGCATCCCCGCTCCCCTGTCCCCCGAGATTCGCCGGCTGCGGAGCCTGATGCTGACCCCGTTGGGACCGGCGGCGGTTCGTCTCCTCGACGACCCCGTGCCACCGCCCAGCAGGCTCCCTGACAAAGCCGAGGCCACCCGGGCGCCGTTGCGCCTCACCGTGCTGATGCCGGCGCACGACGAGAGCCTCACCATCTCGGCGGCACTCGAATCGTTGCGAGGACAGACAAGACCGCCGGACAGGACCGTGGTCGTGGCCGACAATTGCAGCGACGACACCGCCGAAGTTGCCCGCCGCCACGGGGCGGAGGTCTTCACCACGGTCGGCAACACCGAGAAGAAGGCCGGTGCGCTCAATCAGGCACTCACCCGGCTGTTCGCGGAGATCGAGACGCGCGACGTCGTGATGATCATGGACGCGGACTCGGTCGTCGTCCCTGAGTTCCTGGAGACCGCCATCGGGCGCCTCGAAGCCGACCCGGACCTCATCGCCGTGGGCGGCGTCTTCTATGGCGAAGAAGGCTCGGGGCTGGTCGGACAGCTGCAGCGAAACGAGTTCACCCGCTATCAGCGCTATATCTCCCGCCGTCGCGGCAAGGTCTTCGTGCTCACCGGCACCGCTTCGGTTTTCCGCGCCTACGCGCTGAAGGCGGTCGCCGATTCCCGCGGCACCCTGATCCCGGGCACTCCCGGTGACGTCTACGACACCCTGGCGATGACCGAGGACAACGAGATGACCCTGGCGCTGAAGACGCTCGGGGCGAAGATGGTCTCTCCAATGCAGTGCCGCGTGATCACCGAGGTGATGCCGACTTGGCGGGCGCTCTGGCGCCAACGGATGCGGTGGCAGCGGGGCGCACTGGAGAACATCGGTGCCTACGGACTGACCCGCGCCACGCTCCGCTACTGGCTGCAGCAGATCGGCATCGGATACGGGACCGTCGCGCTCAACTCGTACTTCCTGCTTCTGGCCCTGACGCTTGTCTCGGCGGACGGATTCCGGTTCGCGTGGTTCTGGGTGGCGATCGGCTTCATATTCGTGGTCGAGCGCGTCGTCACGGTCTGGGCCGTCGGCTGGCGGGGGAGGGCGATCGCTTTCCCCCTGGCGATCGAGATCGCGTACGACCTGGTGCTCCAGGCGGTCTTCGTCAAGTCGATCACAGACATCGCGACCGGCCGCGCGGCAGGCTGGAACTACGTTCCGCGAGATCTCGCCGTCCAGCCATGAACGTCGTCGGAGGAATCCTGTTCTCGTCCGAGCTGCTGAGGTCGGCTCTGTTCCAGGGCCTTGCCACCTTCGTGGCGATCAACACCCTCGTTTACGCGGGACTCAGCCTCGCGAAGCTATTCCCTCGCCGGCGCGAGTAGAGGCCGCGTTCGAGGAATCGGGCCAGCACAACCACGGCTTCCCACCGTCCCCCGGCCACGGAGGTCAGCGGTCCGAGCGGCCGCGGGTCCTCGAGGACGGCCCCAGTATCGGGGACGAGTGACTGGTCGGCAGGCGGCCGAGGCTCCCCACGATCAGGGCGACGATGCTGACGAGGTACATCTGCCCCACCAGGGCCTCGATGATCGCGAACGAACGCCCGATCTGAAGCCCGGCGACCAGGTCCCCGTAGCCCACCGTGGTGAGCGTCGAGTAGCTGAAGTAGAGGTAGTTGGAGCTGTTGCCCTCCAGGCCGTACTTGAAGAAGGGCGTGGAGGCCTGCGATCCGATGATCCCGAAGACGAAGGTGAAGATGAGGCCGATCAGCAGGTAGACGCTGAGCACGCCGATCACGGTGCGAACCGTGACCCGGCTTCTGGTCCTCATGTCGTCGAGGACGCCGATGCCGATCGCAATCGGGGCGAATGCGATCAGGAGCAGGTTGATGAGCCGGGCGTCGAACTCGCCCAGCGTTGCGAAGCCCGCCAGGGCGATGATCGAGACCGCGACGGCGACGGCGATCAGCGCCAGCAGAACCCGGTCCCCCATCCCATGGATCCGGCCGACGGTCAGGGCGAGGTAGAGCGTTCCGGACTCGAGCAGCACGATCACCAGGCGCGCCCAGTCGCTGTCCGGCGCCGCGACCTGGAAGCCGATCGCGAACAGGATCAGGATCAGGATCGCGAGGTATCGCGCCGTGTCGAGACGCCGGAACGCGGGAAAGCCGGTTGCCATGGCTCGTGGGACTTCGCCCACGGGACGGCCGCACCTTCCGCTGGCAGGCTTCGCCCGCCGCGATCCTCAGAGCGCCCTACGCCCCGGTGTCGTCGCTCTTCTTCTCGGCGGGCTGATCCTCGCCGGTGAGCGAGCCCCTGAGCTCACGGATCCCGGAGCCCACCGCGCGACCGATGCTGGGGAGCCGGGCCGGCCCGAAGATGATCAGCACCACCACGGCGATGACCAGGAGATGAATCGGATTGTCGAGGCCGCTGAACACGCCACCGGAATCGTAGACCCCCGTCACTCCCGGCGACGGCGGTCACGCCCTAGAGAAGCTCGACGAGCCCCCTGGTGATCAGGAAAGCGGCCGCGATCGAGCAGATGAGGATGGCCACCTTGCGGGCGTGCGCGCGAAGCCAGTGGTTCAGCCCCGTGATCGTGATTTGCGTCCGCTCCGGGGCGAATGCGTAGCCGATCAGCGGGATCTCCGCCCACTGGAACATGATCAGGTTGTAGACGAGCATGACACCGAGGGTCTCCGCGGTGCCGATGTTGGCCTTGGCGACGTCCGTAAGCGCCACCAGGTACATCGCGCCCGGGAGGTTGAGCGCCATTCCCACGAGGAAAGTGAGGCGAACCGAGCCGCGCTGGATGACCCGCTCCGACCACGGCGGCCGCTCGCGCTTGGCCTGCCTCGCCTCGCGCCGCTGCTTCATTCGCTCGCGCCGCTCCCCGCCCCAGTCGCTGACGAGGAACCACACCAGGAGCAGGGCGATGGCGCCGCCGGCGAGGTTGACCCACGGGCCGGCGGCGGGGTGGGAGTTGTCGACCAGGTTGCCCTCGCGAAGCGTCGTCACGATCACATAGCCGACCACCATGCTGGTGAGCAGTGCGCCCGCCAGATAGGCGCCCAGCAGGCGCCTCGGGTCTGGCCGCTGGAGCACCAGAACAACCACTGCGAGCAGGGTCGGGTAGAGGGCCGAGAGGAACGCCAGCGGGATGACGTCGATCAACTTGTGCTGTCTCGCTCAGTTGCCCGCGGCGACCGCCGCGCGCTTGGCCCGGATGTCGTCGAGCTGCTCGGAGATCCAGACCCCGGGGTCTCGCTCGCGCACGATCTCGCGCAGGCGGGCGGCCCGGATCCGCCGCTCCTCGGGCTCCATCGTCAGTGCCCGGTAGATGGTGTCGGCCTGCTCCTGGATGTCGAACGGGTTGACAGACAGCGTGCAGTCGCCGAGCTCCTCATGGGCGCCGGTGTTCTCGGACAGCATCACGACACCGTCGCGCGTGTTGACGGCCGGCGCCTCCTTGGCGACCAGGTTCATGCCGTCGAAGAGCGAGTTGACGATCAGCAGGTCGAAGTGCTTGTAGCGCGCGACCGCCTCCGGGAAGTTTTCGTAGATCCGGAGATCGATCGGCATCCAGTCCGTCGTGCCGTGGCGGTGGTTGACGACGGCCACCAGCGCCTCGATCCGCTCCAGGTACTCGGCGTACTCGGGGACGTCCGTGCGCGACGGCTGCAGGTGCGCGATGAAGGTGACCTTCTCGCGGAACTCGGGATGCTGCTGGAGGAAGGTGTCGAACGACGTGAACCCGCGCAGGACGTTCTTGGAGAGGTCTGCCCGGTCGACGCGAAGGATCATGTGGTCGCGGCGCCGGCGCAGGATCTCCTGCTCGTAGTCGAGGACCTGCTGGGACTCAGCGGCGCGGTCGAGCCGCCCCGCGTCGATGCCCAGCGGGTAGGCGCGAACCCAGGTCTCGCGCCCGGAGTGGAGGACGGAGCCGCGCTCGTAGTCCACCTCGACCTCCATCAGCTCCCGGCAGCAGGCCAGGAAGTTGCGGCAGTAGGCCGTGGTGTGAAAGCCGATGATGTCGTTGGCCAGCAGCCCCCGGAAGATCTCCTCGCGCATCCTGCCCGGCAGGATCCGCCAGCTGTCGGGCTGTGACCAGGGGATGTGGACGAAGTGGTGGAGGAGCGCGTCCGGCCGAGCGTTCCGCACCAGGGCCGGGCACGTGTAGAGGTGGTAGTCGTGGAACATCACGAGCGGCTCCGCGTCGTTCTCGATCGCGGCGAGCACCGCCCGAGCGATGTCCGCGTTCACGGCCTTGTAGCCGTAGTCCCAGGCGTCAGCCTCCTCCCGCCGGATGTCGGGGGCGTTGGAGAGGTCCCAGAGGTAGTGCTGGATGAACCAGAGGATCGGGTTGGCGATCACGTTGTAGAAGCGGTCGTAGGCTTCGCTGTCGCTCTCCACCAGCAACACCTCGTAGGTGACGCCGTCCAGCTCCTGCGTGACGGGCTCTCCGCCGGCCTCCCGGCTGACCGCGACGTCCTCGTCGGTCATGGCCGACGCGATCCACAGCGCGCCGCGATGCGCGACCAGCCCGCTCAGCGCGGTGACCAGGCCGCCCCCTCCCCGCCGTACGGTGCGCTCGCCCTCCGGAGTCCGCTCGAACTGCGCCGGCCCCCGGTTGGAGACGATCACCAGGCGGGGATCGTCGCTCACACGTCCATCTCCCCGAACAGCCGAAGCCAGTCCCGCAGCAGACGCGGCGTCAGGAAGCGCTCCCGGGCTCGCTCCTTGCCCGCGCGGCCGAGCTGCTTGGCGACACCGGGGTCCTGCAGCACCTCGAGCGTCCGCTCGGCAGCCTCCTCGGGCGAGGAGACCAGGTAGCCGGTCTCGCCGTCCTGCACCTGCAGCGGGATCCCGCCGACGTTCCCGGCGACGACCGGCCGCACCTTCCACAGCGCCTCGGTGACGGTCAGGCCGAAGCCCTCACGGAGCGACTTCTGCATCACCACGTCCGCCTGCGACTGGAAGGCGTTGACCTCGATCGCGCCGACGTTGTTGAGGTTGTTGAGGATCTTGATATCGGGGTCGCCGTCGGCGTAGTTGAAGGTGTCGTGGAAGAACTCCCAGCCCTCGGGATCGTCGGTGGCCATCGAGCCCACCAGGGCCAGTTGGACCTCCGGCATTACCTCGCGGACCAGCCTGAAGGCGTCGATGACGCCCTTCGGGTCCTTCCAGGGGTCGAAGCGAGAGACCTGGCAGATCAGCGGGCGATCGGTGGCGATGCCGAACTGCTGGCAGACGAACGCGGCGTCCTCGGGCGAGAGCGCCATGTTCTTCGGCGAGAGCGGGTCGATCGCCGGCGGGATCATCCGAACGTTGCCGTCCATCCCGGCCGGGACGTACTGCTCCATGTGGTAGATCGACTGGTCGTACTCGCGGATCAGCGGCAGTAGACGGCTGAGGGTCTCCTGGTTCGGCGTCGACAGGTCGATGTGGCAGCGCCAGATCCAGTACCGGGCGTGATTCAGGGCGCCCGCGCGCAGAGCCGCCGGCTGGGGATCGTGGACGATGATCACGTCCCAGTCGTCGTCAAGGCTCTGAGCGTTCATCGCGTTGTAGGCCTCGAAGACCTCCCACTGCTGGTCCGAGATCGCCTGCGGGTCGCCTTGGAGCGAGTTGTGCATCAGCTTGGTGACGTTGAAGAACTCCTCCCGGCCCAGGATCACGCGCCAGCCCACGTCGAGGCCGACGTCCCGCATGAGCGGGACGAGCGTGTAGAGGATCTCCGAGACGCCGCCGCCGAACGCGGTGGCGCTCACGTGCAGCACCCGCTTCCCCTCGAGGGGGGCGGCCAGATCCCGGATCTCCTCCACCAGGCCACGACCCACGAGATGGGTGTAGTCGGCGAGAGACCGGTCGCCTAGGGCGACGTCCTGGAGCATGGCGGCAACATAGCGGCGCCCGCCTCTCGGCGGCTAGGCAAGGGACTGGGCGAGGCGGTCGATGCCCGCGTCGAGCTCGGTGACGATTCGCGCGTGGAGCTCGGGAGTCGCGGCCGCGACGCACGAGACCTGGTACTCGGCGCCCGAGCCGAGCATCGGGGAGGCGCCCAGCGGGCCGCCCCAGGCGTCGCTCACCACGGCGCCGGCCTCCTCGCAGATCAGGATGGCGGCCGCCACGTCGTAGGGGGAGTTGTTCAGGACAACCCCGCCGCCGACTCGCTCGAACTCCTCGCGCATGCCGGGGATCTCCGCGATCATCCTCGCGCCGGGCTCGATGTAGGCGTCCAGCTGTCCGGTGACGACGCGGGTCATGTCAAACGTGGCCGAGCCGAGGTCGAAGGTCCCGCCGCCCACGGACGAGGCGTCGATGAGGTTGCCGACCACCTCGGCGACCCGGCGCACCGGCCGCCCGCGCAGGCCGTAGGCCCAGAACATCCGCGAGACCTCGGAGTTGGAGGACAGGGCCGGTGCCGGGTCCGTGCCCTTGCCGCGCTCCGCGACGAATGCCCGGCCCGACTTGATCTCGACCACGCAGCCGACGGTCACATCGCCGAGCGTGGGATCTCCATCCCCGAGCGGCGCCAGCGCCACCGAGACGCACGCGGCCTCCAGACCGGCCATCGCGGGCCGGGTTCCGTCGATGGGGTCGACGATCAGAACCCACTCGGGATCGCCCGCCGGGGTCACGAGACCGCGATCCTCCGAATAGAAGGCGACCTCGGGCGCGCGCTCGGCGAGAAACGACTCCATGAACGCCTCGGCGTGCTCGTCGATCGCGAAGGTGACGTCCCCGCCCGCGCCGGCGCCTGCGTGCTCCCGCCCGGCGTGCTGGCCGAGTTGCGGGGCGACCTCCTCGCGAAGGGCCGTCGCGAGATCGAGGACGACGGCTCGCATCGCGCTAGCCGCTGGTCGGCCGCTCGCCCAGCTTCACGTCGACGGTCTGCGTCTTGCCGTCGCGAAGGATCTGAACGTGCACGGTGTCACCCGGGTTGTAGTGGGTGATCAGCTGGGGCAGGTCCGACTCGTTGACGATCTTGTGGCCGTCGATGGCGGTGATCACGTCGCCGCCGGTCCTGACCTCCTGGCCCTGGAAGTGGATCGTCTGGTCGGCGGCCTGGATGCCGGCCTGGTCGGCTGGGCCGCCGGGGATGACCTTCGCGACGATCGCGCCGTCGTCGGTCGGCAGGCCGAGGCGATCCGCAAGCTGCGGATAGAGGGGCTCGGTCGTGACACCGATGTACGGGTACTTGACCTCGCCGTTTTGGCGCAGCTCGTCGAGCGAGTGGGCTACGAGGCCGATCGGCACCGCGAAGCCGACGCCCTCGTTGCCGCCCGAGTTGGTGCTGATCTGCTGGTTGATCCCGATGACGTGGGCGTTCGCGTCGAGCAGGGGGCCGCCGGAGTTGCCCGGGTTGATCGCCGCGTCCGTCTGGATCGCGCCGTCGATCTGGAAGCGCGTGAGCGACTGGATCGAGCGGTCGGTCGCCGAGACCACTCCGACCGACAGCGACTGCTCCTGGTCGAACGGGCTCCCGATCGCGGCGACCGGCTGGCCGACGGCGACCTTCTCGTCGGTCGCGAGCGTCAGGGGCTTGAGGTCGAGGCCGGTCGGGTCCACCTTGAGGAGCGCGACGTCGGCGTTCGGATCGAAGCCCACGATGGATGCCTTCACCCGGTTGCGGTCGCCGAACTGGACGTAGACCTCCTTGGCCTCGTGAATGGGGCCGCTCCCGGGGCTGTCGGCGTCGGTGACCACGTGTGCGTTGGTCGCGATCTCCCCGTTGCTGTTGATCACGAAGCCGGATCCCTCGGCCGCCGAGCCGCCGCCGCCGCCGAGAATGCTGGAGAGGCTGCCGCCGGGGAAGATCGAGAGGATGGTCACCACTCCGGGCGAGGCCGACTGGTAGATCGACTCCGGGTTGAAGCTCCCGCCCTGGGACTGCACCACGACGGTCTTCTGCGGCGAGCTCTGGGTCGACTCGACCGTTGTGACGGTGCCCGAATCGCTCGTGCTGCTCCCGCCGCCCCCGCAGGCGCCGACGGCGATCGCCGCAGCGGCCAGGAGGCACGCGACTGTTGCGCGACGGGCCTTCATGCGGGGATCCCGCCGGCCACTGCCTCGGGGAGACGCAGCTCGAACTGGGTGCTGCCGCGCCGGGACTCCACCGCCAGCTCGCCCTTCATCCGCATCGCGAGCTCGCGCGCGATGGCCAGGCCAAGGCCGGAGCCGCTCACGCGGTCGCCCGTGTAGAAGCGATCGAACACGCGGTTTCGATCGTGTGCGCCGATGCCTGGTCCGTTGTCGGCGACCACGAGGCTCGCCGCCCCGTCCCGCCGCTGAGTTGAAATGGAGATGGAGGTTCCCTCCGGAGTGTGCGTCAGTGCGTTGTCGAGCAGGATACGGATGATCTGCGCCACCCGGTCGGAATCCGCCATCGCGGTCGCGCCGCCGTTGGCCTCGACCTCGACCGGCGAGGAGTGGCGCTCGGCCGTCGGGCCGAACTCGTCGGCAACGCGGCGCGCAACCGACGCCAGGTCCACCTCGTCCGCGCTGACCTCCAGCACGTCCGCATCCAGCTTCGAGAGATCGAGGAGGTCGGCGGTCAGCTTGGTGAGGCGCGCGATCTGCTCGCGCATCGTCCTGACGAACTCCGCCCGTACGGCGGGGTCGGGCTCGTCCTCGTCGAGCAGCTCAACGAACCCGCCCAGCGAGAAGATCGGCGTCCGCAGCTCGTGCGAGGCATTAGCGATGAACTCCTTCCGCGCGCTGTCGAGGCGCGCGAGGCGCTGTTGCATCTCGTTGAACGTGGCCGCGAGCTGGCCGACCTCGTCGGTCCCCTCGTCCGGGATCGGCGTCGAGAAGTCGCCCTCGGCGACCTTCTGCGCGGCCTCCTCGAGGCGGTTGAGGCGCTTGGCGTGCGCGCGGGCGGCGAACCAGCCGGCCGCCAGGGCCAGGATCAGCGCGATCCCGCCCGCGATCAGGATCTGGCGGCGGATCAGGGCCACCGTGTCGTCCACGTCGCCGAGCGGCGTCGACGAGACCACGACCCACTTCGGATGGCCGTTGACCGAGAGCGGAACTGCGATCTCCCCGGTCCGCTCCCCCGCGATCTCCTCGATCGCCGACGACACGTTGCCGCTGGCCACCGCAGCGGGTGCGGACGGATAGGTCGGCGGGACCGCCGTGCGCTCGAACTCCGAGTCGGCGACGACGGAGTTGGAACCACTTGGGTTGGGCGCGACGCCGAGGATCGTCACCCTCGCGTCGGACCGCTGTGCCGCATCCTGGACGAGGCGGCGGATCTCAGCCTGGGAGACGCCATGGCGCATCGCGCGATCGAGATGGCCGCTCTCCGCCGTCGCCGTGTCCTCGAGCCGCTGCAGCTTCTGCGCGGTCAGGTTGGACCGCAGCTGGGGCACGACGTAGAGGTAGATGAAGCCCACGGCCGCCGCCGTGATCAGGAAGAACAGGATCGCGAGCCGGTTGCGGACGCTTGCCCCGATCAAACGCCCCTCCTCCGATTCCGACTACTCGTCCTTGTCGCGAAAGCGGTAGCCGACGCCGCGCACCGTGAACAGGTACTCAGGCGAGCGCGGGTCCCGCTCGAGCTTCTCGCGAAGGTGGCGGATGTGGACGTCGACGGTGCGGGGATCGCGGTAGGCCGAGTCGCCCCAGACCTGCTCCAGCAGCATCTCGCGCGTCTGCACCCGCCCGGGTGAGCGAGCGAGCGCGGAGAGGATCTCGAACTCCACATAGGTGAGGTCGGCGCGCTTGCGGCGCACGGTGACGACGCGGCGCTCGAAGTCGATCTTGAGGCTGCCCGCGGCGATCGGCTCCTCACCGCCCGGCCGGCTGCCGATCATCTCGGCGCGGCGCAGCGCCGCCCGGACGCGGCTGCGGAACTCGCGGACGGAGAAGGGCTTGGTGATGTAGTCGTCGGCGCCCATCTCCAAGCCGAGGACCTTGTCGATCTCGTCGTCCTTAGCGGTGAGCATGATGATCGGCACCTGGCTACGGCTCCGCATCCGCCGGCAGACCTCGATCCCGTCGAGCTTGGGCAGCATGATGTCCAGCACGACCAGATCGAACCGCTGCTCCGCGAAGCGGTCCAGCGCCTCGCGGCCGTCGTGCGCGGGAACGACCTCGTAGCCCTCCTTGCGCAGGGGGTAGGTCAGAAGCGTCTGCACGGACTGCTCGTCGTCGACGAGCAGGATGCGTGCCGATGAAGCGTTGGCTCCTGCCACAGTGGGCCCCGAAGGGTAATTTCAAAATCACCTACCAACCCCACCAGCCAGTTTCGGGGCTAAAGCCCCTCACCAGACAGACACCTGAACCGCACCAGCCAGTTTCGGGGCTAAAGCCCCTCACCCCACAAACACCTGAACCGCACCAGCCAGTTTCGGGGCTAAAGCCCCTCACCAGATCCCATGATCGACTTCCGCCTCTACCGCGCAGCCTTCGCACCGGCCGTTGCGGCGGTTGTGGTGCTGCTCTTCGCGCTGACGGCGCCGCCCGACCCCCTGCCGACGGGGGTGACGCCGGCGGAATTCGACGGCAACGCCGCCACCGGGCTGGCGCACCAGATCGTCGCCATGGCGCCCGACCGGACCCCTGGCAGCGATGGCGACGCGAAGGTCGCGGACTTCGTCGCGCAGCGCTTCGGGCATGTCGACAGCGGCGAGGTCTCCGACCAGAGCTTCAGCGGGGAGTTCGACGGGAACGGCGTCGACATGCGCAACGTGATCCTCACGCTGCCCGGCGACTCGCCGCGGACGGTCGTCCTGATGGCGCCGCGCGACTCCGGCAGCGGCCCGGGCGCGGCTTCGAGCGCCGCCTCCACCGGGATGCTGCTGCAGCTCGTCAACCAGCTCCGGACGCAGAGCCACAACAAGACGCTCGTCTTCGTGTCGACCGACGGCTCGAGCGCCGGCGCCGCGGGCGCCCGCGAGTTCGCCCAGAACTACCCGCAGCGGGACGAGATCGACGACGTCATCGACCTCTGGCAGCCCGGCTTCGCGAACCCGCGCCCGCCGTTCGTCCTCGAGTCGTCCGCCGGCCCGCAGAGCCCGCCGGCGCAGCTCGCCCGCACCGCCGAGCACGTGCTGTCGGACCAGACGACTCACAAGCAGGACGCGGAGGGGATGCTCGGCGCCCTCGCGAACCTGGCGGTGCCGAGCGGCTTGGGTGAGACGGCGGTGCTGATCCGGAGCGGCCTCGAGTCGGTGGGTGTCTCGTCGGCCGGTGAGCGCCCGCTCCCCGCGTCCGAAGACCAGCTCGCGAACCTGTCGTCATCGACGATGAGCGACTTCGGGCGCACGGCGCTCCTGCTCACGGCCGCGATCGATGCCTCCACCGTGCCGCTGGACCACGGTCCCTCGACCTACGTGCCCATGGCGGGGAACCTCGTCCCGGGCTGGACGCTCGCGCTGCTGGCGCTGGCCCTCCTCCTGCCGACTGCGCTCGCCGCCGGGGACGGCATCCGACGAGGCCTTGGCACCCATGCCAGTCCCGGCTGGGCGCTCGCGTGGGCCGGCTCGCGTGCGGTGCCGCTGCTCGCCGGCCTGTTCTTCTTCTATCTCCTGTCGCTCGTCGGCCTGGTGGCCAGGCCGACGTTCCCCTTCGACCCCAACCTCTACGGCGTCGGGCCGGGGCAGGTGATCGTGATGGTCCTCTGCGCGGGGATCACCGGCGGGACCTACTACGCGATCCGGGGCTGGCGGGTCCCCGGAGTGCTGTCGCGTCAGGCGGCGGTCCCCGCGCTCGGCGCGGTCTCGACGGTCGCCGCGTTCCTGGCCTGGCTGGCCAACCCCTTCCTGGGCCTGCTGGTGGTGCCAACGGCCCACGTCTGGGTGACGTGCGCGCGGAGGCGAGGCGCCCTGCCGTGGCCGGCGGTCGCCGGAGCGGCCCTCGTCTCGCTGCTCCCGCTGATCGCCACGATCGATCATGTGTCCGGCCAGCTCGCCCTTGGCGGGTCCGCCCCGTGGCTTCTTCTCTTGATGGTCAGCGGCGGCCAGATCGGGTTCGCGACGATGTTCTCCCTGAGCCTCGTCATCGGCGGGCTGCTCGGCGTCCTGGCACTTGCCCTTCGCCGCAGGGTCCCGCCGCGACCCCGGTCATCAGCCCCGCCGCCGGCCGCGTCGCTCGATCGCGAGAAGTCCATCCCGGAGCCTGAGCCTGTTGGCCGACCGGCTGATGGCCTGGACACATCTCCGATCACGTCCAGGGAGGAACATGACGATCTGAGGACTGACGGGTAGCACCCGCGAAGCGGCCGGGACTTGTATCCAGCGCCAATCCCAGAATCAGGACAGGACACGGTGAGTCAGCTGAAGCAGCGGATCGCAGCGCGCACCTATCGGGTCGACTCGCAGGCGGTCGCCCGCGAGATGCTGTTCAAGCTGCGGATGATGGCCCTCTTCCGGAAATCAACAAACCGCACCAGCCAGTTTCGGGGCTAAAGCCCCTCACCAGACAGACACCTGAACCGCACCAGCCAGTTTCGGGGCTAAAGCCCCTCACCAGACAAACACCTGAACCGCACCAGCCAGTTTCGGGGCTAAAGCCCCTCACCAGAATGCCTGCCCGGGATCAACGCCGCAGCTGATCGAACCCCGACGTCTCGCGCTCGGACCCGTCGGCAAGCCGGAGCGTCGCACCTGTGCCCTCGGCGACTTTGCCGATCTCGGTCAGCGAGACGCCGGTGGCCTCCACCGCAGCGCGGGCCCCGTCCAGGTCGCCGGGCGCCAGGGTGGCAAGCAGCTCGTAGTCCTCTCCGCCCTCCGCGACCAGGCGGACCGGATCCACCCCGGCGGCGTCCGCCACCTCGGCGACCCCGCCCTGCACGGGGACCCGCTCGAGGTCGATGGCGATCCTGACACCGCTCGCCTCCGCGACGTGCAGCGCGTCGCCGCCGAGGCCGTCGCTGACGTCGATCATCGACGTCGCGCCGTTGGAGGCGAGGGCCCGGCCGGCCGCAAGCCTCGGCGACGGTGCCAGCTGACGGCGGCGTAGATCGTCCGCCTCCGCGGCGGCGGCGAGGTCGGACCGGTCGAGCAGCAGCAACCCGGCAGCGGCTCCGCCGAGCTCGCCGGTGACGACCACGACGTTCCCGGGCTCGGCCTCGGAGCGGGAGACGAGCTCATCCGGAGAAGGTGCGTGGCCGACGACCGTGACTGCCAGGAAGAGGACGGGTGCGCGCGTCACGTCGCCGCCGACGACCGCCACCCCGTTCGCCGCCGCGGCGGCTGCGAGGCCCTTTCCGAGCTCGACCGCCCCCGCCTCGTCCAGGTCGGTGGGAACGCCGAGCTGGACGTATGCCTCACCCGGGGCGGCCCCCATCGCCGCGAGGTCGGACAGCGCCGCGGCGATCGCCTTGTGGCCGACGGACTCGAGCGGCGCCGTCTCGCGGCGGAAGTGGACTCCCTCGACCAGCGCGTCCACCGAGGTCGCGGTCACGCGGGCCGGCTCGGTGACGGCCGCGTCGTCGCCGCTCCCGATGATGACCCGGCCGCCGCTCTCGGGCGCAGCCCCGGCGCCCCGGACCAACTCGACGAGCCGGGCGATCAGGTCGAACTCCCCCATCTGTGCGCTCTCCGCCACCAGGTGGCATATTGAAGCCCGTGCGCGCATTGGCCGCATTGGGCGCGATCTGCTTCGCCTACCTGGCGATCATCCCGGGGGCCGTCGTCGGCGCGACGATCGACCCGGCCTGCTCGGGATCGGAGTGCGCCTACTCGCCTCCGCTCACGGTCTACATGGTCGTCATCTTCGCCGCGAGCGCGATCGCGCTCCTCGCGTCGGCCGTGACGCTCGCGATCTACGCCGCCCGTCCGTCGGCTCGCAACGCTCGGCTGATCCGCGCGGCATTGAAGGCATCCGCCGTGGCGATCGGAGTGGTGCTGCTGTCCGAGCTCGCGATTCCGGATCCTGTGGCGGCGCTCGTGATCGTCGGCGTGTGCGTCCCGGTCGCCCTGATCGGGACGGCCCGGCGGGCTAGCCAGGCACGCCCACCGGGAGCTGGTACGCACAGAGCCCCAGGGTGAGCAACATCAGGACACGGTCGCGCGATACGGCGACAAGCGGCAAGGCCCAGAGCAGGTACCAGGGCACCAGGTAGATCGTCGCGCAGAGCAGCCCGAGCATCGCCCACCCGCTCGCCCGCACCCAGTCGCCGCCGCGGGCCGTCCAGACGAGCAGCCAGGCCACCAGCGCCGCGTAGACGCCGGCGAACACGGCACGCGCCACGTCCACGTCTACGCCGGCGCCCCGCGCGGCGGTCGCCGGAAGGCTGTGGTAGCTCACCCGCTGCTGGCTTCCGGACAGGAACTCCAGCCCGTGACCGATCGACGTGCCGAACACCGCCAGGGCAACGGCGGCCATCGCCAGGACCGCTGCGGCGAGGCCGAGCAGCAGCCGGCGCCGGCTCCGGCCGCGGTGGGCTCCGAGGAACGCGAACGGTGCCGCGACCGCCGCGGGGAGCTTGATCGCCGCCGCGGCAACCATGGCCTCACCACCGGAGGCCTCCCGCGCACCGAGCACGAGGGCCACCCCGCCCGCGAGCGCAACCATCATCAGGGCGTCGTTGTGGGCGCCTCCGACGACGTCCACGAGCACGATTGGGTTCAGGGCAACGAACGCCGCCGCGGGCGCCGCCGGAATCCCGCGGGAGATCGCGAGCCGCGAGACGATCGCTGCGATCCCGAGCACCGATGCCGCGGCCAGCGCCTTCATGGCCCACATCCCGGCAGGCACGCCGATCAGGGCGAGCGGGTAGCTCGCGAGCGTGAACAGCGGCCCGTAGGCGCTGGTGGCGTCGCTGAAGTCCTGGACCCTCACCGCAGCGGCATCGTGGATCGCGGCCGGGGCGAAGTCATACGGGTTGAGACCGTGGAGCACGCCGAGGCGGGCGTAGGAGAGGTAGCTGAAGACGTCCAGCGAGAGCAGCGGCGGCGCGAGCGCGAAGGCCAGGACGCCGACGACCACGGCCCAGCGAATCGCGCGGCGTCCGAGCGCCGCGGCAAAGAGCACCACCGCCAGGTAGGCGGCGAAGGCGACCCACAGCGCCGTGCGGTAGCCGCCGGAGCCGACTCCGAGCCCGCCGCCGTAGGGGCCGAGAAGCCAGCCCGGCGAGCCGGCGCCGGTTCCCGGGACCAGATCGGCGCCCGGCGCCGCGAGAGGTACCGCGGCCGCCGCGAGCGTGGCGAGCGCCGCAACGCCCGCCGCTCGCCCGAGCCTGAGGCTCAGCCGGTGCCCCCGGTCCCGCCGCCGGTGGCGCCGCCGCCGTTACCGCCGCCGTTGTTGCCGGTGGGCGGTGGTCCTCCGCCGGTGGGCGGCCCGCCGCCGTTGTTGCCGGTGGGCGGAGTTGGGGACGGAGGCGCGCCGGCGCCGGGCGCGTAGTACTGGGACGGGTATTTGCCACTGCCGGACCCCGTGGACGGGGGCACGTAGGTGCCCGTGCCGCCGCTGCCCGTCGTGCCGACTGTCTTGGAGGGACTGGAGACGGTGTGGGCCCCGCTCCAATCCGCGGACGGCTGGAACGGGTTCGTGGGCTGTGGGAAGTCACCGCAGTAGCTGCCGTGGGCGGCCTCCATGTACGAGCGCCAGATCGGGCCGGCGGTCGGGCCGCCGTAGCCGGTGAGGTCGCGCGAGAGGGGGTGGCCGACCCAGACGGCGGTGGACAGTTGCGGCGTGTAGCCGACGAACCAGGCGTCGGACTCGCCCTC
>Ga0066903_100001036_pt1 | contig 19421 bp, 15 predicted proteins | sample PanSoiMetaGPlot1_FD_67491 | JGI IMG/M metagenome (GOLD analysis project Ga0066903, IMG submission 67491) | Tropical forest soil microbial communities from Panama analyzed to predict greenhouse gas emissions - Panama Soil - Plot 1 (version 2) | ecosystem: Environmental > Terrestrial > Soil >... | reverse complement strand
CCGCGTCACCGACGACCGAAACCCGCCACCACGGCGGGCACGCACGGTCGTCTCGACGGGCGTGTGGTTTTTTGTTGCGGTGTTGAAGAGCGGGGGGTTTCTACCACAAATTCGTGCTGTCGAGCTTCCAACCCCGCGAATTCCGCCCCCCACCTACTGTCGATGGTTACGGTACAGGTGTTGCAGCCTCGCTTACTGATCCGCTAAAAGGAGCACCCCATGTCCCCAACAGCGAAAACTGACATCAAGCCGGCCACCGGCAAGCTCGGCATCCTGACGCCCGGGATGGGCGCCGTCGCCACCACCTTCATCGCCGGCGTCGAGGCGATCCGGCGCGGGCTCGCCAAGCCGATCGGGTCGCTGACCCAGATGGGGACGATTCGCCTCGGCAAGCGGACCGACGGGCGCTCGCCCCTCATCCATGAGTTCGTCCCGCTCGCCAAGCTCGACGACATCGTGTTCGGCGGCTGGGATCTGTTTCCGGATGACGCGTTCCAGGCCGCCAGCAAGGCCGGCGTGCTGTCGAAAGAACACCTCGCGCCGTTGAAGGACTTCCTGTCGTCGATCAAGCCGATGACGCCCGTCTTCGATCAGGAGTACGTCAAGAAGCTGACCGCGACGCACCAGAAGAAGGGCAAGTCGAAGGCCGACCTCGCCCAGCAGGTGATCGACGACATCAAACGCTTCAAGAAAGACAACAACTGCGACCGGCTGGTGATGGTCTGGTGCGGATCGACCGAGGTCTACCGGAGCGCCGCGCCCGTCCACGCGTCGCTGGCGGCGTTCGAGAAGGGCCTGGCCGAGAGCGATCCGGAGATCGCGCCGTCGCAGATCTACGCTTACGCGGCGCTGAAGAGCGGCGTGCCGTACGCGAACGGCGCGCCCAACCTGACCGTCGACACGCCCGCGCTGATGGAGCTGGCCAAGAAGAACGGCGTGCCGATCGGTGGCAAGGACTTCAAGACCGGCCAGACGCTGATGAAGACCATCCTCGCGCCTGGCTTCAAGGCGCGGCTGCTGGGCGTCGAGGGCTGGTACTCGACGAACATCCTCGGCAACCGCGACGGCGAGGTGCTGGACGATCCCGAATCGTTCAAGTCGAAGGAAGTATCGAAGCTGGGATCGCTCGAGCACATCTTCCAGCCGCACCTCTACCCCGACCTCTACGGGAAGATGACCCACGTCGTGCGCATCAACTACTACCCGCCGCGCGGCGACAACAAGGAAGGCTGGGACAACATCGACATCTTCGGGTGGATGGGCTACCCGATGCAGATCAAGATCGACTTCCTCTGCCGCGATTCGATCCTGGCGGCGCCGATCGTCCTCGACCTGGCGCTGTTCATGGACCTCGCGCAGCGCTGCGGGATGAGCGGCATCCAGGAGTGGCTGTCGTTCTACTGGAAGAGCCCGCAGACGGCGCCGGGCCTCTACCCCGAGCACGATCTCTTCATCCAGCTGATGAAGCTCAAGAACACGCTCCGCCACCTGCGCGGCGAGGAGCTGATCACGCACCTCGGCGCCGAGTACTACGACTGATCCGGCCCCGCCTGACAGAGATGTCATAGAGGGCCGCTGTCGTGCCCGTCGGGGGTCGCGGATTTCGCGCGCCGGCGCGGGCGAACAGTTGGTGCGTTTGTTGCTGTTGTGCCGATCGTGGCCACATCCAAGTCGATCCTCGCGTCTGGCCTGATCGCCGTTGTCGGCGCTGTCGGTTGCTCGCAAAACGGAACCAACGCCCTCACCGGTAACTCCCCGGACGGCGCGGCTGGCGACGCCGGGACCGGCGGCGCGACGGGCTTCGTCGCCCGCCGCGGCTGTCAGTCCAACGCCGATTGCTCGGAGCATGCGACGTGTCTCCAGTTCGGCGGCGGCGGGCCCACCGCCTGCGAGATACCGCCCGTTGCGGTCACGTCGTGCCCCGGCAGCAACCCGCGCAATCAGTGCTGCGCGACCTCGGACTGCGCTGCCGGATCCTGTTTTACGATCGAGACCCAACCGGTGCAGTGCTCCTCGACCGCTGGCGTCGACGTCTACAACGCCTGCATCGCCGACGGCTGCGCAGGGGACGGCGACTGCGCCACCGGCCAGCTCTGCACGCCCGTCGGGTACAGCCTCGCCCGCAGCTGCATCGCCGCCGGCTGCCGGAGCGACGCCGACTGCACCGCGGAGAGCGGCGGCGTGTGCGTCTTGCTCGAGCTCGGTTGCTGCACGCCGCAGATCGGCGGCAACACCTTCCGCAAGACGCAGCTCGCGTGCGCCTATCCGAGCAACGGCTGTCAGATCGACGCCGACTGTCCGGGCGGCTTCTGCACGGTCACCGGCGGTCGCGCGAGCTGCGCGACCAACTGCCGCTGACGCTGCGACTCTGTGAAATGATACCGGGCAATGTCGAAGGGCGTGGCTGTTTGCCTGGCGCTGCCGGCGCTGCTGCTCGCCTGTCGTCGGCCGCCCGTTTCCCCTAATTCGTCGCCGACACCGGCGGCGACGGCGCCCGCGCTGCCGTGCCCGATCGTTCCGATCTCCCTCGTGATGGTGCCGGAAAAGGGCAACGAGCGTCCGGTGCTGTCGCTGAACGCGGACGGTCGCCTCGACGTCGACGTCGCGACGACCTCACGCAAGCACGGCGCCGCGACGCTCGACCCACAGGGTTGCCTCTTCGCGGACGACGGTCTCTGGGCAGAGTTGGCGCCGCACGACAAGCTGTGGACGCCCCACACGACGCTCGAGGTCGACGGCGCTTGCCTGGTCATGAACGCCGCCAGTTCGCTCTGCCTCGCACCCGACGGCAAGATCGAACGCCACATTCCCAGGGCGGATGGAGCGGCCACGGTCGACACGTCGATGGAGATCCGCGGTTATCGCCCCGAAGCGCGCTGCGCCGGCTTGCTCTTGCTCGCGACGTTCGCGTCGATGATGCCGAGCATGGCGGTCGTGGACGGCCACCCGGCGCGCGCGCCCGCTCCCGAAGGCTCGCGCTGCGGCGCCTATCGCCGCCCGTAGTCAGTGAACCAGGATCTGCGTGTTGGCCGGGCGCGGGTTGATTCCGAGCGGCGCCAGGTGGGGCAGGATCCAGCGCGGCAGCGTGCAGTCGAGCTCGCCGGGCAGCAGGCCCAGCTCTTCCGCCTCTGCGTCGCGCGGGCGCGGCGTGGCCGACGATTCACCCCTGGTCAGGCAGTCGGTCCAGAGCGCCTGCCGCTGCGGCGTCGACCAGCCGCGGATCACCCAGGCCGCGGCGCGCGCGCCGAAGGTCGCGTGCCGGGTCTCGTCGTGCAACAGCTCGGTATAGGCCCAGCCGAGCAGCGGCTCGCGCGCGATGGCCCGGGCGGCCGCGAACGCCGAAGCGATGACCGGCTTGCCGATCGCGAATTCGCTGACGAGCGTGCGCGCGAGCACGGTCTCGTCGGCGGTCGGGCGCGACGAGCCCAGGGCGCATTCGATCCGCGCGCTGACCCGCGCGCCCGGATCGACCTCCTCCAGCACGCGCGCGCAGACCTCCAGGTGGTGGATCTCGTCCTGGACCACGCGTCCAGCCATCGCGAGGATCGCGGCCGGGGCGTCCAGCGAGGCCAGGTCCGCGGCAACGTGGGCCGCCGTGACGACCCCGCGCCGTTCGTCTTCCGCGAGCCGCCGCCAGCCGACCGCCACGCGCGCCATCAGCGCCGGCGAGTAGTGCGACCGGTCCAGCGTGTGCGTTTTCATAGCGGGGGAAATCGCAGCAAACCGCGTGCCCCACGAACGCGGCGCGGCGTTTGCGGAAATCGCGCTCGATCCCACGAAAACCCGTCGGATTTTCGTGGCGCCCCGCGAACACCCTGACAGGGATGTCACTGCCCGTTGCGCAACCGAGCGCAACACCTATTTGGTGCGCAACCGGTGCAGCTCCTCGGCGACCTCGGTGGCCGCCGGGTCGATGGCCAGCAGCCGCTCCAGCTCCTGCACCGCCAGGTCGGGCTGTCCGGTCTGTGCGTAGATCTCGGCCAGGTGCTGTGCCGCCGCGCGATGGCGCTCGTCGAGCTGCAGCGCCCGCCGCAGCTCGGCGACGGCCGCCCGCCCCGCGCGTGCGTCCGCGGGCGCCTGCCGGAACAGCGCCCAGCCGAGCGCGGCCCGGAAGTCGGCCTCGTTCGGAACCAGCCGCGCGGCCTGGCGCAGCGCCTCGACCGCCTCGTGATGGCGGCGCGCCTTCAGATGCTCGAGCCCGACGTCGTAAAGCGCGCGCGCCGCCGCGTTCGACGGCGACGCCGCGGCGGATGCGCTGGTCGGGGGCGGCGGCGTCACCGCGCGGGCGCGAGCGGGCGGCGCCTCCTCGCGAGCGTCGTCGGCCTTCGTCAGCTTCGCGATGTACGTCTTGCGCTTCGCCGGATCGCGCAGCGTGCGATGCGCCTCCGTCAGTCGGTCGAAGATCTCCTGCGCGGCCTTGCGATCATCCTCGGGCGACAAGCGGTAGCGATCGGCGTGAAAGCTGCGCGCCAGGGCCTCGTAGGCGCGGTCGATCTCGGCGGGGGGCGCCTCGCGCGCCACGTCCAGCGCCCAGAAGTAATCCTGCGTGCGCACCGTCTGCAGCATCATCGACAGCTGGCCGCTCGCCAGCGGCGCGGTGGTGGGCGGGGGCGCGGCGGGCGCGCCCAGCACCGGAAGCGACGCCACCGGCGGCACAACGGGCGCGGCGCCCTTCTTGCGCGTGGTGGTCTCGAGCTTCTGCAGCATCCCCGCCTCGGACAGCGCCACCAGCAGCAGGCGCGCCTTGTCGCGCGGGATGTCGTCGCGCTCGAGGATCGCCTCCAGCTGCTTGCTGCCGTCGATGCTCTGGATGAACGCCAGCTCGACGGGGTCGGACGTCATGTCCTGCAGTCGCATCTGCGGATCAGAGGTGAGGCCGACGTACTGATGCGCGTATTTCTCCAGCGCGGCGTCCTGGCGCGACTCGTCGTAGTGGCGGCGGATGCCCTCCAGGATCGACGCGGCGGGCGATCGCTCGAGGAGTCGGTTCTCGCCCGGGGCGGCGGCGCCGGCCTTGAACATGAACTTGCCGTCGCTCCACGAGAACACCTCGAACAGCTTCGCCTCGATCTGCTCGACCAGCGCGCGTTCCAGGTTGAACGGCGACAGCGCCCCCATCTCGACGAGGATCTCGCCCTGATGGCGCTTCTCCTTCTGCATCCGGCCGACCGACTCGGCCAAGATCTCGCTGGTGATCAGGCGTTTTTCGAGGAGGATCCGCCCCAGCGTCTCGCCGAGGACGTTGGATCGCACGGAGACCGGATAGCCTTCCTGGAAGATGACGATCTTCTTGATCGCCTCGTGGAGCAACAGCAGCGAGCCCGTTGCGCGCTTCGCGTAGAGCCGCTGCAGCAGGCGCGCGAACGGCGTCCGCTTCAGCGTCCCCTGCAGCTCGGCGTCGCCCGGGTCGGCGGCCAGCGACTTGGCGCTCCGTTCGACGTCGCGGCGCTCGCGCTGCTGCGCCGGATCGCGCAAGGTCTCTTTCGGGACCGGCGGCGGAGTCGCCTCTTCGGTGGCGTCTTCGATCAGGATCGGCGGGGGGGTCGGCAGGCTCGCCGCCAGCTCGGCGACGCGCGGCGCGAACTGCGCCAGATCCAGCGGCGTCGGCAGGTAGTCGGCTGGCGCGAACCGCCGCCGCGCCTCGGCCCGGTGGCTGACGCCGCGGTGGGTGCTGGCGACGAAGACGATCGGGGTGGACCGGGTCTCGGGGGCGTGGCGAAGCTCGTCGGCGAACGTGAAGCCGTCACCGTCGGCGAGCCGGGTGTCCACGACGACCACGTCGGGAACGCGCGTCCCGACGCTGCGCTTGGCCCAGGCCGCCTCCGCCTCGGCGTGCAGGTCGAAGCCGGCGTCGCGCAGGGCCGCGCCGATCTGGCGCTGCAGATCGGCGTCGCTCTCGACGATTAATACATAGCCTGCCATTTCGGGCCCGGAGTGTAGCGTGTCTTTCGCGACGGGTGGAGCGTGTGCTTTACTTCCCGCGATGTCCACCCCGTCCAGCAAGAGTCCGCTCGCCGCGATCGTGCTCGCCGCGGGGAAGGGAACGCGCATGCGTTCGTCGCGCGCGAAAGTTTTGCACGCGCTGCTCGGCCGTCCGCTGGTCTGTTATCCGATCGAGCTGGCGCGTTCGCTCGGCGCCGATCCGGTCGTGGCGGTGCTCGGCCACCAGCGCGAGGCGGTGGAGGCGGCGCTGCTGGCGCGCTTCGGAGCCGGCGCGGTCGCGGTCGTCGAGCAGGCCGAGCAGCGCGGAACCGGCCACGCCGTGCAGCTGGCCATGCCGGCGCTGGCGCGGATGGCCGACGGGATGGTGCTGGTGCTGTACGGCGACGTGCCGCTGCTGCGCCGCGAGACGCTGGAGGAGCTGGTCGGGACGGCGCGGCGGTACAACTGTCTGGCGCTGGTGACGGCGACGCCGCCGGACGCGACCGGCTACGGCCGGATCCTGCGCGACGAGCGCGGGCACGTGATCGCCGTCGTCGAACAGAAGGACGCGTCGGCCGACGAGCGGGCCATCACCGAGATCAACGCCGGCATCTACTGCGGCCCGGCGGACTTCTTCCGCGAGGCGACCCTGGGTCTCGCCGCCGGCAACGCCCAGGGCGAGTACTACCTGACCGACGTCGTCGCGCGCGCCGCGCAGACCATCGGCGTCTCGGCGATCGAGGCGGCCTTCGAGGACGTCTGCGGCATCAACGATCGCAATCAGCTGGCCGACGCGGAAGCGACGCTGCAGGACCGGATCAACGCCGCCTGGCTGGTGCACGCGACGTTCCGGGATCCCGAATCCACGGTCGTCGAACCGGACGTCGAGATCGGCGTCGACGTCGAGCTGGGGCGGAACGTCTCGCTGCGCGGGCGCACCAAGATCGGCCACGGCGCGCGCATCGACGACGGCTGCATCCTGATCGACACCGAGGTCGGCGCGGGCGCCCAGCTCAAGCCCTATACGATCGCGACGGATTCGGTGATCGGACCGGGCGCGATCATCGGTCCCTTCGCGCACATGCGTCCCGGCAGCCAACTGGGCCCGGACGTTCACCTGGGCAACTTCGTCGAGACCAAGAAGACCGTGATCGGCCGCGGCAGCAAGGCCAACCACCTCAGCTACCTGGGCGACACCACGATCGGCGAGAAGGTCAACGTCGGCGCGGGCACCATCACCTGCAACTACGACGGCTACAAGAAGTACCCGACCGTCATCGAGGACGGCGCCTTCATCGGTTCGGACACGCAGCTGATCGCGCCGGTGCGCGTGGGCCGGCGCGCCGTGATCGGGGCGGGCACGACCGTGACCCGCGACGTGCCCGCCGGCGCGCTGGCGCTGTCGCGCACCGTCCAGATCGACAAGCCCGGCTACGCGGACAAGGTCGCCGAGCGATACGCGGCGGCCGGACCCGCGAACGGCGCCGGCAAATCCGCCGCCCCGGCGGGCGCGAAGCCCAAGACCGTGAAGAAAGCGGTCAAGCCGGCGGCGAAACGGAAGGCGGCCGCCGGGCGGAAGGCCTCGCCCGTTCGATCGACAGCGGGCAAACCCACCCGCAGGTGATTGACAGCGACGGGACGCGCCTCGATGATGTCCGTCGGAGGTTGCAATGCCGACGTCGGTCAAGACGTTCTTCGACGAGAAAGTTCCGGCCGTTCTCAAGACAAGCCCGGAGAAGGTCAAGGACGTGGCCGCCGTCTACCTGTTCAAGATCAGCGGCGCCGACGGCGGCACCTGGACGGTCGACCTCGTGTCGACGCCGCCCACCTGCACGCCCGGTGAGCACGGCACGCCCCAGTGCACGATTGAGGCGAGCGACGCCGACTTCAAGGGAATGATCGACGGCGGGATGCAGGCGGCGATGTCGCTGTTCTTCAGCGGCAAGCTGAAGGTCGGCGGCGATCCGATGCTCGCGACCAAGCTGACCAAGCTGTTACAGGCGGCCGGGTAGGGGTCGGGCGACGTCTGCCAGGCGCGCGACGCTGCTCTGGGGCGCGGGCGTCGTGGCGCTGGCGTTCGGGGTGCGGCTCGCCTGGGTTCTGGCGGTGCCGACCGTTCCGGTCAGCGACTTCGCGATGTACCGCGAGTCGGCCAACTACCTGTCCGAGTTCGGCCACCTCGATCCGGGGTTCATCTACATGCCCGGCTTCGTGGTGCTGCTCGCCTGGATCAAAGATGCCGGCGGCAGCCTGCTGGCGCAGAAGCTTCTGGGCGTCGGCTTCGGCACGCTGGGCGCCGGCGCGCTGTTCGCGATCGCGCACCAGGTGATCGATGCAGACGGTCCGGCGGCGCCTCCCGCCGCGAATGGCGCCGGGCGCCTGCGGCGCATTTTCCCCTGCCCGCACGCGATCGCGACGGGCCTCTTGTGCGCGCTCTGGCCCGCGGGCGTCGGGATGTCGAGCGTCGTCGGGACCGACATGCCGGCGGCTTCGTTGCTGGCGCTGGCGCTGGCGCTGCTGGTGACGCTGGGCCCGCGCCGGCCGTACGCGGGCGCCGTCGCGTTCGGCGTCGCGATGGGCCTTTGCGCCTGGGTGCGCGCGGTGGCGCTGCCGCTGACCGCGCTGGCGCTCGGTTACTGGCTGGCGCGGCGCGAGAAGGTGGTGCGCGCGGCGGCGCGGACGGCGGCCGGCGTGGCCGCGACGGTGATCGTTCTCCTGCCCTGGGGGATCCGGCACGTGCGCCAGAGCGGATCGCTCTACTTCACCGACGATCACGGCGGGATCACGGCGCTCATCGGCGCCAACCCGAACTCCGAAGGAACGTACACCCGCGCCCTGAATCGGATGTTCAAGGACGTCACGGGCCGGAGCGTGCTCGACGAGCCGCATCGCGAGACCGACCGCGCCGCCTACGCGATCGCGCGCGAATGGTTCCGCTTCGAGCCCGGCTACGCGCTCGGCATGGCGACGCTCAAGGCCGATCGCCTGTTCGACCCCGAGCATCGCCTGCTCTACTGGTCGATCTTCCGCCCCGGCGTCCTGGTCGGCCGCCCGGCAGCCTGGTTCGCCGCCCACCACGACGGCATTGCCCGCTTCGCGGACGCGTGGGGCGTCGCGATCGCCGGCCTGGCGCTGGCGGGGATCGCCGCCGCGGCGGCGCGCCGGCGCTGGAGATTGCTGACGCTGGTCCCGTTCCAGCTCGCGCTGGTGGCGACCTACGGAACGTTCTTCGCCGAGCCGCGCTACCGGATCCCGATCGAGATGCTGGCGTTCCCGTTCGTCGCGCTCGCGCTCGGCGAGATCGTGGGTCTCGGGCGCGCGGCGATCGCACGCTCGCGGACCGCCGCTATCCACGCGGCCCGCGCGCTGGGTCCCGCGCTCGTTCTGATCGTCGTCTGGCGCCTCGGCTGGCCGGCGCTGCTCGACGCCGGCACGCGCCTGCGCGCGCGCCACCGCTGGGCCGTCACGGAAGCGGAGATGGGCGGGCAGAAGCGCCTGCTGATGTGGGCACCGACGCCGCCGCTCGCAGCCTCGTCGCCCCTCGCCGGCTCACCCGAGGGCGTCCAGGTACGCGGCGAGCAGGATCATCCGACGGCGCTCCGTCTGCGGCTTGGCGGCGGACCGCTCCCCGCCGGCCGGTTTGCGGTTCACTTCAAGCTCGAGGCGCCCTCGGCGTCGCGGTTCACCCTCGCGGGCGCGACGGCCGAGGTCGCCGCCGGTGTCCCGACCAGCTTCGACGCCGTGGTGAGCCACGCTGGCGGACTCCTGACACTGCCGGCGACGGCGGCCGGGCCGCTCTGGATCGGCGAAGCGAAGATCGAGAACGCGCCCTGACGAGCGCGTCAAGTGCGGACATCAACGCCTGGGACTTCGGGCCCCCGCGCGGGGCGAGGTCATGTTAATGGTCTTAATTCCCCTCCCCCGGAGACTCCTCCCCTGGAGACAGTTGGATGACCAGAACGCTGGGACTTCTCGCGGCGCTGTGCGTCGCCGGATGTCACGGAAAATACGTGCGCGCGGTGAGCGGCGACCCGATCGAGGCCAAGCCCGAACGCCTGCAGCGCGGCAGCTATCTGGTCAACAATGTTCTGTTTTGCGGCGCCTGCCACACCAGCCGCGAGCACGGCAACAACCTGACCGAGCCCGAGCGGACGGACGCGTACCTGGGCGGCGGCAGCGTCTACGACGACAAGGGGATCGGCTCTGTATGGGTCCCGAACATCACGCCCGAGCCCGAGACCGGCATCGGCAGCTGGAAGGACGACGAGATCCTCCGCGCGCTGCGCGACGGCGTCTCGCGGGACGGCCATTTCATGACGCCGTTGATGCCGTTCGACGCGTACCAGCACCTATCCGACGAGGACGCGCGCGCGGTGGTCGCCTACCTGCGCACGGTGCCGCCCTACAGGCAGGCGAGGCCGCGACAGGCGAACAAACTGGGGTTCATGCAGAAGATGTTGTTCAACACGATCGGCGTGCAGATGCACAAACCGATCGTGGGCGTCGCGCAGCCCGACCGGGCGAACCAGCTCGAGTACGGCCACTACCTCATGCGCATCGCGGCGTGCCGCGACTGCCACTCGCTGGCCGACAGGGGGCCGCGGCCCGAGACCGATCCGCTGGCGTTCGCGGGCAGCGAGGTGCCGTTCGAGGACCCGGGCCTCGGCAAGGTCTACGCGGCCAACATCAGCGGCGACAACGAGACCGGCCTCGGCCGGTACAGCGCCGACGCGATCAAGCAGGCGCTGCGCAACGGCACGCGCCTGGACGGGAAGAAGTTCGCGCCGCCGATGTCGCTTCTGATTCCGCACATCTCGGGCATGAGCGAGCCCGACATCGACGCGATGGTCGCGTACATGAAGACGCTGCCGCCCGCGCGGCGCAAGCCGCCCGAGCGCGAGCTGGTCGCGTCGATGCGCGCGCAGCTGGGTGGATAGACGGGCGGATGAACGGATAAATGAGCGAGGACCTCATCGATCAGCCACCACCGCCGCCGCCCTCCGGGGAGGACTGGCCCGCGCGCATCGAGCAGCTCCTGAACGAGGCGGAGACCGCGCCGTCGGTCGCCGAGCGCGCGACCGTGCTCTGTCACGTCGCCGAGATCTACGAGCGGCGGCTGGGCGATCCGAACGGCGCCCTCGTGACGCTGCAGGCGGCGCTGGAGCAGGATCCAACGAGCGGGCGCGTCGTCCAAGAGATGGAGCGCGTCGCGCGCAGCGCCGGCTGCTGGCCCCAGCTGGTCGCGATCACCGCCGAGGTCGCCTCGGGCCTCGAGGATCCGAAGCAGTCGGCGGACCTGTGGGTCCAGATCGCGTTCTGGAGCGAGAGCGGCCTCGGCATGCCCGAGGAGGCGGCCAACGCCGCGCGCGCCGCGCTGAACCTGGCGCCCACGCACGGCGGCGCGCTGGCGCTGCTGGAGGATCTGTACAAGCGCCAGCGCAACTGGGACGCCTACGTCGACATCGTGGCGCGCAAGCACGAGCTCGTGCACGACGATCCGTACAAGCTGCTCGAGGCGTACCGCGAGGTGCTCCGCTACGAGCCGCAACACACCGGCGCGCTGGCGGGCCTGGCGGCCCTGAGCGAGGAGACCGCCGACTGGGACGGGGCCGCCGATGCGTGGCGCAAGCTGGTCGCGGCGCTGCCGCCCGGCGCGGACGCGGAGCGGCTGGTCGCGCGCCACCGGCTGGGCGCGATCTTGAAAGATCGCCTGCGCGACGTGCGCGGCGCCGAGGAGCAGCTGGTCGAGGCGCTGGCCACGCCGGGCGGCGAGAATCACGTGCCCAGCATGGTGACGCTGGCGGCGATCTACCGCGAGCGGCGCGACTGGCTGAAAGCGCGGCAGCTGCTGGCGCGGGCGGCCGCCTCCGTTCCGGACGTCGATGAACGCCTGCGCCTGCTGGGTGAGGCGGCCGACATCTGCGCGAACCAGCTGGACGACGAGAACCAGGCGGCGGAGATCTACGGCGAGGCGCTGCTGCTCGATCCGACGCGGACGGACATCATCGACAAGCTGGCGGCGATCCGTTTCAAGCGCGGCGACTGGAGCGGCCTTCTGCCGCTCGTCGAGCACCTGATCGGGCAGCTCGATCCGGCGCTGGGACTGCCCGAGCGATCCGCCGACGAGAAGGCGCGGCTCTGGTATCAGCTGGCGCGCGCGACGGAGGAGCTGGGCGACATTCCGCGCGCGACCGACGCCTATGCGAAGGCGCTGGAGGCGAAAGGCGAGGGTCCGCATGCGCTGGCGGCGCGCCGCGACCTGGCGGCGCTGATGTTTCGCCTGGAGAAGTGGCCGGAGGCGGCGGCCGCGCACGAGGCGCTGATCGCCGGGCACGCCGGCGAGCTGAAGCGCCCGGAGATGCTCGCGGCGCTGGAGCGCCTCGGCCTGGCCCACGTCAGCGCGGGCGAGCCGGCCCGCGCGATCGCGCCGCTGGAGAAGGCGTTGGCGCTGGAGCCGCGCCGGCGCGTGGTGCTGGAGGCGCTCGTCGGCGCCGCGAAGACAGCGGGCGACGACGACGCCGTCGTCCGCCACACCCAGGCGCTGCTGTCGGTCACCGAAGACCGAAAGAAGAAGCTGGAGCTGCTGGAGCACGTCGCGACGATCCACCACGAGCGGCGCCAGGACCCGCAGCGCGCGATCGCCGCCTACATGGCGGCCCTGGAGATCTGGCCCGACGAGCGGTCGATCATGCACCGGCTGCTGGAGCTTTTGAGCGAGACCCGGCAGTGGAAGCAGTCGGTGGCGCTGCTGCTGAAGCTGGCCGATCAAACGGAGGCGGAATACCGCGCGCCGTACTACGTCGCGGCCGGCAACATTCTGGTCGACGAGCTTCACGCGCCGGCCGAAGCGGTCGACGTCTACGAACGGGCGCTGGACGCCGACCCGAACGACCTCAAGACCTTCGAACGGATCGACACGCTTTTGACCACGGCGCACGACTGGAAGACCCAGGAGCGGACGTACCGCCGGCAGCTCAAACGGATGGGAAGCGACGTGGCGCCCGACAAGCGGCCGGCGCTGCTCGCGCTCTGGCACGGCCTGGGCGAAATTTATCGGACGCGGCTCAAGGATTACCCGTCCGCCGTCGCCGCCTTCGAGGTGGCGGCCGACCTCGATCCCGAATCGACCGAACGGCGGCGGATCCTCGCCGAGCTCTATCGCCTGGCGGGCCCGCCGACCTACCCGAAGGCGATCGCGGCCCACCGCGCCCTCGTGCAGCGGGCCGCCTCGCCCGCGGAGATGGCGCCCGAGCTGAAGACGATGCTCCGCCTTTTCGTCGAGCTGGGCCAGCTCGACGACGCGCACGCGGCGGCCTCCGTGCTGGTCGGCGCCGGCCACGCCGATCACGACGAGACCACGCTCTACCAGCAGTACCGCCCGCGCGGCGTGATCCGCGCGCACGGCCGGCTGACCGAGGAGCACTGGCTGCGCCTGCTCTATCACCCCGACGAGGATCGCGGGATCTCGCAGCTGCTGGCGACGCTGAGCCCGGCCATCGCCAGCGCGCGCGCCAAGCTACCCAAGGATCTCGGCCTCAAGAAGAAGCACCAGCGGAACGTGCTGACCGACCCGACCGTCGTCTGCAAGGCGCTGGCGTACGGCAGCCAGGTATTCGGCATCGCGCCGCCCGACGTCTATCTGGTCCCCGATTCACCGGGCGAGATCGACGTCGTCAACGTCCGGGGCGCAATCCCCGGCGTGCCGACGCTGGTGATCGGGCGGAAGCTGTTCGAGAACGATTCGGACGTGGAGCTGGCGTTCGTCGTCGGGCGAACGCTGGCGGCCGTGCGTCCCGACCACCTGCTCCGCTGGCCCGGCTTCGTGCCGACGCTGGCGGAGCTGGAGATCGCCATGCGCGCCGCCATCCGGCTGGTGGATCCGCAACGCACGATCCCGCCCGACATGACCTCGGAGGTCGAGCAGTACGCCGGCTTCCTGAGCCGGACGCTGCCGCCCCAGGTCAACGAGCAGATCTCGGTGCTGGTGAAGCGCTTCGCCGCCACGCACGGCGGCGACCTGTCCGCCATCGGCACCGGCCTGCCGCGCTGGGCGCGCGCCGCCTGCCTGACCACCATCCGCGCCGGCCTTCTGCTGGCGGGCGATCTCGAGGTCGCGGTGCGGCTGGGCGAGGCGCTCGCGGTCCCGGTCGGCATCGATCCCGCCGACGTCGTCCGCGACCTGTCGATCTGGAGCACGTCGGAAGCGTACTCGGACCTGCGCGCGGCCCTCGGCCTGCGCACGATCACGCTCTAAGCGGGAGGAGAGAGAGGGATTCGAACCCTCGGTACCTCACGGTACACACGATTTCCAATCGTGCCCCTTCGGCCACTCGGGCATCTCTCCGAGCTAATTTTTTCGAGGAGAGGGTGGGAGTCGAACCCACGTTGGACTTGCGCCCAAACCTGATTTCGAATCAGGCGCTTTCGGCCACTCAGCCACCTCTCCGGAACAAGCGGGATTGTTTATCATCGCCGGGCGGCCTCGTCGACAGGATGTGTAGGGGCCGGGGAAACGCGAGATGGACGAGCCGACGACGGGTAAGGTTCCGACGGTCGAAGAGCTGGAGCGGGTGTACCTGGGCGCCGTCAAGCTGACGGTACGGTGGAAGTGGAGGCTGGTATTCGACGTGGAGCCCGCCAGACCCTCACCATACGGCCCCTTCTGGATCGTGTTCGACCAGCCCCGGTCGTTCGCCGGAGCTGAGAGTTTCTCGGGTGCGCGACTCCGCTTCCGTGGGCCGTCGCCGGCGGAGGATGGCGCCGTCTTCGAGTTCGAGAGCGGCGACGGCGAAGCGAGTCACGAGGTCAAAGCGCGCATCGTGGCTGGAAGCGTCGCCGTCCAGGAGGTCTTTCGTTCCAGTGCCCGAGCGGTCAGCTTGGATTTCTTCTCATCGACGCGGCGACTCGCGGAGCTGGAAGACGTTCTGCGCGGGCTTAAAAACTTCGAAGTCGAGTTTGTCGAAGCCGAGCACCCGATCGCGTACACGGACTTCACCGCCATCGGGGGCACCATCATCGGGTCGTGGGAGGGGTGCGAGGCCCGCATCGAGATCGAGCAACGGGCGCCGGCGGGCGTCTACCGCTTGACCACGGCCTATCCGAACGACGTCCAGGACGTGTTTCTCCGCAAGGATCCAGCCTGGCTCGAGCTGGCCCGCAAGTTCCACCCGCGGATCGACGCGCTGATCGCCAGCATCGGTGGCACGCGCGTCGATGACCCGGACTGACAGGCCGTCAGCCCACGAAATTCTCCGGTCAGGCGGCGGCGCGCAGCTCTTTCAGCTTTTCGCGGACGGCGTCGGCGTGGCCGGCGGCCTTCACCTTGCCCCAGTGGTGGGCGACCTTGCCGTCGGGGCCGACGATCACCGTCGAGCGGATGACGCCGATCGTCTTCTTGCCGTAGAGGACCTTTTCGCCCCAGGCGCCGTAGGCGGTCATCGCCTTGTGCTCGGGATCGGAGAGCAGCCGCACCTTCAGCTTGTACTTGGCGATGAACTTCTTGTGGCTCTCGAGGCTGTTGGGGCTGCAGCCGACCACGGCCGCCTCCAGCTTCTCGAAGTCCTTGAGGCCGTTCGTGAAGTCGCAGGCCTCGGTCGTGCAGCCGGGCGTGTCGTCGTTCGGGTAGAAATAGAGCACCAGCCATTTGCCCTTGTACTCGGACGGTTTCACGGTGACGCCGTCCTGATCGGGCAGCGAGAACGCGGGCGGCGGGCTCCCCACTTTCAGCTTGTCGGCCATGGCGAGCGTTTTACAGGCGACCGGCCGTGCCTGTCTATCGGGTAAGCTAGCCGGATATGCGGGTCGGTTGTCCTCGCCGCCGTCCGCCGTCGGCCGCGTTCGCCGTTTCGGCGCTGTTGCTCGTCTGCGCGGCGCCGCGCGCCGGGCACGCCTGCGCGCTTCTGACCTTTACCTTCCAGCCCGACTGCTTTCGGGCGAGCGGCGCGACCGGCTGCGCGTTCGACGCCCACCACCCCGACATGGGCCCCCAGATCGCGGTCTGGGTCGAGAGCGCGGACGGCGCGCGCTTCGTCGACACACTGCTGGTGACCAGCGCGGTGGCGGTGCACGGCATCGGCAACCGGCCCGGGGTCTGGAACATGCGCTCGGGGCCGCGCTTCCCCTACGGCCGCCGGGAGATGGCGCTGCCGATCTGGGCGCACGCGCGCGGACACCTTTACGAGAAGGTGATCATGGAAGACGCGCACGACGACTGGATGACGACCCACGAGGACAACTCGTCGCCCGAGCCCTACTTCTGCCGTCCCATGCAGCCGTTCGAGGTCGTCGACGCGATCACCTGCCCGAGCGGACGGTTCCGGAGCTGCAAGGGCCGCCTGGACGCGACGATGCCGCAGTCGTACTACCCGCCGCGCGCCGACCTGTTCGACTTCGGCGCGATGCCCTGCCCGATGCTGCCGGCTTACATCGGATCGTGCGACCCCGGCGATTCGGCGCAGTACGCGTTCCTGAACGACGTCGATGTCGTGGCGGCGGCGACGCCGCCGTTCGGGGTGCCGTTCTCGAGCACGTGGGCCGTCCCCGACACGCTGCCCGACGGCGACTACGCGCTCTACGTCGAGGTGGCGAAGGAATTCGACAGCGACGCGGCCAACCAGCACGACTCGTACATCAACCCGATGGAGGCGATCGGCTTCAACGATTACGGCCAGGACGGGAACATCGGCGCGCCGTCGGTGTTGTTCCGCGTGCCGTTCTCGCTAGGGGCGGGGACGGCGGCCGGCGCGGCGGCCGTCGACATCGCGGGGTACGGCGACTGGACGGGCGCCACCGGCGACGTGCACGCGCCGGACGGGACGATCAGCAGCGGCAGCGATCCAGGAAGCGGCGTCGGACGGCTGGCGGTGATCGACGGACCGACCGGCCCGGGCCGCGTCCACGTCGCGCGCTCGGACTGTGGCGCCATCGACTGCACGTCCACGGTGCCGCCCACGCCGGTCGCGTTCGTCGTCACGGCGACGTCGGGGCGCGGGGCCACGCTGCGCGTCCACCAGTCGAACGAAGACGGCCGCCCCGTCCTCGGCTACGACGTCCGCGCGGCGGTATTGCTCAGCGACCGATCGTCCATCGACCCGTCGACGTTCCCGGACTGGACGCCGGCGGGAAACATCCCGGTCGGCGCGCCGGACAGCGAGACCGATGTTTCGATCGACGGGCTGGTGCCCGACTCCGACTACGCGATCGGGATCGTCGCGCGCGGGCAGTGCGGCGCCTCGCCGCCGACCTTCCAGCGCATCCGGACACCGCCGGTCAAGTACGTCCAGCTCTCCGGCTGCTTCATAGCGACCGCCGCCTTTGGGTCCGACCTGGCGCCCGAGGTCCGGGCGTTGCGGGCGGCGCGCGACGCGGCGGTCGCCCACAGCGCGATCGCCCGTGCCGCGGTCGACCTCTACTACCGGTCGTCGCCGCCGGTCGCGGCGCTGATCGCCCGGTCGGAGGCCGCGCGGGCGCTCGTCCGGACCGCGCTGCGCGTCGCGGTCCCGTCCCGCGCGCCGTAAGCTCATCGGGCGGCGACGCTGGATCTCCGGCCCGTTCTGTGCCAGATAAAGGGCGGTCCCGGGCGACGGAACGCCGGCGAACCCCGCCAGGCCAGGAATGGAGCAACGGTAACCAGCCGACCGGGTGCTCGGGGCCTTATTACCTTCTTTCGCGCTGGTCGCGCCCTTCGAGCCCATGCCTGACGTCGTCTACATGATCTCGGACATGCTGTTCTCGTCGAAGCTGCGCGAGGCGGCGAAGGCGACCGGCGTGTCGGTCCAGGCGGCGCGCGATCCGGCCGCCTGGGCGGAGGCGGCGCGCGGCGCGAAGCTGGCCATCGTCGATCTGCGCCTGCCGGCCGCGCTGTCCGCGCTGGATGCGCTGGCGGCGGCGCCCGCGCCGTCGGCCGTCCGCACCGTCGGGTTCATCGACCACGAGCGCACCGACGTCATGGACCAGGCGCGCGCGAAGGGCTGCGCGGACGTGATGGCGAAGGGGCAGTTCGCGAACGCGCTGCCCAAGCTGCTGGCGAGCCTCCCCTCCGGCTGACGGATCGGCGGATGGCCGAGCGGACGCAGATTCGCCGCGGCGTCGGGCTGGCCGCGGTGGCGGCACTGACGTTCGGCGCGACGGTGCCGCTCCTCAAGCTCGCGAGCGCGGGCGTCGGCGTCTTCACGAGCGGCGGGCTGCTCTACCTCGGCGCGGCAATCGTCGCGGGCGGGGCGGTCGCGTGGCGCCGGCCGCCGGGCGGCAGCGGCCTGCTGAGGGCGGGCGCCTTCGGCCGGCTGCTCGGCCTCGCGCTGCTCGGCGCGGTCTGCGCGCCGGCCCTCCTGGTCGCGGGCGTCAAGCGCACCGACGCGGTCACGACCTCGCTGCTGCTGACGCTGGAGGCGCCGTTCACGATGCTGCTCGCGTGGTTGCTGTTCCGCGAGCATCTCGGCCGCCGCGCGCTGATCGCGGCGGCGCTGGTGCTGGCGGGCGCGCTGCTCGCGGCGGCGCCGTCGGGCGCCCCGGGACGGGCGGGCAGCGGAACCGCGCTGGTCGCGGGCGCGATGCTGGTCTGGGCGCTCGACAACATCGTCTCGCGCACGTTCGCCGATCGCGATCCGCTCTCGATCGTCGCCGCCAAGGGCCTGCTGGGCGGCGGCCTGTCCATCGCGGCCGCCGCGCTGGCCGGCGAGCCGCGTCCGCCGCTCGCCGCGATCGCCGCCATCGGCGCCATCGGCGCCGTCGGTTACGGCATCAGCCTCTTCTGCTACCTGCGCGCGCAGTCGCTGATCGGCGCGGCGCGCACGGCGTCGGTGTTCGCGGCCGCGCCGTTCATCGGTTCGGTGACGGCGCTGGCCCTCGGTGCGCCCTGGCCGGGTGCCGCTCTGGCCGGCGCTGCCGCGCTGATGCTGGCGGGCGTCTGGCTGCACGCCTCCGAACGGCACCATCACGCCCACCGCCACGAAGCGATCCGCCACGAGCACGTCCACACCCACGACGACGGCCACCACACGCACACGCACGATCCGATGCCGTCAGGCCCGCACAGCCACGTGCATGAGCACGACACGGTCACGCACGACCACGAGCACGGCGAGGATCTGCACCACCGCCACCACTCGTGAAGGGCCTCGGGCCTCGGGCCTCGGGGTCTATCTGAATAGCGGCAGCAGCTCGCGAAGCGACTTCACGACCAGATCGGGCGAGCCCCATTCGACCAGGTCGTGTGCGGCCAATCCCTCGCGATCGACGAGGACGGTCCGGCAGCCGGCGTCGCGGCCCGCCATCACGTCGTACTTGTAGTCGCCGACGGCCAGCGTCTCGGCGGGCGCCACGCCCATCGCCTGGCAGAGCGACAGCGCGCCCGCCGGGGACGGTTTGGGCGGCCCGTCCTCGCGCGTGTAGACGGCGTGGAACCGGAACGTGAACATGCGCGCGAACGTATCGACGACCTCGCGCACGTTGCGGGTCAGGATTGCCACCGGGATCTCCAGGCCGCGCAGATGCCCGAGCAG
>Ga0066903_100001035_pt1 | contig 19425 bp, 17 predicted proteins | sample PanSoiMetaGPlot1_FD_67491 | JGI IMG/M metagenome (GOLD analysis project Ga0066903, IMG submission 67491) | Tropical forest soil microbial communities from Panama analyzed to predict greenhouse gas emissions - Panama Soil - Plot 1 (version 2) | ecosystem: Environmental > Terrestrial > Soil >... | reverse complement strand
GAATCTTCGATGGCGAAATAACGGCGCGATTTGTTCCGGCCTGGCACGGCGCAGCAGTCATGCCGAGTAACAATAAACCGCCGATCTACGGTGGAACGCCAACCGGCGTCGTGTTGTCGATTAACGGCGGCCCGACGATTTATCATACCGGCGACACGGATTTGTTTTCCGACATGGCCCTGGTCCCTCTCGAACAACCGATCGACTACATGCTCGTTTGTATGGGCGACTTTTACACGATGGGCCCAATGCGCGCCGCGCGCGCAGTCGAGCTGGTAAGACCGAAGACCGTCATTCCAATCCATTACGGCACATTTCCGGCGCTGACCGGCACCCCGCAGGAGCTCGAGAGCGAAATGAAAAAGCGTAAGGTGGTATCTGAGTTGCGCGCGATGAACGTGGGAGAAACGATCACTGTCTGATCTTCGACGAGGAAAATTGAAGCGTTCGAAGGCAAAATCGTCGAAGGGAAGAATGAAGATGGGTATTTTAGGGAACGGCACTTCTTTGGTTGAAAGCCTGGTGCCACAGAGTCTGGCGAGTGTTGCGACGAACCTGGTGCCGCAAAGCCTGGCGAATGTCGCAACCAAATTAGTAGAAGCGATCGCGATCAATTCGATCTCGGAGAAAATCAGACGCAAACGCGCCGTGGTCGTAAAACGACGCAATCTTCACAGTGAGCAACTAGCCGATCTGACAAATCTTTACTTTCGAGTGGCTGACATCCCGATTCGGTTTTGGAGCAACGTCGAGCAATGGCAAAGTTGGGAAATCGATTGCTACAATATGTTTAACGGTGACGACTATCATGCCTACCCTTCCGGACCGCGAACCGTGATCGCTGAAAAACTCCCGGGCGAAAGTTTGTGGGAACACCTGAATCGCGGAACGCTAACCCGCCGAATGTTGATCGCCGCCGCAACTGAGTTTCGGCGCGCTCACGAATTTTGGAGCGACGAATTTCGCGGACGCTGGTCGCATGGCGATGCCAGCATCACGAATGTAATTTATCATGCGAGCAGCAACCGCGCGCGCCTGATTGATTTCGAAATTTATCACGAGAAATCCCTCGCAACCGCGGCGCGACAGGCGGATGACTTGCTCGTTTTTTTGCTCGACCTCGTCGGAACCTTGTCGACGCGACAATGGATCCCGTTCGCGATGACATTTCTTGAAGCCTACGGGGACGCAGAAGTCATCGCGCAACTACGGGTGCAACTCGATCTGCCTGGTGGACTGGCGTGGATCTGGTGGGGTGTGCGCACCAATTTCACCAATCCCGCGAAAGTGAAACGACGCCTGGCGAACCTAAGCCGCGCAATTGGCAAAACTAAATTTTACGATGGCGCTGTTTCCGTGCGCCCACGAAGCAAACGCCGACCCTCGATTAGCTGCCAGGTAATCAGTCCCGGAATTCCAAAGCCCAATTCGCGAAGTCGCGCGATTAAAGACAGGGCGAATGCCGAATCGCCCGGTATTCCAAGAAGACGTCCAACGAAGACATAGCCGCCTTCCTGGACGCCAAGACCGCCCGGAACCGCGAACGCGGCCGAGCGGATAGTGAATACGGTGGTTTGCAGAATGAGTGCGTTGAGAAATGAGGCGGGTAAATCCATCGCGTAAAGCGCAATCCAGATCTCAATCGAGGTTAGAGCGAGAGAGAGGATCGTCCACATGCAACACGCGACCAGCGCGCGGCGGCGGGCATAAAGCGAGCGCACTGTTTCATCCAAAGTCTCGCCATGCTCGCTCATTGATTGCCACTCGGGCGAGCTCGCGAGCCGCGCAATAATTCGGCCAATAAAGCCGAACATTCCCCAGCGCTGCGCGAAATAAAAACCGGCGAATGCGCAAAGAGCGATCACGATTCCAATCAGGCTCGGACCGACAAAGCGGGTCTGTCCGGTCGCGTGAACGAGAAGCAACAATCCAAGAATCGAAAAACCCGCGGTGATGAACACACCAAGCGTAAGATCGACAATCACTGTTCCCGCAGCAACCGATAGGGGCACGCCTTTTATCGCAGCCAGGCGCGCGCGCACGATGTCGCCTCCAACCGCAGCGGACGGCACAAGCGTGCTGACCGATTCGCCGATCCAACGCATCCAAAAAAGTTGCACGACAGAAAGGCGTTTGGACTTCGGAAAGAGCACCCACCAGGCAATCGTGTCGAGAAAGATCGGAACTGAATGATAGGCAACAATCCCGGCAATCACCCACTCGGGCGTCACGAAAGCTTGAATCACCCTGGCCGCGCCCTCCCGAATCAAAAGGACGGTGAACAGCGCAGCGCCCGCGAAGCCGAGCAGATAGAAAGTCAGTTTGATCTTACTGGGCGATTTCATCTAAACGTCCGCGACTTTGAAGACGGACGCGACGCTAACACGGAACGCTGCTCGACGCTTCGGTGACGGAAGAAGATTAAACAATCGAATCGGGCGCGATCGCGACCGATTCGGCTTTCACCGGAACGGGGACCAGCTCGGGTTGCGGTTCCGGCAAAACATCCGTGACGACGTCCGGCAGCGAAACCCGGCGGAATGGACGCGCTAACAGCAGACAGAGCGTGAGCCACATCATTCCGAAGAACATCCCGCCGAGCACGTCGGTGAGATAATGCGCACCAAGCGCGATTCGACTGAAGCCGACGGAAGCAATGACAACTGTTGCCGCGCAAAAAACCAGCGCTCTCCCGCGCCGGCTCCGGATTAACGGGATCAAAAACAGTGCGATCTGGCCGTATAGGAGGGTCGCCCCAATGGTGTGGCCGCTGGCAAAACTGTAACCGGACCAATCGACCATCCAACCCTCTTCAAATGGGCGATGCCGATGAACGAGAATCTTTACCAGCTCGTTGAGGAGCATTCCGCCGGGCACCGCTACAACCAGGGTGATCAGAGACGGCCACCACCGTTTGAAAATGAAAAACACGACCGCAATGGAGAGGACAAGGGCGATCCACTCGCTCGACCCGAATTCAGTGATCCCGCGAAGGACGCTGACGAAGGTGGGTGTTAAATGAGCGTGAAACCAGAGAGCGATCCCGCGATCGATCCCGGCGACCGGATTGCCTAGTGCTAAAAGGGGGGCTGTCACAAAAGCCGCACAAAGTAATACCGATTCCATGCCAGTCAACCGTCAAAAACACTGGACCAGCCATCGCCGTGCATTCCGCTTGCTGAAGAGGGTGAAATAATATACACGGAGGTTCGGGATTTGATGCGAATACAAGATCGACAACCATTACCCGTCCCTAACCTTATGAATCGCCTTCGCCTCGCCTTAACCGCCCTCTTTCTCAGTGCACCCTGCCTGCTCCTCGCCGGCACCGGACCGGAGTTGCAACCGGGCCCCTCGCCCAGCGAAGACGAAAACAAGAATTCAACCGAGCTCTTCAACTACGAAACGGTCTATACCTTCGACAGCAATTTTAAGGACGACCATCGCAACCATTTCGGTGACGGCGATTCACTCTACAATGATTTCAGCTATTCCCACCGCTTTCACGTTACCGGGAATTGGTATTTCCGGGCGGGAGTGGAATACGAGCGCTTCGATTTTGGCGGCGACAATGGCCCCAATCATCTGTCCCCACCAGGTTCGGAGTTGAGCTGCTTGATGTGTACCGTCGTCGGCGGAAACAACGGATTACCTGATCATCTCCAGACCATTCACGCGTTGCTGGCCTACGAATATATTTTTAAAGACCATGCCGGCGCCGGCATCGAGATCGACCCGGGCCCCTATTTCCAGGACGATATCACCGGCGACTCGATTGACGTTCCCTGGAAGATATGGGTCACGTTTCCCCTCAAGAAAGACCAGATCTTCGCCGTTATTGGGGCCGGCGGTTCAATTTATTCCGATCCAATTGCCGCGCCAGGCGGCGGTTTAATTTGGCTGTTCAGCGATCATTTCCGATTGGAGGGTGTTTTCCCCAAGCCTGCCCTTGTTTATAATCCAAACGATGACTGGGAATTTCGTGTCGGCGCGAATTTGTTTTTCGAGAGCTATCGGACTGACGAAGTCATTACCCCAGCTCGGAAACTTCGGGTAGACGACGCGATCGTTCAATACAGCGAACGACGAGTCGGGGCGATGGTGACCTATTCACACTTCAAGCCTTTCGATTTCACGCTCGACGGAGGCTGCATGTTTGAGCGCGCCTTCGATTTTTTCCGAGTGCCAGTCGACGCGAGAACAAAACCCGCGGGCTATATTCGCTTCGCGATCGAAGCGAAGTTTTAAGGAAATATTTCGTCCAGCTTGCGCGCGACCGATTGACTCCCGCGCACTTTTAAGCGGCCGGTCATAAAGGCCCACGTCCCTTTCAGCTTTCCGTTGCACATTGCGACCCAATCGTTGTCGCTGGTGATGAACGTCACGTCCGGATTCTCAATTTTTCCGTGTCCCATCTTGTATGTGCCGTCGTTCACCTGGATCCAAAAATCGCCGCCATTAGGCCCGCTAAGTTCCCATTGCCACTTGAGATGTTGGCCTTTCGCTTTGTCCGCCTTGAAACTCCCCTTCATCCCATCGAACACCTGCTGTGGGGTCGAATTCTCTTCCGCGCCAAGGCTGGCCGAACAGAACGCCGCCATGGCAAGAGCAATCAAAACGCGATTCATCTTCATCTATTACTAAATCGGTGCCGCTAGAGTTGTTGGTTGCCCGGTTGAGTTCGAACAATTCGGCGTCATCCGGGGAAGCTACTTCAAATTTCGGTCCAACGCGCCGATCTTGCGGATCTCCGGCCATTTGAAGGCCGCGCCGATGACGACCAGAATTGTTCCGATTCCCCCACCCACAACCGATATCACGGGCCCGAAGAGCGCCGCAGTCAGACCGGATTCGAGGGCGCCGAACTCGTTTGAAGTGCCGATGAAAATATTGTTTACCGCCGAAACCCGGCCGCGCATTTCATCCGGCGTCACCAATTGCACTATCGAGCCGCGAATGATCACACTTACGCTGTCCACCGCTCCGGCGACGAACAACATTGCGAGGGACAACCAAAGCGCTTTCGACAAGCCGAAAACGATGGTGGCGAGTCCAAAGCCGGCCACGCACCAAAGCAACATTTTGCCAGCCTGCCGCATCGGAGGCAGATGCGCCACCGTCAGCGCCATCGCGAACGCGCCGATCGCCGGAGCCGCCCGCATCCAGCCCAGACCAATCGGCCCGCAACGCAGAATTTGATCGGCAAAGATCGGTAGTAACGCTACCGCGCCACCCAACAACACTGCAAAAAGATCGAGTGTGATCGTCGCGAGGATTACTTTTTTGCTGAAAACAAATTTCGCGCCGGCGACCAGGCTGCGCCATGTGCTTTCATCTTTCGGTTTGCGCGCCTGTGGTGCACGCGGAATCGGAAGGACAAGCAGGAAAAAGAACGAGGCTGTTATCGCGTCGATCGCGTAGACGATCGAAAAGCCCTGATGCGCGACGACAAAGCCGCTGAGTGCCGGACCAACGACGGAAGCAACCTGGAACACGGTGTTGTTCCACGTCACGGCGTTAGAAAAAGCGTCACGCGGCACCAGAGTTGGAAAAAAAGATGCGCGCGCGGCCCAGGAAAAAGTCCGAGCGATTGCGCCCAAAAAAAGCAATAGATAAATCAGTGGGATCGAAGCGTCATCGAAATGAAATGTTTGCTGGTGCTGCTCAAAAACACGGGCGATCGCCGTGAGAGCGCCGTTGCAGGCACGCAAAATTGACCATTGCGGAATGTTGAGATGCTGCCACGACACAAGCGCGAGCAACGCGGACGTGATGGCGCTGAAAATTTGAGAGACGAGAATGATGTGCTTGCGGCTGATCCGGTCGGCCAGATGTCCGGCCGGCAATGAAAAACCAACAATTGGAACGGCAAAGACAAGCCCGACGAGTCCCAACGCGGTTGCCGAGTGCGTGCGCCGATAAATTTCCCACTCCACTGCGACAGCGAGCATTTGCCGGCCAAAAAGCGACAATGTGTTGCCAATCGTAAACAAACGGTAACTGCGCGAGCGAAACGCGGCATACGGATCGTGCCGTGGCGGAATGACAGCGCCGGTAATTTCCGGCCGGTCCCCTATCGGTATATCAGATTGCGTGCGATCGATTGGCTCAGCCATGGCGCGAGAATACGCGCACGAGATTGCGTGCTACGCAAGCTTATCCTGACGAAGCACAGCTGGTCGTCAAGCTTCAGCGACTCGAAATCAAAGCGATTACGACTCCAACCCCTGAAGCGAGACATTGCGCAGCCCATGCTGATCTAGTACAACGCACCTTATGGCCGACAGGAACAGTAAACAGCCTTTAAACGTTGCGGGAGCGTGGTATGTCGACACGAGCTGCACGCTGTGTCGAACTTGTCTCGAGGAAGCGCCTAGTCTTCTAAAGACAAACAAAGACGAAACGGGCGTCTATTTTGCCAAACAACCGGCAGGCGATGCTGAGACGGCCGCAGCGCAGCGCTCGATGGAAGTTTGTCCAACGCTTGCGATCGGCAGAGACGGCTAGCCCAGTTGGATTTCCCCCACGATCAACGTGCGGCCGGCACAAGCATGACGTTTAGTAAATCGATATCAAAAAATTTGCGACAGCCATAGACCGCCGCTACAGAAGCCATCATGCCAGAAGTCAGGGCTCCAACGAAACCCGCCGCGTCCGCATCCCAATGGACGCGTCAAAACCCGTTTCCGGGAAAGCTCGTCGTCAATCGCCGCCTAAGCAGCGATGATTCGGAAAAAGATACGCGCCATTTTGAGATCGACCTCACGAAATGGGGACTGCATTTCGAGCCCGGCGACTCCGTCGCGGTTTATCCGACGAACGATCCGGCATTGGTGAACGAAATTCTGCGAGCGCTCGGCGCGATCGGCGACGAGCAGGTCACAGCCGGCAAAAGGCAGAAGCCGTTTCGCGAAGCGCTGCTAAAGGATTTTTCAATCACACAACCGACGCCGAAGTTTTTGAAAGCGATCGTCGAACGCGCCTCGGCCGCGCCGATGCTCAAGGAATTGCTGCATGCCGATCGCAAAGGCGATCTGCAGAATTATTTATGGGGCGTCGAAGTAATCGATTTTCTCCTCGATCACCCGTCCGCGAAATTCAGGCCGGAAGAATTCGTCGGTTTGCTCACGAAATTACAGCCGCGTCTGTATTCGGTCGCGTCCAGTCTGCGGGTTTTTCCAGATCGAGTGCATTTCATCGTCGATGTGGTGAAGTACGAAAGTCGTGGCCGTGTTCGTAAGGGTGTTTGCTCAAGTTTCATGGCGGAGCGCGCCGACGAAGTCCCGATACCGGTTTATCCAAGCTCGGCGAAACATTTTCACATGCCGGAAGACGGCAGCGTTCCGCTGATCATGATCGGACCGGGAACTGGCGTGGCGCCATTCCGCGCCTTCTTGCAGGAACGCCAGGCGCTCGGCGCCAAAGGCAAGAACTGGCTCTTCTTCGGCGCGCAGCGCGAGAAGTGTGATCACGCCTACCAAGAGGATTGGGAACGCTTCACCAAAGATGGTCTTTTAACGCGACTCGATTGCGCGTGGTCGCGCGATCAGGCCCACAAAATTTACGTGCAAAACAAAATGCTCGAGCACGCGGCTGAGATCTGGAAATGGATCGACGGCGAAAATGCGCAGTTCTTTGTGTGCGGTGACGCGCGCCGGATGGCGAAGGATGTCGATGCCGCATTGCGCAAGATCGTGCAGGAGCAGGGCGGAAGATCGGTCGATGAGGCCAACGCTTACGTCGAGAAGCTCAAGACCGACAAACGCTACAAGCGCGACGTCTACTAGATCGACATCTGCGCGCGATTGAGCTCAATCGCTAGTCGCATGATGAAGCGGGGGTTCTGCAGGCTGCTGTTTATCGCTCAAACCGTTCTTGCGCGTTGACGCCGCAGCCGGTTCAAGGAGTGGACGAGCCGGTGGAAATTTTCACGCTCGCGACCGCTTGAACGCCGCGGCGACAAGTCCGAGCGACCAAACCAACGCGCACAACAGCGAGGAAACGCCGCCGTAGATCAGCCATTGCGGGCGATAAACCAGCGTGAGCTTGCCGTGTGAGCCAGCCGGTACCCGGACGGTCGGGAATAAGTTGCGATAGGAATCGACCGAAAATTTTTGATTTCCGATTTGAGCTTCGTATCCGCGAAAGAATGGGCGCGAAAAAGTCAGAAGCGCCGGTCCTCCGCCACTTGGGACATCGACCTCTGCCATGATCCAGTTTCGCGAATCGTGGATTTCGGAAATCTTGGCCGCGGCAAATTGTTCGCTCGGCCGAGAATCAATCGACATGACTGAGCGAACACGCGCGAGCGGCTCACCGGTTCGATGATAGACCGCGGCTTCTTCGTTCGACGTAACAAATTCCCAATCAGAGCCGAGCGCCGGATTGATCCCCGCATCCCACGCCACAACCAGGCCGTCGACGCCGATTCGTTCGAGCAGGTCCCCGGTTTTTGACTGATCCCAAACCAGATATTCTGCTTCGTGTTGGTTAATCTCGCCGTGAATCCGGAAGTCAAACTCGCGGGCGACTCCGGCGGGCAGGATCGGGCTATAGCCATTGAGGAAATGCAGACCGGCCCACATTGGCGTGCTGCCGGGCCTAACGAGTTGCCCAATGGGTTCGGATTTTTTGTCGATTCGATAAGCTGACTCGGGCGCCGGATAAATGCTCAGATAAAGCCGTTGCGGGTCGAGAGGTTCCGGCTTCAGCAGGTCCTGACGGAGGTTGTATTTCGGCACGCCGCAGTTCGGTGGAATGCAAAGATATGTGGCGAGGAACAGTGCTAAGGTGACGACGACGGGCGCCCAAGTCCGCCATCTCTCACCGCCAATAAACCATTCCGCCAGTACCCAGACGACGGCGATCTGAAAATAAATCAGCATCAGCTCGACTCCGTGCTCGCCCTGCGTTTGGAAGATCGCCATTGGAACAATGATGGCCATTAAGAGAAGCACCGCTGCGGAGGCAGTTCGTTTTCCCGGTCGATGTTGCAGGACGTCGGCGGCGCAGAGTGCGAGCACAAGATGAAAAATAGGCAGCCAGCGAAAGCTCCAGCGGAAAACACCGGCCGTTGGGATCATACAGAGCAACAGAACGGCAAAAAGCAGGATGATTTCCCATTTCAAACGGCGAATGAACATGCGGGGCCGCCAAAGAAATCCCGCGATAAGCGCGGCGGGCGCGACGAGACCGTTCGTCAATTCGGTTGCGCTGTGCGGAAGGTAACGTGACGAAAAATCAGCCCAGCTGACCGTCCAACACGGCAAAACAAATCCGGGTAATGCGCGCCACGGCACGATCCATTGCCAGTGCGAGTCCGCGGGTTGCATTTGCTCGCGCATGGAACCATGCGCGTAGTCCAGAATAGCGAGCCAGGCAGGCGCCGATAATCCAAGACCGAGGGCCGCACCGAAAAGCATTGGCAAGATCGATCCGCCTGCGCGCAAGGCTACGGCGCGGCAGGCAAGCCATGCGACCAAAAGCATCAACATTAAAACGGTGTAAGGGAATCCACCGGTGACCACGAGGTAGACGAACGGAGTGGGCCAGAGAAATCGCCAGCCGGTTCGTTGCGAATCGAGGGCGCGCTCAAGCCCCCACCACGCCCAGGGAATCCACGCGAACGCGCCAAGCGCGCCGAACCAATCAGTCGCGCCCCAACAAATGATCCAGCCGTTCAAGGCCGCGATTAGCGCAACGAAGATCGACAATGGCGCGGAACATTTCCGGTCGCGCGCGAGAAGAAACGCGCCTATTGCGAGAACAAACAAGTGCACGATCGAAAGTGCAGCGGCTTGTTGTGGAAACGTGAGCGGAAATTTCCAAATGAGAACGACGGCCGCGTTAACGAAAATTGAAAATGTCCCATATTGAAATTCTCCGGCCAGATTAGCGCAAACCCATGAGTAAGGGCTAAGCAGAGGCAAATGTCCTTCGCTCCAGCTGCGCGCGACATCCGCGAACACCGGCAGAATCGACAATTCGTAGTCGTCATTCCAAAAAATCAGCGGATCGTGTTTTAGGAGAACGAGACAGAAGGCGACAACGAGCAGACCGGCGATAAGAGCTCCGAGAATATTTTTCCTCAAAGCACCACCGGTTTTCCTTCGGTCATGACGAGCACCTTCTCTTCGATTCCATGCTGGCGGGCTGACGCGCGCAAACGCTCGAGCGGTTCCTCCAAAGGTTCGTAACCAAGACGAAAAGTGCCGTAGTGCATCGGCACGAGCGTCTTTGCGTTAAGTTCATTGAAGGCGCGGACTGCTTCTTCAGGATTCATGTGAACTTCGCGGGCGAGCGGCGGATCGTAGGCGCCGATCGGCAGCAACGCGATTTCGATATTGTGACGCTCGCCGATCTCCTTAAAGCCTTCGAAATATGCGGTGTCTCCACAATGAAAGACCGAGCGCCCGGCCGCTCCAATGACAAAGCCGCCGAATCCGCGATGCGTATCGGCGAGAAAACGCGCGCCCCAATGGTGGGCCGGTGTAAGAGAAATTCTCAGCGGCCCGAGCTCGATCGTCTGCCATTCGTCCAGCTCGTGGACAATGTTGAAGCCGAGCCGATGCACGAGACGCCCCACTCCAACCGGGACGACAATTGGTTGATCGGCCGCAACCGCGCGCAAAGTCCGACGATCGAGATGATCAAAATGCGCGTGGGTGACGAGAACGAAATCAATCGATGGCAAATGATGAAGATGAATTCCCGGTTCCTTGAGTCGCTTGATAACGCTGAGCCACATCGACCAGATTGGATCGATCAGCACGTTCGCTTCGTGCGTTTGAATTAAGAACGAAGCGTGGCCAATCCAGGTGATAGAAATCTGGCCGGGTTGGACCTTTGGAAAGAGTGGACGAGCGCGTGTGCCGGAGCGCTTGGTAAAAAGCGACGGTATCCAGACGCTGGTAATAAAATTGCGTTTGGTCCAATCGCTGCCCGGACGCAATTTAACGCGCTTGGATTTCTTCGGCCCGCTTGTGGAAGCCTGGCGGACAATTTTGCGTTTTTTCGAAAACGGATTCGGCACAGACCAAAGACGATATAAGCGGGCACGTTCGAATCAAACGCTCACGCTTTGCTCTGAGTCAGGAGCCGAAATCGCAGTTTCCAGTACGATATTGGCAACGGGGGTGGTAAACATGTGAAAACCCCGTAGCCGCGCTGCGAATTGGGGCGTGGATCGCGTTCGTTATCCAATTCTTGGAAGCGAGTGAAGAGTGGGTCGTCGCCGAAGAACGCGTTTGGAAAGTTGCGCTCAACAAACTTTCGTTGCGGCGAGCCAGGAGGAAAGTCGTGAACAAAAACTGCGCACGGCTTGTTCGTTCGTAGAAGATCAATCGCCAGCTTGATTGCCCGAAAATCCTTCGGACCGTCAATCAGGATCGCGTCGCCGTCTTGCATTTTCTGCGGCAGGATTTCCCGCGAATCGCCATAAAGAAGCTCGATGTTCGCCTCGTTTTTCAGCTTTGCTTCCGCGGCTGGCGCGTTCTCCGATTGCCGATCGTACTCGACGCTGATGATTCGAGATTCGGGAAAACAGCGCGCGAGAATTAGAGTGCTTTTGCCGCGAGCGCGCCCCGACTCGAGAATCTGTTTCGGGGCGAACGGTTTTACGGCCGCGTAGAAGAGAAACATTTCGCTCTCCCAGATTCCACCGAAGCCTGCCTCGGGCGGAATCCGCGAAATGACCTCGCGGTATTCCGGCAAGAGAACATCCGCCGAGTCGGAGACGGTTGATTTGCCAAGCAACATCCGGAGAACCATCGGCGGTTTGTGTGGCTAGGCCACCAGATTTAAGTTGCTCTAGATGGAAAATTTGCGGTTCGACGAACGCGCCTGTTTTATCGCGGGCGCAGCCAAATCGGGAACGACGCTGCTCGTCTCGTTGCTCGATAGTCATCCGGAATTGCTCGTGATGCCGCAGGACACGGCCTATTTCCCGACTGTGCTGACAAAGTACGGCGCGCGCGGACGGCGAGCGCAATTCGACTATTTAACGAAAGAATCGTGGACGAATGTTCTCTTCGGGTTCCAAGCGATGCGCGGTCGCCAGGATTACGCCGATTTTCCGAAAGAGAAATTCCTCGAAACATTCGACCGCGTCGCCTTTGATCCAGCCAACGAAAAACGCGATTTGCTTGTGCTAATGATGGAGGCGTATGCGGACGTAGTCAGCGTTCCGCTCGAGGGCGTGAAACGCTGGGTGGAAAAAACTCCCGCCAACCGCAACTATATCCCGGAAATATTTAATCGCTTCCCGCGCGCCAAATTGCTCCTGACCATGCGAGATCCGCGCGCTCTGCTCTCAGCGCAAATTGCACTCGAGAACACGCGAAGGACGAGAAGATTCTCGGTTTATTACGTCGTCGCGCACTGGCGCGCCGCGGCAAAGCTCGCGCGAAAGATTCGGAACAAAGAAATGCCCGGGCTGGTCGTCAATTACGAAGACCTCGCGATGGATCCCAAGAAGTCGATGCAAAAAGTATGCGACTATCTCGAAATTGATTTCAATCCTGAGATTGTGCTCAATCCGACGAAGGTCGGCAGGTCATGGGGCGGCAATTCCGCCGCAGGCACTCGTTTCGCTGAAATCAGCACCGCGCCGGTCATGCGCTGGAAGAACGATCTACAAGAGGATGAAGTCGGCTGGGTCGAGTGGCACTGCCGCGATTTGATGCCGGAATTTGGCTACGAGCCACGGTTGAACCGCAGATCCCTCCGCTATTTTATCAAGCCGATCCGAGGCGAGCGCCCGAAAGAGTTTTTGAAATCGCGAGCCTACTCATTGCGAGATCGGATGAAGGGCTGATAGCGCATGGACAGTCATCCCGAGCGTAAGCGAGGGATCGCGCAGTCGAAGCGAAGATCATACAAGCTGCCTTGCGTAATCAATCACCGGGTGAGAGGTCCCTAACATTCGTTCGGGGGTGACAACGCAGTTGAACAACGAACGATTTCGGATTCAGTTCCGTTTCCCATGAATCGCTGGAAGATCATTCCTCTCGTCTTGATTTGCTCGACCGCGTTCGCGTTCGAGTCGCGTTTGCCGCTCAAAACGGTTTTCAAAGGCCAGGATCAATTCAATCGCCTGATCGGACTGGCAAAAGAAAACAACTGGAAAGAGTTGCCAATCGGCCAGCGAACCGCTGCCGTAGGACAAGCGTTGACCGGGACCCATTACAAATCGTACACGCTCGAAATCGACAATCGGATTGAATCCCCTTCGGCAAATTTCACGGGCCTCGATTGCTGGACCTTTTTTGAAACGTCTCTCGCGTTTGCGCGAATGTTGAACGAGCCGGAGGAAAATTGGACGCCGGAAAACTTCCTGCACTACATCGAGGTCGATCGCTATCGTGGCGGCGTTTGCACGGGCGAATATCTTTCGCGGCTGCATTATTTGGAGGACTGGCTTTACGACAACAATAAGCGCGGACTGGTCGAGGATCTGACGGTGAAACTTGGCGGTAAGAGTGTTCCCCACGCCGCGCGTGAGATGACGGCTGGTTGGCGGCATTATCGCTACCTGGCTGCGAACAAATCGCTACTCGGCCCCCTGGCCCGCATGGAATCGGAGGTTTCGTCGCGACCGCTGTATCAAATTCCCAAGAGCCAGGTCGCGAAAATCGAGCCAAAGCTGCAAACGGGCGACATCATCGGAATAGTCTCGCATGATGGACGATTGTATTCGACGTCACATGTCGGTCTCGCGCTCCGGACAAGTGATGGAGTCTTACATTTCATGCACGCGTCAGCTCCGCATAACTACAACAAGGTGCTGGTTGATTCCCGGCTCTCGACTTACTTGAATAATTATCGAAGCGACAGCGGAATCCTGGTCGCGCGACCACTTCGCTAATTCCGTACGACCCTTAGGATTTGTGGTTGCCTTAAGCGTGCGACAACGTCGACAGTCGATCCATGAAGAAGATGTCGATTTTGGGGCTATCGATTGTATTGCTCGTTGCGACGAATTCCGCCTCGGCGGAAACGAAAATTCGCGTCGGCCATTTTCCGAACATCACGCATGCGCAGGGCGTGATTGCGCATGCGCTATCGCGACAGGGCAAAGGCTGGTTTGAGCAGCGGCTCGGCGCAGACACTAAAATTGAATGGTTTGTCTACAACGCCGGGCCGAGTGCGATGGAAGCGATCTTCGCGAAGTCGATCGATCTGACTTACGTCGGCTCTGGACCGGCGCTGAACGCCTACACGAAATCGAATGGTGCAGAGATTCGGCTAATAGCGGGCGCAGCGAATGGCGGCGCGGGTTTGGTTGTTCAAGCGGACGGAAATTTGAAAAAACCGGCGGATTTTCGCGGAAAAAAAATCGCCACGCCGCAGCTTGGAAACACGCAGGACATTTCCTGTCGCGCATGGCTGACCGAAGGTGGATTGAAAATCACGCAGCTTGGCGGGGACGCTCAAGTGATTCCGACCCAAAATCCGGATCAGCTTGGATTATTCAAAGCAAAGACGGTCGACGCGGTCTGGGCGGTAGAGCCATGGCTATCGCGGCTCGAGCACGAAGCGAACGGCAAAGTGCTCGTGGAAGAAAAAGACGTCGCGACCACGGTGCTCGTCTCCAGTGTCAAGTTTTTGACTGAACAGCGCGAACTGGCAAAAAAGTTCGCGCAAGCGCACGCCGAGCTGACCGATTGGATCCAAAAGAATCCGGAGGAAGCGCAGCGCTTGATCAAGGCCGAGCTACTGGAGGAAACCAAAAGCGACATGAGCCCCGAAATAATTGCGGCGGCATGGAAGCGGATCGTTTTCCCATCCGAAACGCCGAAGGCGGCCGTGGAAAAATTCGTGCAGAACTCAGTGAAGGCAGGATTCATCAAGACGGCGCCCGATCTGTCAAAGCTTTTCGAAACTCCCTGAATGTCCCTTCAAGAAGAATTAAAGGGGCCGCCGCCCGCGAAACTGATTGTCGATCATGTTTCGAAATGGTTTCAGCAAAAACGGCAGAACGTGCACGCGCTCGACGATGTCTCGTTTGAGGTGTCGGAAGGAGAGTTCATCGTCATGGTCGGGCCGAGCGGCTGCGGAAAATCTACACTGCTCGACATCATCGCAGGGCTCGAACATCCGGACAAAGGACAGGTTCTGGCGGACAATCAACCAGTGAATAATCCCGGCCGTCATCGGTTGGTGATGTTTCAGGAATCGGCCTTGTTTCCGTGGCTGAATGTTTTTGGCAACGTGATGTTTGGGCTGCGATTGAAACCCGGTCTGCGTAATTCGGAACGAAAAGAGGTCGCTAAATTTTTCCTCCACCTCGTCGGTCTGGAAAAATTTATGGAGACAAACGTGCACGAACTTTCCGGCGGGATGAAACAGCGCGTGGCCTTAGCGCGCGCGCTTGCGCCGAATCCGCGTGTGCTCTTGATGGACGAGCCGTTCGCCGCGCTCGACGCGATGACGCGCGAACAGCTTTACGGCGACATCCAGGCAATCTGGCAAAAGCGGCGCAAGACAATCATTTTCGTGACGCACAACGTGCGCGAAGCGGCGTGCCTGGCAGATCGCGTGATGATCATGTCGCCGACACCGGGGCGAATTCGCGAAGTCTTTGAAGTGAACCTTCCGCGTCCGCGCGACTTCAACAGCATCGAGATCGCGCGCCATGCGGCCGAACTAACGAAAGCGCTAAAGAGTTACACCCAGAAGGAGGTTGCAGCGGTAACGTGAGACGAGCTCTCCTTGCCATCTTGTTTTTTGTCGCGTTAGTGGCGATTTGGACGGTGATCGTTCGGGCAAAGATTTGGTCTCCTGTGTTGCTGCCATCGCCACGAAGCGTGCTCGATTACTTGGTGAGCAGCGGCCGCGACGGCACTCTGCTGAGCGCATCGTTAGTGACGCTGCGACGGTTGCTGATTGGGTATGTCATCGGACTTGCGATCGGACTTCCACTTGGCTTGCTGACCGCGTCGCTCACTTTTGTTGAAGACACAATTGGCGTGCTCGCGCTGGGCTTGCAAACGTTGCCAAGCGTGTGCTGGGTGCCGCTGGCATTGCTTTGGTTTGGACAAACCGAAGGCGCGATGTTGTTCGTCGTGATTATGGGAACGGTGTGGTCGGTCGTGATCGCGACCGACACCGGTGTGCGCACGCTTCCGCCGATCTTCGCACGTGCAGCACGGACGATGGGCTCGGGTCCTTTCCACCGCTGGGTCCATGTGATTTTGCCGGCCTCGCTGCCTTATTTGATTAGCGGAATGAAACAGGGCTGGGCATTTGCCTGGCGTTCGCTCATGGCCGCGGAAATCTACGTGACCATCCTGACCGGATTCGGGCTCGGACATCTTCTGCATTACGGACGCGAGCTCAACGCGATGGACCAAGTGATCGCGATTATGCTCGTGATTGTTGTGATCGGGCTGCTCGCGGACAAAATCCTGTTTTCACCGTGGGAGAGATTTCTCCATCGGCGTTGGGGAACCGGCCGGATCTGAAATTTCGTTACGCGAGCACGGGCAGCGAAATCGTAAAGGTAGCCCCTTGCCCAGCGCGCTGATCGTTCCGCCGTGCCGCGCTCGGAGATATCGCGCGCAATTTTAACCACTGGAATGACGAGCGCCGACAGTAGAGAGTTACCCGAATGAAAGTCCTTTGCGTCGTTGAGCATGGAAATGCCCCGAGCACGCGCCTGCGATTGGGCGATTGCCTCGATCACTACCGCGCGCTCGGCGTGGAGGCGACCGTTGTCCCGACGCGTCGTTCCAGTCTCAGCGAGCGATTGCGCGTTCTTCGCGAAGCGCGCCAGCACGAGGTGGTTGTCCTATTCAAGACGATCGGCTTCAACGAGTTCGAACTTGGCCTGCTTCAACGCGCCAATCGCCGAATTGTCTTCGATTTCGACGACGCCGTGATGTTTCGCGAGCAGAAACATCGGCGCCCGCTGCGCGGCAAAAATTTCAAAAAATTTCTAAGAACGCTGCAGCATTGCGCCGCCGTCGTGGCCGGAAACGATTTCCTCGCCGGCTTCGCGGAAGCGGCCGGCTGTCGCGCGATTGTTCTGCCAACTTCAATCGATCTTCGGCGCTATCACTTAAAAGAGAATTTCGACACATCCGGCTTGACGATCGGTTGGGTGGGACTGAGCGACGGTTTGCCTTATTTGCGACACATTCAACCGGCCCTCCAGCGACTGACGGAAATGTTTCCAGGCTTAAAGCTGAAGGTCGTTTCGGACAAACCGCTCCAGCTCGATCGCGTGCACGTCGACAACGATCCGTGGCGACTGGAGACAGAGCAGGCGAACCTGGCCGCTTTCGACGTCGGCATCATGCCTTTGTGGGACTCGGTTTGGACACGCGGCAAGTGCGGTTACAAAATCCTTCAGTACATGGGCATGGGTACGGCTGTGGTCGCATCCGATGTCGGCGTAAACAACCAGATCATATCCCATGGCGAAAATGGTTTTCTTGCGCGAACGCAGGAGGATTGGATAAATGCGCTCGGCAGCTTGATCCGGGACGCAGCGTTACGGAAGGCATTCGGCCTGCGCGGCCGCGATCTTGTCGAAAAGGATTATTCCCTCGAACGTTTCGCGAAGGGATATGTAAAACTATTCCATGAAGTCGGGCGCATTCCCGGCGAATCGGCCGATGCCAGCGGCCGGCGCAGTTTCGGTCGATGGAATCTGAGTAGCCGTGCGCGTGAACTCTCGGGAGGAGATGCGGTCGTCATTTCCGTTCCGAAAAGCGGCCGGACCTGGATCCGAACCTTTCTCTGCGCGTATTTTTGCAAAAAAACCGGACGACCTTTCACCCTACGCCCCGACCGTTATCATGAACCGAATATTCCGCGCATGATTTTTTCCCATGATTTCGCGGAGCAACGCATGAAGGCACGGTTTTGGGAGCGCATTCGCGGAAAATATCTTGTGCCCGCGCGCGAGCTCGCACGCGCTCAGGTCATTCTGTTGGTCCGGGACCCGCGGGATGCATTCGTTTCGCTCTACATGCAACTGGTCCACCGGACGCGTGAAACACGGCAGGACCTGAAGGATAAACGTATCGGGGACCTTCTGCGCGACCGCCGTTATGGCATCATGTCGATCATCAAAACAATGAACAATTGGTTTGCTGAATTTGCGCGTCGTAAAAATTTCACGCTCCTCCATTATGAATCACTCCGAACCGCACCCGAGAAGAACTTTCGGGCCATCCTCGCCACACTTGGCGAGACTTCGCCGGACCCCGATGCGTTTAAACACGCGATGGAGTTTTCCGATTTCGCAAATATGCAAAGGCTGGAAGTGGCGGGCGTCTTCGATTCGAAAATCCTGCGCTCGCGCGATGTGCAAAATCCCGAGTCGTTTAAGGTCCGTCGCGGAAAAGTCGGGGGTTATCGCGATTATCTCTCTCCGGAAGACCAGGCGTTCGCGGCTGACGCTCTAAAACATTTGGACGCGCGTTTTGGCTACACGGCATAATCGTTGCGGATGAAAGATCGACGTCGGCCGCCGGTTATCATCGTCGGCGCGCATCGCTCCGGCACGAGCGCAACAGCACGCTCGCTGGAATTGCTCGGCCTCCAGATCGGGCAGCATTTGGACAGCCATTGCGAGCCGCGGGGGCTGCAAAAATTACATGATGAATATTTACAACGCGTCGGAGCAAGCTGGCACGATCCACAGCCGTTGTTGGACTGGATCGCGACCCCTGAAGGGAGAAAGGACTGCATTTCGTACTTGCGGCGAAGCATCGAGCGAGAGTTTGCGGCGGTTTTCGGTTATCGGCACGATCCAAAGGGCATCTGGCTGCGAATGAAGATCAATCGGGGCACACCCTGGGGTTGGAAGGAACCGCGCACGACCTTATTTGCTCCGGCCTGGCTCGAGATTTTTCCGAACGCCAGAATTTTGCACGTCGCGCGAGATACTTTGGCCGCGGCCGAAAGCATTCGCGAGCGCGAGCTCAAATTTCAAGAAGCCGGAGACCCGCCGATCGGAAACCTCGGAGATCTCGATTATTGCCGACGGCTCGTCGAAATCTACTTCCGCGCGGCGAGCGCTTGTGCGACAACGCCACGATATCTGCGTTTCGAATTCGAAGAACTGCAGTCGAATCCGCCGGCAATGCTCGAGCAGTTGGCCGATTTTTGCGGCCTACCGGTGACGACACCAAAATTGGCCACCGCGACTGCGAGCATTCGACCCGCGCGAACTAAATCAACATATCGTTGAGTCGCCTATTTGACGTGCATCGCGTCTTCCCAGCGAATGGCGGCGCGTAAGAGTTCGGTTAACGAGGTGACGCCAAATTTTTCCTTCGCGCGCGCGCAATACGCCTGCACTGTTTTCAGACTCAATCGCAAATCTTCCGCGATCTGCGAAGGAGTCCGGCCCTGCCCAAGCAGGCGGAAGATTTCTAGTTCACGATCGCTAAGACGTTCAACCGGCGTGGCGGC
>Ga0066903_100001034_pt1 | contig 19425 bp, 16 predicted proteins | sample PanSoiMetaGPlot1_FD_67491 | JGI IMG/M metagenome (GOLD analysis project Ga0066903, IMG submission 67491) | Tropical forest soil microbial communities from Panama analyzed to predict greenhouse gas emissions - Panama Soil - Plot 1 (version 2) | ecosystem: Environmental > Terrestrial > Soil >... | reverse complement strand
AGCAGGCTCTTCCAGATCAACCCCGGCCAGGTCACCGGCGCAACCTACTCTGCTGCGCCCGGCCGCCGGGGTCGGTCATGTGCGAAGCCCCCTGGATTCGAAACCGGATCCGTCGTACCCTGTTGGTGTTCTGCGAGAGGCCCGGGCACTGATCCGGGAGAGGGGAGAAGAGGTGTCTTCACCGCAGCTCACCGGGCGGCCGGCCGTTCCGCGGGCCGTCGTCTGGCTCATCGTTGTGCTGGGCATCCTGGCCTTCGTGCTGATCGGTCTGCTCGTGGCCGCAGGAGGGTCGTAAGCCCGAGTCAGATGTCGAGGCGCTGGTCCTCGAGGTCGAGGTCCCGGGCCACGCGGTACCAGACGTCGTCGCTGATGACGCCCGTCCGGCGGAGATCGAGGACGGCGTCGCGCTCGGCGTCCAGCAACTCCCTGCGTAGGCGCTGGAAGTCCTGGGACCGTGCCTCGATGGCGCCGTCGTCTCCGTCGTCGAAGCGGGCCCGGAAGCGGTCGGTCCGGAAGCGGTAGGCGCCACGCAGTCGCTCGGCGGTGTCATCGCGCACCCAGTCCTCCTCCACGAGCTCCTCGAGCCTCGCGAGCGCGGCCTCCGCAGCTCTGATCCGCGCCTTCGCCTCCTCCCGCCCCTCGATCCCGTCCTCTTCGAGACGCAGGGCGCGGATGACGAGCGGCAGCGTCAGGCCCTGCCCCACCAGCGTGACGAGGATCACCGCGAAGGTGAGGAAGACGATGAGGTCGCGGCCGGGGAACGGGTCTCCGGCGTCGGTCTCGAGCGGCAGCGCGAGTGCGGCCGCCAGTGAGACGGCGCCGCGCATGCCCGACCAGGAGATGAAGACGGCGCCGCGCCAGCTCGACATCCTGCGCAGGACCCACTTGGGCGCGCTGATCACCACGAACACCCACGCGAACCTGACGACGACGACCGCCGCGCACACGACCGTCGCGTAGCCGACGAGGCTCGACGTCCGGATCCCGCCGAGGGCGTCGACGACCACCGGGAGCTGAAGCCCCACGAGGACGAACAGCAGCGCGTTCAGGAGGTACTGGACGATCTCCCACACGGCCACTGCCTGGAGCCGCACCTGCGGGGTCGTGAGCTCAGGCGTGTACCAGCCGAGGTAGATCCCCGCAGTGACGGCTGCGAGGACGGCGGAGACTCCGATCAGGTCTGCGGGAATGAACGCGAAGTAGCCCGTGAGGAGCGAGACGGTCACCTCGGCCGGCGGGTTGTCGAGTCTGCGCCGCACCTGGCGGACGATCCAGCCGACCGCGAGCCCCATGGCGACCCCGCCGGCGGCGGCCAGCACGAAGAGCGCCCCGGTGTGGGCGACCGAGAACGAGCCCGCCACGACCGCGATGACCGCCACGCGATAGAGCACGAGGCCCGTGCCGTCGTTCACGAGGCTCTCGCCCTCGACGATGGCGACGAGCTTCCGGGGCACGCCGAGCTGGCGGCCGATCGCGGTCGCGGCGATCGGATCCGTCGGCGAGACGATCGCGCCGAGCACGAAGGCGCTCGACCAGCCGAGCCCGGGGATCGCCGCGTGCGCGGCGAGGGCGACCCCGACGGTCGTCGCCACGACGAGCCCGATGGCAAGCGCCCCGACCGTCCGTTTGTAGGTCCTGAGGTCGCGGAGGGAGGTGAAGAACGCCGAGATGTAGAGCAGGGGAGGGAGGACCCCGAAGAAGATGAGCTTGGGGTCGAGCTCGACGTGCGGCATTCCCGGAGCGAGCCCGATCGCAAGCCCTCCGAGGACGAGCAGGATCGGGAACGGGATGCGCAGCGTCGGGGCGATGGCGAGCATCGCGGCGACGGCGACGAGGAGGGAGATGAGCACGAGTCCCTGCTGGACGTCCAAGTGCACGCGGGCATCCTGCCGCAGCGGAGTCGTCCCGCCGGGCCGGCCTCCCGGCGTCAGCTCAGAAGCCGGTGACGGCCCAGGTCTTGCGTCCGAAGCTGCGCGCGAGCGGGTTGAAGGCGCGGACGAAGCCGCGCTTGGCCCTCGATGCGCGAAGGTCCGAGCGCGCCGCCAGCGCCAAGGCTGCGTTGCGCGGAAGCGGGCAACGGCCGCCCGGAGGGACGGCGAGGAAGCCGTCGCGGTAGTGCCGGTCCGCCTCGATCGACTGCTGCAGAGCGGCCTGTAGGCGGGTCACGACGTCAGCCGCCTGGCCGGTCGGGCCGGACAGCGTGCCGAGCTGGACAAGGATGCTCTCCCGGTTGTCGGCGACGCTCCCGATGCGCCTCGCCGCCTCGCGGGGCGAGATCGCGCAGCTGAAACCGTCGTGCAGCGCGGAGCCGATCTCGCTCCGACCGTCCGCCGACTGCGCGAGGACGTTCTCGATGCGATCGACGAATGCTCGCAGCGCGTCGTCGTTGCCGCCGCTCGAGCTGCGTGTGGCGAGGAAGGCTGCGAGCGCGGTGCCGACGAGAAGAACGATCGCGGTCAGGGCCGCGACCAGGAGCCAGCGCCCGCTACGAGCGCGGGGCCGCCGCACAGGCCGCTCGACCGTCGGTGCCGCGCGCGTCACGTCGTCGTCGGGGGCGGCGCCGTGGAGCGCCCGCCCGAGCGCGCCGGCGAGCGCGCCTGCGCTTGCGTAGCGATCGTCGGGATCCTTCGCCATTGCGGCCGCCAGCACCTCGTCCACCGCCGCGGGCACGTCGGCAACGACATCCGTCACTTTCCGCGGGGAAGCCTCGAGATGGGCGTGAAGCACCGCGATCTCCGAGTCCCGACGGAAGGGCGGCTCGCCGGCGAGACAGTGGAAGAGGACACAGCCGAGCGAGTAGACGTCCGCCCGGGGGTCGACCTGCTTCCCCTGGATCTGCTCGGGCGCGCAGTAGTCGACGCTGCCGAGGAAGGAACCGGGCTCCGTCGCCGTTACGGAGGTCGTCCGCTTGGCCAGCCCGAAGTCGCAGAGGTAGGCGTGGCCCCCTGGCCGGGTGAGGAGGATGTTGCCGGGCTTGACGTCCCTGTGGACGAGGCCCGCCGCATGCGCGGCGTCGAGCGCGCCGCCGACCTGCTCGGCGATGCGGAGCGTCTCCTCGGGATCAAGGCGTCCCTGCCGTCGGATCAGATCGCGCAGGCTGGGCCCCTCGACGTATCGCATCGCGAGGTAGAGCACGCCGTCGACCTCGTCCGCGTCGTACACGGGGACGACGTTCGGATGGTCGAGCGAGGCGACGAGCTGGGACTCGCGGAGGAACCGGGCCCGGAAGCCCTCGTCGTCCGCCAGGTCGGGCGAGATCACCTTGAGCGCGACCTTCCGTCCGAGCCGGCTCTGCGTCGCGAGGTAGACGGAGCCCATGCCGCCGCGGCCGAGCAGGGCCTCGATCGCGTACCCGCCGAACGTCTCGCCGACGCCGGGAGCGAGCCGCTCACTCATCGCGGGGGCACGTCCGGAGCCGGTAGCCGCGACGACGCTCGCTCTCGATCAGGTCTCCGGCTCCGAAGGGCTCGAGAGCGCGCCGGAGCTCCCAGACGAGCTTCGCGAGCTCGGCGCGAGTGTGCAGCGGCTCGTCCGACCAGACGGCGCGGATCAGCTCCTCGTGCGTGCAGAGCGCCGGCGACCCGCCGATCGACTCGTTGCGCTCGGCCATGTGGCGCACGAGGCGATGCGTCTGAGCCCGAACCTCGATCTCCTGCCGCTCCCGGCCACGAACGAGGACGAGCCGCGCCTGCCCCTCCTCGTAGCGGAGGCACGGCCCGGCGGGCGGCGCGATCGTCGCGGCGGGAGCCGCCCGCGTGGCCTGGGAGTCAGCGCCCTCGTGGTAGACGAGCTCGAAGTAGCGCCGTTCGGCGTGCCCCTCCAGGGCCCCGAGGATGCAGACGACGTCGCCGTCCTCGAGCGTGCGTGGGGCACCCACGCGCTCGAAGCTCGACCCGCGTCTGACGAACGTGCCGTTGACCCCGCCTCCGTCGACGACGACCCACCTGCCGCGCTCCTGCACGAGGGAGCAGTGCCCGACTCGCGAGACGAGGCGCTCGGGGTCCGGCCCGAGGACGATGTCGTTCTCCTCTGGAAGCCGCCCCACGGAGACGCGCCCGCCGGAGAGGGGGACCTCGGCGAGCCGTCGGCCCTCGGGGTCGAGCACGAGCACGGCGGCCTCTGGCGCGTGGTCGCGCGCGGTCCGCGGAGTCTCCATCGACCGCGCATTGTCGCGCCTCGCGCGGCGTTCGCGCCTTCCCGCGGGGCCGCGGAGATTCCATCGTTCTCCCATCGCGGCTCCATGGACGGCGCACAGTCCCGGATCGACACTGGCTTCGAAGGCAGTCGACGAAACCGGAGGACACGATGTTCGATTCACGTAGGAGTCGGAGATACGCGAGGCGGGCCGCAGGCCTCGTCCTCCTCGCATCGCTCGCGCTCGTGGCGTCCGATCCCGGAGCGGCCGCGACGGCAGGGCCGCAGTGGAAGATCACCGATCTCGGCACGCTGGGGCGCGGGTGGCGTGACAGCGGCGCTGTCGCGGTCAACGCGCGTATGCAGATCGCGGGCACGAGTGGCACGGCGAGCGGAAGGCAGCACGCCTTCCTCTGGTCGGCCGGCAAGATGACCGACCTCGGCACGCTCGGCGGGCGCGACAGCTCCGCCGTCTCCCTGAACGAGCACGGTCAGGTCATCGGCACGAGCCTGACGGCCAAGCCGGCACGAACGCATGCGTTCCTCTGGCAGAAGGGAACGATGACCGACCTCGGGACGCTGGGCGGGCGCAGCAGCCGGCCGCGAGCCCTGAACGACCACGGGCAGGTGGTCGGCGAAAGCTTCACCGCGACCGGTGCGGTGCGCGCGTTCCTTTGGGAACAAGGGAAGATGACCGATCTCGGCACGCTCGGCGGCTCCGGGAGCGTTGCGCTCGCGATCAACGAGCGTGGTCAGATCGTCGGCTCGAGCACGACCGCTTCCGGTCGCACGCACGCCTTCCTCTGGCAGCGCGGGAGGATGACCGACCTCGGGACGCTCGGCGCCGGGTACTCGGACAGCTCCGCCGTCGCGATCGACGACCGGGGGGAGATCGTCGGCGACAGCTTCAGGCCGTCGGTGACCCAGACCGGACAACCGGGGCACGCATTCCTCTGGCAGCGTGGGACGATGCGCGACCTGGGAGTCCTGCCCGGCTATCGCGACAGCCATGCCGAGGCGGTCGAAGCCGGGACCGTCGTCGGCGAGAGCATCGCGGCGAGCGGTCGGCGGCAGACGGTCCTCTGGCGCGGTGGGCGCGTCGTGCGCGTCGCGGGTCTCGGGGGCACGTTCAGCAGCGTGGCGGCGCTGAACCGCGTGGGCCAGATCGTCGGCTCGAGCGTTCCCCGTACCGGCGCCGTGGTCCACGCGTTCGTCTGGCAGCGAGGCAAGGCCGTGGATCTCGGGACGCTTGGCGGCGCGGAGAGCGACGCCGCAGCGATCAACCAGGCGGGTCAGGTCGTCGGCGTCGCGAACACCCGGAGCGGTGCACGCCACGCGGTCCTCTGGACGCGCATGGGAGAGGGTTGAGGCTGAGCCGTTGCGGCCAGTTGGCCGCTCCCGCGGGCGAGAGTGGTGGGTGGTTCGGTCGGGCCGGCCACCCATCGCCCCCCAGTCCGGGCAAGGGGAAGGGGACGCCAAAAACCGACCCGACCGGACACCTCTCTTCTCTGCCTCCGGCCCGACCCCTTCCGCTCCTCGAGACCGGTGTCTGACACCGTTCTTAACTTCAGGCCGGAACTGCCTGGAAATGGCGACGGGCTTAACAATCGGTGTCTGACACTGATGCGAATCCGCACATGATCGTCGCGGAGTCCACGTCCTCGGGGGACGAGAGTCTGTGGACAGCGCTGAAGCCCTCCTCCAGCCCGCTGGAGCCGTTCCGCAGGTCCTCGGACTGCTGCAGAACGACCCGGTCCGGAACGCGGCCCTCGGCCCGCGAGCGGTTCCGCTCGAGGCACGTCTCCAGGGGGAGGTCGAAGACGATCGCGACCGCCGGGACGCCATTCGTGCGAGCGAGGACGAGGAGCGGCGCACGGTCGGCCTCGCGCACGCTCGTCGCGTCGACGACCGTCAGCATGCGCCCGCGCAGGCGCGCCCGCGTGATGTAGTGCAGGAGAGCGAAGGCGTCCTCGGACGCCGACTGGTCGAAGGGCTCGTCGCTGACGAGCGCGCGGCAAGCGTCGGAGGAGACGATCTCGGTCGGCCGGAAGTGCCTCCGGGCGAACGTCGACTTTCCGGACCCTGCGGGGCCGACGAGGAGGACGAGCGAGCTCGCGGGGATCTGCAGCGCCCCGCGCGCGCTCACGAGACGACGACGGCGCCCTGCGCGGACGCGAGCCGCAGCCGACCGGCGACCTTCTCGCCCTCTCGCGCTCGCTCCGTCGCGATCGCGACCGTGCCCTCGAGACCGTCGATCTCGACCGACTGCGCCCCCGTGTTGAGGCCGACCGCCACGCTCTCGCCCCTGCGCCAGGCCCATGCTCCGGCCGGGGCGTCGAGCTCGGAGTACGAGCCGACGCGAAGGTCCCGGAGCCGACGGCGCAGGGCGATGAGGTCGCGGGTGAAGTGGAGCGTCGACGCCTCGTCCGCACGCTGCGCCGCAACGTTCCTGCTCGTGTCCGCGAGCGGCAGCCAAGGATCGTGCCAGCCTCCCTCGGCGCTCCACGGCATCGGGGTCCGGCCCGGATCGCGCGGCGGGTCGGCGACGTCGCGCACTCGCTCGGGCGGCACCGCGCCGTCCTCGAGGGCCAGCTCGTCGCCGTAGTAGAGGAACGGTGTTCCGGGCAGCGTGAGCAGCATCAGGAGCGCCGTTCGCGCGAGCGCCTCATCGCCGTCGCACCAGCGGGTCGCGAGCCGCCGGACGTCATGGTTCGAGCCTGTGAGAGCCGGCCGGGCTCCCGGCGGGAGCGCGGCCTGTGTCCGGGCCACGACCGCCCGCAACGCCTCCGCCTCGAACGCCGCGTCCAGGAGCCGGAAGTCGAACGCCAGGTGCAGCTCGTCGGCGCCGTTTCCCCAGAACGCGGCCCAGCGCGCGACGTCCCACACCCACGCCTCGGCCACGTACACGCGCGGCGGCTCGAAGCCGTCCGCAAGCGTTCGCCACCTTCGGTAGATCTCGTGCACTTCCGGTCGGTTTGCGTTGTAGACGGGCGCGAGGCCGCGGCGCCGCGACCAGGGGTCGTCGGCCTCGGTCGCGGCCGGGTTGTCGCGGAGCTCCCGGTCCTTCACGAGCGCATTCGCGACGTCGATGCGGAAGCCGGCGACCCCGCGGTCGAACCAGAAGCGGAGGATGCGCTCGAACTCCTCCCGCACCTGCGGGCTCCACCAGTCGAGGTCGGGCTGCTCCGGAGCGAAGTTGTGCAGGTAGTAGCGGCCGGTCTCGGCGTCGAGCGTCCAGGCGGAGCCCCCGCCGAACGACGCCCGCCAGTTGTTCGGGATCTCGTCCGCCCAGACGAAGAACTCCGGCCGCTCCCGGAACCAGGGGTGCTCGATGGACGTGTGGTTCGGGACGAGGTCGAGCAGTATCCGGATGCCGTGTGCGCCGGCCTCGGCCACGAGCGCGTCCAGGTCGGCCAGGGTGCCGAGGTCGGGATGGACGTCGAGGTAGTCGGCGACGTCGTAGCCCCAGTCGACGTTCGGAGAGGGATGGATCGGGTTCAGCCAGACACCGTCGATGCCGAGCCACTCGAGGTACTCGAGCCTCGAGATCACCCCTTGCAGGTCGCCGATCCCGTCCCCGTTCGAGTCGGCGAAGGAACGTGGGTAGATCTGGTAGATGACGCCCTCGCGCCACCAGCCATCAGTCATTCGCGAGGACTTTCGTCAGGGTGCTCCGGCGTGTAACGATTGGCCGCACAGGAGAGGAGGCTCGACGTGGCTGAGATCGTGTACGACGAGGTATCGAAGGTCTACGACGACGGCACCGTAGCCGTTGAATCGCTGAATCTCACGATCGAGGACGGCGAGCTCATGGTCGTGGTCGGCCCCTCCGGCTGCGGGAAGACGACCGCGCTGCGCATGCTCGCAGGGCTCGAGGAGATCAGCGACGGCACGATCTCCATCGGCGACGAGGTCGTGAACGACCTGACGCCGAAGGAGCGCGACATCGCAATGGTCTTCCAGAGCTACGCGCTCTACCCGCACATGTCGGTCCGGGACAACCTCGCCTTCGGGCTCAGGTTCCGGAAGATGCCCAAGTCCGAGATCCACGAGCGGGTGCAGAGAGCCGCGACGATCCTGCAGATCGAGGAGTTCCTCGACCGCAAGCCGAAGGCCCTCTCGGGGGGCCAGCGACAGCGTGTGGCAATGGGGCGCGCGATCGTGCGCGAGCCGCAGGCCTTTCTCATGGACGAGCCCCTCTCGAACCTGGACGCGAAGCTGCGTGTCCAGATGCGCGGAGAGATCCACGACCTGCAGCGCCGGCTCGGCGTCACGACCCTCTACGTGACGCACGACCAGACGGAGGCAATGACGCTCGGCGACCGCGTGGCGGTCATGCAGAAGGGGAAGCTGCAGCAGGTGGCGACACCCCAGGCGCTCTACGAGCGTCCGGTGAACGACTTCGTGGCCGGCTTCATCGGCTCCCCCTCGATCAACATGGTCGAGGCGCAGGTCCAGCGCTCGAACGGATCGCTCTCGGTGCTCTTCGGCGAGCACGAGCTGTCCGTCTCCGACGAGCTCGCCCGAGCGAACGCCGACCTTGCCGGCTACGTCGGTCGCCCGGTCGTCCTCGGCATCCGTCCGGAAGACATCGAGGACGTGAGCTTCGACTCGGGAGCGCCCAGGGACCGGCGGTTGCAGATCACGTGCGACTACACGGAGCCGCTCGGTGCCGAGGTGCTCGTCTACTTCACCGTCTCGGCGACGGGGGTCGTCAGCGGGGTCGAGCCCGAAGCCGATCCTGCGCTGGAGACCACTCCCACGACGGAGGCGGGCACGCGACTCGTCGCGCGCGTCGACCCGAAGACGCGAATCACGGAGGGAAGCACCGCGGAGCTCGCGGTGGACACGAGCCGGCTCTACTTCTTCGATCCGCAGACGCGCGAAGCGATCTGACCTCGCTCCCGCTGCGTCAGCGGGTCACGCGGCCCGCGTGGTGCGTCGGCTCGCTTGCGGAGAGCTGGTCCGGGAGGTTGTACTCCGCACCGGGCGGCAGTGCGACGTCGCCGTCGAGCAGCGGGTCGTCCGTGTCTCGCATCCAGCAGTCGAGTCGTCGCCGCAGGTCGGACAGGACGTCCGCGCACAGCGGGTCGTCGATCCGGTTCACGAGCTCCCCCGGATCGAGCCTCAGGTCGTACAGCTGCTCCTGATCGACGGGGCGATCGAGCCAGCCCGCTCGAATCCAGGCGTCCTTGCTCGGGCTGTCGTCGGTGTTGGCGGCGACGGGGAGGAGCCTCCCGCCGAAGCGGCGGATGTAGCGCCATCCCCGCGTGCGAACCGCCCGCTGCGGTTCGTAGGCAGCGTGGTACGTGCCCTCGGCGAAGACGGCGTCGTGGATCTCGGCGGCTCCCGACGCGAGCGGGAGCAGCGACTCGCCCTGGAGCCGGGCCGGTGGTGCGATCTCGAGCCGCGCGCAGATCGTGGGGAACACGTCGATCTGCGAGACGAGCGCGTCGCTCACAGCCCCGGCCGGGAAGCCGGGACCGCGGAGGACGAGCAGCACCCCCAGGCCCCGGTCGGTGAGATTCGACTTCCAGCCGGGGAAGGGGATGCCGTGGTCGGTCGTGCAGATCACCAGCGTGCTGGCGGCGAGCCGCTCGGCTGCGAGCGCGTCGAGCACGGTTCCGATTCCGGTGTCGAGCGAGCGGGCGCTGGCGCGGAACCCGACGAAGTCCGCACGCGTCTCCGCGGTGTCCTGCACGCCTGCGGGAGGACGTACGTCGGCCGCGTCGCCCGCTGCGTGAGAGATGAATTCGCGATGAGTCTCGTAGAACCCGACCGAGAGGAAGAACGGCCGCTCGATCGTCCGGAGCGCGGCGACGGCAGCCTCGGCGACGCCTGCTGACGAGGTCGTGCTCACCTCGAGCACGCGGTCGTAGCCGATCTCCTCGGGCCGGCGCGAGACGTGCTGCTCGCCGATCAGCGCCGTGGCGTACCCCGCCGCCCGGAGCGTGTGGACGATGTGCCACCCGGGTTCGGTCAACGACCAGCCGCGATGCGCGAGCCCGAGCATGCCGTTCGTATGCGGGGCCGTCCCGGTGAGGAGCGAGGCGCGGCTCGGCGAGCAGGAGGACGCGGCGGCGAATGCCTGCCGGAAGAGCATTCCCTCCTCGGCGAGGCGTTGGATCCGCGGTGTCTCGACCGGGTAGCCGTACGGCTGGACATGACGCCCGGTGTCGTGCGAGTGGACGTAGAGGAGGTTCGGGAGGCGCGTCACCCGACTGCGAGCCGAGCGCTTCGCCGCGTACGCGCTCTCAGCCCTTGACCGCGCCCGCGGTCAGGCCAGCCACGATCCGCCGCTGCAGGATCAGCGTCAGCGCGATCAGCGGGACGGTCACGATGAGCGTTGCCGCCATGACCTCCCCCCACGGGTACTGGAACGTGCCTCCGCGCCCGGTGGTGAAGCTCGTGATCGCGACCGGGACGGTGTGCTTGTCCGGCGTCTCCGTGAACGAGAGCGCGAACAGGAACTCGTTCCAGGAGGCGATGAAGGCCAGCATCCCGGTGGTGACGAGCGCGGGCGCGACGAGCGGCAGGATCACGCGCCAGAAGGTCTGGAACGGCGAGGCGCCGTCGACGTACGCGGCCTCCTCGAGGTCGCGCGGGAGCGCCCGCATGAAGCTCGTGAGCACCCAGACGGTGAGCGGGATGACGAGGATCATGTACGTCAGGATCAGCGCCTTGAGGCTGTTGTAGACGTGGAAGTTCGTGATCATCGTGTACAGCGCGCCGAGGATCGCGATCTGCGGGAAGATCGTCATCGACAGCATCAGGTACATGAGCAGCGAGCGCCCGCGGAACTTGATGCGCCCGAGCGCGTAGCTCGCAAATGCCCCGAGCGTGAGGGCGATGACGGTCACGCTCAGCGCCACGATCGTCGAGTTGATCAGCGCCTCCTGGAAGTCCTTCGTCTCCAGGACGTAGCGGAAGTTCTGCAGCGTCGGATGCTGGGGGATCCACTTGATCGGGGTGATGAAGAGGTCGCTCTCCGGCGTGAATGCGGACCTGATCACCCAGTAGAAGGGGAAGAGCGCGTAGACGAAGATCGCCGCGACGAGGAGGTAGAAGGCGATTCGCTTGACGGCGCGCCAGGCCGGGCTCTTGCGCGCCGCACGGCGCCACGACACCGGACGCGGCTGGACCTTGGTCTTGTGCTCGGCGACGACCGTCTCGGTCACGGCGTCATTGCTCCTGGACCCGGAGGAAGGTCGTGTAGATCACGACGAAGAGCCCGACGATGAGGAAGATCGCGACGCTGATCGCCGCCCCGTAGCCGACGTCGCCCGTGGTCACGATCGTGTTCTGGGCAAGGATCGACATCGTCTGCGTGTCCGGCCGCGAGCCGAAGAAGACGTAGAAGATGTCGAACACCCGCAGCGCGTCCAGGGTGCGGAAGATGAGCGCGACGAGGATCGCAGGCTTGAGGAGCGGCAGCGTGATCCGCCAGAACTGGCTCAGCTTGCTCGCTCCGTCCACGTCCGCCGCCTCGTACAGGTCGTGCGGGATGACCTGGAGACCTGCGAGGAGCAGGAGGGCGACGAACGGCGCCGTCTTCCAGATGTCGACGGCGCAGACCGCCCAGAGCGCGGTCGAGGGGTCGGCGATCCAGGCGACGTTGTGGGACAGGATGTGGAGCCGCACGCCGGCGTCGTTGATCGGCCCGAAGATCTGGTCGTACATCCACCTCCACATCTGGGCGGACACGACAGTGGGAATGGCCCACGGCACGAGCATGACGGCGCGCATGACGCCCCGGCCCTTGAAGCTCGAGTTGACCACGAGCGCGATGATCAGGCCGAGGACGAACTCGAACGAGACGGTGATGAGCGTGAACTTCACGGTCACCCAGACCGCGTGCCGGAACGCGGTGTCGTGGATGAGCCGGTGGTAGTTGTCGAGCCCGACCCACTTCGTCGGCTCGAGCGCGAGGAACTGCTCGTTCGTGAAGCTCTGGTAGACGGTTCGGCCGAGCGGATAGAAGGCGACGAACGCGACGATCAGCAGCGCGGGCGCGACCAGGAGCCAGGCGAGACGAGTCTGCTTCCGCTGGAGCCCCGAGCGACGGCGGCGTCGCGAGCGGCGCGGACGGGCGGTGGCCTCGGCCGTCGTCATGCGTCGCTCCCGTTCGAGGAGCGGGGACGGGAGCGCTTGCTCCCGTCCCCTGTGTGCGTCAGGTCCGAGCTTCGACGCAAGCCCGGCGTCCTACTTCTTGACGAGCTGATTCAGCTGGGTTGCGATCCCCGGCAGGACCGACTGTGCGCTCTTGCCGTTCAGGATCTGGTTGATGCCCTGGTAGATCGCCTGCGACCCCTGCGCGTAGTGCGTGCCGAGGTAGCGTGCGGGCCGGGTGACCCGCGTGACCTTGGCGATCGAGGGGATCAGGTACGGGTTCGTCTTGACCACGGCCGGGATCGTCGCGACCGCCGGGATCGTGGGGACGTTCGAGTTGAAGATCGCGTCGTAGCGCTCGACCGCCGGGCCTGTCATCCAGCGCACGAACTCCGTCGCGGCGCCGACGTGCTTCGAGTACTTCGAGATGCCGAGCTGCCAGCCGCCGACCGTTCCGACGGACGGGCTCTTCCCGCTGTGCGGAAGGGTCGTCACGCCGAACTTGCCGTCGACCGGAGTCCCCTTGCTCGCCGAGTACGCGTACGGCCAGTTGCGCATGAACGCGGCATTCCCGGAGTCGAACGCGTTCCTCGCGTCCTCCTCCTGGTACGTCGTCACCGCCTGCGGGACGATGTTCCCGACCCAGCTCCGCTGGAGGTTCAGGATCGCCGCCGCCTTCGGGTTGTTGATCGTGACCTTGCCGCCGTCGATGAACTGCCCGCCACCGCTCGACGCGAGCCATTCGAGCGAGTCGCACGTCAGTCCCTCGTACGAGTTGCCCTGGTACACGAAGCCGTAGAAGTTCGGGTTGGAAGCCTTCTCGCCGTCCTGGATCTTCTTGGACATTGCGCCGAGCTGGGCCCAGGTGGTCGGCGGCGAGCTGTACCCGTACTTCTTCAACAGATCCTTGCGGTAGTAGAGGATCCCGAAGTCGCCGAACCACGGCATCGCGACGAGCTTGCCGTTGACGGTGTCGTTCAGGACGATCCCGGCCGCGTGGAGCTTCGCCTGCTGTCCGAGCGCGGGCTTCAGGTTGACGAGATACGGCGCGAACGCTCCGGGCCAGATGACGTCGAGCATCATCACGTCGATCGACGAGGAGTGGGACGAGAAGTTCCGCGCCAGCTGCTGGTAGGCGTCGGTTCCGCTCGACGGGTGCGGGACGAGCTTCACCTTGATGCCCGTCTGCTTCGAGAACTGGGCTACCAGGTTCTGGTCGCGCACGTGCGAGTTCCCGACCGCCGCGTCGCCGACGAACGTGATGCTCTGACCCCCGTACTTCGCTTTGATGGCGTTCGCCCCGAGCACCGGCGGCGGCTTCACCGCTGCCGGCGACGAAGGCTCGGCCGTTCCGGCGCTCCCTGCTGCGGCGACGGTCAGCGCGATGGCGACCGCCAGCGCGCAGGACAGGCCCGCCAGGACAAGCACTGCTCGATGCTTCACTCTCCCCACCGTCCTTTCTGCAGATGCGACGGCATCTGCGGGCTCTCCAGAAGTGAATGCCGCCAGTCCCAGCGCACACGGCGTGCGGGCCGGGACTTCGTGCTCGTTGCGGCAAGCGATGGAACGAGCATGCGGCAATGGCGATCATACGCTGCCGCCCGCGAACACGAAAGCAACCACTCCGACACGTGCGCCTCGTCCGAGAAGGCGCTGAGGGTGGGCTACTCGCGGGCGGCGGCGCTCTCCTCCTCCTCGCGGGGAGCGACGAAGAGGCTGCGCGCGAAGTCGAGGAGCTGACGCCGCAGCGGCGGGCCGGGCGGCCCGGCCGGCTGCGACCACGCATAGGCGAACTCGGCCCCGAGCAGCAGGATGAGCGCGATGACGTAGACGAAGAAGAGGAACGTCATCACGCCCGCGAGAGAGAGGTAGATCGCGTTGTAGTGGGAGAAGTTCCCGAAGACGATCGTCAGGATCTTGGTCGCGGTCCAGGCGAGGAGCGCGGCGAGGATCGCGCCGGCGAGCGCATCCCGGATCCGTAGCTTCCTGGCGGGCACGAAGCGGTAGAGCAGCAGCGCCATCACCCAGAAGATGGCGAGCTGGAGGATGTCGCGGAGGAAGACGCCCGAGGGCTGCGCGTTGATGCCCACGCTCTCGGCCGCACGGTCGACGACCCGGCTGAAGAACGCCACGAACGCCGAGAGCGCGACGATCAGCAGGACGAGCAGCCCGGTCGCCGCGACCAGCAGGAAGTCGAAGGCCTTCGCGTGGGCGGCCGGTCGGCCGCGCTCGACCTTGAACGCGGTCTCGAGGCCGACACGCAGCGCCGCCATCATCCCGGACGCTCCCCAGAGCAGGGCGACGAGGGACACGAGCCCGATGGCCGAGAGCGGGGTCGCGATGCCCTCGATCTGCCTCTGGACGTCCTGTCCGCCTGCCTCCGAGACCGGCAGGACCTCGAGCAGCTCCTTGATCACCTTGTGCCGAAGCTCGTCGTCCTGGAGCACGAGCCCGGTGATCGAGACGAAGAGGATCGTGAGCGGAAAGAGGGAGAACAGCGCGTGGTACGCGATCGAGGCCGCGTACTGCGGGCAGCGATCGGCAAAGAGGTCCTCGAGCGCTCGCGGAAGTGCCCGCAGGGTCTTGCGGACGACCCCGAGCGGCCAGCGCACCAGGCGGGCGAGCGTCCCGGGCTCCGCGGCTTCCGTTTCGCTCACATGCTGAGTCTACGGAGCGGTCCTGCGGCCTTCGCTCCGTGCAAGTCGGCTACCCTCCTCCTCGTGGTGACGCTCCGGGACACACCCCGCCCGTAGCTCCCGGCATCTGCCCGTTCCCGATCCATCCTGAGCCGCTTTATCCTGGCGCGCCATGAAGGTCGTGCTCCCGGACTCGTCCGAGCTCGAGCTGCCTGACGGGGCGACCGGTCTCGACGCAGCCCGTGCGATCGGACCGAAGCTCGCCCAGGACGCCGTCCTCGTCCGCACGAACGGCCGCGTGCAGGACCTGCGGCTCCCGCTCGAGGACGGCCAGAAGATCGAGCTCCTGACGACGCGCCAGGCCGACGATCCCGACGCGCTCTCCGTCCTGCGGCACTCGACGGCGCACCTGCTCGCGGAGGCCGTCCTGCGCCTCCACCCGGGGACCAGGATCGCGATCGGACCGCCGATCGACGGCGGCTTCTACTACGACTTCGAGTTCGCGGACCCGATGGCGGAGGAGGACCTGGACGCGATCGAGGCGGAGATGCGCCGGGAGGTGGCCGAGGGGCGCGAATGGACTCGCCACGAGATCGCACGTGAGGACGCGGTCGCCCGTTTCGAGGCGGAGGGGCAGCCGTACAAGGTCGAGCTGGCAAAGGCTGCGGAGGGTCAGATCTCGCTCTACACGCAGGGGGACTTCACCGATCTCTGCCGCGGCCCGCACCTGCAGGATGCGTCTCCGATCAAGGCGCTCAAGCTGACCGGACTCGCCGGCGCGTACTGGCGCGGCGACGAGCGGAACCCGCAGCTGACCCGGATCTACGGCACCGCCTTCTACTCCCAGACCGACCTCGACGCCTACCTCGAGCGGCTCGAGCGGGCAAAGGCCCGCGACCATCGCCGGCTCGGGCCGCAGCTCGACCTCTTCCACTTCGAGCCGGTCGCTCCCGGGATGGCGCTCTGGCACCCGAAGGGCGCCGTGCTCTTCAACGCGCTCGAGGACCTGCGCCGCCGCGAGAACGCGCGGCGCGGCTACCTCGAGGTGCGCACGCCGCTGATGTGGGACATCGACCTCTGGAAGCGGTCCGGTCACTGGGAGAAGTACCACGACGCGCTCTTCCTCATCGCGCACGGCGAGCACACGTTCGGCCTGAAGCCGATGAACTGCCCCGGCCACATGCTCCTCTTCGCGAGCCGGCTGCGCAGCTACCGCGAGCTGCCGATCCGGTACGCGGAGTCGGCGTCGCTGCACCGCAACGAGCCGACGGGGACGCTGCACGGCCTGCTGCGCGTCCGGCAGATGCACCAGGACGACTCCCACGTCTTCTGCACCGAGGAGCAGATCCAGGACGAGATCGACGGCATGTTCGACTTCGTCGGCTACCTGTACGACCGGCTCGGCGTGCGCGAGCTCGCGCACGCGGAGCTGTCCACCCGGCCGGACAACAAGCTCGGCACGGACGAACAGTGGGACCACACCGAGGGCGTGCTCCGGACGGCGCTCGAGCGGCAGGGGATCCCGTACCAGCTGATGGCGGGCGAGGGCGCGTTCTACGGGCCGAAGATCGACCTCTTCATGGACGACGCGATGGGACGGGCGTGGCAGATGGGGACGATCCAGCTCGACGGGCAGCAGCCCGAGCGGCTCGGCTGCAAGTACACGGGCGCGGACAACCAGGAGCACACGCCGTGGGTGATCCACCGAGCGCTCTTCGGGTCGCTCGAGCGCTTCGTCGGGATCCTGATCGAGCACTACGCAGGAGCCTTTCCCTTCTGGCTCGCGCCCGTGCAGGCGCGCGTCCTCCCGGTCGCCGAGGACCATCGTGGGGCCGCGGATGCGCTCCGCGACCGCCTCTCGGCGGAGGGCTATCGCGCCGACGTCGACGCGCGCGACGAGACCCTCGGGAAGCGGATCCGCGAGGCCGAGCTCGAGAAGATCCCGTTCGTCGTCGTCTACGGCGACCGCGAGTCGGACGACGCGCTCGCGGTGCGCGAACGCGGGGCGGGGCAGTCGACCCTGTCGCTCGCCGATCTCCTCGACCGCTTTCGCGAGCTCGCGGCCGAGGCCGACCCCGCCTAGGTGCTACCATCCCCCGCCTGCAAGCAGGAGCGAACAGCCTCCTCACCTCCCGGATTTGATCTGCTGGGATCTGATCTGCGGGGGTTCAGCCGAGCCGAAGGTTTGGGTGAACGAGGGAGCCGCTGCTTGCAGTGGCTTTTTGTTTGTGTCATATGGCAAGGAGGAAACTGAGAGCTTGGTGATAGGCCTTTGAGACCCCGGCGCCGCCGGCCCGCGATCAACGAGCGGGTCGTACCTCGCGCCCGGCCCGAGCGCATCAACGACGAGATCCGCGTTCCGCGCGTGCGCCTCGTGGACGAGAAGGGCGGTCAGGTCGGGATCGTGGCGACTCGCGAGGCGGTCGAGTTCGCGGAGAAGAAGGGGCTCGACCTCGTGGAAGTGGCTCCAGGCGCGGATCCGCCCGTGGCGCGGGTCATGGACTACTCGAAGTACCGCTACGAGCAGGATCAGCGAGCGAAGCAGGCGCGGAAGCACCAGCAGCAGATTCAAGTCAAGGAGATCAAGCTCAGACCGAAGATCGGCATACACGACTACGAGACCAAGACGGGGCACATCGTCCGCTTCCTGAACCAGCGGGCGAAGGTGAAGGTCACGATCATGTTCCGGGGGCGCGAGACGTTGCACCCGGAGCGGGGCCGAGACCTCCTGATGCGGGTCGCCGAGGACGTGAAGGAGATCGGCGCGATCGAGCAGCAGCCTCTCCTCGACGGCCGCAACATGGTCATGGTGCTCGCGCCGACGAAGAACGCAGGAGTGAAGAGCGATGCCAAAGGTGAAGACCTCACGGGGAGCGAAGAAGCGCTTCAAGATCAGCAGGACGGGGAAGATCCTGCGCCGGCGCGCGATGCGCAGCCACAACCTCGAGAAGAAGTCGTCGAAGCGTAGGCGCGGGTTCCGCAAGTCCCTGAGCGTCGCGCCGAGCGACGTGAAGGGCGTCAAGAAGATGCTGAGGGGGAGCTGACATGCCTCGCGTGAAGCGCGCGGTCCACGCGCGCAAGAAGCGCGCCAAGCTCCTCGAGCAGGCGAAGGGCTACTACGGCCGCAAGAAGTCGAGCTACCGCTTCGCCCGTGAGCAGGTCGAGCACTCGCTCGCCTACGCGTACCGCGACCGCAAGGCGCGCAAGCGGACGTTCCGCTCGCTCTGGATCATGCGCATCAACGCCGCCGCGCGCGCGAACGGCCTCTCGTACAACCGCTTCATGGCCGGGGTGAGGAAGGCGGGGATCGAGCTCGACCGCAAGTCGCTCGCGGACCTCGCAGTCTCCGATCCGCAGGCGTTCGCGCTCGTCGCGGAGCGCGCGAAGGCGGCGCTCGAGTCGGAGGCCGGCTCGAGCTCCAACGCAGCCTGATCAGCTCCGCCCAGAACGCGAGGTTGCGGCTCGTCCGCAAGCTCCTGTCCCAGCGCAAGGACCGGGAGGAGACAGGGCTCTTCGCGGTCGAGAGCGAGGATCTCGTGCAGGCGGCCGAGGCGGCGAGGGTCGAGCCGGTCGAGCTGCTCGTCGCAGGTGAGAACGTCGACCCCGCTCTGCTCGCGAACGTGTCGACGCTCGGTCACGCGCCGCGTGTCGTCGGCGTCTACCGGTCGGCAGACCTGCCGGCGGGCACGCGAGACGTCACGCTTGCGCTCTGGCATGTCGGCGATCCCGGCAACGTCGGGACGCTCCTCCGCACCGCGGATGCCTTCGGGGCGGCAGTCTCGTTGTCCGACGGGTGCGCGGACCCGCTCGCCCCGCGAGCCCTGCGGGCGTCGGCAGGCGCGATCTTCCGCGTGCCGCTCCTGCCGTGGAGCGAGCTCGGGGGACTGCGGGTCGCCCTCGTCGCCCACGGAGGCCGCTCGCTCTCTGAGCTCGCGCCGAGCCTCGATCCACCGCTGACGCTCTACCTCGGCTCGGAGCGCGAGGGGCTCCCGGAGAGCCTCGTGACGAGTTGTGACGTGGCCGCCAGGATTCCGCTGCCCGGCGAGGCCGAGTCGCTGAACGTCGCGGCCGCGGGCGCGATCGCGCTCTACGAGCTCTCGCGCGGGCCTTCCTGAGGCGGAGCGGACGCCTCGGGAGCCGCAGGCGCGGGAGGAGCAGCCGAAGCGCCGGCCGGGGCAGCGGTCCCGAAGTCGACGCGCGGAGGCTCGCGTTCCGCCTGCGTCTCAACCTGGAAGAACTCGCGCTCGCGGAAGCCGAACGGCCCTGCGAGGACCGCGCCCGGGAAGGTCTGGATCGAGTTGTTGTACGTCAGCACCGCGTTGTTGTAGCCCTCGCGTGCAGCGGCGATCTGGTTCTCCGTCCCCTCGAGCTGGCCCTGGAGCTCCTGGAAGTTCTGGGTCGCCTTCAGGTCCGGGTACGCCTCGGCGACCGCGAAGAGCCGTCCGAGCGCCTGGCTCAGGATCCCCTCCGCCTGCGCGGACTCGGCCGGCGTCTGCGCCTGCTGCGCCCGCGTGCGCGCGGCGGTCACCTCCTCGAACACGCCGCG
>Ga0066903_100001033_pt1 | contig 19425 bp, 8 predicted proteins | sample PanSoiMetaGPlot1_FD_67491 | JGI IMG/M metagenome (GOLD analysis project Ga0066903, IMG submission 67491) | Tropical forest soil microbial communities from Panama analyzed to predict greenhouse gas emissions - Panama Soil - Plot 1 (version 2) | ecosystem: Environmental > Terrestrial > Soil >... | reverse complement strand
CGCCGATGAAGCCGGCAAGACCTACGGCCGTGCCGATCACCAGGGGAACTAGAGACTTTCGAAACATACTTGCTTGCTCCTTTTGCCGGGAGAATTCCCGGACCCCAGGAGAAGCACGTCTCATGCCAAAGGCCGGCGGTCTTGATTTCTCAATTAGTTAGGGGCCTAAAAAAATTAGAATTGATCTAGAATGACGGCAGGCTTGACGCAACGAAAAGAGAACAAAGGATTGATTGTTGTGTAAGGCATTGATCCTATTCACCTTGATCGTCTGAAAAGGCGTAAACCCCACCTTACAGCTCTTTTTGACCAGGTCTTCTCGCGAATTCACCATGTAACTCGCTGGCGGCCGCCGCTCTTACTATTACGGCCTCGCGTAGATTCCTGAATGTTCCGAAATCAAACGTTTTGCGGTGCGCCATGATCAGGACACGCCATCCGTAAACCGTATCGTAAATTCCTTTGTACCCAGACGTATTGTTCTTAAATAATTTTGAGTTCCAGGCATTCTGTGACCGACTGGCATCTCGCAGATTGACGAATCGATTGTCTCTTCTATCCCTATTTATATGATCAATCTCATCTTTTGCCCACCCTCCCATGACCATCGCCCACATTATGTGGTGGGCGAAGTATCTTTTCCCATAGAGACTTATTTTCAGGTATCCTTTATCTTCTGTTCCAGCTTCTTTCCCTTTACGTTTTCCTATATTCCAAAACAGCTTGCCGACGAACGGGTCACAGATCAGCAATTCGTGTAGCTCACTTATTGTAATTTCGGCGCCATAATTCCGGCGAGCTGTCATTGAACGCCCCTCACGGGAAGCGGTGACCCCAGGTGTTTTCGAACGGCACTTCGGCCACGGCCTGAGCCAGTGAACACTCCCCCCAGCACAGGCCGATCACCCAGACGAACGTACTCTCATGCTGGCAGACGCACGCCACCAGCGATAGCCACAAAGGAAAGATCAGGGTCATCGGCGGCGCCGCGGCAAGGGGGGGCAAGCAGGCCCGGACAACTGGCTCGGCTCGAGATTCTGTCGCTCGGATTGCAGGAAAGCGCTGATCATGGCCCTCATCCGCAGCCACCGCTCCAGGCTCTCCTGACGCTCTTGTGATTGCCAGGCGCTGACCAGAGTTTGATCCTCGAGCCAGCGCTCGAGCGCGGTTTGCTGAGCGCATCCGGCGAGCAGTATTAAAGTGGCTGCCGCCACCGTGCCGCGATTCACAGAGCGCTGCGGATAGCGGCCGTCGCTCGTTCTGCTACACTTGCCTTGCTGAGATGACATAATGATTGTCGATCTCCGCGCTCATTTCGCCTGCTCCAGGCGACGCTCCACCTCGGCGCAGTGTTCCAGCACCGCGACGAATTTGCCGTCAGCGGTCAGCACCGTGCAGTTGGCTTTGTTGTGCACCGCTCGTCCCTGTGGGCGTGGCTCGCGGATCGCCACAACCTTATTGGGATTGATCTCGATGATCTCATGCTCAAGGCCGGTGACCTTGATCATGTCCAGCGCCAGCCGCTCTTGAGCATAGGCCAGGCCAACCCACAGCATACCCACCGCAAAAAAAATTGGCGACCCCGAGGACCGCCAAAGTTCAGGGAGGAAACGCCGAGGAATCATATGACCTCGGCCTTCGTCACGATGTCACGCGACGAAGCTCTCAATGTCGATGCCGCCTGCCGCGTCGTTCACGCGTTGTCTTTGTCTTTGGGGCGGACGGCTTAGCTAAGGGGTTGGCTGCACTGCCTCCGGCGGCGGCTCGACCTCCGGCCCTTCAGGAGGAACCTCCGAGCCGGGCGGCAGGGGGACGACCACGTGACCCCACCCCGGTAGCCAGATGATTACCCCACCCGGCTGCCTGACGACGATCGGCGGTGCGACAACCCCTGGCGGCTTTCCGCCGGGGGGAAGAATCGGTTTAGGGGGCTCGCCCGGACCCGGCCAGATGCCCACGGGCGGCAGCACCGGAAGCTGTTCACCAGGCGGAATCGGCATCGGCCCTCCACCGACATGCGGCGGCAATACGGGACGGCCATATCCTGGGTCCACGGGGCCAGGCCCATGCCCCGCCCAGAAGCCCGGTGGCAAACCGCCGCCACCTCCAGGGGGTGATGGCCAGATGCCCACGGGTGGGGAGGGCCACATTCCTGGAGGCTGTCCTCCGCCACCCGGCGGCGATGGCCATATTCCTACCGGTGGTCCCGGCGGAACTCCGACTGGCGGCATGGGTGGTGTCGGCCATATGCCGGGAGGCATGATCGGTCCACCTCCCACCGTCGGCGGCAAACCAGGCGCCGGTGGTGTTGGCCAGATCCCTGGCGGCAGCACTGGGCCTCCACCTGGATATGCGGGAGGATATACTGGCCCGCCGCCGACGTGCGGCGGCAATACAGGCCTGCCATACCCTGGGTCGACCGGCGGCAGGTAAATCGGGGGAACGGCAATCCCGCCCGGCGGATAGACCGGCCCGCCGCCGGGATACGCCGGCGGGTACACAGGCCCGCCTCCGACTGTTGGCGGCGGCGGGACTGGTTGCGGCCGTTCGGGCGGCCCTTCTCCTTGGATAAAGTGGATATACGCTAACGGCATGCTCTACCTCGCTTGGTGCGCCAGCCCCCTGGCGCTCGAGATACTCCCGACCCTGTTTCGGCTAGGGGGCCAGCCGAAACGTCCCGACCCTCACCCCAAGCTGGTCGACCAGGCAAGGGGCTACGGAAAGAATTTACCACACGCAATTCTACAGAGGTCGTTTGTTCAATTCAAGCGACGCTTCTGTGACAAGGGCTTCGCGTCACGGTCGTGGTGCTCGCATCAGTTTTGGCTGTTAACAGGTTGTGACGATGCCTGCGCTGACGTGGAATGCTCCGGTTGGCGCGCCCGTGCAGGTGACGCCCGCGACACCGTTGACGTAATACCCGGTCAAAGCGTTGACGGTGCCGATGCCCTTGTCGTTCGGCGCGGTGCCGATAGCCCCGGCGCCGACGGTGAGTCCTTGATAAAGGGTTAGGCGCACGGCATCAGCCGTCGTGGTGCTAGTTGTGGTTCTGAACTGAAGCGCTGTTCCCTCTGCCGAACCGCTCCAGTTTTCGAGAGCGAAACCCCACATCGAGGCACCGCCAGCGCCGACCGCGTTAGCTGATCCATATCCGGAGAAACCAACTGCTCCGATAGCATCTCCGGCCAACGGCGGAGATGGCGTTGCCGCATTGCCGCGGCCGCGCAAAGTCCAGAACCATGGGGAGAAGGAGGTATTCGCGTATCCGACGGCAATGATGCCTGCGGAATTCGCTCCTTCATTTTGAAGAGTGATTGTTCCTGGCACGCCGGCGCCCCAGGCTGTCAGGAAGGGCGGCAGCGGCTGAGAAGAAGCGTTGACGATAAGACCGCCCTGCCCCGGATCAACGCTGCCATTGCCGATGCGCACGCCCTGGCCGATGACCATGCGCGTCACCGGTGTCGTGGTGCCTGTGGTCGTCGTGTTAAAGACGAGATTGCTGCCTTCCGTGGTGTTGGTCCAGTTCTCGGTGGCGTAGCCCCAGATCGACGAGCCCGCGGCGGTGACCGTCGAGCTGCCGCCGAACCCGGCGTAGCCCAGGGCGCCGAGCGCATCCCCGGCCTGCACCGCGGCAGGCGTTCCGGCGCTCCCGCGGCCGCGTATCATCCAGATCCACGGCGGCAGTGTGCTCGTGGTGTAGCCGACGGCGGCGACACCGGCCGAGTTCGTGCCTTGATCGTTCTGCACTGTGATGGTGCCGGGGATGCCGAGCCCATAAGGCACCAAAACTGCCGGCAGCGGCGACAGCGATGCGTTGACGACGAGGCCGCCGAGCCCCGGATCCGTGCTGGCGTTGCCGATGATGGCGCCTTGCTGCAAGCGCAGCGGAGTAGCGGAAGTGATGGTCCCCTTCCCCGTTGTAAGAAACCGGAGTTCAGAGCCGGTCGTTGTGCTGGTGAAGTTTTCAAGAGCAAAGCCCAGAACACTCGCGGCACCGTTGGGATTACCGCCGCCACCCGATATGCCGTCATAATAAATGCCGCCGAGCATGTCGCCGGCGAGCACCGGGGTTGGCGCGACTTGACTGCCGCGACCACGGGCGAGATCGATAAAGGAGCCGTAAACGGCGTTCGCGTTCCAGACGCCGAGCTCGATCCCGTTGCCCTGGGCGGTCTGAGAGATTGTGACATTGGGCAGCATAGAGACTACCGTGTCGCTGCCAGGATTGCTGTAATACGCAAAGTGGTTCTGCGTACCAGCGTTAATCGTTCCGCCGCCGGCCGTAGTCGCTGCAAGGGTTTGATTCGGGAAAGTCCCGCTCAGGGTGAGCCCGGTGCCGGGCTTCACGGTGCCCCAAGCGCTGCCATTACTCGTAGCCCACCCGCCGGTGTTTGTCGGCAGCGCAAACGCGTTGAACAGCCGATTTAGGGTGCTCGCGGGGACGGGGCAGCCGTCGACAAAGGGCGGCGCATTCACGTTGGGGTTCGGAGAGCACGGCGGCGGCATGCCCTGCGCCCAGGCCGCGGAAGGCGCGAGGAGCGCGCCTGCTACCAGGATCGATCGCCAGCTTCGCATGTCCACCCCCGCCTTTAACCGAGCCGAATGTACAAACGACCCGTGTGAAAAGCCAGGGTTTGCGCGCGAGAGAGATGGGGGCTAAGGCGGCGGCGCTTCTGCGGGAGCAAGCAGGGACATCTGCTGTCGCTGTTCGGGAGTGGCCCCTTGCATGAATTGCCGCAGCGCTTGCGGGGTCATTCTCGATTGAGGATATAGCGTCGTGCGGACATAATAGCGTGCCAGGCCGGGAGCAACTCCAAGCTCGTGCATCCGTTGCAATGCCAGCCCTGCATTCCCGGTGCGGATCTGATCGCGGAGACCCGGCATTTCCCGCATTAGCTGGTCATGTTGCTGCTGCTTGGCATGCTCCACGACCCCGATTTCCGGGCCGCCGGGGTACCCGCGTGACACTGTGAAGCCGGCAAGCGGAGCCAGCACTTGCGCCGGCTCTCCCTCGCGGGCGGTTCCGGTGGCGATGCGGTAAAGGTCTTCAGCCTGCTGCCCTGGGATTTGTGTGCTTAGAAATTGCCACGCTATACGACCAAGGTTCTGGGCAAATCCCGTGATACCTTGGGCGTCAGGATCGTAAACCTTGCGGCCAAACCCCTGATCATTGGCAAAGATGTTGGTCAACGGCCGAGCGATGGTGCCTTCGCCTTGGCGTAACATCTGTATTGGATCGGTTGTCCAGCCTTTAAATTCCTCACCAACCTTGCCGACGGGGCTGCGAAGATAAAGCGCTGTGCCATCATTCATCTTGGTCCACAGCGCACGATCCTGTTTGCCTGGCTCATTTTCAGATGGCGGGAAGAAGCTGCCAATCACCCCCAGCGGATTTAATATATCGAGCGGATGCTCGGCAATGCGCCCGAGGGCCCGGCCGAAAGTGCTCATCCAATCTTTCTCAACATCGCTCGCCGACTGATCACGCGACATTACCCCCAAGGCTGACTGCAATATCGCGTTGCTCGCGAAAAATAATCCAATGTCGAGCAGGAAGGTGTTGATCGCCTTGCGTTTGGCTATTGATGTCGCTTCAGCTCGAGCGATTTCGCCGTGGTCGCGCAAGATCTGCGCTTGCACATCCTGCGGCAAACCGGTGAGCATGTCCTTCATGACGCCGAGATTGCCGATCTTAAATGTGCGCGAGAACAGTGCGATGTTGGCGATCTTTTGCGACATCTGTGACATCGCTTCGTTTGGCAGGGCGCCGGCATAACGATTGGCGAAATGCGCCGCAACGGTGGATGCCACGTCGGACTGCAGGCCCTTGTCCTGCATCAGATGGTCGCGCATGTTTTTATAAAGGCCAGCCTGTAGATCGGCGACCCGATCCCACAGTAGCACGTCGTGCCAAATGTGGCCGGCTCGATCGAGCGTGGTCTGAAGGCGATCAGCTAACTCCGGCGAAAACGTGTTCGCGATGCTGGCCAGAATGCCGTGCTGAGGCTTGAGTGCGAGCGATTGTGCATTCGCGATGCCTGTAATGTCCTGCATGTAGGCACGGTGCCCGATCGGCACGAGGCCGGCGTTAATGGCCTCCCGCATTGCGTCGGTATCTTTACGAAATGCATTTCCTTCGAAATAAATCTTACCCGTGGCAACCTTGCCTGGCATCAGCGGTAATGCTCGTCCCCACTCGACCATATTGTGGATCAGTGGGGAGTACATGATGAGCCCGGTGGCCCGGCCTTTTAGACCTATTGCCGCACGGTAGAGTGCTCCATCCTGAGTGCGCAGCACGGCGCGCAGCGGGCCTTCAAAATCATTGGCGATGTAGAGTGGTTTCTTTTCGACAAAGGCAATGGTGCGACCGCTAGCCGGGTCATACTGGTAGCGCGTTTCGTAGCGCTTGAGGGCCGGATGATCGATCGTAAAATAGCCCGGCTGCTCGGTATCGGTCACCAGCTCTCGGCCTGTGGGCCCACTCAGGTCGCGGATCTTGTTGACCAGTTCGCGGCCAGCGATGGCGCGCTCGAGCCGCTCGAGAGCAGCGGGCACGACGCGCATATCGCGGACGATCTGAATGTCCTGATCTGGGAAATGCTGACGCGCAGCCTCGAGTGTTTGCTCGACTGTTAAATGACTTCTGGCTTGCACTCCGGAGGTGCGCAGGTTGGTGCCGAGCTGGTCGAGTGCCCTGACGCCCTGGCCTCCGGCGAATCCAACCGGCTCAGCTTTGCCGTCGGCCCCGACGGAAACGATCGCGCGGGTAGTATAGAACGGCAAACCCTCCGCGGTCTCGGACACGATGCCCGCGTCTCGCGCCTTTCCCCATAGCTGCCGCGCGTAGTCATGGACACTCGCGACCAGCTGCCGCTGATCTTCCGGCAGTCGTGCCAGGATGCGAGCCCCTGCGGCCGCTCCACTCGTTTGCGCAGCCACTGATGCTGCGTCGGCGGTTTCCCACATTACCCGTCGCTGTTCCGGAGTGAACTTCTTTAGCTCGGCATCAAAAACATTGCGCTGATAGCGGGCGCCACGATCAGCATTCGCGAAGTCCTTTGCGATCGCTTGTGTTGTGGCGGTTCCAGTCGCCATCGGCGCGACTTTCATCTGCACGTCGCGCAGCAGCGGCGAGGCTCGTGTCTGTAGGTCGCGTCCCACGGAGGTTTGCGCGGCTGCGGTTGCCACGCGTCTGCCGAGATTAAAGATACGGCTTTCTTCCAATCCCGGGAGCCCAACGACAGGATCTTCGGCCAGGTTTATGTCCTCCCTACGCACGCCTCCACTACGGGTGGTGTCACTAACTGCCTCTTGCTGGAGGCGAACGGCATCGTGGTAGTTGTCGGCCATGACGCCGTCGCCCAGCTGATAAGGCTTTCCGTAAGCCGGGTCGTAGGCCATAAAGACGACATCTGGCTGCCCCTCGTTCCACTTGAGGAATGTCGCCTTGTCCCAATCCGCGGGCTTCTCCTTTTCGTCCCATGCCAGGCGGCTGACCGCTTTAAACCCGCTGTCCCCATAGATCTGCGGCAGCACGGTATCAAAGGCGTCGAGCTTCCGGCCGCCTTCATCGACAGCAAGTTTAAGCATTGATGCGGTGGCCCCTCGAGGGCCGCCATCCTTTCGAAACACCGAAACGATGTCGCCGTCAGGCTTGATGGCAAACCCGGCATCACCCGTATGGGTGGTAAACAGCCGCATGTCTTCGTAAGCATCTGCCGGATACACAAAAACCGCCGCGCCGAATGGATTTTCGGCTTTAACGGCGGCTATGTGATTGGCGAATGTGGCGCCAGACTCGGCGCCGAGCTCCTGAAAGACAGGGGCGGCAACGCCCCGTTGGCTTAGCTCTTCTTGGGTGGTTGCGCTGGGGTGGTATTCGGCGGCAACTGGACGCCCGTCGGGTCGAGGTCCCAACCGTGAAACTTCGCCTCCGCCAAGATTTCTTCGATCGTAAGAGCGGGGTTTTGCCGTAGGATATCCTCGATCAACTCCTTGTCGCTCCGCAACCGATGCAGCGGATCCACCTTCCTCGCCGAGGGTTGGGAACCTCCAGTCGGCCCTTGGGACGGTGAAGAGGCCTGGTCCTGCTGCGCCGGGTTCTCCCACCACAGGTGATCGGACGGAAGGGGGCCCTGCTCCCTCCGGGCTTTCTGCAGCAGCCGGACGGCCCCGCTCCCCAGCCGCTTCAATTCCGCTTCTGACATCGGGTTCTCCGGCGGGTCCGGGTCTTCGCTCCACGGAGCGTAGTGCCTGTTCGATGTCTGCATCGGATACTCCTCGCTCGCGGGCTAGGCGTTGAAGAACGTCAGAGTAGTTGACTGTGAGCGCTTGTGCGGCCCGGCCGCCGAGCTTTGAATATAACTCTTTTTCGGGGTACCACAAGAGAGCCTGCAGCCCCGCATTTGTGGTGTGAACCCCATTTTCGGCTACGATATCGCGAGCGCGGTTCGCGACGGTGGACATCCATTCCCGTTGCCCGGCGCTGAGCGGCGATTGGATAATCCCTTCCAAGCCCCAGATGTAGCGGTCGGCTGCATAGACGGCTTCGCTCTTTATCCGGGCGCCCGAGTCGTAATCTGGACGGAAGTTATTGTAATCGCGCTCATGCTGTGATGTGATCTCCTCTGCCCGCTGCCGTAGACCTGCCAGAGTTTCCGGCACGGGCTCGCCATCTGTTCGCAGAGCTTCTTCAAATCTCGTGCGTTGTTTTGCCAAGGCGTCGGCCGAGCGCCCGATAAGCTTACCAGTCAACCGTCCCCATGTTTGCATCCACCATTGATCATAGGTGACCGGTGAGAAATTGCCCCTCAGGTTTTGATAGAACCCCTGCCCAATCTTTGGCCCCAGGATCGCTGAGCCATAAACCTGGGCGTCTTTCTTTACCCCAGAAAGCCTATACCCAGTCGCAGCTTCGAGCTCGCGGACTGTAAATGGTCGTTTTAGAAACTCCGCCAGATCCATCATCGGATTGTTGCTGCCCGCAGCAGCGTAGTCGTCGAGCAACTTATTGAGCTTGACGAAGTTGGCGTTCATCGCCTTGCTTTTGGAGGCACTGATATCGGTCGGGAAACGACCAGTCTCCCGCACGCCTCTGTAGACAAGGTCTGCCAATCGCACGTTGCTGGTTACAGTCTCGCCCTGACTGGTGATGGCAAGGGCCATGGTAAACGCGCTTTGCGCTCCCGGATCACCACGCATTTCCGGATAGAGCAGCGGCGCGACCGCCATTCCTTCTTTAACATTCTGGTCATACCAGTCAGCAGCATGCCCGCTGCGTCGCGCGGCAGCGAGCGCTTCGGTCGCCATGGTCCGCGCGAGGATCTCATTGTTGCGCGGCGAAGGCGCGTCGATCACCCCGCCAGGGATCCCCATCGCGCGGTTATTACGACGCTGTCTGTCTTCGAGTTCCTGGGCAATCTGTCCTGATCGAAGTGAATAAGGCTTACGTGGCACAAACTCCGGATCAAAGAACTCGAGATTTGTCAGCGCTCGTTCTCGTACCCTGGCCCCCAGAGGCCCGGTGGGCGGCCTGGTGGGTACTGCTCGCTCCTCTAAACTGGGCACCCCAGTTGGCAGCGGCTCGACCGGAGGGATAGCTCGTGCTTCTTCTGGTGGAGCGGCCGGCGCTGCGGCCGGACGACCTCCTTCCAACGGCATTTGATCTGGCCTTGCACCTCCGACAGCACCCGGCGCGCCCCCTAGCGGTTCGGTCGGCGCTGCGGCCGGACGAACGCCCCCGAGTGGTGCTTCTCCAGGAACTTGAGGTGGTCTTGCGCCGACGATATCTCCAGATCGAGCAGGGGATGGTCGGCCTCGGGCATCTGCTGGCGCCACCGCTGGAGCTGGCTCAGATAGTCTTGCCATCGCTTCATCGGGGCGAAGGCTCCGGGTGGATTGAATGAGCCGATCTCCACGCTGCACCTCATGCTTTGCGAATTGATTCGGGAAATTCTGGTTCAGAAAGTTACGCACCCGTTCGCGGCCGGCGACGATGATCTCAGTCGTTAAGGCTGGAGTGAGCGGGTTCCAGTGCGATGTCGTATAGTCAATGAGGTCAGCCGCGTGAAGAGAACGGTTTTGAAAATCAGAAGCGAGTCTGCTTGCAAGCTCCAGCGGAATTGTGCCGTCATGGATAAGCGGGCTCATCCTTTCCATCACACCGGCTTTCGCAGCCTCTGCAGCAGCATATAGAACATGTATACGGCCCGGAGTGCCTCCGCTTCCGAGCGTCGCCAGTGTACGGCCAAGCGTATCCGTAGGCTCGCCAAGGGCCGACATCGGTCTCAACCATCGCTTAGCTCGCGGAGTTAGTGAGACCGCCGAAATGGCTCCGCTGTCTTGGCCGATCGCCGCGACCGTTCGCACTGATGGGTATGCGGTTTGTGCGACGTCGCCGCTCGAAGCCGCAGTTCCTTCCGGGTGAACGTGGATTACATCTAGAGGCGCCCCATTCGGGTTGAGCATTCGCCCGGCTAGCTGTGGCGAATATCTTGGAATAGCAGCGGCGTGATCCCCTGTGCCAGCGTATAGAACTTGAGGAGTTGGGTCTCCCGGCAGACCGCCATGATCGATAACGGCTGCATATTCATGACCGGTTTCACGGCCCGCGGCCACCACGAAGTCGATAGCCGCTTGATGAACTGCTGTTGGATCCGTAGGCCGAAATGCCGCCTGATAGGTGGGTAAAACATCGCGGTATCTACCCTGCGCCTCGACCGCCGCAGTGTGGCCGATCTGTGCCGCCTGATTGGCGGCCTGTACCGTGTCTGGGATTTGCCGGAGGAATCCCAAGTGCTGCGCCCCAAGCGCAGCCGCACCAGCCGTTCGCTCGTCTTCAGGCGTCCTTGCAAGATTGTCGAGGCCCCGGCTAAGCTCCTCAACACCCGCCTGGACGCGCTCGGTGGTAGCCTCCGCATGCTCCGTTGTCGCGACATGCTGCTGCTCAGCGACCTCCGCCCGTGACGGAGCTGGAGCTTGACCCATCGCTTCGGTCCACGCAGCTTCCGCATCGGACACGGGCGCTGGCCTTTCCGCCTCGGGTCTAGCGGCCGGCTCCGCACGCGGTTCTGCCGCCGGCTCAGCCTCGGGTTCGGCGCGAAATAACGGGTTGGGAGTCCTGAAGTGAGTACCCTCGGTCCCCACCGGCTCTTGTTGTTCAAGCGCCTTCAGCCGATCGCTGATCTGCTTATCTTCTTCCGCCAGCCGGCCTTGTGCCCTTTCTAATTCGTTGCCGGTAGAATGCCCTAAATCGAAAGCACGTTGGGCATTGATCCCCTGTTGTTCGATGTATGCTTGCCGGTTCGCGAGATCAGCACGTTCCTGAGCAATTTGATCCTGGGTCTGGACGTGATACTCAGGTTGATTGTTCGCATCGGTTCTGCCGGCGGCCGCCTCTCGAGCCGCATTGGCTTCTGCCTCTCGGGCTGTTCCGGCGTCACCTACATTTCTTTGCACGGATTCGCCGAGGTGGCCAGCAAGGAGTGAGGCCCCATGAGTGCCGAGAAGCAGAGGAGCCGTCCCCACCACACCCTGCGCATAGGCCTGACCCACCCCTTCTCCTACCGGCTTTCCTTGCTCTACATTTTCGACCGCTTTCTGAGTGGCTTGCACTCCGGGCTGTACAGCGAACGCCTGCAGCACCAGATTTTTGACGGCTCCTTCGAATGGCTTGACCCCGAAAAGAGTCCAGCTCATTGCGTCAAAGACTGCACCCTGCCCCGCCGTGGCCAGTGTCCTACTCCAAGCGCCCTCTCTATCCTGCGGATTTTTGGCGAGTTCTTCGGCAAAGATTGGCCCGATCTTTTGCGCGGCGCTTACCGCGGCGTATCCGGTTGCCGCGGATCCGGCGGCTATTATTTGAGCTGCGGGAATACCCACCACGGAAAAATCGAGCGGCGCCGCCGCTGCTTCAGCCGTCAGACCGGCCGCCATCCCAGCCGCGATCGCTGGAAACTGGGATGCTATTCCGTAAATGAGTTTCTCCCCAAGCCGATACGGATGCAGGAGATCGCCCAACTCAACCGGCTGTTCAGCAATCGTCTTAGGAGGCCCTGCCGGCTGGGGCGCACCGCCTGCAACAGCCTGCGCGGTTTGCGCGGGACCGCGAATCGCAGCGCCGACTCCGCTCGTCAATGCGCCGGTGACGCCCGTGTCCTCTACAAAGGGATCAAAATCGACCGGAGTTAACTTAGGCTTCGGCGCTTGGGCGAATGGATCGTGATCTACTGGTGTCAGCTTTGGTGAAGGAGGTGCTTCAGTGGCCGGCCCGGCAGGCGCAGGAGAAGGCGGGGCAGAGGGGGGAGGGGGAGAGACCTGGGCCGGCGCCGGGGGTGCCACAGGAGCCTCTGGTGCCACCGGCGGCGGCGTCTGCGGAGGCAGTCCTGTTGGCGAGATTAACTGATCTTCGTCCGGTAGACGGGCAGTTGGATCAGTTCCCCCATCTTGGAAACGGGCTCTTATCCGGAGGGAGGTATCGTCGAGAGGCATCAGTCGCCCACCCGTAGATACTTGCCTGGATTGTTCGGGTCAGGCGCATACCATTTGCCGTCCCGAGCCAGGCTTGTCCCAGTCGGAGAACCCGCTGGCGGTTGTGGCGCCGCCGCCGCCGGCGCAGCCGGCCCAGCCGCACCGGGTCTTCTCGCCCTAGCAAGTGCTTCCTGCTGTGCTTGTATGGCACGGATAGCATTATCAAGCTTCGTGGAATAGGGCAGCGGTGTTTTCCCGTCTTTATCCACCGAGTAATCATTGGCAGCAGCGGTGGTTGCCGCCTTTATTACCTCTGCATCTGTCAGCCCAACACCACCTTTTGGCCCGGCTGGAATAAATGGAGCGGCATCGATTTCAGCCTGTGTTGCGCCGGGACGAATAATATAAGTTCCTGGTATTCCATCCTTTTGGCCCGACACCTGAGAGCTTCGGGCCATGGCGCGCTCAAGCTCGAGCTTCTGTTCTTCAAGCATCCGGCGGGCCGCGCGATCAGCTTCAGTGACATCACCTTGCCTTTGCCTCAGATCCAGCATTTGTGTTTGGTACATGATCCCGGAATAGGTTTTATCCATACCGGCTTGTGCTATCTGCCGTTTGAGATCCTCACTTTCTGCGTATCGGGCCTGCTGAAGATCATGGAAGCGGGCGGTCTCCTCAGCCCGTGACCGGCTGATTTCCGCCAATTCGTGCTGATGCGCGGCCTGCTGAGTGTAGTATTGGCCTCTGATGTCGGCCGCCTCCTGCTTGGTTTCGACGCCTTCCTGAGCCTGTCCGTACTTGAGCCCCGCCTCCATGCCGGCAGCGAGCCCGGCGCCAAGACCACCTGGCGTCTGAGCCATGCGCGCCCCCGCAGCGACGAGCGCCATCCACGGGCTGTCCATTATGCCGTAAAAGTTGCCATGCTGTGGTGGCGGCATTTCCGGAGAGGCACCCATGCCTCCCCCGCCAGGCGGCCGGTATTGAGCCTGGATTATGTCGCCACCCCCGGCATCCACCGGCAGGCCTGCAGGCGCTCCTAAGCCTCCATGAGTACGCGCTCCACCGCCGCCCCAGCCGCGGGGATCGATTGGCCCGGTCCAGCCAACAGCGTTTGCGAGTCGTGGGTTGTACGGAGCCCAGGGGCTTAAGCCCTGTTCGTTGAACATTACTTCGGCAAGCTTTTTCTGCTGATCCGCCGGCAGATCCATTACGGATTTATATTTGCCGGTATCAATGCCGATCGTCGGCCCATAGTGCTGCAGATTGGTGTCGGTGATCTGAGCAAGACCACTGGCACTGGAAATGCTGGGGTCGACCACTCCCTGACGGACATTGCGACCACCACTCTCATAGCGAACGATTTGCGGCCAAGCTTCCTCGAATGTCATGCCGGTGGTTGGGTCGCGCGCTACCGCCGGAGCATCTGGTGGTCTCCCTCGGCCTGCGGCTAAGCCTGGACCTGGTGGCGGCGTCGTATCCCTCGGCTGTGGAATGTCTGGCACCGATGCGGTCGTAGGCGGAGGTTGATCAGCGGGTTTTGCCTCTGGTGGCGGAGGAGGTGGCGGCGACGGCGGAGCCGAAGCTTGCTGCGTGTCATCCGCCCCACCGTTCTGGAAACGAATGCGCCCGCCGAGCCCGTATTCGGTGCCAGCTGGCCGTCTCGGCCACCCCCCAGTGCTCGGCGTATAATAGGGATACGACGTCTCAGCCGATCGATCAGACGCCGGCGTTGCTTGCGCTGGCTGCCACGGTATGGTCGCGGTGGAAGTGTCTGGCCGAGGGCCATGCGTATACCAGAACGGCGCGTGATATCTGCCGGGGCCCGATCCTCCCATTGGCTGATAGCCATCAGGCGGCCGTGACGGGCCGGTCCCCTCCGGCTGCTGAGCCTGATCGCGCGCTCTTCGTTCGGCGATCTGCTGTTCCATCCATGCCCGCATATCAGCGGCCTCTCCTGGCGCTCCCGTCAATTCCGCCGGCCCATGCCAAGGCCGCGTGTTGGGGTCAGGCGGCCGCTGGGATGGCCAGTTCCGGCCGGCTTCTATGATTCTTTCCGCATCTCCGGGGCCGACAATACTGCCAGGCCCACTGTAAGGCGTGGTTCCTGCGTATTGAGTTGGCATGTTTCGTTCAGCTGGCGGCGTCCCGAGATTGCCGGCTGCGACTGTCGTTGCCGGCGCCGCTCTTTGCCCGCCGCCCCACCAGCGTTCGAAACCGCCGGGCGCTGCAGCCACCTGTGTCTGAGCAGGCGTGCCGAGGCCACGGCCCGCGACAACCGTTTGCCCTGGCCATAGCTGCGCAGCCTTCGCCTGCACGTCTGTCTGACGATCTTGCCAATATTTCTGCGCCGCTTGAGTCCACTGGTCTTGCCCATGTTGATACTGCGACGGCATGATGCCCGCAGCGATCGACGCAGGAATGCCGGAGGAGACAGGCGCGGTAGCGGCGGCTCGTGTAGGAGCGACCCGAGCAGCAGGAGACGGCGCAACGGCCGCCGTCGAAGTTCGCGTCGGCGATCCAGGATAAGCAGACAAACCCGGGAAAAACGCATCGGGTCTACCAGAGGAGATCTCTGACGGCGTTCCGGGTGATGGGGCGATGACTGCCGGGCCATATTCAGAGACACCAGTTGGATCAGCTCCCGAGCGTACTGTTGCTGGCTGCGTAGCCGGAGCAGTTGGCTGCGGAGGAGCCGTTTGCTCCGTCCCTAACCCGGCGGCAGATGTCAGCGGTTGCTGCCCTTGAGCTTGCTGCTCTCGTCCGGGCATCACTCCCCCGCCCGGAGTGCCAGCGAAGCCGGATATCTGTCCGCGCGGGCCACCGGCCGGGCCATAAGGAGAAAGATCACGGCCCATGCCCACCTGTGAAAGCCATTGGGAAGCCGGAACTCCAGGGGGAATAGCGGGTGCTCTGCGCCAATCAATCCCCTCCGCAAGCGTGTGCCCCGTAGCTAAGCTGGGCGGCGGAGGAGCTGCCGGAGGGCGTCTGTAGTCTGATTGATAAGCTGGATATGACGGTCCAGGCATCGCCGGAATGCTGGGATCCGTGAACGACGGCTGTGGAGGGCGTACCCATCCATGCTGCCGTTCTGTAGGCGTGAGATCCTCAGGGGTTTGCTCAGGCGGTGTTCCAACATCCCATGCTGTATGAGCAGTACCGCCATTGCCTCCGCCTTGCAGCCTGACCCGTCCCCCAACCTTTAGCGGCTGCCGTTGCGCGAAATACGGCGAGCTCGGGATGCCGAGGTCAATGCTTCGGCCGCCGTCGCTCGGGTAGTGGACCTTGACCGTTGGCCCGCGATGGTCGACCTCGACGTGTGGATCCTGCTCGTCCGGAGTGATGTACTTACGTGGGTTGTCCCCTATTCCCCCGTTTCCGCCCGATTGATATGGAAACCGATAAGTTCCCGATTCCTTTTGTGCCCGATATTGCCGGTCATCCTTCTCCATGAAGCCGTGCATTTGCTGATAACGGTCTTCAGCAGCCTGCTCTGTGGCGTAGCTTGGCCACTTATCCCAGCCTGCGAGTCCGGCTTGCTGTCTAGACCGGGGTTCGTCCAACTGAAGTCCGTACCAAACACTCGGGATATTGTAGGCTCGGCCTCCTGGCCCTTCGACATTGCGCTGCAATACCGTGGAGATCTCCCCGGTTGGCTGCTCTATACGGCCCCCGCCATAAAGATTGCCGAGATGATGCTGGTAGAGGTTTTTCTCCTGCGGCGTCATCGCGAGGGCTGTGTCCGCCTGCTCGAACGGCGTCAGATCGCGTGGCTCGACTTCGCCTCCTCCCTGCATCGCCTGCGCAGTCCCACCGGTATCCTCCTGTGGTTGCGCGCCAAGACCGCCGGATGGTCCGAAGGTGCCCAGCGGCTGCCCGGGCTGCAGCGGCAGGGCGCTCATTGGCGGCGGCGCTTGCTGTTGTTGCGGCGGCTGGAACATCGTGCCGCTCATCTTCCGCTGTTGCAGAACCCGGTTGGCGTAAGGCGCCGCTTGCGGATTTTTCGCCATCATCATCAGGCGTTCTGCGGGCATGTTTTGGTAGAATTGCAGGCCTCGCTGGACACGCGGGTCCTGAAACGACATGCCAGACCCACCCAAGGTACTCTGTTCTTCCGCCTCTAGCGGAGCTTCACCACCCACTTGGAAACGGATGCGGTCTGGATGTCCAAAATGCGATATCGCCAACCCGCTGTGCGGCACTCCGGCCCCTACGCCGAGGCGACTACCTTCCGATCGCCGGAGACCCTGCGGTGCTCCGACCCGCTCAAATCTTGAAGCCCCGATCCCTGGGGCGCCGCCAAACTGAAAACCGACGCGCCCTCCTTCAGCGTCGCCGGTGCTGACGTCAATGTCACCGCCGAGGCCACCCGCTCTATCTCCCGGCATATAACTTCCCACGTTGCCCAATGTTTGGCCCGGCCCTCCCCCGATATGACCAGAGGCCCCGTCACTTCCGCCACCACCGAGATTGCTACCCATCCCCTTGAAAACACCAAGATTTTTTAGCTGCCCAAGTTCCTGCAGAAATTGTCCCGAACCACCGAGACCGCCACCACCGAGGCTACTTCCGCTTCCACTCTGCGGCTGCTGGATCGCTGGCGCCTGCGGCGGCCCGTGTCCGGAGACCGCCGGCCCAGGTGCGGTGATGTGATCCAGCGGCGAAGTAATTGCCGGGACAACTGCCAACCCCGGCATTCTAACGTCTCCGCCCTCCTGGTAGCTGGCGCGTCCGCCGTCCTTGAGAAACAGCATGCCGAATTTTGCGATGCTGGCGAGCGCACCGATGTCGCCAGCAGCTTGCTGGAAACCGCTTGGCCCTCGGCTGCCAATATCACCCGTGGTCGTGCTGGTTGCGCCTGAGGGCTGAAGGAATAAAGGAGCGCGTCCCGTCCCTCGAGGAAGCGAAGCGGTGATCTCTTCTCCCTCGCTAAGAGGGTCGGGAACCGCCGCAAGCCCCGAGCCGAACCCCGGCTCTAGAGTTCTTACCGCCGGCTCAAATTCCGGGACATCAGCGAGGAGCCTTCCGCCCCGTTGATACCCGGCGCGGCCTCCGTCCTTGAGTAACGGGAGCAGCCATGAACCGAACTTTGCGATACTGGCGAGCGCACCGATATCGCCGGCAGCTTGCTGAAACCCACTCGGACCGCCCCCACCTCCGCCCGTGCCCTGCTTGGTTGTCGTCCCCGAGTGCTCCATCATCCCAACTATGGGCGAACCTCCTACGCTACCGCCCCCGCTTGGTATTGGGCTCTCCTCGGGAGGAGGCGTGGCCAGCCCCATGGTCGTCTCGCCTAGACGAAGCCCGGACCCCGGCTCAAGACCGAGGCCATGCAGCATTCCCGCGCCACCGCCAAATTGCAGACGAACACGGCCACCCGCGGCAGCATCGCTCGTTTTGTCAGGATTGCTGCCCATCCCCTTAAAGACCCCCATTTTCGACAGCGAGCTTATTCCGGAGAGGAGATCCTGCCCGGGCGCGCTTTGCTGTTGTGCTGGCGCGGCAGGCGGTTTTGGCGGGCCTGGGCCAACGGCTTTGCTGCTTGGCGCCTGCGGGATCAGCTCACGCGAAGACAGGTCGGGAACGACCGCCAGCCCTCGCATCCTCGGCTCGGAAGGGTCCGCCGACACGGCGCCCCCCGCCTGGTGCCCCCTTCCAACGCGGCCACCTCTGGCACCGCTAAAATCCGTCATGCCGCCGCCAAAAAGATTGCTCAGCCAGCCGCCCTCCCCAAACCCGCCTGTCGCCCCGATCAGGCCCGCGCCGCCGAGCGCAAGACCGCCGAGCTGGTTGCCCATGCTTGCGCTTGGCTGCCCGGTCAGGGCCGATCCTCCGGCCAAACTGCCGGTGCCCTCGGCAATCCCTGCCAGGTACGACAGGTTCTGGTAAGGCCACGCCTGTTGGCGCATCCAGTCCTCATACGGGACGTTCAACTGCTCTTGCTGGAACTGCTGCAGCAGCGCGCCCGCATTGATATCCTGCTGCGCCTGCTGCAGGTTCAGCTGCTGCACTTGTGACCCCATGCCCTGCATTTGCGCGGCGGATTGCGAGGCGAGCCATGCGTTCGCCTGATTGGCGCCCAGCTCCATTTGCTGCTGACCCTGGAAAGCGCCCATCCGCTGCTGTCCGAGCGCCGCCTCGAGCTGGCCCGCGCCTAACTGCAGCTGCCCCTGCTGCGCGAGCGCCTGAGCAGTAGTGGCGCCAGCCTGGTTTATCGCCCCTGCAGCACCCAGTCCCAACTGGCCCTGCTGCGTCAACGCTTGCGCCAGCCCTTGGCCGCCGCCCAGCATCAATTGGCCGGCAGCCTGCTGTCCCTGGATGGCTTGCTGGGCCTGCATCCCCGCCATCTGCGCGGCCGCGAGATCGCTCTGAGTGGTCGCCCCGGCCGCACCCAAGGCCAATTGCCCGGCTGCCTGCTGCCCGGTTACCCCGAGCTGGCCAGCGCCAAGCCCAGCTTGCGCCGCCGCTTGCCCGGCGCTCACCCCAAGCTGTCCCGCGCCGAGCCCGCCTTGCATCGCGGCCTGGGCGGCACTCACGCCGAGTTGCCCTGCTCCGAGCCCCGCTTGCGCCGCTGCCTGATCAGCACTTACCCCCAGCTGTCCGGCCTGGAGACCAAGTTGCCCGGCGCCCATGCCGGTCTGTAGCGCAAGTTGTCCAGCTCCTAATTGCAGCTGGCCTCCGGCTTGGCCTGCCTGTACGCCAAGGCCGCCCGCCTGAGCTGCCGCCTGGGCCGCAGCCTGTTCGGCTGAAACACCGAGCTGTCCAGCACCGAGCTGCAGCTGGCCCCCTGCTTGGCCGGCTTGCACTCCAAGTGCGCCCGCACCTAATCCCAGTTGTCCTGCAGCTTGTTGAGCCCCCATCCCAAGCTGACCGGCGCCTAACTGCAGTTGCCCCCCAGCTTGAGCCGCCCCGACTCCAAGCTGCCCGGCCCCCAATCCAAGTTGTCCGGCCGCCTGT
>Ga0066903_100001031_pt1 | contig 19438 bp, 20 predicted proteins | sample PanSoiMetaGPlot1_FD_67491 | JGI IMG/M metagenome (GOLD analysis project Ga0066903, IMG submission 67491) | Tropical forest soil microbial communities from Panama analyzed to predict greenhouse gas emissions - Panama Soil - Plot 1 (version 2) | ecosystem: Environmental > Terrestrial > Soil >... | reverse complement strand
CGCTCGGCCAGAATAACCAGGCCGCTGATGAAATTGCTGGCGATGTTCTGCAGACCAAAGCCAATACCTACGCCAACAGCACCTGCAAAAACCGTCAACGCGGCGAGATGAATTCCGGTGTTCTCCAGAACAATGAAAATGCCAACGACAAGCACGATGTTGCTGATGACTTGGGAGATCGCGTACTGCAGTGAACGATCGAGCCCACTTTGAGCCAGTACTCGATTAAAAAGGAAGCGCTTGGTCCTTGAAGAAATCCAGAAAACCGCCACAAGAAGAGCTACCAGCAGAAAAATCTGAAGTAGACTCAGTTTGATCGCGGGAAGAGACGCATTCCACGGAAGTGGAATACCTGCTGCGTTGATCGCGGTGACAGTAAAGAAGATGATCGATGCCAGGCTCAGGATGGTCGTGACGATCGCGATGAAGTTCAGATCGATCTTAAAACGGCTGAAAAAGCGACGAACGAACTGACTTTGTAAAAATCGCGCGATAAGGAGTCCGGCCGCGAAAAAACCGGCAAATGCAATCAGCCCAAGAATTGTTATGTAATGGCCGCCTAGGTAGAACAGAGGCCGCTTGAAAAGCGTGATGTCCACGCCTCCTAGTGTGAGCGCGTTATGAGGCTGCGCAACCCACCAGGTGGGAATTGGAGAGTCGATCAAACGCCGGACTGCCCGTTTCGCTCCCCTTCCTCTGCGCAGCTAAACGCCGTCTCGCCCTTTTGCAGTTTCAATAGCGATCCGTGGCTCGCGGACCACCTAGTGCTGCTTGGCGCGCTCTTCGATATACTTGATCACGTCGCCGACGGTCTGCAGCTTCTCGGCGTCTTCGTCCGGAACTTCGACGGAAAATTCTTCTTCAAATGCCATCACCAGTTCGACGATATCCAGGGAGTCGGCGCCTAAATCCTCAATGAACGAGGCCTGCGGCGTGACCTGTTCCGGGTTGACGCCCAGCTGCTCGACAATGATGTCCTTAACTTTCTCTTCGATCGATTTTTCCGCCATAAAATTTGTTCGGTTTGTGTTAGTCGCGCGTGGAAAAAGTCCCGCAGTCGCGGGACAGTCCAGAGCACAGGATGTGCAAGTAAATGAATTAAAGAGGTTGTCAATCATTTTCGGGGCGAACTTCCGCTTCATGTCATTCCGAGCGAAGTCGAGGAATCTCTGCACCATCTTTCGAATTGCTTGCGTTGAGCCGAACATTGGAGATGTCTCCGCTTTGTCCGACATAATAAATCCCCAGCGCGGTGGGAAATGGAGATCTCGCGGGTAAACAAACAGTTACACCTTAACGGTTGCTTCTCTTTGTCGTTCGAGTAGAAGAAGCCGATGACATCTTCCCCTGTCGAGGCTGTGGATCTGCTCGATCTAAAGCTGCTGCCTGCCTGGGTAAAAGAACCAGCCGAGGCGAAACGTTATGCAGATGCGGAGGGGGAGCAGGAACGCGAGGGCCCATGGCGACGCCGTCGAGGAATGCCGAGACATAGAGGAAGTCGCTCAACGTTCAACCCTGTTAAGTCGCGAGCAGGCGCCGAACCTTCGATAAAAACCTCGAGCAAGCGTGAGGCGGGGCGAGACGGCCGTTCGCGCCACTGGCACAGGCTGGAAGATCGCCCGAGGGAAGACGAACATCGTGTCGAGTCCCGAGGGCCACTGCCGATTACGATCCGCTTTCTGCCATACTCTGCGGTGTTCGAAAATGTTGTCGCGCAAATCAAGTCTGGTTCGGTGGCGTATTCGCTATATGCGCTGGCGCGTTTGTTCCTTGAAAAGCCTGAGCGCTACGAGGTTCGGCTTACGGCGAAACCAGAATCGCCGCTGTATCGGCTTGGCGACAATGGTGCATTGTCCTTGAATCGCGAATTCTTGGAGCGAAATGCGTTCCGCTTCGCTCAGTCGGATTTCTTTACACTGGACATTACCGAATCCGAACCGATCAGGGGCAATTTTTCAAATATCGCGCGATGTCGATTGAGCGGGACACTTCTTGGCCCGACTAACCATCATAATTACCAACTCCAACTGCGTAACCTGTACGAGCAAAGGTTCAGCCGCAGAATGAGCTTCGCGGATTATCAGCGCCAGATCGAGATCGTAAACGATGCTGCGATGATTGAGCGCTGGAAAGAAGAGGCTCGCAAGGTGATTACCTATAGTACGACTGGCGAAGAAGCCCCTTTGACCTTTTCTTCCGCAACCGACGCAGAGAGGCATTTCCGGTCCCATTATCTTGACGGGTTACTTGAGAATTTGAGCGAAGAGATCATCGGCGGAGTGCTGAGTCGGCGCTTGTCGGACAAGGTGCTCAATCGCGGAGTCGAGGATGCGTGGGTGCGCGAAACGCGCTCGCCGTCAGGGATGATGCAGGAGTTGGCTGCTCGATTCCGACAGGATAGCCTGCACGTTTTCCGTCATCGCCGTGGCATGTTATTTGTATCGCCAATCCGGCCGCGCGCCTTTGTTCACGAACACGCAGGCGTATCTCCGTCCGTGAATGCGATTCTCGAAGCGCTCGCAGGGACTGCAGTCATTAATCGGAAACAGCTTTTTGAGAAGTTGATTGGTGATACCACAACCGAACAGGATGAGCCGCGCAAACTTGCGCTTGCGTCCGATCTGCGTTGGCTGATCAACGAGGGTTATGTAATCGAGTTCAATGATGGGTCACTGGACCTTCCGCGAGGAAAGGTGAAGCCGCGAGAAACTGTAGCGCAGGAGGTGGCGGAATATAAGCCGAGCGAGCCGGCGGAGCAGACGCTCGCGTTGGCGATTTGGTCTGCTACCTACCTGCCGACGACTCTTAGCGAAGGCGCTGACTCGCCGTCATCGTAACGAACGACTTCGTTTTTTTCGTCTAAGACCGTAATCCGTGGTGAGTATTTTGCCGCCTCTTCGAGCGTGTAGCGCGCAAAACTCATAATAGTCAGGCGATCGCCAATTTTGCCCAGATACGCTGTGGCACCGTTTAGTTCGATGATTCCCCGTCGCGCTTCGCCAAAAATTGCGTAGGTCTCGAATCGTTCGCCATTGTTCAAATTACTCACGAGGATCTTTTCATACGGAATCAGCCTCACAAGTTCAGCCAGATCGGAAGAAACCGTCAGGCTGCCTTCATAATCCAGGCTTGCCCCCGTGACCGCGGCCCGGTGAATTTTTGATTTAAGCAGAGTGAGTTCCATCTTCTTCGTCCTTCCCGTCGATGTCTCGAGTGCAAACCCAAATGACAGGGCGGCGCGAAGAATCGCTAGATAGCGCCGGCTTTTCTAAGCGCTTTATAGGCACCGTGTTTGTTGATTGTCTTCAGTCCGCGCGCCGTTACGCGAATACGCACAAACTTCTTTAGCTCAGGCACCCAAATCCGCTGACGTCGCAGGTTCGGCGCGAAAATGCGCGGCACATTTTTCGTGATGTGCCGACCCACGCCACCCTTCTTTTTCGCCAAGCCGCGACGGTGGATGACGCTGCCGCGCATGGCTTTCGATCCCGTAACACTGCAAATTCTCGACATAATATGACCTCGAAAAACAGGCGCGTAAGCTGCCGCGCATCGGTGCACGGGTCAAGTAGATGTTAAATGAGTGAAAAATTCCAACCACGAATCGATAAGCAAACGCGAATGAGCGGCTGACCCGTTGAATTCGTTAACACGAAAGACGGGAATACGATTTCAACCGTTTTACCCGGCGGAGCCGTCATGGTTGAACGCGCAACTGTCCGAGGAGGTCAAATTTAGCTCGCACAAAAGCCAGTCGAGTTTGCAAGATGAATATTTGATGTAAGCGGTGCACAAAAATAATCACAAACTGCGGATTGGAATTGTCGGGGCGGGCAACATTGTCCGCGCTCGTCACCTGCCGGCTTTGAAGAAACATCCAGAAGTCGAGATCGTTGCCGTTTCAAATTCGACGTACGAAAGCTCGGAGAAATTTTGCCAGGAATTTTGTCCATCAGCAACGCCGATGCGGAACTGGCCAGAGCTACTGGCCCTGCCGGACATCGACATCATCTGGATCGGCACGCCGCCGGTAATGCATTCGGCTGTCACCGTCTCAGCGCTTGAGGCCGGCAAACACGTTTTTTGTCAAGCGCGTATGTCAATGGACCTGGCGGAAGCCGAGGAAATGCTCGCCGCATCAAAGCGGTATCCAGAGCTAGTGACCATGCTTTGTCCGCCGCCGATGGGCATGCGGGGTGATTTGCTGGTGAAAAAACTCTTGGCGGAGGATTACATCGGCCGTCCGCACCATGTGCGGCTCCAAAGCTTTACCAGCAACTATTTGGATCCGAGTGCGCCGCCGCATTGGCGACAGAAAATTGAAATTAGCGGGCTCCACGTTCTCACGTTGGGAATTTACATCGAAGTCTTCCAACGCTGGCTTGGAGATATCGGTGGCGTCTTCGCGCGTGGCAAAATCATTCAGCCAATGCGGAACGGCTACGAAGTCATCGTCCCTGATCTGCTCACCGTCCTTTGCACTTTCGACAACGGTGCTGAAGGCGTACTCGAATTCAGCGGAATCGATGCGCTCGCGCCGGGAGGTGATCGGGTGGAAATTTACGGCAGCAACGGTGCGCTCACTTATGATTTCGGTTCTGACGAGGTGCAAGCGGGCAAGGTTGGCGACCGCGGGCTACATGTTGTCGAACTTCCGGCGGAATTGGAAACCGAGTGGCGCGTGGAGGAAGATTTTCTAGCTGCAGTGAAATCCAAGGGCCGCGTGCGTCCGCATCCCAATTTCGAAGATGGTCTTCGATACATGCGGGTCGTGCAAGCCGTTGCTGATTCCCGGGCCCGAAACGAGTGGGTGACGGTGAAACGCTGAGCGCTGCGCGTTCTCACCCTGGGAAGTCATCCCGCTCCCACGAGAATTCGTCTCACCACAAGTGCCCAGACCAACAGCGTGATCAGTTGGTACCAGGCGAAAAAGCGGTCGTAACCTCGCCGGTGGACAACGAGTCCAACGCCAGCCAGCGCCGCGTAGTGAACCAGAAAAGGAAGGTACCAAACCGGGTGGAAGATATCGCCGTGAATTGCGGTCTGCGCGATGTCGAGCAAACACATCGCAATGAACGCCGAGTAATAGCCCGAGCGGTTCCGTTCGAAGCGACCCTGGTGTTCTTCTTCTTCCGACAGATCGGGCGGGTAAAGGAAAACGGTGAGCATGTAGAGAGTAATGGTCCAGACGATCAGCACGAGGAACTTATCGAAGCTCCACGCGGCCTCAGTATTCCACTTGAACGTGACCCACCATTGCAAGGCCAGCAGCAATAGCGTCGCGAGAGTCAGGACGATGTGGACCTCATCGAGTGGGTTCTCGTTGCGGCGATAGAACGCTCTGCCGGCGCCCGCGAGCAGATTAGTAACCCCCAGACCGATGATGATCGACATCAACGCGGCGATAAACTCGAAGCTGCTCATCAGATTCTGCGAGTTCTGCATAACGGAGCGAGCTTAATCGGGATGGAAGTTGAGAATCGAGTGGCAAATGGCGCTACCCGGATAATTGGCGCTTGGGAGGAGACGCCGCTTTTGGCAACAACCAATCGAATGCCTTGTTCAAGTCAGCCAGCGCCGTGCCCTCGATTGGATCATTGTGATGGGCGCCTCTCAATGAGATCACTCGCTTGTCGCCGGCATAAGCATCGACCACGACCCTGTGGTAACCCGGCGGGACAACTTCATCTTTCTCTGCGAGAAGGAAGATCGCCGGGACATGGACCGCGTTTGCATTTGCAATGCTGTCGAGATCCTTCGGAATTTGCAATGCAACAGGACCCGCAAGCAACCACAGGTTCCACCAGCCAAAGCGACGCAGAATCAGTTCGCGCAACGGCGGAGGATTCTGCAGGATCAAACCGACAACGCCAGCCTGCCGGGACGCGGCTACGTGTAGCGCCGCGGTCGCACCGATACTCGTACCGAAAACAACGATCGGCCGGTCGCCTGCCTTGATTTTTAATTCATCAAACGCCGTCACCGCTGCTGGGCCGATTTTTGATAGCCGCGCCGGCCCTGTGCTGTCGCCGAACCCTGGATAATTCATTCCCCAGATTTCGACCGCGCGGTCATTCCACATTTCCGCCTCTTCAGCGGGCCAACGCTCAGCGCGATCCGCGTTGCCGTAAAAGCGCAAAACGTAAACGTCCACACTGCCATTGGATCGCGCGCGTTGAGATTGAGCGATCCATAGTTCCAATTGTCCGTTGTCGAACGGAACCATTCTGCGAACGGCCCCGCCAGCATTGATCGGCGATCGGGTTGGAAACAAGATCAGGTGGTCCGCCAAATGGCCGAAAAGCATCACCGCGAAATATAAGATCGCGGTTACGAGTATGCGCCAGAGCCACTGGAAATTTTTACTTCGTGGGCGAGGCATAGTGACGCGAAAATTTAGAATGATGAAGCGCTAGTGACGACTTTTCACGCGATTAACCGCGGATAGATTGGTCTTGTGCAAGCCTCTGCAGAAAAGAAAGCAGCCTACACAGCTCTACGCGAATCAGCGAAACCTGAGGTAGCCCGAGCGATTGAACAGCTCATCGATCGGGGTTTGGACTCGGAGCTTTGCCGCATCAACGCGCTGAGCTTCGCGGCGCGCCACAGTTTAAGTGAGGAAGATACGATTGCTGGTTTATTACACGCGTCGCGGCTGGGATTATTCGACCTCGCGTGGAACATACTTTGTCCAGGCTGCGGCGGTGTCCTCGAGACGGGCGAAACTTTAAAAACAGTGAATCGGGACGGCTACAGCTGCGCGCTTTGCGCCGCCGCGTACGAGCCAACTCTCGATGAAATGGTCGAAGTCACGTTCACGGTCAGCCCGCGTGTTCGCGGAATTGGGGCACATACTCCCGACAGCTTGCCGTGGCTTCAGTATTTCAAACAGCTATTCTGGAGCTCGGGCGTCGACCTGCCCGACGACAAAGAGTTGGCAAAGCTGATGGGGGAAATCGCGCTCGACACAGTCGAGCTGCCGCCTGGCGAAAAAATCGCGCGGTTGGTCCAGTTGCCAAAGGAGTTCGTGATCATCTTTGATCCAGTGGTCCACCTGGCACAGTTCATCGACGTGCAAGGTGAGCCGACCACCGAAGAGCAATCAATTTCATTCGTCATGACCAATGATCAGGCGCCGACTGCAACGACACCGATGCGGCCGGGACCGCTGCGAATTTTCCTGGAGAACCGTTCCACACGCCGAACGTTGCCCGGACTCTGGATCGCAGGCGACAAGCTGCATCAACTGCTCGCCAGACGGCGACCATTTCTCACGGCCAAACGCCTGCTGAGCAACCAAACATTCCGCGATATTCATCGCACCGATACTGTCGCGGTGGATCAGCGGCTCAAGATCACGAGCCTGACGTTCCTCTTCACCGATCTCAAAGGTTCGACCGAACTTTACGAGCGCGTGGGCGATCTCGTGGCGTACGATCTTGTGCGCGCACATTTCCGATTGCTCAACGAAATCATCGCATCCGAAGGTGGCGCGGTCGTCAAAACGATCGGCGATGCGGTGATGGCGACATTCCCGACACCCGAACGCGCAATGGCCGCGGCCCTTCGGATGCGCGACGCGTTAAAAGAACTGAATGAAGAGTTGGAGTTGAAAATCGGAATTCACCAGGGGCCATGCCTCGCTGTTTCGCTGAACGATCGACAGGATTATTTTGGGCAGACGGTGAATATCGCTTCGCGCGTTCAAGGTCTGGCGAAGGGGAGTTCGATTTTCGTCACGCGCGAGGTCGTCGAGCACAGTGAGGCTTCAAAAATCTTACGGGCGAGCGGAGTCGAGCCAACGGCCCATCGCCGTTCGCTGCGCGGTATTGCCAATCAGTTCGAAATATTCGAAATCGCGTGATGATCGGCGTTCGCCGCGTGTCCCAAAATTCAAGACGTCGGATTGCCGTGAGTTGAGATCTAACTCTTTTTCAGTTCTCCCAAATCTTTCAGTACTTGCTCGCTGTGGTCCGGCGGCTTAACGCCAGTATAAACCTTCGCGATTTCGCCTTTGGGATTAATGATGAATGTGTTACGCGCGGCGAGCTTGCTTCCTTTGTAATCCATCACAGAACCGTACTCAGTGGAGACCTTCGCATCAGGATCGGCCAGCAATTTGAAGTTGAGACCTTCTTTCGTGCAAAAGTCCTTGTGTGACTGGGCTGTGTCCACGCTGACGCCGAGAATCACCGCTCCAGATTCTTCGTACTTTGAGAGGTCGCGTTGAAAATTCCGCGCCTCCATCGTGCAGCCGCTGGTGAAATCCTTCGGGTAAAAATAAAGAACGACCCATTTGCCGCGATAATCCCTCAAGCTTACCTGCGAACCGTCACCAGTCGTTAGGCTAAAATCCGGTGCGGGTTTACCGACCTCTGGTTGCGTCTCTGCTTCCAATGATACCAATATAATGAGTCCGACAGCTATGGATAAGAATATTTTGTTCATTTTTGCTTCTCCTGATTTAGTCGAAGCTACTAATGATCGGCGTGCGATCAAAGAGAAGATGATTTCGCAAATTTGGACGATTGGTCACTCAACGCGGACGATTGATGAATTCATTTCGTTACTGAGGGCGAATCACATCAAGTTGCTTGTAGATGTTCGAACCTTACCGGGATCGAGGCGTTATCCGCAGTTCAATCGGGAGACGCTGGCGGAGTCGTTAGGCAAGGCCGGAATTCGCTACGAACATTTTCCCGAGCTTGGCGGTCGGCGAAAAGCAAAACCGGATTCAAGAAACACCGCCTGGCGAAATGCGTCGTTTCGCGGTTACGCCGATTACATGGAGACACATGAGTTTCACAAAGGGGTTGGGCGACTTCTCGACCTCGCAACTGAAGGGGGTCCCGCTGCGATCATGTGTGCAGAAGCGGTCTGGTGGCGATGCCACCGGTCCCTGATTTCTGATTACCTAAAAGCCAGCGGAATTGAGGTCATGCACATCCTAACTTCTAACAACATCGAGTCGCATCCATTTACGTCCGCAGCCCATATCGTCGATGGCGCGCTTAGCTACGCGAACGACGAAGATCGATTGATCTAATGTGAATCGGACTCGGGCCATCCATGTCTCCCCAGACGCCGGTCGTCCCTACAATTCCTGGAATCGATATCACTCTTGCCTTTGCCGCTGCTGTTCTTCCAAGTAGCGTTGGCATGGAGATGCAAAAGATTGAGGAATCAGAAACATCGCGATTGGCGCAAAATTGCTGCCCAATCGTGGAGCTGAGGCAATACACTCTCCGCCCCGGAATGCGAGATACGCTGATCGAGCTGTTCGACCGAGAATTCGTCGAAACCCAGGAAGCATTGGGAATGAAGGTTATCGGGCAATTCCGCGACATGAATAACCCGGATCGATTCGTTTGGCTGAGGGGCTTTCATGACATGCCCTCGCGCGCGGAAGCATTGAAGTCCTTTTACGGTGGGCCGGTTTGGAAAGCACACGGGAAAGCGGCCAACGCGACGATGATTGATTCCGATAACGTGCTGCTGCTGCGACCAGCGCGCCCGAGGTCTGGATTCACAAACGAAGACGTGAAACATCCTCCGATTGACGCTCGCGAAATTCCTAATGGAATTGTAACGGCCACGATTTACTACCTTAACAGAGCGGGGGACGCCGACTTCGTTGATATCTTCGAACGTGCGCTCAAGCCAATACTCGCAGAGACGAGTGCCTCGGTTCTGGCCTATTTCGTGACCGAGAGTAGCGCGAACGCCTTTCCAGCGCTGCCAGTACGGGAAGGCGAGCATGTTTTTGTCTGCTTCTCCGGTTTCCGAGATGAGGCCGCATATGAAAGTCATGCGGCCGCGCTTGCTCGGTCTCCGAGGTGGCGCAGTGTGCTTACGGAACAATCGGGGCGTAGCTTCAGACGTTCTCCAGAAGTATTGAAACTATCCCCAACGCCTCGATCACAACTGCGCGGTTGATGGCGTTTCAACGAGGATCGGTCACGCGCCCAAGAAAAAGGCAGACGCCGCTCGGGACATGCTGAATTGCATAGACGAACGGACGATCGACTTTCACTTCGATCGGTGGCGGTTTTGGTCCGCGAAGCGCGGTGGCCCTCATCATCACTACCGCAGTGGCCGCAGCCGCTTCGGTTCCTTTTTCGTCTACGGCAATGAAGGTCTTGTGAAAGACGTTGGAGATATAGAGGTAATCATTCGGCTTACGCGGTGCCATTTTATCGAAATTCGCGCTGCCTCGCGGAATATCGAATGCGCTTTTCATTCCGAGTGCCTGAAGGCTTTCTGCAAGTGCGATCGTGGGCGGCTCGAGCTTGAACTTTGGCAAACGCAGATCGACGTCCTGCGCTTCGAGCTTTGCGCATTTTGCTAAGGCCTCCGCGGTGAGCTTCGATTCAACCGTACGCAAGCCATTTATCTCGTCGGGAAGGAGGACAAGAAATTGGAGGTCGCCGCCGACGTAGGGCACGGTGACGGCTGTGAAGCCTTCGCGCTTTGCGTACCCGAACCGAGCCGTTTTCCGCATCATGGGAACCTCGACCGGCGTGCCGCCGCGGACGTGAAACAAATCAGGCTGCGTTGTTTTCTCAGAAAACGGATCCGACCACGGCGCCTTCAGATAGAGCGCGTTTGCCAAGACGAGTCGGGTCAATTTGTTCAGTGCATCTGCGGGGATCAGATCGCGAATTTTGTCGCGTGTCTGGTCTGCCACCCATTTGTTGATGTGTTGCGTCGCCGCTATGGGATCGGCTACGAAATCGAGCGGCTCAAATGCAGCGCCGTAGTTTTGTTTGACCAGCGACAGAAAACCCTGACGAAAGTCGTAATCTTTTTGCGCGAAGAGCCGGTTGGCAACGTTCAATGTGATCGGTTCCGTCGGGCCACCGAATTCTTTGGATTTCTTCACTAGTTCGGCCGTCTTCACGCTCATTTCTTCCACTGAGTGCTGGAGTGAGGCGAACGAGGCAGCCACCGCGCTCGCGTCACTTGTAAAATGCAACACGTGCGCCATCTCCGTGCGCGTGTCGCCATCCGCGCCTGCAAACGTCATCGCCAGAGCGGTTCGAATTGAATAGGGTGAGACGCAAAGATTGTCGTCGCCTGTAGCGAGCCGGCGATGAAGATCTACAGCGAGGTCGTTGGTTGCTTTTGCCGCGAGGTCGAAGTTTGTTGCGGCGCGCGCCATCCCAACGATTAACACACCAAGTAGCTGCAAGATCAAAAGCCGTTTCATGTGAGGCATGAAACACCGAAATTGGCAAGGGCGCGACGCTAATTTGGCTGCTGAACGCGTTGAAGAGAGCTTGTTCCGTGTGACAATTTGCTCATGGACGAAACGAAAATCGCAACTCGGGCCGATGTTTCTGACAGTGACAAGTGGGACCTGACGCATCTTTTTGCCAACGTCGGCAAATGGCAGGAAGACTTTGCCTGGCTGCAACGAACGTATCCCAAGCTTCAGGATTGGAAGGGCAGAGTGGGAGAATCGGCGCAGACGCTGGCACAAGTGCTTGAGTTCGAAAAATCGCTCGATTTGAAGATCGAGCGCGTCTATCACTACGCCTCGCTTCAACTCGCAGAGGACAGCGCCAACAACGAATACCTTGCTCGGATCGGACAGGTTCAGAACCTCCTGACAAAGATCGGCGAAGCGGCGGCGTTTGTTGTTCCCGAAATCCTGGCTATCGACGACGAAACGTTTTCTAAATTCGTCGACGATCCGGCGTTCGCCGACTGGCGAATCAAGTTGCGCAAGATTCGACGGATGAAGCCACATGTGCTTTCGGTGCCCGAAGAACGCCTTCTTGCCCTCGGGAGCGTCGCACTGAGCGGTTACGACGACACCTTTTCACAGTTGACAGACGTGGACATGAAGTTCGGCATCCTGGTCGATGCGAACGGGCACCAGAAACCGCTTACGCAAAGCTCGTTCAGTTCATTCCTGGTGAAGCGGGATGACGACCTGCGCAAGCGCGCTTTTCATCAATTCTATGCTGAATTTCGCGACCACCAGTACACGCTTGCGGCGTCGCTCGCTTATTCAGTTAAGGCGGATGTCTTCCAGGCGCGAGCAAGACATTACTCGTCTGCGCTCGAGACTGCCCTGTTTCCAGATGACGTGCCGACTGCGGTTTACGATGGATTGATCCAATCGGTTCGCGCGAACTTAAAGCCGCTCTTTCGCTATTTCGATTTGCGCCGCCGCGCGCTTAAGCTGCGCGAGCTGCATCAGTACGACACTTATGTCCCGCTGGTCCCTGAAATCGAGACACGCTTCACATTCGATGAAGCGGCCGAGATGGTGTTAAGCGCGCTTCAGCCGCTCGGGAAACAGTACGTGGATGTTTTGACGGAAGGCTTGCGGACCGGTCGCTGGTGCGACCGCTACGAAACGAAAGGCAAACGCAGCGGCGCGTTCTCATCGGGAAGCTATGAGGCGCCTCCGTACATTCTGATGAATTACAAGGCGGACGTCTTCGCCGATGTCTACACGCTAGCGCACGAAGCGGGCCATTCCATGCACAGCTGGTTCTCGCAAAATTCGCAGCTATTCCAGGATTACGAGTACCCTATTTTTCTGGCGGAGGTCGCATCGACATTCAATGAGGAACTCCTTACCGACCATCTACTTAAAACCACGAGCGACGACAGGATGCGCGCCTACATCATCAACCGGCAAATCGACGATCTGCGAGGCACACTTTTCCGGCAAACCATGTTTGCTGAGTTTGAGAAAATCATCCACGCCATCGAAGAGAGCGGCGATGCGCTAACGCTGGATGTTTTCAAATCGGAGTATCACAAGCTCCTCGAAGCTTATTTTGCCGAGAACTTCGTCCTGGATCCCGAGCTGGATTTGGAATGCCTGCGTATTCCGCATTTCTACCATGCATTCTATGTCTACAAATATGCGACAGGGATTTCCGCTGCGGTGGCGCTTTCACAGCGCGTTCTATCTGGCGAACCCGGAAGCGTGGAGGCGTATCTCAATTTTTTGCGTTCTGGCGGCTCGAAGTTCCCGCTGGAGACGTTGAAAGCCGCAGGAGTAGACATGACCAGTTCGGCGCCAATCGAAAGCACATTACGTTTGTTTGAACAGCGGTTGGGCGAATTGGAAGAGTTGTTGCTGTAGTTTCTCGTTCTCGGTCTCGTCCTCGTCCTCGGTTGGTCCCATTTTGGATTTCGAGGACGAGGAGGATTTGCCCGTCGCTTGGAAACTCCTTGTTTACAATCCGGTGATGCAATTGGAAACCGATCGACTTCTCCAGCGACTCAAGCCGCTGTTCCAGGATAATTTCGAAAAACTCGGAGAGCTAGGAGCCGCAGTTTCGATTTGGCAAAATGGAAAACCACTTGTCGATTTCTACGGCGGGTTTTGCGATGCGCGTCGCGAAGAGCCTTGGGAATCTGACACGCTCGTCTTGGTGTGGTCTGCGACAAAGGGGATTGGCAGTGCGTGCCTCCTACATGTTTTGCAAGAGCACAAAATAGGCCTCGACAGGTGCGTGGCTGAGTTTTGGCCGGAGTTCGCTCAACCTGGCAAAGAAAAAATCACGTTGTCGAAATTGCTATCGCATCAAGCCGGACTGTGTGCTCTGGATAAGCGCGTTGATATACTTGATTACGGCGCTGTTATCCGCGCACTCGAACTACAGAAGCCGTTGTGGCCACCGGGCGTTGCACATGGCTATCACGCCCGGACATTTGGCTTCCTGCTGGATGAACTCGTTCGTCGGATCGCCGGAAAAACACTGTCGCAGTACTGGCGCGAAGTGTTTGCGCAGCCGCTCGGCGTCGATCTTTGGATAGGTTTGCCCGAAAAAGAGAACGCACGTGTGGCTACGGTTTACGCTGCTAAAAGTGGCGGGCCGCCGGAACCGAAGCAGTTTTATCGTGATCTTGTCAGCCCCGGCACGCTGGCGAGGAAAACGTTTTCCTCGCCCTACGGGTTACAATCTATCAGCGGGATGAATACTTCCGCGATCCGCGCGCAACCGATTGTTTCTTTCGGCGGGATCGGGAGCGCGTCGGCACTTGCAAAGTTCTACGCCATGCTTGCGAATGGAGGTGAACTCGATGGCCAAATTTTCTTCTCACCAAAAACAATCGAATGGATGACCACAACCCTGGCGGATGGCATGGACCGCGTTTTTCAAATACCGACGGCGTTTTCAGCGGGCTTTATGAAAGATCCTACAACCGCAAAAGGAATGCGACGGTTGTTCGGCACGTCCCGCAACGCTTTTGGGCACCCAGGCGCAGGCGGCAGCAACGCCTTTGCCGACCTCGAAAACAAGATTTCGTTCGCCTACGTCATGAATCAAATGGAGCAATCCCTTTTGCCTAACGAGAAATCGCTGGGGCTCGTGGATGCGATTTATCGTGTTTTGTAGCGAAGGTGCCTGAGCTCCGAATTAGGCAGCGCCTTCCGCGCTATCTTCGCTATCGCTGGCTCTCGCTACAGCTCATTCGGCAACGATCGTGAGCGATGCCTTTCGCCGATGAGGTGTGCGACGATGTTCGAATAGAAAAATCCCCTGCCAGGTTCCGAGCTGCATTTTGCCATCGACAATCGGGACAGTCTCGCTGGTCCGGGTCAAGACCATGCGAATATGTGATGGCATGTCGTCACTTCCTTCGGAACTGTGCTCGAAATAATCTGCGTCTTCCGGCACGAGGCGATCGAAGAATTGTTCGAGATCGCGGCGCGCACTCGGATCGGCATTTTCCATTATGATCACGCTGCAACTGGTATGCTGGATAAACACCGTCACCGTTCCGGTTTGAATGCTGCACTTGTGGATTTTTGACTGTACTTCGTCCGTGATTTCGTACAATCCCTTGCCGTTGGTACGAACTTCAATCCGGTCGTGATAAACGTGCATCGTCAGTCACGTTAATCAGTGTGGCGATGGGAGCAAAAACCCGGCTCTGGGGAAGGCTATAGCTCGCAGTCGGGGAGCAGCGTTCTCTAGTCGGCGGTGTTCGTTTTCCGCGATCTGGAGATCGCCCGCTCCTTGATCGTGCGTTGATCTCCGCGCCAGCTGGTGGCCTAATAACCTTAATGCGGGGTGATCTGGAGCGGCTTTTGTTTGATGAATCTGCGATTCATCGTCGCTTAGACGACATCGCCGCGCAGATTTCCAATGATTATCGCGATCGCGAACTAACTGTGATCGCAGTGTTGCATGGAAGCCTGATGTTCGTCGCTGACCTGCTTCGGCGGATTCCGCTTCCCCTCAAACTGGAGTGTCTCAGCGCCGCGAGTTATCATGGAAAAGCGGAGACCAGTGGCGAGGTCGTTTTCCAGCCGGCCACGTCGGGTCCGTCCGGCAGAAAACAGATCACGCTTCCGGATGTAGCCGGTCGGGATGTCTTAGTACTCGATGACATTCTGGATAGTGGTCACACGCTCGCTGCCGTTCGGGAAACGTTGGAAACGGCAAAACCAAAGAGCATTCGGATATGCGTACTCTTACGCAAAAGGAAACGCCGCGTCCGACAGGTCGCTCCAGATTATGTTGGATTCGAAATCGAAGACGAATTTGTGGTCGGTTACGGGCTCGATTTCCAGGGACGTTATCGCAATCTGCCCTATGTCGGTGTGTTGCGGAAGGAACTACTGGAAAAATATTGAGCGTCCTGACGTCACTGACCTTTGAGCTACGTGGCACGGTCATGTTGAAACAAAGCGAAACATCTCTATTTACAGGCTGTCCGAATCGCTTCAGAAATGATCAGAGATTCTTTGCTTCGCTCAGAATGACATCGAGATAACGCTGGGATTATAAGATGAAGATACGAGTGCGATTTTATGCGCAATTGCGTGATCTGGTCGGAGTACGCGAGTTGGATGTTGATGTTGCTGAAGGTTCAACTGTCCGCGACTTGCTCGAGCGAATTTACGCGCAACAACCCGGGCTTCGCTCACATGACAAAAGCATTTTAATTGGCGCAGGCGTTGAATTTGTGGATCGAAATTACAAGCTGAAACAGGGAGACGAAATTTCAATCATGCCTCCGGTGCAAGGCGGTTAACTGTAGCCGCCGCCCTGTGCGTGGCCTAACGGGGAGTGGTTTCAGTACGCCAATCAGCGCTTCGAACAGCGAAGCGGCTACAGCGTTAATCTCGGAAGTTTTTAAAATTCGTCGCGACACCAAAGTCACGGCCACGGACAAATTGAATGACTGCCTGGAGATCGTCTTTCTTTTTTCCGGTAACTCGAATTTGCTGATCTTGTAGCTGGCTTTGCACTTTGAAACCCAGCGACTTGATGGCCTGAATAATTTCCTTAGCCTTGGTCCCTTCGAGCCCCTGTTGGATCTTTAAATCCTGCCGGGCGTGGCCGACCGACGAGACCGACGGCTCTTCCTGCCCTATGTTGCGCAAATCGACTCCGCGCTTTGAAAGTTTGCCAATGAGAATTTCACGCAATCCGCGAAGGTGAGCTGCATCTTGTGCCGTGAGCGTGATCTTGTCCTTCTCGAGAAGTATCTCGGCCATTACGCCTTTGAAGTCGAAGCGAGTCGCCAGCTCCTTCCGCGCCTGGTTGACTGCATTATCAAGTTCTTGTTTATCTACTTCGGAGACGATGTCGAACGAAGGCATACTAGATTTGGGATTTTAGATTGTGGACTGCGGATCGATCAACTGGCGAAGGCTTTCCGAGCCAACTTATCTCCCCTACGGATGGGTTGCCACGATCTTAATGTCGCCGTTGGCCGCGCGCACGTTGATTGAGGCCTGTCCTCCGCCGTGAACGAACGTTTCGATTTTCCTGGCGCCCGCGGATGCCGCTCGCGCGCCGGGCGTATTCTCAAAATCGCTGGCGAGCTTTCCATGCACGGCTTCGGCGACAAGATGAAAGGCGGCATCGCTGGGAAGAAACGCCCAGGCATCTCCTCGCGCAATATTTGCATGGACCAGAAACGTTCCCTGTTCCCACCAATCGTAGGAGATGGCGAGGTTGCCGCGCTGCAACGCAAGGTCAACGTTAGCGAAGCAGTTGTGAGCGAACATGCGGCCATCGCCTAACCAGGCGTGCACACTTCGTCCGCGCATTCCGTCCACGATAACTTCGCCGGCATTCAGTCGCAGTGTCGATATTTCTGCGGTCGCCGGAACTACGATGGCGTAATCGACCGTGCCTGAGCGATCGAAGAGAGCGCACTTTGGTTGGGGTGCAAACTTTGTACGGACTGACACGACGTTGGGTCTGACAGAGATTTCAATCGCGATCTGACTCAGTCGTTCGCGGCTGTACGCTTTCTTAACTGCGCGCACGCGCATGTCGTTACCATCGGAGCCATAAAGCAGAACCGCGCCGTCGCGATTGTTGATGGTGATTTTGGCAGACTGGGGAATGGCATAGAACTGCTCAAATGTTTCCTCCAACACTTGATTCGTTGCAGAATTGCAACTGGTCAGCAGTGAGAGTGACGCGATTAATATTAGACGAAGGACTTGCCCGTTAACACCTACTCGTCGCGCGCGCAAATTCGACGTTCCCTACTCGGAGCTATCCATCTTCAATTCTTTGCGCATCGCTTCGTCCGCCTGCTGTTGCGCGGTGCTCCATGGGCCTTGTTGATCGACAAACCAATGCTTTGCTCTGTCCGCCTGGCCGATCCTGGTCTTGGCGCAGCGGCGATCGATCACTTGATAATAGCGGTTCCCAACTTTCTCGTCTCGATCTTTCACCCATATGCCGGCTTGATTAACGACGTCGGCGAGTTCTTCGGAGTTGTCGGGTAACAATGCCGCCGCTTTCATAGCGAGCGCGCCGGCGATGAGTCGATAGTGAAAACGAGTATCGGGAGTGATCTTGTTCGTGGTCAATCGCTGAATTTCCTTGGCTGAGGCTTTCAGGACTGCCGGCACGCTTTTCATCTTTGGATTTCCGTTCTCGTCGCTCAAGGGATTCCCTTCTTTGTCGTAGGCAATAGTCTGGTACACGCCGCTACGCCGCTCCTTCGCCAGGTCCGACATTTCGAACTCGCCACTTTCCGCGAAAGCGTCCGGCGCGCCTTCGGTCCCCATTAGTTCCATTCCATGGTAGCGTGCAAGCCATGCCGCGGTGAACCATGCCTGCGCGCGCTCCGTCTTCGAAAGCTTTTCGTTCGCTCCGTCTTTCAATGCCTTCACATACTTTTCCAGGACCCTGTCGTACGGCGGCGGCAAATATTGTTTGGCTTCGGCATATCGATCATCTCGAACGAGGCGTCGTCCGAGCAGATATCGCAGCTTCTTATTATAATCTTCGCCTTCCTTCGGAGGTTCGGTTCCCGGCAATGCATCGACGTATTGTTTTAGTTCATTCGTCGTCAGGACGCGCTCCGCGACAAAAGCAGCGTCTTCCCAAAGCTGGCCCTTAAACAAAACATCTAGTGCTTGAACAAAGTCTCCGCGCGCGAGGCGAAGTCCGCCGAGGTCGCCGGTCGCGCTCGACGCGAAGCCCCAATATTCGCCTTGGGCGGACAAATCCTCGGTAGCCCATTCCTCACCTTCACGAGAAGTGTAGGCCGGTGATGTTTTCATTATCTCAACGGCGCGAGCCATCGTGTTCGCGGCGTCGGCGAATTTTCCGGCGCGGAGTTGCAGCTTGGCCTTCAACCAAAGCGCAGCTGCGCCGTCCCCTTTGCTTAGCTCCAGCCAATGCGCCGCGCCTTTGTAATCTCCCTCGTTATAAGAAATCCAACCCAGATACTCCGCGTCTTCGATCCCCTTCAAATTCGCTTGCTGGATGATGTTGAACCAGCGTGCAGAACGGTTTACCTCCGGCTTCTTCAAACCTTCGGTGTAATAATAATCTGGCGAAACCGCTGTCGCCAAAATGTGCACCGTCACCAGTCGCCTAAGTAATGGGTCCTGCGCGGCTACTGTCAATTTCGCAGTCTCCTTCTGCTCCTCCTCGCGCTTTTGCTCGTCGGTCCACTTTTCTCTCTCTTCCGGCTCCGGGCCGTAATTCAATAAACCGCTGGCCGGCTCGCGATCGGGAATGACAGCCTTGAGCGAGACGACTGCACTCGGGTCACCCAGCGAAAGTTGATTCATAAATAGCGACGCCGCTCTCTGAGGATGATCTTGTTTCCACTCGGCTCGCCCCTCCCAACCGTAACTCTCCGCCGCGAGGCCTAACGAATCGGCAAATCCGGCTTTGGCGAGCTCGCGTGTGCGCTGAAACCATTGCGTCGCCGCTGGGAAATCTTTTTCCTTAAGTGAAACTTTGCCCAACATGAACGCCGCCCAAACCGTCCGATAATATCGGTCTTGCTCCGGTAGCTTGAGCAAATTTTCGAATGCTGTTCGTGCTTCGTTCCATTGCTGGTTCAAATACGCAGCTGCACCTTTGTGGTAGGCGGCAAACTCGGAATCAAACTCAGCGGGTAGCGGCGTCGGCGTTCCGCTCGCCGTGGCATCAAGCGCAGCGCGAGCTTGTTTGTGCTGTTCTTTCGCATTTGC
>Ga0066903_100001030_pt1 | contig 19444 bp, 11 predicted proteins | sample PanSoiMetaGPlot1_FD_67491 | JGI IMG/M metagenome (GOLD analysis project Ga0066903, IMG submission 67491) | Tropical forest soil microbial communities from Panama analyzed to predict greenhouse gas emissions - Panama Soil - Plot 1 (version 2) | ecosystem: Environmental > Terrestrial > Soil >... | reverse complement strand
ATTGAGCCTGTTCCAGGCCCTCGGCGGCAGTTGGTTGCCGCCGCCTCCCAAGGACCATGTGAACGTGAAGCAATGACGCGCGGGAGATGGATAGTCTACGGGCTCGTCAGCCTGTTTCTGGTGGCCGGCGTTGCCTACTATTGGTCGCCCTGGCAGGCGACGGAACAGACGCCGCCGGGCAAGGGCAAGAAAGGCAAGAAGGGCAAGAAGGGCGGGCCCACCTCCAGTGAGCCGGTACCGATACTCGCGGCGACCGCGAAGCTCGCCGACGTGCCGGACTATCTCGACGGGGTGGGCACCGCCAAGGCGCTCAACACCGTGACAGTGCGCCCGCAGGTCGACGGCAAGCTCATCTCGGTTTCGTTCAGCGAGGGACAGGACGTGCCCAAGGGCTTCGTCCTCGCCAAGGTCGACCCGGCCACTTACCAAGCATTGTATGATCAGGCGGTGGCTAAGAAGGCGCAGGACGAGGCGATGCTCGCCAACGCCAAGCTCGACCTCGAGCGCTACCTCAGGCTTGCGGCCAGCAATGCGATCAATAAGCAACAGGTCGACACGACGCGCGCGCAGGTGGCCCAGTTCGAAGCGCAGGTCAAAGCCGACCAGGCGGCCATCGACAATGCGCGAACCATCCTCTCCTATACCGACATCGTCGCGCCGATCGCCGGCCGCACCGGCATCCGGATGGTGGACGAGGGCAATATCGTGCACGCGTCCGACGCCACTGGCATCGTGATCATCACCCAGCTCAAACCGATCAGCGTGCTGTTCAACCTCCCGCAGCAGGAGCTGCCGAAGCTCAACCGGGGCCTCACCGAGGGCCCGCTGCCGATCGACGCGCTCGGACCCACCGCAACAGTTGTCGATAAGGGCAAGGTCCTGGTCATCGACAATCAGGTCGACCAGACTACCGGCACCGTGAAGCTCAAAGCCGAGTTTCCGAACGCCAACCTGCAGCTCTGGCCGGGTCAGTTCGTCAACGTGCGGCTCCTGATCGAAACGCTGTACCAGATCGTGGTCGTGCCGACGGCAGCCATTCAGCGCGGCCCGAGCGGGACCTATGTCTATGTGGTGCAGGCCGACAAGACCGTGACGGTGCGGCCGGTCACCGTGCGACTGCAGGATGACCAGCAGGCTGCTCTCCAGGAGGGGCTGCACGCCGGCGAGATCGTCGTCACCAGCGGCTTCGGCCGGCTGCGAGAAGGCGAGCGAGTGACCATCGATGACTCGCAGGGCCAAGTCGACCCGGGGAGCAAGGGCAAAGGGGGTAAGGGCCGAGGCACTACTCCAGCGGCGGAGTAGCCGATGAGTCCGCCATGAGCGTTTCATCGCCCTTCATTCATCGGCCGATCGCAACCTCGCTGTTGGGGATTGCGGTCCTGCTTGGTGGCGTACTGGGCTACACGCGGCTGCCGATCTCCTCGCTGCCGCAGGTCGACTTTCCGACCATTCAAGTGACCACCCAGCTTCCCGGCGCCAGCCCCGACACCATGGCGGCGCTGGTCACTGCGCCGCTCGAACGCGCGTTCGGTCAGATCCCCTCGCTGGAGGTCATGACCTCGTCGAGCTCGTTCGGCATCAGCCAGGTCACCTTGCAGTTCGAGCTCAATCGCGACATCGATTCGGCCGCCCAGGACGTTCAGTCCGCCATCAACGTCGCCAATGGGACGCTGCCGCGCACGCTGCCCTACCCGCCGGTCTATTCCAAGGTGAACCCCGCCGATGCGCCGATCGTGACGTTGGCGCTGACCTCGCCCACGATCCCGCTGCGCGAGCTCAGCAAGCTCGCCGACAGCATGCTGGCGCAGCGGCTGAGCGAAGTGACTGGTGTCGGCCGCGTCACCATCCAGGGCGGCATCAAGCCGGCGATACGAGTCCAGGCGGATCTGGCACGGCTCTCCAACTACGGGATCAGCCTCGAGGATCTGCGCTCGGTGATCACCGCCGCCACCTCCGCCGGCCCCAAGGGCTCGCTCGACGGCGCGCACCAGTCCTACACCATCGCCGGCAATGACCAAGTCATGACGGCGGATGCCTATAACACCATCGTGGTCGCCTACCGCAACGGCGCTCCGGTCATGCTCAAGGACGTCGCCCAGATCGTCGACGGGCTTGAGAACAACAAGGTCGGCGGCTGGTATCAGGGCCAGCCTGCGATCGTCGTCGACATCCAGCGCCAGCCCGGCGCCAACGTGATCGAAACGGTCGAGCGCATCAAGCGGGAGATTCCGCGGCTGCAGCGTGCGTTCCCGGTCGATTCGTCGCTGACCATGGTGCACGACGCCACCATCACGATCCAGGCCTCGGTACGCGACGTGAAATTCACGCTCGTCCTGAGCGTTGGGCTGGTGATCCTGGTGGTGCTGATCTTCCTGCGCACCCTGCGCGCTACCATCATTGCGAGCGTCACCCTGCCGCTGTCGCTGATCGCAACCTTCGGCATCATGTGGTTCTGTGGCTTCTCGCTCGACAACCTGTCGCTGATGGCGCTCACGATCGGCACCGGGTTTGTGGTCGACGACGCGATCGTGATGATCGAGAACATCGTCCGTCACATGGAGGACGGCCAGGATCCGCTCGAGGCCGCGCTCGAGGGCGCCCGCGAGATCGGCTTCACCGTGATCTCCCTCACGCTGTCGTTGATCGCGGTTTTCATTCCGCTGCTGTTCATGAGCGGTATTGTCGGCCGCATGTTCCGCGAGTTCGCGCTCACGCTGACGATCGCGGTGGTGGTGTCGGCGGTGGTTTCGCTGACGCTCACGCCGATGATGTGCAGCCGCATCCTGAGGCACACGGTCGCGAGCACCGGCAACTTCGTGACCAGGGCGTTCAATCGGGCGGTCGACTGGACGATCGAGGTGTACCGGATCACGCTCGAATGGGTGCTTCGCTACGAGAGCGTGACCTTGATCGCGACGTTCGGCACGCTTGCCGCCACCATCGGGCTCTACATCATCATCCCCAAAGGCTTCCTGCCGCTGCAGGACACCGGCCTCATCGTCGCCGTGATGGAAGGCGGCGAAGACGTCTCGTTCGTTCAAATGCAGCGTCTGCGCAGCGCGGTCGAGACCCAGATCCGCAAGGACCCGGACGTCCTCGGCGTCGTCTCGGTGGTGGGCGTGACGCCGCTCAACGCGACGCCCAACGCGGGCCGTCTCGCCATCACGCTCAAGCCGCGCGATCGGCGCAAGGAAACGGTGGCGCCGATTATCGAACGATTGAAGCGGCTGGTCGCGCCGGTTCCGGGCGTGACCGTGTTCTTCCAACCGGTGCAGGACATCCAGATTTCGACCCGGATCAGCCGCGCCCAGTTCCAGTACACGCTGACCGGATCCGAGGACAAGGTGGTGGGCCAGTGGGCCGACCGGCTGGCGGAGCGGCTGCAGAGCTCACCGGTGCTGCGCGACGTGGCCTCCGAAGCCCAAGACGATGGCCTGCGGGTGAACATCGTGGTCGATCGCGAGCTCGCCGGCCGCCTCGGCGTATCGCTGCAGAACGTCAACGACATTCTCAACGATGCCTTCGGCCAGCGGCAGATCGCCACGATCTATGCGCAGTCCAACCAATATCGCGTGATCCTCGAGGCCATGCCGCACTACCAGCTCGACCCGGCTTCGCTCAACAAGCTCTACGTGCCCGGCGTCGGCGGCGCCCAGGTGCCGCTGTCCGCGTTTGCAAGCTTCGGCCCCGGCACTGCGCCTCTGGTGATCTCGCATCAGGAGCAGTTTCCCTCGGTGACGATCAGCTTCAATCTTGCGCCCCATGCGGCGCTGAGCGACGCGGTAACCGCGATCACCGAGGCCGAGCAGGAGATTGGCATGCCGACCTCGGTCCTCGGCAGCTATTCTGGCGATGCCGCCGAGTTCGCCAAGTCGCTCGAAAACGAGCCCTGGCTCATTCTGGCGGCCGCGATCGCGATCTACATCGTGCTCGGCGTTCTGTACGAGAGCTTCATTCATCCGCTCACAATTCTCTCCACTCTGCCATCGGCCGGCGTCGGCGCGCTCCTCGCCCTGATGGCGTTCCACTACGACCTCTCGGTCATTGCGCTCATCGGCATTGTGCTGCTCATGGGCATCGTGAAGAAGAATGCGATCATGATGATCGACTTCGCCCTCGAGGCGGAGCGGGGCGAGGGCCTGGCGCCACGCGATGCGATCGTGAAGGCTTGCCTGTTGCGCTTTCGTCCGATCATGATGACGACACTCGCGGCGCTGTTCGGCGCGATCCCGCTGGCGGTCGAGAGCGGCACCGGCTCCGAGCTGCGCAATCCTCTGGGCATCACGATCATCGGCGGCCTGCTCCTCAGCCAGCTGCTGACGCTCTACACCACGCCGGTCATCTATCTGCAGATGGAGCGCCTGCGGCAGCGGCTGACCGGCGACCGCCGGCACGAGGTGCAGCAGGAACTCGATCTACCGCTGCGGCCGGAACCCTCGCAACGGCCGGCGGAGTGACCCCGATGCGTGTTGTGGTCGATCGACGATGAACGTCAGCGAACCCGCCATTCTGCGGCCGATTGGCACCACTCTGCTGGCAATCGGGCTGTTCCTGGTCGGGGCGGTGGCCTACCGGTTCCTGCCGGTCGCCAGCATGCCCACGGTCGACTTCCCGACCATCTGGGTGAGCGCGAGCCGACCCGGCACCGACCCGGAGACCATGGCGGCGACGGTCGCGGCGCCGCTCGAACGCCGGCTCGGCGAAATCCCCGGCATAACCGAGATGACGTCGCGCAATTCGCTCGGCACCACCCGCATCACGCTGCAGTTCGATCTCAACCGCAGCATCGATGGTGCCGCACGCGACGTGCAGGCAGCGCTCAATGCGGCGCGCACCGACCTGCCCAGCGATCTGCCGTCGTCACCGTCGTTCCGCAAGTCTAATCCGAATTCGGTCCCGGTGATGATTCTTGCCCTCACATCAGGGACGATCCCGGCGAGCCAGCTCTACGACTGGGCCGATACGGTGGTGGCGCAGCGGCTGTCCCAACTCGAAGGCATCGCCGAGGTCATCGTCAGCGGCGCCGAGCAGCCGGCAGTTCGGGTCCGCGTCAACCCGCTCGCACTGGCTTCCATGGGTCTGTCCATGGAGGACGTGCGCACCGCGATCGCCAACACCAACGCCCAGGGCCCCCTCGGCATCTTCGACAACGACGGCCGCGCGGTCACCATCGGCACGAACGATCAGCTGCGCAACGCACCGGACTACTTTCCACTCGTTGTGCGCACCACCAACGGCACGGTGGTGAAGCTTTCCGCCATCGCCTCGATCGAGGCGGGCGTGCGCAACAGCCGCTCCTACGGCTGGTACAATCAGCTGCCGTCGGTGCTGCTGGTCCTCAACAAGTCGCTCGATTCCAACGTCATCGAGACCGCCGACCGCGTCAACGCGACGCTCCCGGACATCAAGCGGTTCATCCCCACCGACATTGACATCAAAGTGGTCTCCGACCGCACCCAGATGATCCGCGCCAGCGTGCAGGACATGCAGTTGACGCTCCTGGCGGCGATCATGCTGGTGATGCTGGTGGTGTTCGTATTCCTGCGACGAACCGCGAGCACGGTCGCCGCCGGCGTCACCGTGCCGCTGGCGCTCGCCGGGACCTGCGCGATGATGTGGTGCGCCGGCTTCTCGATCGACAACCTTTCGCTGATGGCGCTTGCCTGCTCGGTCGGCTTCGTGGTCGACGACGCGATTGTCATGATCGAGAATTGCTTCCGCAATCTCGAGAAGGGGATGCGGCCGGCGAAAGCCGCCCTCGAAGGCGCGCGGCAGATCGGATTCACTGTCGTCGCGATCAGCGTCTCGCTGATCGCCGCCTTCATCCCGTTGCTGTTCATGAGCGGCGTGGTCGGACGCGTCTTCCGCGAATTCTCGCTTACGCTTGCCTTTGCGATCATCGTATCCACGGTGGCGTCGCTGACGCTGACGCCGATGATCTGTGCGCACTTTGTCCGTCGGCCGCCGAGCCCGAACGCGACCTGGCTCGACCGCGCGACGGAACGCATCATGGGATGGCTCGACACCCACTATGCGCGCAGCCTCGCGATCGTGCTGCGGAACCAAGGCATGACCATGCTGGTCCTGGCCGCGGTGCTGGCATTGACCTGCGTCCTCTATGCCAGCGCGCACACGGACTACTTCCCGCAGGACGACACCGGACTGATCTACGGCGGCACCGCTGCATCGACCGACACTTCGTTCGAGGTCATGTACGAATTGCAGCAGCGGGTGAACGAGGTGGTGCAGGCCGATCCGGCGGTCGAGGGCGTCGGTTCGTCGATCGGACAATCGGTCTACAGCGCCTCGTCCAACCGCGGTCAGATGTTCATCAGCCTCAAGCCGCTGTCACAGCGCAAGATCTCGATCTGGGCCGTGATCAACCGGCTGCAGCCGCAGCTCGACCGGATTCCCGGACTGACCACGTACCTGTTTCCGGCGCAGGATATCCGGACCGGCGCTCGCACGACCGACTCCACCTACCAGTACACGATCTGGAGTCCGGATTATCAGGAAATGGCGCAGTGGGCGCCGATCGTCTACGACAAGCTGCGCGTGCTGCCCGAACTGGCGAGCGTTTCCACTGATCGCGAGCGCAGCGGCCTGCAGATCAATGTGATACCCGACCGGCTCGCCGCCGCCCGGCTCGGCGTGCGCATCCAGGACATCGACGTCGCGCTCGGCAATGCCTTCTCACAGAAGCAGGTTTCGACCATTTACAGCGCGCGCAACCAGTACCGCATCATCCTCGAGACCGACCCGAGGTACCAGCGCGATCCGAAGGATCTCTCGCGCGTCTATGTCTCCGGCGCCGGTGGCGTCCAGGTGCCGCTCGCGGCCGTGACCAAGATCCAGCCGGGCTTGCAGCCGCTCGTGGTCAATCACCAGGGCCAGTATCCCTCGGCCACGATCAGCTTCAACCTCAACGCGGACGTCTCATTGCAGCAGGCGACGGCGGCGGTCGACCGGGCGATCGCCGAGATGCATCTGCCGGAGACGCTGCACGCCGAATATGCGGGCGACGCGCGCGCCTACCGGCAGTCGATCGGCGCGCAGCCGTTGTTGATCGCGGCGGCGTTGATCGCGGTCTACATCGTTCTGGGCGTGCTCTACGAGAGCCTCGCGCACCCGCTCACGATTATTTCCACGCTGCCGTCGGCCGGCCTCGGCGCCCTGCTGGCGCTCATTGTGTTCCGCGCCGACCTGACCCTGATCGCCTTCATCGGCATCATTCTCCTGATCGGCATCGTGAAGAAGAACGGCATCATGATGGTCGACTTCGCGCTCGAAGGCGAACGCAAGCATGGCCTGACGCCGGAACAGGCGATCCTGGCGGCCTGCCGCGAGCGTTTCCGGCCGATCCTGATGACGACGCTCGCCGCGTTCCTCGGCGCGATGCCGCTCGTGCTGGCGAGCGGACCGGGCTCGGAGCTGCGCCGGCCGCTCGGCATCACCATCGTCGGCGGCCTTCTCGTATCGCAGTTGCTGACGCTCTATACGACGCCGGTGATCTATCTCATGCTGGACCGGCTCCACCACAGGCTCCTCGGCAGACGCCATGTGCCGCGCGAGCGGGGTTGGCTGTTCAGGAAGTTGAGGCGAGCGTTCTCGTCCTAAAGCGGGATGACTTTTCTTCGAATTGTCATCGCGCTTTAGCTTCATATTTGCGCATGATCTTTTCCGAAAACCGCTGCACGCTTTTCGCGATCATGCTTTAGCCTGCAGGGCACCCACGGTTTCGCCGTCCGGCCTCAACGCCCCTGCTTGATCACGATCTCGTCGTAGAGCTTCTGCCACTTGTCGCCCTGATCGAGGATCTGCGCCGGGTCGATCACGTTGAACGGGAGGTCAAGCGGCTTGACCTTCATGTTGGTCGGCGTGAAGTCGCGATCGAGCAGCAGGCGCTGCGCGTCCGACAGCATGAAGTCGAGGAACAGGATGGCGGCGTGCGGGTGCGGGGCGCGGCGCATGATGCCGGTGCCGAGGAAGCGCGCGAAGCCCGGCGGCAGCACGTACCATTCGAGCGGGGCGCCGCTGTTTTTGAGCTGCTCGGCCTTATAGTGATAGATCGTGAGTGCAAAGGGCACCTCGCCGGTGACCACGAGATTCGCGAGCAGCGTATGTCCCTTGCGCACCGACAGCCCATTGGTCCGCGCGATGTCGCGGAACAGCTTGACCGTTTTCTCCTCGCCCATTGCGTTGGCGAGCGCGCCGAACCAGACCGCATCGTCGGCCTCGATGCCGAGCCTGCCCTTCCACCTGGGATCGAGCAGGTCCTCGTAGCTCTTGGGCTGATCCTGCTTCTTCACCAGATTGGTGTTGTAGCCGGCCGCGATGATGTTGAGCCGGTCGCCGACCCATTCGCGGTGCGGACGCAGCGCCGCCGGCACGATGTCGGCGAGATGCGGCGATTTCACCTCGACCAGGAGCCGCTCGCGGTGAAGCGATTCCATCTCGGCTGCGCTCGTCTCGATGGCGTCGACCTCGTAGCGTCCGCCGCGATACTCGACCAACGCGCGCTGCAGGATGCTCTCCGAGCTCGCGCGCCAGAACTGCAGCTTGATCCCGTATTGCTTCTCGAAACCGGCGCTGAGCACCTTCTGATCGTCGAGCGTCATCGACGAGTAGATGGTGGCGACGCCCTCTTTCTTGGCGCCGGCGACGAGCCGCTGGGTGCGATCGGCGCCGGTGTAGCTCGCGAGCTCCGCCAGCGTCGGCGACACTTGTTGGGCAAACGCGGGGATGGCGAGCGCCGCCAAGAGGCAGAGCGACACGGCGACGCGACCGATCATGGACGTTCTCCCGGGAGTGAGCAGCGTCAGGTTGCAGCCCGACGCTCGTTGCCGCGAGGATGGGACAGCGCGATTTCCTTGGCAAGCGCCGGACCAAGGCACAGTCCGCCTGATTTTGCCGCAGGGGAAACCACAACCCGTCATCCCGGCGCGAGCAGCTTGGGCGCCCCTAACTGGGCAGCGTCCGTGAGCTGAACCACGATGCCTTCGTCGCCGCGCAGGTCGACGCTGCCGTGCACCGCTTCGTCCGCGCGATCGCCGAAGGTCGACAGCAGCAGTCGTCCCGCCAGGGTGCCGGACGGGAACGACGCGACGGTCGGCTCGGGTCCCAGGTTCAAGGCGACCAGCAGGCGTTCGTTCCCGAGCTCGCGGACGTAGAGCAGCAGATCGCCGCTCGCCACGATCGGACGATAGGAGCCGAGCACCAACGCCGGATGCGCTCTGCGCAGCGCGATCAGCCGGCGATTGAGCTGATAGATCGAGTTCGCGTCCTGCCGCAGCGTGGCGACATTATTCTCACGGAATGTCGGCAATAGCGGAAGCCAGGGTGCGACCGTGGAGAACCCGGCGTTGTCTTCGGCGCTCCACTGCATCGGCGTGCGGCAGCCGTCGCGGCCCAAGCCAGGGAGCGTCACGGCGCACGGGTCGCGCGCCGCATCGAGCGGCAGGACCCCCTGCTCCATCCCGATCTCGTCACCATAGTAGATCGTCGGCGTGCCCCGCAGCGTCAGCAGCAGCATGGCCGCAACCCGCGCCTGCTCGGCGCCGACGCGGCTCGCGACCCGCGGCCGGTCGTGGTTGCCGAGCACCCAGTTCGGCCATCCGCCCTTCGGCAGTGCGGCCTCGTATTCGTCGATCAGCCGAGCGATCGCGCGCGCCTCCCATTTCGCGCCGAGCAGGCTGAAATTGAAGGGCAGGTGAACCCCGCGCAGGTCGCGCCCGTAATACGCGACCAGCCGCTCGATCGGCAGATAGATCTCGCCGATCAGCACGCGAGCGTCGAACTCGTCCGCTACGGCGCGCATCTCGGCGATCAGGTCCTGCATCTCGGGCAGGTCTGCCGTGTGAACAGGCCGCAGCGCATGGTGCGCCGGATCGCCCGGCTGCGCATCCGGGTTGGGCGGGTTATCGCGAAACTGATCGTCCTTTAACAGGTGCCAGAGCACATCAACGCGAAAACCGTCGACGCCCTTGCGCAGCCAGAAGCGCATGATCTCGTACATGGCTTCGCGGACGCTTGGATTGCGCCAGTTGAGGTCCGGCTGCTGCTTGAGGAAGGCGTGGTAGTAGTACTGATCGGTATGCGGATCGCGCTCCCAGGCATCGCCGCCGAAATCCGAGCGCCAATTGTTGGGCGGCCCCCCGCCAGGCGCGGGGTCGCGCCAGATGTACCAATCACGCTTGCGATTGTGACGCGAGGAGCGGCTCTCGACGAACCAGCGGTGCTGATCGGACGTGTGATTGGGGACGAAGTCGAGCACGACCTTGAGGCCGGATCCGTGCGCTGCTGCCAGCAGCACGTCGAAATCCGCCATGGTGCCGAACACCCGATCGATGTCGGTGTAGTCGGCGATGTCGTAGCCGAAGTCCGCCATCGGCGAGGTGAAGATCGGCGACAGCCAGATCGCATCGACGCCGAGATCGACGAGATACGGCAGCCGTCGCGTGATGCCGCGCAGGTCCCCGATCCCGTCTGCGCTGTCGTCCTGAAAGGAGCGCGGATAGATCTGATAGATGATCCCGGTCTGCCACCAGCTTGCGCCGTTCATGCGGGCCTCAGGTCGCAAGTGATGGAAGATCGGTGTCAACCCCAACGGCGTGCACGCCGAGCCAGCTCAGATAGTCCAGCCGCTTCAGCAGGTCCCCCGGTCGCCTTTGCCGTCCGCGTTTGAATCCTGAAATGAGATCGGCAGGATCTCATCGATGACGGCGCGCTGCCGCCACTCGAGATCACGCATGTCGCGCTAGACTCGCTGCGGGTCTCGCGGAGCGAATATGCCCCACACGAACAGCACGATCAGGGCGCCGACGATCGCGCCGATCAGCCCGGCGCCCTCGCCGGCCTGGTACCAGCCCATCGCCTGTCCGATATAGGTCGCCACGAACGCCCCGACGACGCCGAGCACCGTCGTCAGAATGAACCCGGACGGCTCGTTGGGACCGGGATGGAGCAGCTTTGCGATCACGCCTGCGATGAAACCGATGATGATGGTCCAAAGAATGCCCATCGTATTCTCCGTCGACAGAGGGGTCGAAAACCAACGTCGCGGCGCAAGCCTTCGTTCCACGGCGGGCACGGTTTTGGGGGGTTGCGGCGGCTCCCGACGCGTCAGTCCTCGTACTTGGCGGGCTTGGTCTCAGGCAGGGCGGCATAAAGCAGCGCCATGCCGGCGGCGATGCCCCCCGCCATGGCGAGGAGGGCCGACAGGTCGCCGAACCGGTACGCCACGAACCCGAACACTCCGGCCCCGATTGCGGCGGAGACGCCGGTGAGGGCGCCGAAAATTCCCTGAGCCAGGTTGAAGCGGCCGGTGCCGCTGGTCAGGTCGGTGATCACCAGGATGGTGAGCACCGTCACGATCGCGCCGGTGATGCCGTCGAGGATCTGAATCACGACCATGGCGGCCGGGCTGGCGGTGACGGCGAACAGCAGCGCCCGCAGCACCGCAAAGCCGAAGCCGGCGATGAGCAGGAGCTTGCGGCCGCGCAACTCGGACCAGTATCCGATCCACGGCGCAAGCAATGCCACGACGAGCTGCGGCACCGCCAGCATGGCCGCCATGTAGAGCGGGCTTGTGGCGCCGGAGTTATGACCCAGGTTCTGCCCCACCACCGGCAGTAGCGACGAATTGAAGAACTGGAACAGCATCACGCAAACCGCGAACACCAGGAGATTGCGGTTCTTGAACAAGTCGAGCGCCCGCTGCAGATCGAGGCTGTGGTCGCGCTTGCGGGCATTGCGGGCCCGCGCATAGTCGATCTCGTCGGGACGAATGTAGGAGAGTGCCAGCAGCGTGGGGATGCAGAGCGCAGCCGCCACCATGAAGATGGCGCTGTTCGCGAGATAGCTCGCGACCGCGCCGGTGACAGCGGCCGTGAGCGCATTGCCGGCGCCGGCGAAACGGAAATTGCGGCCGATGCGAAGCGACATGCCCTGCCGCCCGGTGAGCCCGAGGCTGATTGCCGCGATCGCCGGCCCGACAATGCCACCGGTCATGCCGTGCAGCGTCGCGGCGACGAACACAAGGGCGTAGCTCGGCCACAGCGCAAGGATGAGCGCAGCGCTCGAGATCAGGAGCACGCCGACCGCCGTCAGGCCGCGCTTCCACGGCAAGGCGTCGGTCAGAGCTCCGCCCGGAATCTGCGCCGCGACGCCAACGAGCCCGCCCACCGCCATCACGAAGCCCACGTCCTGCTTCGACCACCCGAGATTCGCGAGGTAAAAGGCGAGGAACGCACCGAAGCTGACCTGGACGTCGGCAAGAAAGAAATTGGTCCAGTCGAGCCCGCGCCGGCTCTGGTCCGATACCTTGCGGTCGAGTTCGCGGCGCCGCTGGCGGTGCTCCGTGATGAGCCGCCGCGAGCGCGAGGGAAATTCGAACAGGGTTTCCGGCTTGAGACTCTCTGCCCAGCGCCAAAGCGCCGACCGCTTCGCCTCCGAAGGCACACTCATCAATCACGATCCACACAAGGAATTCTTGTGGGAACACTTTGAGCGGCGGACTGTTCCGGGCCGATTGAGCGTCTGATGGTCGAATGGCGCCAGAAACGAAACCGGCGCCGATCGAGACCGGCGCCGGTTCCTTGCTGGCGTATTAAGCGAAAGGGGCGCTACGCTGATTTCGCGAGCTTCGGCGGCAGGTCCGGCAGTTCCTGCGCGTAGGCCTGGTCCATGCGCGGAGTCAATCCGCGCTTGGCGAGTTCGTCCGAAAACATCTTGCGCACCACCGGCGACTCGTCGGCGTAGTCGATCTGATCGCCGCCAATGCGCCGGCTGATCCAGGCCTTGGGCACGCCCTGGGCGTTGCGGATCGACACCACCTCATGCTTGAGCGCGAGATAGCGCGACGGCGTCGTGCCCGAGTTGAAATGCTGGTGGAACCACATGTTGGGCGGCACGATCAGCGTGCCGACCTCCCACTCGTAGCGCTTGGGTTCCTCGCCCTCCGGCCACATCAGCGAGTAGCCCTCGCCCGAGAGAATGATCACGTAGGCGCCCGGCCCGTGCGCATGGCCCTTCTTGTAGGTGCCGACCGGGAACTGGGAGATGTGGCTGTTCATCGACCCCTTGGCCATGCTGAAGCGGATATGGCCGCCGCCGGCGCCACGCTCCTTGGCGCTGATCAGCGGCAGGTTGATCGCGTCGGCCACGAAGTTGGTCTGCAGCAGCAGGCCCTTCTGCTCGCCCTTGGCGCTGAAGTAGTCGGGCTCGCCGTTGAACCGGTTCTTGAAGTCGTGGTCGCAGCCGAAGATGAAATCGAGGTCCTCATAGAGGTTGATCACCGGCGGCGCGTTGGTGACGCCGACATAGCGCGCGCTCTGCGTGCCTGAGCCGTTGAAGTGCTGGTGCCAGGCGTTGAGCGGGATCGCGAACAGCGAGCCCGCCTTCCACTCGAAGGTGATGCGCTTGCCCTCATTGTTCCACACGGTGGTGGAGCCGCGGCCGTCGAGGACCAGGATCATCTCCTCGTAGAGCTGACGATGCGGCTCGAGCTTCTTGCCGGGCGGGATTTCCATCACGTAGCTGTCGTTCGACACGCGCGAGGCATCATGGTTGACGAACACCGCGTTGCCGCCGCGCCGCGCCCACGGCTTGACGTCTACCGTGCGCAGGTTGCGCACGTAGAGCGCCGGAATGATGTCGAGGCCTTCGGCCTTCACCCAGCGGGTATATGGCGTCTCTTTTTCGGTCGCGAATTTTTTTGCCAGGTCTTCCGAGGCGAGGGCTTCCTTGGCCATGCGATATGCTCCTTCCAGGTCTTCTCTCAATCGTGCCGGCTCGGCGTCAATTCGGCCGGCTGGCGCTCTCAGTCTTCGTCTGCGGCGGCCGGTCCGACGGGATGGCGATGCATTTCTCCGCCTTCATGCGCACGTAGATCGGGTCACCGGTCGGCGTCCGCAGCGACGGATGCGCCCGCGACTGCAGCACAACATCGCCCACCCTGACGTGGAAATCCAGATACTCGCCGAGGAAATCCTTGGCGTGGACGGTGGCGCGGATGACGTTCTCGCCGGTTGCGCCCTGCGGCTCCTGCTCGGAGAGCTCGACGTCCTCGGGGCGGATCGAGACGATCACGGTGCCGTTCTTGGCGACCCCTTCGGCCGCCTGCGCCTTGATCTCGCCCATCGCCGAGCGCACCAGGCAGTGACCGCCCCCCTCGAGCGCAGTCACGGTACCGCCGATGAAATTGGTAGTGCCGACGAAATCAGCGACGAACTGGCTGTTCGGCGTCTCGTAGATCTGCCGCGGCGTGCCGATCTGCTTGATGAAACCGTCGTTCATGACCGCGATCTCGTGCGAGAGCGCGAGCGCCTCGCTCTGGTCGTGGGTGACATAGACGGTGGTGAGGTTGAGCTCGCGCTGCAGCCGCTTGAGCTCGGTGCGCATCGCGTCGCGCAGCTTGGCGTCGAGGTTGGACAGCGGCTCGTCGAGCAGCAGGAGCTGCGGCTCCATCACCAGCGCGCGGGCGAGCGCGAGTCGTTGCTGCTGGCCGCCCGACAGCTTGGTGGCCTCGCGGTCGACCAGGTGGTCGAGCTGCACCGCGGTGAGCACGCGCATCACCCGCTCGCGCATCTCCTTCCTGTTGAGCTTGCGGACCTCGAGCGGGAACGCGACGTTCTGGAACACGTTCATGTGCGGCCAGATCGCGTAGGACTGGAACACCATGCCGAAATTGCGCTTGTTGGGCGCGACGAAGACGCCGCGGCTCGACGAATAGACGGCGCGACCACCGACCTCGATCTCGCCTGCGGTCGGCCGCTCGAGCCCGGCGATCGAGCGCAGCGTCGTGGTCTTGCCGCAGCCCGAGGGCCCGAGCAGCGTGAACAGCTTGCCCTCCGGCACTTCGAACGAGACGTCCTGCGCGGCCTTGACCACGGCGCCATGCTCGCTCGCATATTCGGTGTACAGCGATTTGACCTTCAGCACGTTCGTTCCCTCTGGCGTTCTTCTCGCATCATTCTCGCAACCTTTTCCGTTCGTCCCCGCGCAAGCGGGGACCCAGGGCCAAGCATGGCGGCCTCGCGAAAAGCCTGGGTCCCCGCTTTCGCGCGGACGAACGGCGTCTGGAGAAGCATTCGGCACAAACAGCACATCCGCTAGCTCTCCGATATGCCGAACCGTCTGCCCAGGAGCTGCGCGATCATGACCAGGCAGAACAACAGGATGATGAGCATGACGCCGAGCGCGGAGAGCTCCACATATTGCCCGTTCTGCCACAGCTCCCAGATCATGATCGAGACGACCTCGGTGCCCGGGCTGTAGAGCAGGATCGAGCTCGACAGTTCGCGGATCGATACGATCAGCACGTAAATCCAGCCAGCGAGCAGCCCCGGCTTGAGCAGCGGCAGCACCACGCGGCGGAAGGTCATCGCCCACGACGCCCCGCTCATGGCGGCCGATTCCTCGAGCTCCTTGTGGATCTGCAGCATCGACGTCGACACATAGCGCGAGCCGTAGGGCATGAACCGGGTCACATAGGCGATCAACATGATCCAGATCGTGCCGTAGACGCCGATATCGATGTAAAGGTAGCAGATCATGATCGACAGGCCGAGCACGAGGCCGGGAAAGACGAGCGGCATCGAAGCCAGATTGTCGAGCACCCAGCGGCCCGGGATCTTGGTGCGCACGATCACCCACGAGATGATGGCGCCGACCAGCATCACGATGGTCGTGGTCATGAACGACAGGAACAGGCTGTTGTACACGGTCGACCAGAACTGCGGGTAGTCGAGCACGGTGCGGTAGGAGTCGAGCGAGACGCGTTGCAGCGCCGCCCAGGACGGTGGGCTGTAGAAGCGCTGCAGCGACGACCACACCAGCACCAGAAACGGCAGCAGCACGATGATGATGAAATAGAGGACGAACAGCGACGCGGTGAAATAGCGCCAGCCGCCGAGGTCGACCGTGCGCGGGCGGAAGCCCTTGCCGGTAACCGTCGAGAAGCGCGAGCCGTGGTAGGCCAGCCGCGACTGTAGGTAGATGCCGACGCAGGTGATCAGCAGCAGGGTGACACCGAAGGCTGCGGCAAGCCCGATCTGGCTCGGATACTGGTGGATCGCCTGGTAGATCGCCGAGGTATAGACCTGGATGCCCTCCGGCAGGCCGAGCAGCGCCGGCACCTCGAACGATTCGAGCGCGCGCACGAACAGGATCAGGAGCGACCCCGCCGCCGCCGGCCAGGCTAGCTTGAGCGTGATCTTCCAGGCGATCTGCAGGATCGACGCGCCGCTCATCAGCGCCGATTCCTCAAGCGAAGGATCCATAGAGCGGAACGCCGCCGTCATCAGCAGGAACGCCATCGGCGAATAGTGCAGACCCTCGACGAAGATCATCCCGGTCATCGTGTAAATGTTGAGGTAGACGTAGTCCGAGGGCATGTCGAACAGCGATTTCAGCAAGGGCAGATCGAACAGCCCGCGCAGCCCGGCATTGAGCATGCCGATCTTCGGCGAGGCGAGCAGGATCCACGACACCGTGAACAGGATGCCGGGTATCACCAGCGGGATGATGGAGAGCGCGAAGAACAGCCGCTTGAACGGCGTGTTGGTGCGCTCATTCATCCAGGCGAGCGCGGTACCGAGGCAGAGCGAGAAAATCGCGGTGCCGGTCGCGAACTGTACTGAGTTGAGGAACAGCCGGAACGTCTCGGCGCTGAAATAGGCGGTGCGGAAATTGTCGAGCGTGAACACCGCCGGCTGGCTCGCGGTCTGCGGCGTGAGGAAGCTCTGCCACAGGAGGAAGACCAGCGGCACGAGTGAGAGCCAGAGCACGAGCGCGATCGGCACCCCGATCAGCACCCACTTGGAATCGAAGGACCAGCGCGATGCGGGGCCGGCGTCCGGCAAGCGGGAAACGCGGGTTACTGCTTCAGCCATGATGCCGGGGGGCAAACCGGCCCCGCTCCCGTGTCAGCCGCGATCGCGCCCCGCCGCCTTGGGCGCGTCGTGCTCATGGTGGTGATCGCCGTGATGGTGATGATGGTGATCGCCGTGGTGATGCTGATCACCATGGTGGTGATGGTGATGGTGATGATGATCGTGGCCATGACCGTGGTGGTCGTGATCGTGATGATGGATGCGCTGATGCGGCCTTCCACCCTGCGGCATCTCGCTGAACACCAGCGACTTGATGGTTACTGGTACGGTGTAGGACGGCATGCGGATGCGGCCGAGATCGATGTAGTCGAAATCGCGCAGCATCACGCCATCGATCGCCAGGATCTCGCTCTCGACCAGGAGCTCCTCGCGCAATATCGCGCCCAAGGTCTGCGCGATGTCGCCGTCGAGCATGATGTAGACCGGTTTCCTCCGCTCGATCGTGTTGGCGAGCCCGTGCCGAATGCCCTCCGCGAAGGCGGCGATCCGCTCGTAAGAGGGTGCGCCCTGCCAGCGCAGCGCGAGCGCGACATCGCCCTCGCCCTCGATCAGGTCGAACGATGTGAAGTGCTGCCGGATCGCCTTGGCGAGCGCCTGCGGATCGATCACGTCGGTGCACTCGTAGTTCGGCTGCAGCACCTGCAGGTTTCGCCGCGGCAGGAGCTCGCCCGGCTTGGAGATGTAGCTGGTGTTGCCGGAGAGCTGCACGCTGTATTCGGACGCCCCAAGCGCGGTCGCGCGAATGCACTCGCCGGCCGGCAGCATCGGCCACGGCAGTGCGCCGGCCTCGATCCGGCGGCGGATCGCCGCCCCGAGCCGCAGACCCATGTCGCCGAAGTCGCGGGTCTCGCGGCCATAGACGTATTCGCCGACGCCGCCCGAGAACATCATGCCGTCGATGCGGCCGAAATCGAGGATCGGATCGGTGAGATAGAGGTGCTCGACCGCGGGCGACATCGGCCGCTGCGTGAGCGCGGCGACGAGCTCGTCCGCCATGGTGTCGGCGACCTTGTCGAGCAGCTTGAGGTCGATCACGTCGCCCTTGTGCCAGTCGAAGCCGGCCTGGCGCGCGTGATAACGGCCGGCCGGATCGAGGCGCACGATCGTGCCCTTGTCGTCGACCACCTGCAGACGGCCGCCGACGTGGAACGCCGCAGTCGCGATCACGTGGCCCTTCTCGACCACCGACAGCTTGGTGGTGCCGCCGCCGATGTCGATGTTGAGGATGCGCTTGTCCTCGTCGTGGGAGACCCGCGAGGCGCCCGAGCCGTAGGCGGCGAGCATCGATTCCATATGATGGCCGGCGGTGGCGCAGACGAACTCGCCGCCCTGCTCGGACAGGATGCGCGCGATGGCGGCGGCGTTCTCGCGCCGCAGCGCCTCGCCGGTAAGAATCACGGCGCCGGTATCGATCTGGTCGGGATGCAGGTCAGCCGCCGTATAGGCTTCGTCGATGATCGTCCTCAGGCCGTCCTCGTCGATCAGTTCTTCGCTCTGGTAGGGCGTGAGCGCGTTCGGCGACTGGTAGAGGGTTTCCCGTGAAACCACGTAGTAGCGGCTGGTGAGGTCCTCGCCGTAGCGGCGGAGATTGATGCGGGAAAAGATCACCTGCGTGCCGGCCGAGCCGATGTCGATGCCGACGCTGACCAGCGTCACATGGTCCTGCAGCCAGATCGGGTTTTGTTCGATCGGCCCGTCGTCGTCGAACTCGAAATGGTCGTGATCGTGGTCGGAATACTCATCGTGCTCGTGAACGATGTTCTCGCCGTAGAGATGGTCGGTAAGGTTGTGTCCTCGCTCGGGTTTCTTGTCTTCGTCGGCCATTACGATCGGCTCCTCAACGGTTCATGCTACCGGCCGGCAGCCGGACACGCCCCCGCGGCGCCGAACGATCATTCGGCAACGCCAGGCCAGGCGGAAGGGTTCGGGTCGGTGTTGATGCCAGGGCCTTGCTGATACGCAAGTCCTTTCAATGGGATCGTGTCGCACCCCGGCGCTTCGAGACAATCGGTTTCCACCCTGACCAATGTTTTCTCGGTCCCGACTATTCTTGTCCGCTATTTCATATAGGCCGGCGATGATGTTGGTCAAACACGCGGCCGCAGCAGGGCGGCAGGGTGGCGGAAAATTTACCGGCGGCGCACTGACGCGCTATCCGCCTTTTATTTTCCGCCAATCCCCCGATTCACCACAAGTAAAAGTTTCTTGCTTTGTTCTTAGGCCTCGTGTATCGTGGCTGCGTCCCGTCCATCGAGGGGCGCTCTCATGAGGCGTCGTGAAGGTGGGGCGGGATGCGGCACCCGCGAGGGCGGCTCAACGTAAGCCGCCTCCCCGGGCGGCACTCGGGAAGCCTCCCCGCGGCACAAAGACCGCGGGCTCGGTCCGACTGGCCGTGAACGCGAAAACGGTAATGCCGCGTGGCGCGTCGAGAAGACGCGGGCGCACGCGTCATGTGCGCCAGGGACCCGGCGTTCCGGGCCCGCCCGTGAAAAACGGGCCGGTCTGGCGAAATCCAGGCCATGCGCCTTCTCGGCGCGCCACTCCCCTCATTG
>Ga0066903_100001029_pt1 | contig 19452 bp, 18 predicted proteins | sample PanSoiMetaGPlot1_FD_67491 | JGI IMG/M metagenome (GOLD analysis project Ga0066903, IMG submission 67491) | Tropical forest soil microbial communities from Panama analyzed to predict greenhouse gas emissions - Panama Soil - Plot 1 (version 2) | ecosystem: Environmental > Terrestrial > Soil >... | reverse complement strand
GGAAAAATCGGTGTTTCTTTTTCTTGTCAGGTTCTTCCGTCGCGGCGCTCACGGCTTCGGCGCCATGGTCGCGGGGCTCTTCCGCGGATTTGACCTGAAAAACAAGCTGTGTCGTCACATCGTGATGCAACTTGATCGCGACTTCGTGTTCGCCCGTATCTTTAATTGCGCGCTCGAGGACAACTTTGTGCCGATCGATCTCGGCACCAAGTTCGTTTTTGAGACGGTTCACAATGTCCTGCGCGGTGACTGATCCGAATGCTTTACCAGTCTCGCCAGTCTCCAAGGTAAAGATGAAGCGAGCCTTGCCGATCCGACGCGCTAATTCCTCGGCTTCGTTTAGCTCACGCGCTTCACGTTCTGCGCGTTTCTTTTTGAGGGCGTCGAGCTGACGCAATGCGCCCGGAGTGACTTCATACGCTTTTCCGCGCGGTAAGAGATAATTGCGCGCATAACCGCGACGTACCCGGATTACGTCGGCCTCAGCACCGAGGCCGGGAATGTTTTCGGTCAATATGAGCTCAGTCAAAGGCATATCGATTTTTTCTAAAGCGCGCTGGAAAATCTTTAACTCTGATTCAGTTCCGGGGTGTCGAGTCTAAAATTCAAGCGGACGTTGTCAATGCGAGAATCGAAAATGTCACAAAAAACTTAGCAATACCCGACCGCAAATTTAGAACCGTCGCCGTGCGGCGCATTGAAAACCGCAAAGCAATCCTCGCTCAGCGTCAAATCATTCCGAGCTTCATCCGTCCCGCTTCGCTGATCATGTTTTGATTCCATGGCGGATCCCAGACGAGTTGGACATCTGCTTCATCCACGCCGTCGATCGACAGAATCTTGCTCTGGGCGTCATGCGCAATGGCAGGTCCCATGCCGCAGCCCGGCGCCGTGAGTGTCATTTTGACCTCCACCCGAGTGCCGCCATCATTCTTTTTGATCAAACGGCAATCGTAAACCAGACCGAGGTCAACAATGTTCACCGGAATTTCCGGATCATAGCACCGGCGAAGCTGGTTCCAGACGTCTTCTTCCAAGACCTCACCGTTTATGGTGCGCGCCGGCTTTTGAGTTCGTTGTGCTTGCGGTTTTTCAAGGCCCAAAGCGTCGAGATCTTTCTCGGCGATCCGCGCCAGGCCCTGATATGTCGCGACTGTATAGCTGCCGCCCAGACTTTGCGTGATTACCCCCTGAGTTCCAGCAGGGATTGTTGTCGCTTGGCCACTGGGAATCTGGATCGCCGCGCAATCACGACTCAATGTGAATTCAGTGTTCTCGTACATGGCATTTCCTTCTATGTCATTCCGAGCGAAGCCGAGGAATCTCTAGACTGCTTAGAAGCGATAACTTCTCTCGCCGCCCGGAACCGTTTCGAGCGTATTATATCATAAACGACCACAATAACGAATGGCCCGCCGCTGTTGAATTCTAAAGACCTCGAGAGAGTCCTCGCCCCCACGACGCTCCGGCCAGAAAGACAAACGAAATCCGGCTAATACACATCGCGCTTGTAACGCTTGTCGCTCTTGAGTTTCTCAACATATTCATTGGCCTGGTCGACACTTTTGGCACCTTGCTCCTGCACGATTTTGCGCAGGGTCGCATCGACGTCCTTGGCCATTCGCTTGGCGTCCCCGCAAACGAAAAAGTGCGCACCTTCCCCGTCGAGCCATTTCCAAATCTCGGCGGCATTGTCGTTCATCCGATGCTGTACATAAATCTTCTCCGCTTGATCGCGCGACCATGCGCAATCTAGCCGTGTGAGAAGTCCTTCTTTTTGGAATGCCTCGAATTCTTCACCGTAAGCAAAATCGCTCTTTTGATGTTGCGACCCGAAAAAGAGCCAGTTCTTCCCTTTTGCCCCAGTCGCCTTGCGCTCTTGCAAATAAGCACGGAAGGGTGCCACTCCGGTCCCTGGCCCGACCATGATGATTGGAATTTCGGGGCCCTCGGGCAAATGAAAATGTTTTGCCACACTCGGATAAACTGGCACCGGTACGTTGTCAGCGCGTTCCGCAAGAAAGGACGAGCAAACACCTTTACGCAGGCGACCGTGACTTTCGTAGCGAACCACGTCGACAATAAAGTGAACCTGGTCGGGATAGGCCTTCAGGCTTGACGCCACCGAATAAAGCCGCGGCTGCAGTTTCGTAAGCAAACCGACAAATTCCTCGGGTGTGAAACGGGCAGAGGGATGCTCAATTAGAAAATCGATGACTTCCATGCCCCAGAGGTATGTTTGGAGGTCCTGTCTGCGGTCTGGCGCCAGGAGGTAATGCAACGTTGGCGCAGCGCTGGCGCGATGGGCGATGGCTTTTAAAAACTTGGGCGTTGGCTGTGTAATGCTGTAATCGCGCAGCAGCGCTTCACGCAGAGTTGTTCGCTCGCCTTTCGGTCGAGGCACCATTTCCTCACCTGTAGCCCCAAGCGTGTGAACGATTTCATTGACGAGCTGCGGATCGTTCGTCGCACAGACGGCAAGCGAATCGCCGACCTCAAAGCTCAATCCCCATCCGGTCAAATCGAGCTCAAAATGACGCGTATCTTTTGCTGACTCCGGTCCACTCAGACGCCGGTTGACCAAAAGTTTGGCGGGAAACGGATTTGTCCGCGAATATGGAGGCGCGACTACAGAAGCTTCAGCATGCATAGCAGTTTTTAGCGGTGATCTCTTATCGCCGCAAATTTCATCGGCCCTTCCCTATCGGCCGCGTGGTGCAAATATCCCAGGCGCACCCGCACGGCGGCCGTTCCTCGGCGGTTCGCTGGCTGAAAATGAAGACAAAACTCGTTCTGCTTATCCTCTCTTGATTTCAATCTCCGCGCGTGGGTTGACGGTTTGCATCTGCGGACTTTAACATTTGGCCTTTTCAACCTTTTGTCGTCAATGATCTCGCTTCGCTGTCTGGGTGAGCTTCGGCGGGATTCTTTTGCTGACTGTTCCTGCACACCCCGTCTTGTCGGAGTTCGTCGCGAGAGTCAGGGTCAGTCCAGGCAGCGATGTTGTGAATCGTGGACTCCAAAATTCCGGGGATGTTTGAACTACGCGTGGTCGTTTCAGGCCACTCGCCAAGATACGTAGCAATTCAAAACTCATCCAGTTTCAACGTCACGGTGACAGTGGTCTGCGGTATGTGCAGATTTGCGTTCCCTCTCGCCCAGGAAATGACCGAGTTCACTCGAGTGCCGTCCGGCGTCCAATTCTGCATTGTCACTGTCATTGCGAACAATGAGGGTGCACGGCATTAAGGCAGTGAACGTTGCCGCTTGAGGACTCTCCCGTCTTCTCAATGGAGCTAAATAATTTACTCAGCCGTCGTTGCCAATCGCCAGCGTGGGACAAACCTCCATGGCGCGCCGTGCGGCGGCGGTTTCCTCGGATGTTTCCGGCTGTTTAATAAAATGAACGGCAGTTTCATCGCGATTATAGGCCAACAAATTTGGCGCCTCCTCGAGACAGAGACGACACAACGAACAGCTCGTATCGACATACCACTGCCCAGGCGCATTCTCCGGCTGCCTGTTCAGTTTGTCTGCCATGAGTCAATTAAAGTCGCGAAGACAAGTAGCAATATCATTGTGGACGAAGGGCGACCCGGGGTGATCTTCTTCTGCGACGGCTAGGTTTGGGCGGCTCCGGTGCAAGGGCAATTGCGAAATCCACCTGTCGTTTGAAAGCGTCGACGCGGACAACAAAGACGGATAAGTCATCGCCGACGCTGAATCGCTTGCGTGAGCGTCTCCCGATCAGTTGTCGCCGGGCCGAATCAAACAAATAAAAGTCATCCATCAGCGACGAGACGTGTATCAAACCAGTTACAAGCGCATCCGGCAGTTCCACCATCAGTCCATAATTGCGGACATCTACAACACTGGCGCGAAAGATTTGTGGATTGCGCACATCGAGCTGGCATTGAAAGAATTCGAGTTTCTTCATCTGGATTGCGTCAACCTCGGCATCAGCCGCGGTTCGTTCCGTAGCTGAAATGTGCTCGGCAATCGACGTGATCTGGGCCACATCCGGGTTGCCGGGTGCGCGTGACGAGCGCGCCGAACGCGCTCCCATGCCCGCAGAATCCTTCCCCAATGCGCGATGCACAACCAAATCTGCATAACGGCGAATCGGACTGGTGAAATGGAGGTAATTCGCCTTTGCCAACCCATAGTGTCCGAGCGGCTGTGGCGAGTAACGGGCGCGTTTCAGACTCTTAAGCAGAGCGACTTTGAGCGCTTGTTCTTCCGCTTTTCCACGGATTGAACTCAGCAATCGCTGCAGTTCAGCGCGATGGGTCAGATCGCCAACTCTGTAATCGAAGCCAAGAACGAATTCACGAAACTCTGCCAGTTTCTCCAGGTCCGGGTTCTCGTGAACGCGATAGATAGTCGGAATCGCACGCTTTTTCAGCTCACGCGCTACAGCTTCGTTGGCAGCCAACATGAATTCCTCGATCAACTGATGTGATTCGTCATTCTCGACGCGTTCCAATCGAACAGAGTGCCCCTGTTTATCGAGCCAGACTTTTACTTCCGGAAAGTCGAGGTCGAGGGCCCCCTGCTCGAATCGCTTCCGCCGTAATAGGTCAGCGAGTTCCCACGCGAGGTGGAGTCGCTTGCCCAACCGATCGATCGGTGGCGCGGTCAAGATCCCGAAAGCCTGCTTGTACGTGAGCCGATGTGCGCTTCGAATTACACTGTGTGCAAATCGCCCAGTTTTTGCCATCCCTTGTTTGTCGAAATGAATAAATACGGAATGCGTCAGCCGATCGACACCGGGATTCAGACTGCAAACGCCATTACTCAATCGCTCCGGCAACATCGGAATCACGCGATCCGGCAGATAAACGCTGTTTCCGCGCCGGCGCGCTTCTCGATCCAGCGGGCTGTCCGGCTCCACATACGCCGCAACATCGGCAATGTGCACGCCGAGCCGCCAACCGTTCCCGATCTTCTCAACGTGAATTGCGTCGTCAAAATCGCGCGCATCATCCGGATCGATGGTAATGATGAATTCTCCGCGCAAATCTTCGCGTCCATCCAATTGCCGGGCACCAATTGCCTCGGGAATATTCTTCACCTGCTCCAGAACATCTCTCGGGAATTCAGTCGGCAAATGATATTTCCGGATGATCGATAGCATGTCGATCCCGGGCGCCGATGTTGGGCCGAGCACTTCAATGATTTCGCCCTCGGGATTAACGTGGCGCGATTCCCAATTTTCCAGGCGAACGACAACTTTATCGCCTACTTTCGCCGTGGCGGCGGTATCGAGAGCCGCTGCTTGTCCTACATAAACGTCGTGTACGATGCGCGGGTCGTCTGGAACCACATAATAAAAGTTCCGCGATCGTTGGAGAGTGCCGACGATCGTGTCATGAGCACGTTCCAGAATTCGAATCACGCGACCTTCGCGCCGTCCCTTTATACGTTGAAGAGGTTCATCACGCGATATGCGCGCAACAACCCGGTCACCATGCATAGCTGTTCCAATGTTTTGCGCCGCAATGAAAACGTCCGATCCGTCCGACGTTTCCGGTGTGAGAAAACCGTAGCCGGCTTGATGGACCGACACTCTGCCAGTTACAAGGTCAGCCTCGGACGGAAGAACATATCGGTTCTTCCGGACCCGCGCGATCTCGCCCGCGCGCTCTAGGTCGCGCAGGCTTTTCCGTAACGCAACTCGCCCGGCGCCCGTTAACCCGAGCTCGCGCGCAATGTCGGTTCTGTCGAGCGGCCGGTACGTTTTGCGCGCCAGCAGCCCGAGAATTTGTTCTCGAATATTACGTCCGTTTGAAGGCATCTAAGCGAAACAATACCGGCAGCTTTATCGATTTAACCTTATTTCAATCTGACGTCGAATAATGCAAAGGCCGATCATTGCTGGCGCACTGACCCTTACCCTTGTGGCGGCGGTCTCATTTGCGGCAGGAGGGGGTAGAATGAAGATTACAAGTTCTGCTTTTCAAGAGGGCGCAAATATTCCAGCAAAATTCTCATGTGATGGAGCAAATACCAGTCCGCCACTGCAGATTGCGGACGTTCCTCCAGGGGCAAAAAGCCTGGCCTTGATCGTGGACGATCCCGATGCTCCGGGTGGTTTGTTTACTCATTGGGTCGTTTGGAATATATCTCCCCAAACCAATGGGATCGCAGAGGGGAGCCCCCCCAAAGGCGTGCACGGAAAGAATGACTTCGGCAAATCGGGTTACGGCGGACCGTGTCCGCCATCTGGCACGCATCGTTACTACTTCAAGATTTTTGCGCTTGATCGCGAGCTAGACTTGCCGTCTGCTGCCAAGCGGAGTCAGCTGGATGCAGCAATGAAAGGGCACGTTGTTGCCCAGGGAGAATTAGTGGGGCGCTATTCTCGAAAAAAGTAATGTAGCGTCGGTCGCCGATCCTCGATCGATCGAATTTCGGCGCTGAGAGAACTCAGCTCCTCCTATTTCGAATAATCGACGTTTGGTGATAGTCTCATCCATAATGCGTGGGAGACTTTGGAAAATCGGCGACCGCATTTTCGATCTGTCCCGGCAGGGAATGATCATGGGAGTATTGAACGTCACTCCGGATTCGTTCTCGGACGGCGGCGAATTTTTCACGGTAGACCGGGCGGTGGAGCACGGTATGAGAATGTCGGCGGAAGGTGCGCACATCGTCGATATCGGCGGCGAGTCCACCCGGCCGCGTGCCGAAGCTGTCTCCGCGCAGGAAGAATTACGCCGCGTAATTCCGGTGATTGAACAATTGAGCAAGAAAAGCGAGGTCATTATTTCAATTGACACGTCGAAGGCAGAGGTTGCTCGCGTCGCCGTTCGAGCGGGAGCGTCGATCGTCAACGATGTTACGGGAGGCCGAGGCGATGAGGAAATGATGCCGCTAATCGCCGAAACGAAATCGGCTTTCATTATCATGCATATGCAGCGGAATCCGCTAACGATGCAGATCGCGCCCCAGTACAAGAATGTTGTCTCAGAAATTGTTGATTTTTTTCGACAACAATTTGCCCGCGCGATAGTTTATAATATTGATCCCATGGCGATTGCGTTTGATCCGGGCATTGGTTTCGGGAAAACGCTTGAGCACAACCTCGAGTTGCTGGCGCAGTGTGAGCAGCTTCGAGAGTGTGATCGACCGATAGTGGTTGGCGTTTCTCGAAAATCGTTCCTGGGCAAGCTGATCAATTCGGCGCAGATGAGTGATCGATCGGCACCTGCGGTAGCGCTGACTTCGCTCTTGCGCACGCGCGGCGCAGATGTGCTTCGCGTTCATGATGTGAAAGAAAACGTAAACGCCTTAAAAGTAACCGACGCAATTCTTCAGAGGGCAACATGATTCATCAGCTCATCGATCTCTGGTTCCGAGGATGGCGCAGTCTGTTTGAAATCCTTCTGCTGAGCGTGGCGATCTATTACGGCTACCTTTATTTCCGGGGCACCCGCGGCGCGAAAGTACTCACTGGGCTGGCGATTGTCTTTTTGACGCTGACTCTAATTTCGACGCTGCTCAATTTGGTCGTGATCGGCTGGATCGTGCGAAGTTTCTCGGTCTTTCTCGCCGTTGCGCTCGTGGTGATTTTTCAGCCCGAGCTAAGACGCGGACTGGCGGCTCTTGGTGGGCACCCCATTTTTTCGCTGACGAGCGAGAAACGGGAAACTGTTCATGATTTGGCCGAGGCAGTCATGCAACTGGCAAATAAGCAATTCGGCGCGCTGATCGCCATCGAGCGTGACACGTCGATTCGCGTTTATGAAGAAACAGGCGTAACAATCGACGGAGATTTTTCCGTAGAGCTCATCCTAACCATCTTTCATCCAAAGGCCGCGCTGCACGATGGTGGCGTCATCATTCGCAACGGGCGAATCGCCGCTGCGGCCTGTATTTTCCCAGTCAGCCAGCGTGAAACGCTCGATCGTAGCCTGGGTTTACGCCATCGCGCCGGACTTGGCATTACCGAGGAATCAGACGCCGTGGCTATAGTCGTCTCAGAAGAGACCGGCGCAATTTCCATTTGTCATCGTCGGCGAATTGAGCGCAACTTTACCCCGGAGACGTTTCGCCAACGGATCGCGGAGATCTTGTTGCACAGCAATTATGAAGAGACTGATTCTGAAAAACTGGCGCGCGAAGTTGATCTCTCTTCTGCTCGCGACAACGCTTTGGTACCTGATCAAAAAGAACGTAGCGACGACGCCCTCGCCGTTTGACAGACCATCCCCGGCGCGCGTTACAGAAACGCGGTGAAGAGCGACTAGCGCAAGAAACGCGACAGATTTTCTTCTTCCCACCTTCGGGCGCGCCGATAACTCCGGAACAGGCGTTCGCGACGGTTAAATTCGTTCGTGTGAACGCGCCGACGACCTTGTGAGAGAGCCTCATCTGGAACGACTGAGTGCAGCATCTCGTGATAAAGCACATACCGCAGAAACCAGGCCGGTACGAATGCCTGATCCAGGGCCCGATTAATTCGAATAACACGATCCTGCTCCTGGATTGTGCCAAAGATGAAGTATTCCTTTGGTCGATGCTTTCGCCGGCGACCCCACATTACTTTGTAACCTCGAAGACGCCCGCGAAAGTATCGCTTGTTCAAATCGTCGAACATTGGGCGAAGATCGAAATGCCTGCCCTCGTGATGCAAATCCAACTGCCGCTGCATCGGCAGTTTGGGGTGCGCGAGCTTTCGTTTGGTCTTCTGTTTTGTCTTTTTTGTCTTAGCCATTTGCCGTCTCCCGAAGAACGAACAGGGTGAGTTTAGTAGTCTTCAAATATAGAGACAAGTGAAGCCTCGATATTTGCGATAAAAACTCATAACGGTCTAAAAATTAGTGAGTTATGACGAAACGCTCGACCGACTGAACGACGAACCTAATTTGCACATAATCTGCCACTTAGCGGGGACCATAGCCGTTAGCGAAACACGCGTCGCTGTCGCTGCCCTGAGGAGCTGGGTGAGCCTTCAAGCTAGGGTAAGGTGCACGACGAGATCCGAAAAAGTTGCGCAACAATTTTGCCAAGATTGCAATACTTGTATAATTGTCCTCGTTTCCTTGTCGCTGTGCTGGGATCTAATCGAGTTCAAATCGCATGACGCCGTTTCTTCGAAAATTGCTCGGCCAAAACTGGCTTCTACTGCTGACCATGCTGGCTCTCGCCATCTTCGGGGTGGTCGCGATTTACAGCGCGACTTCGACGCGCACAGATTCATATGCATCGGATTTCTGGCGGAAGCAGGCTAATTGGGTGATCGTTGGTGTCTTTGCGTTTATGCTAACGAGTTTGATTCATTACCGCTGGATTCGATGGGGAGCACTGCCGATGTACCTGGCCGGTATCGTGTTCCTAATCTTGACAAAGTTTATGGGCACGAAGGTTTACGGGGCCCGTAGTTGGCTGCATTTAGGCCCACTGAATTTTCAACCAGCACAGCTTGCTGTGGTCGCGGGAATCATGGTTTTGGCGCTCTTCCTGACGCAATTTCGCGAAATGCATCCCATGTTGCGGTTGCTGCTTTGCGGAGCGATTGCCGCAGCGCCCTGCTTGCTCATCCTGATGCAACCTGATTTGGGTGAGGTTATCATTTGGGCGCCGGTGCTCCTGGCGCTGTTGTTCGTCGGCGGTCTTCCACTGCGATACCTGATCTGCGTGATTCTGATCGGGATTGCCTTTATCCCCATCGCCATCAATTTCGGGCTAAAACCGTATCAGCAGCAGCGAATCACGGCCTTCACGCACCCGGATATCGACAAACAGGGCTCAGCGTGGGCAATCAATCAATCTCTCATCGCCATTGGTTCGGGAGGTTGGTCAGGCAAAGGCTTCAAGGCGCCAAACACCCAGATCGAGCTCGGATTTCTCCCCGCCACCGCCGTGCACAACGACTACATTTTCTCCGCGATCGGCGAGCAATGGGGATTTATCGGAGGAATGTTTCTTATCGGCGGGTTCGCCCTGCTTCTGATGACGTGTCTCTTTGTCGCCTTTCTCGCCGGCGATCAGCTCGGTCTCCTTCTGGTTGTGGGAATCACGACACTCATTTTTACGCATATCTTCCAAAACATGGGAATGACCATCGCTCTGCTTCCTATCACCGGTGTGCCTTTGCCATTAATCAGTTACAGCGGCTCCTTCGTGCTGATGATCATGTTTGGCCTCGGGCTCGTGAACAGCGTTTGGATTCATCGAAAAATTCCTGCGTAGGCAAGCTGGTACGGCACGACTACCAGCCGCGCTACAGATTGTCACGACTAGCCTTGGTCACATGATTTACTTTAACCTACGGTGGCCTAGAGTCGGGCGCGATACATGGAAGTCGATTACAAGGTCAAGCTGGAGATTTTCGAAGGTCCCCTTGATCTGCTGCTTTATCTCATCAAGCAGGATGAGATCGACATTTATGACATTTCGCTTGAACGCATCACCCGTCAGTACCTCGAATATCTTCAAGCGTTTAAAGAACTGAATATCGAGCTAGCCGGCGAATTCATCGTGATGGCGGCAAACCTCATTTATCTCAAAAGCCGGAGCCTGCTTCCGATCGATCAGCAGCCTCCTGAAGAAGACGCCGAAGAGGATGATCCGCGCTGGGATCTGATCCGACAGCTGATCGAGTACAAGAAGTTCAAGGAAGCGGCAGCAGAACTCCACCTGCGGCAATTGGAACAGGAACAAATCTTCGCGCGAGAAGGCTCAGCCCTGCCACTGCAGGAACCGTTGCGCCTGGAAGAGGTTGGAATTTTTCAGTTGATCAATGCATTCCAGACGGTGATCAAACGCATCGAAGCACGGCAGGACGCGCAGGAAATTTTCGCCGAACGCTTTAGCGTCTCCGACAAGATTGATACTATTTTGCAACGAGTTGCAAACGGAGCGCGGCTACGTTTTTCGGATTTGTTTGGATCCGTCGTGTCGCGCGTGGAAGTTGTTGTCACTTTTCTCGCGCTATTGGAGCTCATTCGTCTCAAACAAGTGCGCGCTCTCCAGAGAAACATGTTTGAAGAAATTGAAATTGCAGCCGCAGCGTAAACCGCCAGTAATCATGCGCGACGTCGCTGTAGCGGCGGTGCTGCGTGCTACGCCGAAGCTCCGCGAAGGCGAGCGCCATCGCGCCGGATGTGACGCGCAGCAAGCGCCTCGACACAGCGAGGCGGCCACAGCAACATGCCGCGAATCTTGATCGCCGGCTGTGGCTATGTCGGGCAAGCAACAGCAGATTTGTTTGCTGCCGGAGGCTGGGATGTGGAAGCCTGGACTGCCTCTGCGAAATCAGAAACAGCGCTATCGGATAGACCGTATCCTGTTTGCAAAATCGATATTTCAAACCGCGATTTGGTGACGGAGCGCCCAGGAATATTCGATGCTGTTATTCATTGCGCGAGTTCGCGCGGTGGCGGTGTCGAAAGTTACCGGCAAATCTATCTGAACGGCGCACGCAATCTGGTCGGCCGATTTGTTGGTACGAAGCTCCTGTTCACAAGTAGTACGAGCGTTTATGCACAACGCGACGGTTCATGGGTAACCGAAGAAAGCGAGACCAACCCCACGCGAGAGACAAGTCGAGTCTTGCTTGAAACGGAAAAGGTAGTGCTCGACTGCGGGGGAACGGTCGCGCGTCTTGCCGGAATCTACGGACCGGGTAGATCCGCATTGCTGAGTAAATTTCGCGCTGGCACAGCGCTCCTTGACCCGGGAAATGATCGTTTCATTAATCAAGTGCACCGCGACGACATCGCGTCTGCAATTTTCCTTTTGCTGACCCGAGATCTGCGAGGCCCTCAAATCTATAACATCGTTGACAATGAACCGATGCTGCAAACTGCCTGCTATCGTTGGTTGGCACAGAGACTGAATCGGCCACTGCCGCCTGTTGGAAAATTAGCCGGGCAACGCAAACGCGGCGCAACCAATAAGCGTGTGAGCAACGCGAAGCTCCGAAGTCTGGGTTGGGCCCTGAAATATCCTACATTTGCCGACGCAATGGAAAACAGTGTTCTGCCTAGCTTCTCTGAGTTTGAGGTGCCGGCAAGCTTCTCAGGTTAACAGTTAACGCCCGAAGCACGCCAGCAACAAAAGGTGAGCAGTCCAGCTTATGGGGCACCTAAAAGGCAGCTCCTGTGCGCTAACGGCCCGCCATCTGCCATCGCGAAGCGCAAACACATCGGTAAACAGTGTTTTGCGCTCGCCATGGTCCGTTGTCTTAACCACAACGCCATTCACGACTCCTGCCTCACCGTAAATCCTTACATGCAAATCCTCGAAGCGCTTCTCTGCGCGTGGATTAGTCGCAGGATGTTCGCGCAAAAACTGAAGGTGTTGGTCTTTTGTGGCGATCGCCCCTGGCACGACGTGCAGAAAATCAGGAGCGAGGATAGGGTCGACAGCAACAGGATCGTTCTCCACCTGCAGCCATCGATTTTCCAGCGCCAGCAATTGTTGTTTCAATTGTTCAGCTGATTCCGGGTGCTGATTGTGGTGACACGAAAGGAACGCCAGAGAGATAAGTGCACACCCGATCTCGCAGCCCCACGATGTCATAGTAAAAACTGTTTGAGTTTGCGTTACTCGAACTGGTCTGCAAGTGGCATGTTCGATCAAACCTGGGTAGCTTGTGCCGTTTCAGTGGCCCGAAGATCAGTGGCGCGATGATTTTCGCGTCGTTCGCCGAAAAGCTGACGGATAACCTCTTCAACGGGCACTTCCTGAACGTTAATGTCACTTACGTCGCACGCCTCGAGAAGTTCACGGCAGGTTTCGGTGACTTTGGCGCGCGGAACTTTCAATTGTACTGACACGGGTGTTTGTTCCGTAATTTCGCCAAAGGCAGAAAGATCGCGCGTCGCCTCTTTTTCGAAGGTCAGGCTCAGAATCTTGTATCCTGAAAACCTATCGACGATCTCCTCCAATGGGCCATCGAAAAAGATCGTACCATGGTCGATCACGAGAACGCGATGGCACAACTCCTCGATATCCTGCATGTAATGGCTGGTCAGCAATGTGACAATGTGATGTTCCTCATTGTAAATACGCAAAAATTCCCGGACCCGTTTTTGACTGACCACATCCAGCCCGATGGTTGGTTCGTCGAGAAAAAGAACGCGCGGTTCGTGAATGAGAGCAGAAATCAACTCCATTTTCATCCGCTCGCCTAACGAAAGCTCACGGACCATCACATTCATTTTGTCTTGCACTTCCAAGAGCTCCGCTAGTCCGTCAACGACTTTTTGGAACCGCGTGTGGTCGATTCCATAAATAGCGCGATTCAATTCGAGGGATTCCTGTGCGGGCAGATCCCACCAGAGCGCGTTCTTTTGTCCCATCAGCAGACTGAATTGCCTCTTCATCTCGTTGCGTCGCTCCCACGGAACGAAGCCGAGGACGCGCGCATTGCCGGACGTTGGATTCAACAGACCGGAAAGCATCTTGAGCACTGTGGTCTTGCCCGCGCCGTTTGGCCCGAGAAAACCGACGAACTCGCCTTCCTCAATGTTAAACGAAACGTGGTCTGCCGCGCGCGTTTCGTCGTAACGGCGTTTGACCAGGCCTTTGATTGAACCCCAAAGTCCGCGTTCCTTTCTGTAGGTACGATAAACCTTGGTCAGACCTGAAGTTTCAATCACTGGCATAAGGCGACGGAATGATTTCCAAGTAGGACGTTACCCCTGATTCGTCTGAGGAAAACTAGCGCGCAGCGCGGTAGCTTTTTCCTTTATACCCTCGAACTTAATTCACTCTGCGCCAGACGACGTCTTCGTTGTTTCGCCGATCGATGAGCGCGTCCACTTTTCCGTTATCCGCATAACGAAACAAGATGCGCCCTTCGATCCCTTTACGGAAAAAGATTTCGCATCCCTCAGGCATAAGTTGCTCGCGTTTTCCATTGCGTTCGACGTACAGATTTTCGCCTTCAGAAAAAACACGTCTTGTCTGCCCGGGAGCCAGCTCGTAGGTACCATGGAAATCAGCGAATTTTTTTGAGTCGATGCTGGCAACAGCAGGATCTTCGTAGTAGCGCATTGCCTGGCTGGAGACGATTTGCCATGCGCCGTTCCGCCGTAGCCACGTATCAGTTACGTGATAACGAGCTGTGAGCTTCTGACCAAAAATGGTCTCGGTTTCATCGAGATTGTAACTTAAAACGGCGGTGTCACCATGAATGATGCTTTGCGGCTTCGCGATCTTGATCGTGCCGGAATAACCTTTCGGCAGCGGCGTAATATCGGCAATTAGCTGCGCCTTGTTAAAGTTGCGCCCTTTTTCATCAGCGAAGATACAGTCGTCGGCAAAATACTTTTCCCACGGCTCCTTATTGCCCGGCACTACCGCGTCGAAAAGCTCCTGAGTGTGGCGAACAAGTTCCTCTTGCGTTACCGCTGAAGGATCTCCGCAAATTGATTGCACCGGTTGTAACCAGCTAAGAGCGAAAAGCAGGATCAGTGGACGAGTTTTCATTCCAATAAGTTCTCACTTGTTGGATGCGCACAGAAAAAAGCAACCCCGGTTTCCCCTTGGTCACCCGCTGAGTCGCTAAAGAACATCATCCAGACATCCAAGCAGATGCATCACTGTTTGTTCCGTTTCGTCACCCATATTCGAAAGCCGAAATGTTTTGCCTCGAATTTTGCCGTAGCCCGGGTCGATTACCAGGTGATGTTTTTCGCGAAGTTTCCTGGCCAGTTCGAGGACACCGATTTCCTTGTTGTTCTTGACGCAGGTGAGCGTCTTTGAGCGGAATCCTTCCTCGGCGAAAAATTCGAAGCCAGTGCGGCGAACCCACTCATGCACGAGGGCGTTGGTTTGCGCGTGTCGAGCAAAGCGGGCCTCCATCCCCTCCTCGAAAATTTCATCCAGCTTCGATTGCAGCGCGTGCATGTGGCCAATGCTTGGTGTGCTTGGCGTCATCCATTCTCCTTGTTGCTTTCTGAACTCGAGAAAATCAAAGTAAAAGCCACGATTCGGGATTCGTTCTGCGCGAGCAAACGCATTCTCCGAAACGGAGAACAATGAAAAACCTGGCGGTAAGGCCAACGCCTTTTGCGCGCCGGTGAGCATCACGTCGATGCCGAGCGCGTCCATGTCGATATTGACTCCCGAGAACGAGGAAACGGTATCAACGACGAGCGCTACATCAGGATACTTGGCAAGTGTACAGCAGATTTCAGGGAGAGGATTCATTACGCCGGTCGAAGTTTCGTTGTGAATGAGAGTGACAGTATCGAACTTTCCAGTAGCCAATTGCGAATCGATGGCTTTCTGGTCGATATGCTTTCCCCAGTCGACCTGGAGCGGAGCCGCTTGTTTGCCGCAACGCTTTGCAACGTCGAACCATTTGTTCGAGAACGCCCCGCACATGCAGCAGAGCACGCCGCGATCAACGAGGTTTCGAATGGATGCTTCCATCACGCCCCACGCAGAAGACGTGGAAAGGAACACTGGCTGCTTTGTTCCAAAGAGAGTTTGAAGGCCAGGGTGAATCGCGCGGTAAAGATTCTTAAAATCTTCGCTGCGATGCCCAATCATCGGACGCGAAAATGCGGCCCACGTTTTATCCGATACTTCAACCGGGCCCGGGATGAAAAGCTTATCGTGCGGGATCACGGAAGCAACGTCCAACGTCCAACGCTCAACGTCCAACGTTGAATTTGCTCCCTTAAACGAACGCGATTTAGTTGGGAAATGAGATTTCGTTACTGTGTAATCCCGCTCGTCTTGTTCGCAGTGAGCGCGTCATTTGTTTGCGCTGAATCGCCAGACTATTTCGTTTACGTCAGTAATGAGCGGTCAGGTGATGTCAGTGTGATTGATGGCGCGACGGACACCGTCGTTGCGACGTTTAAAGTAGGGAAAAGACCCCGGGGGATTCACGCGACGCCAGATGGCAAGCGGCTTTTTGTAACGCTGAGCGGTTCACCGCGAATGGCGCCGGGTCTGGACGAGAGTCGCGCGCCGGCCGACAAGACAGCCGATGGTCTTGGTGTTATCGATGCTGCGTCGCGCAAGTTAATCGATCGCTGGCATGTGGGATCCGATCCTGAGCAATTCGCCATAAGTAAAGACGGCAAGTTTGCTTTTATTGCGAATGAAGACGACGCGAGCGCGTTGATTGTCGATCTCGATTCCGGGCAGCCTCGCGGGAAAGTGAAAGTCTCGGAAGAACCCGAAGGCGTTGGCGTCAATCCCCAGAATGGCGAAGTCTATGTCACCTGCGAAGAAAAGGGGGAGGTATTTGCGATCGATCCCGATCAACAACGCGTCGTCGCAACGATTGAGACAGGAGGACGGCCCCGATCAATTGTATTCCTACCAGATGGCTCGCGCGCATACGTTGCTTGCGAAACCGGTGGCTACGTTGCCATTATCGATACGTCGTCGCGCAAGTTGTTGTCAAAAATCCAATTGCCAACTGGCTCACTACCGATGGGCACTGCTATTTCCCGCGATGGAAAAGAACTTTATGTGTCAACAGGCCGCGGGAACAGCGTTGTCGTTATCGACACGGAAAAGAACGCTCTGGCGACGACCATTCCGGTCGGCAATCGTGCCTGGGGAATTGCACTCGACCCGAGCGGATCAAAACTCTACACCGCAAACGGCGCATCCAACGACGTCTCGGTTGTCGATGTAAAATCACGCAAAGAACTGCGCCGGATCAAGGTCGGCGACGGCCCGTGGGGTATCGCGGTCGTCAGCGCCACGAAATAATTGCTTCTAACAGGGTAGGTTACCCGCCGGCGTAATTGGGATACCGTTCGTGCAGTTCGCGCGATAGGCGGTCTGCTTCATCTGTTTTGCCTGCCTGCCGGTATGCCAGTGCCGCCTTGTCGAGTGCGCGCGGAGTGATGGCCGGATCATCGTAAAGCAAAGCGACTCCCTTGAATGCCTTGCCGGCATCTTCGAAATTACGACGCTCTAATTGCACCTCGCCCGCGAGCAGACGCGCCTCCGCGTTTACGCGTCCTTCTGGTTGCAACACCATGATCTCTTCCGCAATTTTCTGGGCCTCGTCCGGCTTATGGGCGCTGATCTTTACCGCACCGAGCGCGAGCAACACCTTCGCCTTCCCTGCGGGGTCCTTTGCTGTCTGCAAATATTTGCCGAACGCGTCCTCCGCCTCAGGCAAATTCTTCAGTTTGGTGGCCGTGTCTCCAAGATAAAATAGGAAATCGGGTTTTACGTTAGCAGGATTATCGATTTTTCGGAGCGCGCTCAGGTATTTTTCCGCGGCTTGGAAATTTTTGTCGTTATAATATCCGATCCCCAACCATTCGAGAACCTCCGGTGGCACATTCGTATTGGGGCTGTTCGCCATGAAGCTGTTCACCTCTTTCGTGAGCGCAGCCCGATCCTTCAAATAAAACTGACATAGCATGATCCGGAGCGAAGCGAGATTGTAATACTGCTCCTTGTTCAGTTGACGAGCTGCGTCCAGTGCGCCGAGTGCCGTCTTGTAATCGTTTGACTCAAATGCGGCCTTGCCGATGTAATATTGCGCCTGTGCCGCAACAGGGCTCTTGGGAAATTCTCTCAAAAATTGGCGAAAGGTCTCCATCATGCCCTTGGTATTATCCTGTTGTCCAAGGATCAACCCCTTTAACTGCAACGCTGCTTCCCGTTCGCGCGCCTTGGGATACCTGGTAAGAATCGTGTTTAAATCCGTGATCGCCGCAGCGTAGTTCTTGTCCTGTTCGTAAGCGAGAGCTCGTTGAGCAAGCGCCGCGGGTACCTGCGGATCATCTGGAAATGCTTGCACGTAGTAGGTGAAAGCTTCAATCACGCCGGCAGTGTTTTTAGTCTGCGCCTGACACAGGCCCAGCTTGTACGCAACATCGGCGCGCAACTTAGCGGAAAGTTGAGACGACCGTAGTTCGGAGTAAATCGGGGCTGCCTCCCCGCAATTCTGCTGTTTATATAGCGCTTCGGCCTTCAATAGTTTTGCCTGGTCAGCGCGTTCACTGCTCGGGTCCGTTGCGAGAAATTCCTCCACCGCCGCGAGGAGCGCCGATGGATCGGAGTTGTACACGTTGATCAATCGCTGATAGGCGGCGTCCTTTGCTTCCTCCCGGTCCGGATACTTTGTGATAATCTGGCGATATAACGTTTCAGCCTCCTTCGAGTGCCCAAGTTGTCGCTCACTGTTCGCTGCAAGCAACAGTACCTCAGCCTGAGCGGCGTCCGGAAGGTTTGCCTGCTCTTTCTTGTACTCAGCGAGCAACTGCGCGTATTGCCCGGTCTCATACTGCAATTTTCGCAGACCAACCTGTGCGATGGCGCGAAATTTTCCCGCTTCGGGAAGGGCGCGACCCTTCCGCAACAACGCTTCCGCTCTATCCGCCATTGCTTTGTCGATTTTGCCCTTTTCGGGCTGCACAAGATCGAGCGCGATAATTCCTCCGCGCACGGCCGACTCCGCTTTCAACGCCGGTTTCTGGGCTTCGTTAGCGAGCGCTTCGTATTGCTTCAGAGCGTCGGTTTTTCGTCCTCGACCGGTGAAAATGGATGCTGCTGTAATTCGTGCGTCTTCACGATAAGGATTCGGATTTCTAGCCTCGGCAACCTCAGCATAAATATTCGCAGCCTCCTCCTTTCGACCGAGAGCCTCAAGACAGCGCGCTTCAAAATAGTGGGCGGAAAGTGCAACCGCCGCGTCCTTTGATTTTCCTGCAGAACGGTGAAACAGAGGCAGCGCCGAAGCGTAATCCTTTTGTGTGAATGCCATCTCAGCAAGAGCGTACGCCGCGGGTCCCGCAAATTCGCTGTCGGCGTAATCGTTAAGCACCTTCTGGAAATTCGTGCGGGCGCTCGATGTTCGGTTAAGATTTCGATAGCATTCAGCGAGCGAGAAGTACGCGTTCGCCCTGCCGGAGCGCCCCGGATAATCGTCCAGATACTTTTGATATTCCGGCGCGGCCAGATCGTAAAGCTTGCGTGTGAACAAGCCATTCGCGTAATCGAGCTGACGCTGAGCTGCTCCCTCGCCTTCATGCTGTGATGGCTCCGAAGACTCCTCCTTGAGAGCGCGAAGCACTCTGTCGACTGAATCATCCGCCGGGAGAGCGCGCGGCACGGGCGGTTCATCTACGGGACGCGCCCTGCGAACTTCCGGCTCTGATTGAGCGATAGCGATATTCGCCGTGCAAAGCAACATTACCAGTCCCAGAAGACTGGGTGCGCTGCGCTTCGTTCTCATTTTGCTGTCGCGAAAGCTACGTTGGTTACTCCAGCCTCGGTGCAAATGTTTAACACGCCTACGATGTTCTTGTAGGCGCCACCTTCATCGCCGCGGATCACTACGGCTTGCTCGGAGTTTAATTGGACCAGGTTTTTTAGTAACTCGCTTAATTCAGCACTAGTTAATGTGCGGCGATTGACCACAACATTGCCGTCGACTTTTACGTTAACAATCACATCGCCAATTGGTGCGGATTTCTCCTTCGCAGCCGACGCTTTTGGGACTTTGAC
>Ga0066903_100001028_pt1 | contig 19456 bp, 19 predicted proteins | sample PanSoiMetaGPlot1_FD_67491 | JGI IMG/M metagenome (GOLD analysis project Ga0066903, IMG submission 67491) | Tropical forest soil microbial communities from Panama analyzed to predict greenhouse gas emissions - Panama Soil - Plot 1 (version 2) | ecosystem: Environmental > Terrestrial > Soil >... | reverse complement strand
GCATTTGGAATTCAAACCGATTCGCGTCAGCAACATGAACATCTGCTCGGTAGTTGTATTTTGGGCTTCATCGAGGATCACAAAGGCGTTATTCAAAGTGCGACCGCGCATGTATGCCAGGGGAGCTACCTCAATGATTTGCCTTGCGATCGCGCGCTCCATTTCTTCCGGCTCCAACATCTCACGTAGCGCATCGTAAAGCGGGCGGAGATAGGGCGTAATTTTTTGTTCGAGATCACCCGGAAGAAAGCCGAGCGCTTCACCGGCTTCCACTGCAGGCCTGGTTAAAATGATACGGGACACCCGCTCTTTCTTGAGCGCTGCGACAGCCATCGCGACCGCAAGGTAGGTTTTGCCAGTGCCGGCAGGTCCAATCCCAAAGACGACGTCGTGCTTTTGAATCGCCTCGACGTACGCCCGCTGGTTTGCGCTTCGCGCCACAATCGGTGGCTTCCGCGGCGACGTTGTGATTTTTGTCGAAACAATCTCGCCGAGGTTTTGATTGTGTTCCTCGGTCACGGCCTTGAGGGCATAATTAAATTCATGTCTCTGAATGTCCACGCCTTGCTGGCGCGCTTTTTCGAGCTGTTCGAATACCTGTTGTGCTTTATCGACACGAGTTCGGTCACCTTCCAGTTTCACCCACCCTTCGCGCGTGGTCACCTTCACACCGAGGGAATCCTCGAGGTTCTTCAAGAGTTTAATGTCATTGGCATAGAGCGACTGCAAGGCGCGGGGACTTTCAAACTGCAAAGTGCGCGTGTCGGTCATAATCGTGGCATTGGCTTCCAGCCAATGCTTTATCAGTCCAATGCCGATGCCACGAGTTTAAACTTACCGAAAACCATATACCAGCGCCCAATGCGTGCGTTCCTCTGGCGATTGCTCCACGCTAACTATGATGAAGTAGCTGCCGGTAGCTTTTGGAATCACGTGTGCAGCCGCGAAGTGGCCCTTCTCCCATCCGTCTGGTTCCTCCGCCAGCTTTCCGTCCGAATCATAAACGTGAACAGAAACCTTTGCCCGATCGACTTCCGTTCCCAGCCAGAACCAATATTCGTTTCCTTTGAACAATTGCTGCCGCACTGCCTTTTTTTCTCCTGAGCCCAAGTCGCCTCCCCAGTAGTCCTCACGCACTTGGAATCCTTCTTTCACATATGGTTCGGCGGCCTGAAGGGCAAATGCCTGCGCGTCATCCACCGATGCGAAAATCGCAGGTTGGAGTGCCACGAGGACGAACAGCAGCGAGCTCGTCTGGAACATAAGTTTCGCGCAGCTTTTCATCGAAACGTTAGTCTCTAGTGATGATGCCATGGCCGAGCCGCGTCGTGATCTCATTGACTTTCTTTACTGATTCAGGAGGAATTCGCCGATCGCCGACGTCTATTAAAGGTTTCACCTCGACTAGAGCGTCTTGAATTTGGCGGATGATCGGGAGATTAAACTCGGGCATCGCCTGGAGCCTCGTCTGAAAGTAGGAAAGCAAGTCGGGCTGGTGCAGCAGCTCGGCGCCATCGCTGGAAAAATGGTCCTTCACAACCGAGGTCAACACTTCTGTGCCGCGCAGCCACCCGCCGAGGCTGACAAGCTGCGATAATTTTTCATCGTGTACCTCGTTCATCGCCTGTTGCACGCTGTTTTGGGTGCGATCCAGTTCCCGGCGCACGTTTTCCCAATTACGCTTATCTGCCGCTTCGATGATCGCCTTTGCGTGTGGGGTGATTGAATTTCCCACGCCGATCCCCTTCGCCAGTGTCAACACGCGCTGGCCAATCTCCTTTACGGCCTCGGCGTCTTCCGCTTGCACCGCGATGAAACCATCAGCAATTACCGTCCCAAGTAAAAGCGCGATACGCGGTCTCTCGGTAAAATTTGGTCCCTTATCGCTACGGACGTGCTGCTTCCAATTCACCGCCCCCAGTTTGTTCAGCGCCCCAAAAATTTCGTTCGGCAATGGCACGACAACATCTTCCACGGTAGCCGATAATTGTTTAATATCGATGTGTTGTGGGGCCTGCGCAGCACCTGCGCATAGCGCAAGTCCACAGAGGACGCCCACGCCTAATTTCAGATGTCTAGTAAACGGAATCATTGGCACTTTCGACTGTTGATTTCGGGTTCGAATTAAGGATTTAATGGAGCGAACTTTAACAGAACCCGCCCCGCGCACAAACGCCGACCAGAAAATTTTGAGTTCCTTTAATCGAACTACTACGCCGCCTCGGCGGCATCTTCGGGATCTTTTATGAACCTGGACAGACTACAGACGCTTCTGAATCGCGCCCCATCAAAGCGAATACTGGTCATCGGCGATTTGATGCTTGATGAATTTGTGTGGGGAAAGGTAGGCCGCATCTCACCCGAGGCACCGGTTCCGGTTGTCGAGGTCACCGGAGAATCGTTCTACCCAGGAGGCGCCGCGAATGTAGCGCGTAATCTGCGCGAGTTCGCTGATCACGTCGCGATAATCGGGATGATTGGCAAGGATCGCAGTGGTCACCAGCTCCGTGAGCTATTGGGCGACCGAAAGATCGACAGCGCCAATGTAGTCGAGGACGAAGCGTTTTCTACGATCGTTAAAACCCGCATTATCGCCCTACATCAGCAAGTGGTCCGCGTTGATCGCGAAAAATTTGCCAGCCCATCAGCAGAACAAGTTGCGAAGGTGGTGGACGCTGTACGAAAAAATCTTCGTCAGATCGACGCTATTATCTTCGAAGATTATGGCAAGGGATTCTTAACAACAGAGTTGGTTTCACAAATTGCGCGCGAAGCCTCTGCGGCAGGAAAAATCGTCGCTGCTGATCCGAATCCTCGGCATTCAATCGATTGGCATGGTGTCACCGTTGTGAAACCAAACCGTGCCGAAGCCTTTCTCGCTGCCCAAATTCAGTGGAATGACCCTGCGAAATTGCCCTCACAAGATGCCGATCTCAGACGCGCAGGAGAAACGCTGCTTAAAAAGTGGGAGATTAAGTATCTTCTCGTCACCCTCGGCGAACACGGCATGATGCTTTTTCAGCAAAACGAAGCGCCGCATTATATCCCAACGAGGGCCCGGCAGGTTTTCGATGTCTCGGGCGCGGGCGATACCGCCATCGCCGTGTTTACTCTTGGACTCGTCTGCGGAGCGACTCCAACTGAGGCGGCGGAAATCGCCAACCACGGGAGCGCAGTTGTAGTGAGCAAACTTGGCACGGCGACGGTAACGGCAGATGAACTTATCGCCAGTTTCCGAGAGGACAGCGAACATGATTGACGCGCTGTCGCCCGCCGTTTTTGTCGATCGCGACGGCACGATCATGCAAGACGTCGATTATTGTTCAGACCCCCAACAGGTGAAGATCCTTGCCGGCGTCCCCGAGGCGTTGAAGCGCTTAAAGTCGAAAGGTTTCAAACTCATCATCATCACAAACCAGAGCGGCATCGGCCGCGGGCTGTTTAGCGTGAGCCAATATCGCGCCGTGGAGGGAGAAGTCCTGCGCCAGCTCGGGAACGGGCTCATCGACGCGACTTATTTTTGCCCTGACGTTCCCGGCCAACATTCCACTTGCCGCAAGCCTGCGCCCGGAATGATCGTCGCAGCCACGCGAGAAAATCAAATCGATTTGTCTCGGTCGTTTTTCATTGGCGACAAGGAAATCGACGTCGAGTGCGGTCGCAACGCCGGTGTGCGCACGATCCGTGTTCGAACTGGGTTTCACTGTGAGACTACTGGCAGCAAGGCGGATTGGGTCGCCGACGATCTGCCCGCAGCGGTCGAAATCATCTTAAACAAAACGCCATGACAACGCGGTCATCCCGAGCGCAGCGAGGGACTCCTCATTATCGTTCATGCCGCCCAAACATTGACTTGTATGATCAACCAAGCGCTGTGAGATCACTCGCCATCTTCGCCGCTCGGGATGACAACCCAATTGCGTTGCGCTCGATTGCCCATGAATAGGACCGTAGGCATCATTCCAGCCCGCTGGAGCTCTACACGTTTTCCGGGAAAACCGATGCATCTCATTGCAGGTAAGCCTCTTCTGCAGCACGTCTGGGAACGATCGCGGCGAGCAAAAAATCCCGACTCCATAATCATCGCGACCGACGACATGCGCATCGCCAAAGCCGCCTTTGATTGGGGCGCCGAGGTCGCCTTGACTTCGCACAGACACCCCAGCGGGACCGATCGCGCGGCCGAAGTTGTACGCCACGCGAAGCACTTCGCGTTCGTCGTTAACATCCAAGGAGATGAACCATTGATCGATCCGCGTTTGATTGACAAGCTCATCGAGAAACTCCACTCGGATGGCAACGTCGACATTGTTACTGCCGCGCATCCCTTCCAGAAGCGTGCCGAAGCATCTTCTCCTCACCAGGTCAAGGTTGTGGTAGATGCAGTTGGCCGTGCACTGTATTTTTCTCGCGCTGCGATCCCCTTCCCGCACAGAGTTTCCAAAATAAAATATCTCCGCCATCAAGGTATCTACGGCTTTCGTCGTGATGCGCTCCTCCAGTTTGTGAAGTGGAAACCGAGTCCACTAGAGCGGGCAGAGTCGCTCGAGCAATTGCGCGCGTTGGAAAATGGTGTAAAAGTTCATGTGCTCATCACCAGACATGGTTCGCCCGGCGTGGATACCCCCGCCGATGCAAAGGCGCTGGAGCAAAAGCTCGCTCGCTCCAGATGAAATACGTTTTTGTCACCGGTGGCGTCGTCAGTTCTTTGGGCAAAGGCTTGACCGCCGCCTCGCTCGGCACGCTGCTAGAAGCGCGCCAACTGCGGGTTGTCCTCCAAAAGTTCGATCCTTATCTCAATGTCGATCCGGGGACGATGAACCCGTTCCAGCATGGAGAAGTTTACGTGCTCAATGACGGCGCTGAAACCGATCTCGATCTTGGTCACTACGAGCGCTTTACCAATTGTGTGCTTACTCGACACAACAACCTGACCAGTGGCCAGGTTTACGAGACAGTGATTTTAAAGGAGCGGCGGGGAGATTATCTCGGCAAGACCGTGCAGGTGATCCCGCATGTTACCGATGTAATCAAGGATCGAATCCGCGAACTTTCTGACGAGAGCAAATACGACGTCGTTATAACAGAGATCGGCGGCACGACTGGCGACATTGAAGGTCTCCCATTTCTAGAAGCGATCCGGCAGTTTATTCTCGAAGTCGGATCAGAAAATGTGCTGAACATGCACGTCACGCTTGTTCCGTACATCAAGGCCGCGCATGAGTTGAAAACAAAACCGACTCAGCAAAGCGTAGCGAAGTTGCGCGAGATCGGTTTGCAGCCACAGGTATTGATTTGCCGCACCGAAAGACCGCTCGACCGCGATGTGCGCCGGAAATTGTCGATGTTCTGTAGCGTCTCCGAAAAAGCCGTGATCGAGGAGCGCGACGTTGAGCACACGATTTACGAGGTACCATTGACGTTGCACGCCGAGGGACTCGACCAACTGGTGTGCGATCTTTTGCATCTGAAAACGCCTGCGCCCGATCTGGCAGACTGGCGGAAATTCGTCGAGCGTGTAGTCAGTCCAAAACGACGCATCAAGATCGCGGTAATCGGCAAATACATGGACGTTCGCGATGCCTACAAGAGCATCTACGAATCACTCACGCATGCTGCTGCCAGCGAGGACTGCGGGATCGACCTCAAACTCATTGATGCCGAATCGCTGGAGCGAGGTGTCGATGCGCAATTGAAAGATGCCGCTGGCGTGCTGATTCCCGGCGGATTTGGCGCCCGAGGCGTTGAAGGAAAAATCAACGCCGCCCGTTACGCGCGCGAGCACAACATTCCGTTCCTCGGTCTTTGTCTGGGGATGCAGGTGGCAACGATTGAATTTGCGAGGAACGTTTGCGGCATCGAAAATGCAAACAGTACAGAGTTCCGAAGGGATACTCGCGAGCCGGTCATCTCGCTTCTGGAAGAGCAGCGTGGCGTCCGCAACAAAGGTGCAAGCATGCGCCTCGGCACATGGCCAATAAACATCGTTAAAGGCATGCTTGCGGAAAAAATCTACGGTGACACCGAGGTAACGGAGCGTCACCGCCATCGTTACGAGTTTAACATGAAGTATCGCGACCGAATGAACGCAGAAGGCTTCGTGATTTCAGGAACATCCCCGGACGGCACGCTCGCTGAGTTGATCGAGCTGCGCGATCACCCGTATTTTCTCGGCTGCCAATATCACCCGGAATTTCAAAGCAAACCAAACAAACCGCACCCGCTCTTCAAAGGATTCATTCACGCGTCTCTCGGGCGACAGACTAGCCTTGCGACGCACGCTCGAGCCGATCAAGAATCGCCGCACCGAGTCCCTGAGAGGGAACTCGTTCCGCAGCGATAAGATCGAGACCGAGTGCATCGAGCTCGCGCAGGTGTCGAAATAGGTTTGCAGCGGCTTCGCGAAGGTCTTGTCGTGCGCTCAAGCGACGAACCGCTGAAAAATTGCTGTCCGATTTGAGGGGGTTCCAAGCGAGCAATCCAACGCGCTGGTTTTCCTCCGGAAAAAATCCTTCGGCACTGTCAATCAGACGCAATGGCGTTTTCGGCGCATAATGCGAAGGCGTTTGTCCCGGCGCCAACATTCCGTGTGCCGACGACGCGACGATATCCACCTTTCCAAATTCGGATAATTGCTCTGCTGTAATCGGCCCACGGCGCAAGATATCGATGCTGTTTCTGTGCACGCTGACAATTGTCGATTCAAGTCCGTGGTGTGTTGGGCCTGCTTCGATGATCAGCGGGATTCGTTTGGCGAGTTCATTAAGGACGTGCTGCGCTGTAGTCGGACTGACTCGGCCGAAACGATTTGCGCTCGGCGCCGCAAGTGGTTTACCAAATAACCGAACGACTTCGGCAAAGACTGGATGCGCACTGATTCGCACCGCGACAGTGTCGAGATCCGCAGTGACGATTTCAGGAACGATCGCGCGTTTCGGTAAGATCGTCGTGAACGGCCCCGGCCAGAACTTGTCGGCGAGTTTGGTGATCAGTTGCCGATCGAGCTCCGGAAGATCGGCGATCTTTTCCAACCAGTCGCGGGATGGCAGATGAACGATCAGCGGATCGAACCGCGGTCGTTCCTTTGCTTCGAATACTTTCGCGACCGCAATCGGATTCAGCGCGTCAGCAGCGAGACCGTAAACAGTTTCGGTAGGCAACGCGACGATTTCGCCTTTGCGCAGCAATTCAACCGCCGCGCCGCGGTCGGTTGATATTACCGTTTTCACCTTGGCAGTTTCGCCGCCAGAACCGCTTCGGACTGGCTTTTGCGGAATGCTTCCAATTTCTGGCGAATCATCTTATCGGACGTGGCGAGAATCGCAGCGGCGAGAAGCGCTGCGTTTTTTGCGCCGGCTTCTCCAATCGCCAGTGTGCCCACGGGGATGCCGCCCGGCATTTGCGCGGTGGACAAAAGCGAGTCGAGTCCCTGGAGCTTCGATTGAATTGGGACACCTAGAACCGGCAGCCACGTGTGAGCCGCAATGACTCCGGCCAGATGTGCTGCGCCGCCGGCGCCAGCGATGATCACTCGGAGGCCGCGATCGGCTGCGTTTCGCGCGAATTCAGCAGTCGCACCGGGAGTCCGATGTGCAGATAGCACGCGCTCTTCGTTCGGCACGCCAAGCTCATCCAGTGTTTCCGCAGCATGCCGCATGGTTTCCCAGTCTGATTTGCTCCCCATGATCACGGCAACCAAAGGCTTCGGTTCAGGCATGGGCAAATTGTAGGGCGTTTCTGGGAAACGCCAAACACATACCCTGGCTGAAGCTAGGTGTTAATGAGATAATTATCTTGTGAACCAATGCGGCAATTCGATTGTTCTCATCGGGATGATGGGTGCCGGCAAATCGTCTGTTGGACATTGCCTTCGACGGCGCACTGGTCTCGAGCTATTTGATGTTGACGATATCGTGGCTTCGAAGTTCGGGATCTCGATTCCAGAAATTTTTTCGAAATATGGCGAGGAGGGTTTCCGTCAAGCGGAAACGAAGGCGCTTCTTGGACTGCCAAGCACGCAACAGGCAATCATTGTAGCGGGCGGCGGGATCATGGTGCGCGAACAGAATGTCAATGTTTTGAAGCGGCTGGGTGTAGTGGTGTGGCTCGACGCCAACGAGGAAACGCTCTTTGCAAGGGCGTCGCAAAACCAGAACCGGCCATTACTGCAAGCAAACGATCCACGAGACGCTTTCTCGCAAATCCTGCGTGAAAGGAAGCCGGTTTACGCAAAAATTGCAGATATCCGCGTGGACACTTCGATGCTGACAGATGAAGAAGTTGCTGTGGCGATTTTGAGCAAGTTCAGAAGACTTCGTCGTGACCGAAGGCTGGGATCACCGAGGCTGGTTACACCATGACGATTCAGATTTCGGCAGCGGAATTGAAAGCGCGGCTCGTATCATTTGCGAAGCAGATTGGTTTTGATTCATGTCGCGTCGCCGCCTGCAGCGCGCCGCCGCACGCAGGTGAATTCAGCCAATGGTTAAGCGATGGTGCACATGGCGAGATGAATTACATGCATCGCGGCGAAAAAAAGCGTTGCGATCCCGAGACGCTTCTGCCGGGTGCGCGATCGATCGTGGTGCTGGCACTAAATTACTTCCAGGGGAAGACGCCCGATGCCGGCGCGCCCAGAGGGACAATCGCGCGCTACGCATGGGGCGATGATTACCACAATGTAATCGGAGCGAAACTCGACGAGATCGACAAATTCCTTCGCGAGTTCGGAGGTGAACAGAAATGCTACGTCGATACCGGACCGATTCTCGAACGCGATCACGCGGCGCAGGCCGGTATCGGCTGGCATGGCAAAAGCACTATGCTGATCAATCAGCGCCTTGGGACCTGGTTTTTCCTCGCAGAAATTTTGACCACATTGGAATTGCCCACAGATGAACCGGTCCCGGATCGCTGTGGGACGTGCAAGCGGTGCATCAACGCGTGCCCGACAGGCGCGATCACCGCTCCGCATCGGCTAGACGCGCGCCGGTGCATTTCTTATCTAACTATCGAACTCAAAGGCCCCATTCCGCTCGAACTTCGTCCGCTCATCGGAGACCGGATTTTTGGCTGCGATGATTGTCTGGAGGCCTGCCCATGGAACCGATTCGCTCAGGAGTCTCGGGAAAGCGCATTCGCCGCGCGCCGATCGACGACGGGAATGTCGCTGCGGGAATATTTGGACTTAAACGAGGCACAGTTCCGCGCCGTTTTCAAAAATTCACCGATTAAGCGAATCAAGCGCCGCGGGTTCTTACGCAATGTGTGTGTCGCGCTGGGCAATTTGGGCGACCCGTCCGACCTCCCTGCGCTCGCACGTGCCGCAGCCGACCCGGAGCCGCTAATCGCAGAGCACGCGGAATGGGCAATCAAGCAGATTCGCGAGCGGCGAAGACAGGGGCTGTCGGAAGTTCCTTGAATCCAAACAGGCTGCAGACCGCATCTTATGTTTGATCGCTATGAACGGGTACATTTTGCGAAAGTCTAAAGCGAGATAGTTTGAGTCCGCGTGACTAAGCATGCCATGCATCAAGCCTTGACCGCTCCCCCACTCGCCCGCGACGCGGCTAAAGAGCGCCGATCGCGCCGCAGGCGCAAGATTGTTTTCGGCTCCGCCGGTGCGGCGCTGCTACTACTCGTCGGCCTGATCGCCATAAGTAAACGCGAGAAGCCAATTCCTGTGACCACCGAGAAGGCCGTGCGCAGAACGATACTGCAGACTGTTTCCGCCACTGGCAAAATCCAGCCCGAAACAGAGGTGAAAATTTCCCCCGAGGTAGCCGGCGAAATCATTGAGCTGCCAGTTGAAGACGGGATAAACGTCAAAAAAGGCGATTTGCTGGTGAAGATTAAACCCGATTCGTACAAGGCGCTGCTGGAGCAACAGGAAGCCGCGATCAGCGCTGCCAAAGCCACGAACCTTCAGCAAAAAGCGACGATGATCAAAACCGAGCACGATTTCCATCGCGCGGAAGATCTGTTCAGTAAAAGGCTGATTTCAGAGCAGGAATACAACGCGGCACAGGCAGCTTACGATGTCGCCAAAAACACTTATGAAAGCTCTCTACATGAAATCGAACGCGCACAGGCCAGCTCAAGCCAGGCGCGCGATCAGCTTTCAAAGACGACGATTTATTCGCCGATGGACGGAACGATCACGATTTTGAATAGCAAACTGGGTGAACGTCTGGTGGCGACGAATCAATTTGCCGGGACCGAGGTGATGCGAGTGGCCGACCTCAGCCACATGCAGGCCGTAGTGGACGTTAACGAGAATGATGTCATAAACGTCAAGCTTGGCGATAAAGCCAATATCAAAATCGATGCTTACGGCGATCGCAAATTTAAAGGCGTCGTGCAGCAGATTGCGAACACCGGGAAAACGACTGGCGCTGGCACACAGGAGGAAGTCACAAATTTTGAGGTGAAAATTCGTATCGACGATCACGACGTGGCCTTGCGCCCCGCGCTCAGCTGCACCGCCGATATCGAAACGAACATGGTCAAAGATGCAGTGGCAGTACCGATGCAAAGCGTGACGATCCGCACGGGTGACAGCAACCTCAGCCCGGAGGAGATCGAAAAACAAAAACAAAAAATCGCGGCGCGCGAGAAGGACGACAATAAGGCAGAGCTCAGCAATGACCGCCTCGAGAAACAAGCGCAGAAAGAAGGACGCGAAAAGCTGGCCAAGGTCGTGTTCGTCAAAAATGGCAACAAAGCGCACACGGTGAAAGTGACCACAGGGATTGCCGACGATTCGTACATGGAAATCAAGAGCGGCATTAAACCGGGTGACGAAGTGATCTCAGGCAGTTACAGCGCGATCAGCCGAAAATTAAAAGAGGGCGCCAAGGTCGCCTACGACAAGGAAGCTATAAAATAGCCGGATCATTCGTGGTTCAGCCGATCATCATCGACATCGAGAACATCACGAAAGACTACGTGATGGGCGAGGAGATCGTTCACGCGTTGCGCGGCGTGTCGTTGCAAATTCGCAGCAACGACTACCTCGCCATCATGGGTCCGAGCGGCAGCGGCAAATCTACGTTGATGAACATGGTCGGCTGCCTCGATACGCCGAGCTCTGGACGCTATGAATTCAATGGTCGGGACGTTTCTGCGATGACCGATGACGAACTGGCGGCCATTCGCAATCGCGAGATCGGATTTGTTTTTCAAACCTTTAATCTTCTTCCGCGCGCCGATAGTCTGCGGAATGTTGAGCTCCCGCTCGTTTACGCGGGAATCGACCCGGAAACACGCCGTGAGCGTGCGGCGCGCGTGTTGCACGATGTGGGCCTCGGGGATCGTTTGTATCACAAGCCCAACGAGCTTTCCGGCGGGCAGCGTCAGCGCGTCGCTATTGCGCGCGCCTTGGTAAATGATCCATCGATCATTCTGGCCGACGAACCGACCGGCAATCTCGATTCGAAAACCGGCGAAGAAATCATGGCGCTTTTTGAAGATCTTTATCAGCGCGGGCACACGATTATTCTCGTCACGCATGAAGGTGATATCGCACAGCATGCACGGCGCACTGTGCGCTTGCGTGATGGCTTAATCGAAAGCGACGATGGCGGCTTCGGTGGGATCGGCATGTTGCCAATGGACGATCCACTGGAAGCCGATGCCACGGCTTACAGATGAAACGGTTCGCCTACGAGCTGAGCGAAAGCTGGAAAATCGCCGTGGCGCAGATGCGCTCGAACAAAACGCGTTCAACTCTCACCGCGCTCGGCGTGATCATAGGGATTGTCGCCGTGACGCTCATGGGTACCGCCATCGCGGGAATCCAAGTCGGATTCGATAAGAGCATGGCGATTTTCGGCGATGATGTGCTCTACGTCTCGCAATGGCCATGGAAGCCCGTCGATGATTGGTGGAACTATCGCGACCGCAAAAAGATCAAGACCGAATACGCGGAGCCGATGAATCGCATCATCGCTGCAACGCCGAATTCAAATCTCGTGGTGGCGGTACCCACTTCCAGTCTGCTGCGAAGCGTAAAATACGGGCAAAGCGAAGTCAGCAACGTTCTGATCAGAGGAACCGTATCGGATTATCTCATCACATCGACGTTCGATTTCAAGGAAGGTCGCTTCTTCAACGAAATAGAATCTCGCGGCGGCGCGAACGTTTGCGTGATCGGCTACGACGTGGCGGACGCGTTGTTTCCTTCCGAGAGCCCTATCGAAAAATCAGTGCTGATCAATGGGCAACCGTTCAAGGTGATCGGAGTGATTTCGCGGCAGGGAACGTTCCTGGGACTGTTCAGCCTGGATTCTATCGCTGTGATGCCGCTGCCAGCGTTTCAAAAATATTTCAGCGCCAAAAGCGACTCGGACATTCTTGTAAAGGTTAAGGACAAAAACAGGCTGGCGAACGCAAGGGACGAGTTGACCGGAATCATGCGGCGCGTCCGTGGATTGCCGCCGGAGAAGAAGGACGACTTCAGCATCAACGAACAGCAAGCGCTCAAAAGCACCCTGGACCCGATCAAAAATTCTATTGCGATCGCCGGACTCTTCGTAACTGGGCTCTCGCTTTTTGTAGGCGCGATCGGGATCATGAATATTACGTTTGTGAGCGTCAAAGAACGCACCCGCGAAATCGGAACGCGCAAAGCTCTGGGCGCACGCAGGCGGACGATTCTTCTTCAATTCCTGATCGAATCCACTTCACTTTGTTTGCTCGGCGGATTCATCGGACTGGCGATTGCGTACGTAATGTCCACCGGAATTGGCAAGGCCTTCCCCTCTTTTCCGATCCGTTTTTCTCTCGGCCTCGTAAGCGTAAGCACGGCCGTCTCAATTTTCACGGGCCTGTTCTCCGGTTTCGCCCCCGCCTGGTCAGCCTCCCGCCTCGATCCAGTCGCCGCGCTTCGTTATGAGTGAATCATCAAGACTATCATTAACACCCGCCTTTGAGGCCGCTGCCCGCTGTGCCGAGCGACGTAAGCCGTTTCAACGGCTTCAGGCTGCAAGCGTGCAGACAGCTGCTTACAAATGTAAGCCGTTAAAACGGCTCGGACCAACCCTTCTCCCAAACCACCAGCCTCAAGGCCGGTGTTAATGAGATGCTCTTTGGAGAAATCATAAAGATGGCGGTGGCCTCGTTAGGCGCGAACAAGCTGCGCGCTGCGCTCACCATGATTGGCATTACCATCGGCGTTTTCTCAGTCATTTCGGTCATGACTGCCATCGGCGCGCTGCAATCGTCGATTGAAAGCGGAATTAGTTTTCTCGGGTCCAACATTTTTCAGTTCGCCAAATATCCGGCGAATGTGAACGTCAGCGGCGAGATCAAGAAGAAATATCAGAACCGTCGTAACATCACGTATCGCGAGGCATTGCATTACGCCAAGCTCATGGAAGGCAATGCACGCGAAATTTGTTTGAAAAGCTTCGGATACGAGGTGAAAGGACAGGCGGTTTACAACGGCGTTAAGACTACGCCGAGTCTTCTCATCGTCGGAACGAACCGAAGCTTTCTGACTGCAAACGCGTACACGCTCGGCTACGGCCGAAATTTGAACGATGAAGACGTCGAGCTTGCGCGGCGAGTCATCGTCGTTGGCAAAATGATTGAGAAACGATTGTTCCCGCACGAAACACCGATCGGCAAAGTTGTTAGAGTAAGCGGCCACACGTACACGATCGTCGGTGTCCTTGCGGAAAAAGGAACGTCCTTCGGGCAAAGCCAGGATGACCTTTGTATCATGCCAATCACGCGATTCTTCGAGGACTACGGTGAAGCCAAACGCACCGTCAACATCGCCACGCAAGCTCTCTCCACGGAGACTTACAACCAGACCCTGGACAAAGGCATAAGCGCCATGCGCATCGCGCGCGGGCAGCGCGCCGATCAGGAAAACGACTTCGAGATTTACTCGAATGACTCACTCAAAAGCGCGTTCACGTCTGTCGCGGGAATCGTGCGCATCGGCGCGTTCGTCGTTAGCTTCATCGCGCTTCTGGCTGCAGGGATTGGAATCATGAACATCATGCTCGTGAGCGTCACCGAGCGGACGAAGGAAATTGGTGTGCGCAAATCAATCGGCGCACGCAGCCGCGATGTTCTGCGTCAATTCCTCACTGAAGCGGTGTTCATCTCCGAGGCTGGCGGGATCCTGGGAATTGTTCTTGGAATTATTGCCGGTGACTTGCTGGCGGTTTGGCTAAAGGTGGACATCATTTTCCCCTACGGCTGGGCAATTGCCGGTCTGCTTGTTTGTTCGGCCATCGGCATCGGCTTCGGGCTGTACCCAGCCTATCGCGCGGCCAACCTCGATCCAATCGAGGCGCTGCGATACGAATGAAGACCAAAAAATCAGTAACAGAAACAGAAGCAGCCCGTTTCCTAGCCCTTGCAAATTTTGTCGTTGAAAGGAACTGGATTGACATGGTTCTGAGCATCCTGCGGAGTACGATACAAATCCGGACAGTGACTATCACAATCGCCGCCGTCTTGAGGTCGATGACAATGGGAGAGTGACTCATTTCTATACGCACATGAGCAATGCCCCTCAATCTTATGACAACGGTCTGGATGACCTTCTTCGGAGTTTGGACTCAGCAAGCGCACCGACTCGTTCATAACGCCCTGATTCTGAGTCGTTCGTCAACCATGTTTTTAGATCGTGAGATCGTTTCGGGCGTTCCTGCGCCGCTTTGCTCGCGATATTCCAAAGTTGGTGGACTAAAGTCGAGCGCGAGTCCCGGCTTTACTCCAACCCGAGCGCCTTGAACGTCGCGTCGACGTGTTTGAAATGGATATCGATTGAGCAAAGCCTATCGATCTCTGATGAGGAAAGGCGCGTAGCAATTTCTGGTTCGCGCTTTGCGTTCTCGGCGAACGTCCCTTCGCCTCTCCAGGTTTTCATAGCCGCGCGTTGCACGGCTTCGTATGCAGCTTTGCGCTCGGCGCCCGCGCGGGTAAGTGCGAGCAAAATTGATTGGCTAAAATAAAGGCCTTTCATCAGTGCGAGGTTTTGCGCCATTCGCTCCGGATAAACCTGGAGCTTCTCAACGACGTCACTCATTTTTACCAGCATGTAATCAAGCAGGATGCATGAGTCCGGCAAAATGATTCGCTCGGCGCTCGAATGACTGATGTCGCGCTCATGCCAGAGCGCCACGTTCTCCAATGCAACAACTGCGTTGCCGCGAATCACGCGCCCTAATCCGCTCAACCGCTCGTTCATTATTGGATTGCGCTTATGTGGCATCGCCGAGCTACCCTTCTGGCCTTCGCCAAAAAATTCTTCAACCTCGAGCACCTCAGTCCGTTGGAGGTGCCGAAACTCTGTTGCCCAACGATCGACACTGGAGGCGATGATGGCCATGGTAGTCATGAATTCGGCGTGCCGATCACGCTGGACAATTTGCGTTGAAAGCGTTGCTGGTTTCAATCCGAGCTTCTCGCAAACGGCGCGCTCAATTTTTGGATCGATGTGCGCATGCGTGCCAACTGCACCACTTATCTTTCCCACTCGAATGCGCTCGCGTGTTTGCGTCAGGCGTTCCTCCGCGCGGCCGAATTCGTCATACATCAGCGCAAGCTTCAGTCCGAATGTGATTGGCTCTGCATGCACGCCGTGGCTACGACCAATCATCGGAGTCATTTTGAAGCGACGCGCCCGGTTCGCGATGACCGCTCGCAGTGCCTGCAAATCATCTAAGAGAATTTTACACGACTCGTTGAGCTGCACCGCGAGCGTCGTGTCCAGAATATCAGACGAAGTCAGTCCTTGATGTATCCAGCGCGACGCAGGACCTACAGATTCCGCCACGTTCTCCAGGAACGCGATGACGTCGTGGTTTGTTCGCTTTTCAATCTCCAGGATCTTGGGAATCGAAAATCGCGCACGGTTGCGAATTTCGGCGGCGTCCTCCTTTGGAATCTGGCAAAGCTCCGCCATCGCCTCGCAGGCGAGCACCTCAATTTCAAGCCAGATTTGGAACTTGCGCTCGTCCGACCAGATTTTGCTCATCTCTGGTCGGGAATAACGGTCTATCACGCGCGGAACATAAAAGCAGCACGCGCGAGGGAAAAGCCTTTTGTTTCCATTAACACCATGCTTCAGCGCGGTGCGAGGCTGAGCAGAATATTCCGAACCGCTTCAACGGTTCTCGGCGGGATGTTGCGAGTAAACCGCTAAAGCTGTTTCGTTTCGATTTGCATTGACCCACCTCGCTGAAGCGAGGTGTTAATAAGAGCGCAAAAGAAAGTCGCTCCAGAGTTGAAACCACTGGAGCGATTTTCGAAAGGTCCGTGCGGTTCCCTTAACAAACGCGGGCGCGCAGGAAACGCCCGTTGTCGTGCAAGCGAACCTGGCCGCTGGCGAGAAGATCGGCGACCGCTGCTACCGTCTCCCTGTTGCTGCTCGTGCAGGAGCTGACTGCTAGGATGAGATCGCCCAGCGAAAACCTCGTGCGCGGTTTTAGAATTTGTCGATGTCTCCTCATATTGTGTCCGTTTCTGCCGATAGCAGTTCCGGTGCCATTTCCAACTGCGAATATCTCCTCCATAATTCCCATGCAGTTATTCATACGTTGTTCACCTTAGAACTGACCGCTGAGCGACACTTTTGTTCAATTTTAAAACATGGCGGCTTTAAACGTTCCAGCCAAAACCCGGACCGCCGTGCTGTAGAGTCCGCTGTCTCAGTGGAGTTCCTGGCGCGCGCACACCAAATGCGCTGAGGATAGCGCACGCTACAGCCCGCGATTTAAATTAGCTGGCCCGCCTACGCGCCTCGCCGCGGCTTCATCAGTCGCAGTGTCAACATGTACAGACCGGCGAAAACCAGGATTACCAGGAGAATCCCCCTCGATTGGTGACGGATGAAATGCTCCAGCGCTTCGGGACTGGTCAAAAGTTCCGGCTCAACGCGGTACGCTTTGTCGCCGAGATAAGCCAGTATCCAGCACCAAAGCGCTGATCCGGCGATGGTGACAAAACTGAATAGCCCGAAATTCATGCGAACAATGCCGGCCGGGATCGAGATCAGATGTCGCACAACCGGCAGCAGCCGCGCAAAGAAAACTCCGCCAGCTTCGTAGCGAGCCAGCCAATGCTCGGCTTGTTCCAGCTTTTTAGGACTGACAAAGACAAACCGGCCGTACTTTACGATCAGGGGACGGCCGATTAATCGCGATGCCCAATAGGTGATGGCCGAGCCCAGGTACGATCCGAACGTGCCGGCCAGTACGACGCCAGCAAAACTCAGCTTGCCTTGCGCGGCCAGAAAAGCAGCCGGCGGAATGACAATCTCGCTTGGCACTGGAAAGATCGAGCTCTCCATGGCCATTAGCACGATGATACCCAGGTAGCCGCCGGTCAGCACCCAGTTGAACCACGTTTCAAGAAGATGATGCATATTGTCATTCCGAGCTCTTCGACTACGCTCAGGCCAAGCTCCGTCGAGGAATCTCTCGATGTCGATTCCGAATAAATTCGTCCTAGTTCAGTCGAAAAACTAAAATCCGCAATCCGAAAGTCACATGTCGATTTACCGGCGCGTTCTCCTCTACTACCGGCCGTTTCTTTGGCAAACGATATTCGGATTATGCCTGGCGCTTTTCGGCATAGGCCTGAACCTGCTCAAGCCGTGGCCATTCAAGATCATCGTTGACAATTTTCTGCGAGCAGGTCCGGCCATACGCGCAAACTGGCGCTTCTGGATTTTGCTGCTGTGCCTGGCGCTGATCGCAATTCAGCTTCTTTGGGGAATTATCAACTGGATCACGAATTATCTGTTCGTGAAAATTGGTCTGCATGCGTTGCTTAAGTTACGCACTGATTTGTATTCGTATCTGCAATCGCTCTCCCTCAAATATCACGACGCACGCCGCTCGAGCGATTCCAGCTTCCGCGTCGCGTACGATTCGCAATCGATTCAGACAATCTACAACAAAGGATTCACCAACATTTTTGGATCGGTAATCACGTTGATCGGAACTTTTGTCATCATGCTGCGATTGGATTGGCAGCTTACGCTGGTCTCGCTTGGGATTGTCCCTTTGGTTGTGGGCGCGATTTATATCTTTGCGCATCGAATTCGGCGTGAATCGACATCCATTCAGGAGCAGGAGAGCGCTGTGCTCGCACAGGCGCAGGAGGGCCTGAGCTCGATTCGAATGGTGCACGCGTTCGGGCGCGAGGAGTTTGAGGTCCGGCAATTTCGGCAGCAAGCCCGCCAGAGCTTACAAGCGAATTTGCGGCTGACTTTGACGAACGTGAACAGCGCGCTCGTGATCAGCACACTGATGGTAATCGGGACCGCGGCTATGTACTACATCGGTACGATGCATGTCCTGGCTGGCACGCTCACACTCGGCTCACTTCTCGTGTTTAGCGCATATCTGCTGATGCTTTACCAACCGCTGGAATCACTCACCTACACAGCGTGGGCGATGGAAGGCGCCACTGCAGGGGCGAAACGCTGCTTCGAAGTCTTAGACCGAGAGGATGACGTCGTTGATTCGCCCGACGCTATTGAGATTTCATCCGCTGCAGGCGCGATTGTATTTCAAGCGGTTAGTTTTGGCTACGCGGCAGATCGACATGTCTTGCAAGACATCGATCTTTGCATCGAACCCAATCAAATCGTTGGACTAGCAGGCGGCACCGGCGCAGGGAAGAGCACATTGCTCAGCCTCGTGCCACGTTTTTACGATCCTACGGCGGGTTCGATTACGCTCGATGGCGACGATATTCGCCAGATAACAAAGAAAACTTTGCGGGCACAAATCGCGATCGTGTTGCAGGACACGTTGCTGTTTTCGACCACGATTCGCGAAAACATCGCGTATGGTCGGCCGGAAGCGACCGAGGAAGAAATCATAGAGGCGGCGCTTCGGGCGCAGGCTGACGAGTTCATTCGGCAACTGCCACAGCGATACGACAGTCCTGTCGGCGAAAGAGGTGGGCATCTTAGCGTCGGTCAACGGCAGCGCATCGGAATTGCACGCGCATTTTTGAAAAACGCGCCCATCCTGTTGCTCGACGAACCAACTTCGGCGCTCGACCCCTCCACCGAATCGGCGATTATGGAAACGATTAAGGAACTAATGCGGGGGCGCACGACTTTGATCGCAACACATCGATTGGCGACGATCCACAATTTGGATCAAATCATCGTGCTCGAACATGGGCGCATCATAGAACAAGGCCCGGGACCGGAACTCGTCGCGCGTGGTGGTGTTTACGCGAGACTTTACAGCTCGGGACATTTTCCGTCGTGAGCAACGTTAAGGGAGACCGACACGTCGAAGGCGATTGGTGGCCAGAGCCAGTTCCGGTCAATGTGGAGTTTGGCGAGGGATTCTATTGCGAGACAGCTCAAATCTTTCGAAAGCTTCGCAGCAAAAAACCGCACGCAGTAATCATCGGCAAGCACGTCTCATGCTACGCAGGCTGCTCATTCGCGATCGGCGAGAGCGGCCAC
>Ga0066903_100001027_pt1 | contig 19460 bp, 17 predicted proteins | sample PanSoiMetaGPlot1_FD_67491 | JGI IMG/M metagenome (GOLD analysis project Ga0066903, IMG submission 67491) | Tropical forest soil microbial communities from Panama analyzed to predict greenhouse gas emissions - Panama Soil - Plot 1 (version 2) | ecosystem: Environmental > Terrestrial > Soil >... | reverse complement strand
ATCGAGAAGGCGACCGTCTCGTTGGGAAAGAGATCGGCGACCATCAAGGTGTACGTCGGGAACGGCGAGAGGGAACCGGTCGATCCGGCATGTGCGCCGGCCGGCGACAACCTCGCATCCTGCTTCGGCAATCCGTCGACCGCGTATGAAAACGCCGCACCGGCGGCGCCGCCTTCGGGCATCGTCCGCGGCACTTTGGAGGCTGGCGACGACGTGATCTCATAGGTCGCCAGCTGCATCTCACCCTTGCGCGTGGCGCCGTTGCACGCGAGCGTCAGCTGGTACTCGGGCGCGCCCGCGGGCCGACCCGAGACGGTTCCCGTCGTGCGCGCGGTGACCAGCGCGTGCCCACGCGACGGCGCCTTCGGATCGATCGCGAGATCCACGGTCCATCCGTCATGCGTCGGCTCGGCTCCGGCCTCTGACAACGCAGCGATGAACGAATCGTACGTCGCCGGATCGGGCTTCGGTACACCCGCGGCCGTCATCGCGCCATCGTCCGTGATCTTGATCGCCATCATCCGCGCCACGGCGGCATCGGGGCGGCGGAGGTCGAAACTTTCGAGCGAGAGTCCGCCGCCGGGATTCCTGCCCTGGTGGCACACGACGCAGTGCTTCCTGATCAGGGCGTTGTGACTGACGGCGTCTGGTGTCGCTGCCTCTTCCTTGACCTGCGCGCCTGCCAGGAAAGGCACGCTCAATCCCGCGGCGGCCGTCAGCATCACGAGCGTCTTCGTCATGACAGCAGCTTTCCCCGCTACAGCTTCGGATCCGCGCTGCCCACGAGCTCGAGATTGAACCCGTTTGGATCCTTGACGAACACATTGCGGATGGTGTCGCTCCACTCGACGAGCTCGCCGTTGCGCGAGAGGACGCGTCCGCCTTCGGCCTTGATCTTCGCGAGCAGCTCCTTGATGTGGCCGACGCGGATCGCCGCGCCGCAGGCGTTGGCGTCGGTGACGCGCAAGTCGAACGCCTTTCGCGGCACGCCTTTGATCTCCATCATCTCGATGCGCACCTGGCTTCCGGAGATGAGCCCGCCGGCCATCCGGTACGACGCGCCCTTGGGCAGTCCCAGCAGGCCGAGCATGTTCGCATCGCTGGCGAACGCTTTGTCCGCCACCAGCTCGAGGCCGAGGATGCCATTCCAGTACTTCAGCGTCTCATCGATATCGCGGACCGTGAGCCCGATCACAGCGCCGAGCACCTGTCCCTCTGGCGCGTTCGCAGCCGGCGTCCCTTGCATCGCCTGAACGAAGTAGCCGTCGGGATCGCGCATGACGATGGCCTTGGCGCTTCCGGTCGAGGCCTGAATGGTGACGGGCACTCCACCCGTGGTCACGATGGGCGCGTTCGCTTTCTTCGCCGCCGCGACGACCGCGTCGATGTCGCGGACGATGATTTTCATCATCGGCGCACCCGGATCGGCGATCTCGGGCTGCTTGTGCAGCTGACGTTCGAGATTGCCGAATTCGGTGAGCTCGAAATTGAACGATTTGAGCTGCGTCATCGCGACGCGCAGCGTGGCGCCCGGCGAGTCGGTCAGGATCTGGGGGCCCGAGCTCTGGAACGGGCGCACCTGACCGCCGAGGCCGAACACGGCCTGATAGAACGCCAGCGTCTGATCGACGTTGTTGGTCGAGTGGATCGCGTGCATGAAGCCGATGACGCCCGTCTTGTTCGTGGGGTTCGGCGTCGGCGCCTGCGCGGCGAGGGCAGCGCCGAGAAACCCCGTCAGGACGGACGCGGTGACAACGCGCATAAGATGCTCCTTACCAAAAAGTTCCGTTGAGAATACGCGCACTGGTGCTTCCAAAACAAATCACGTCGCCTATTGTGAAGCTCAGTCGCTCTGAGAGAAACGCGCGCGCGTGGTCGGTTCGCCGGTATGATCGATCGCAGAGGCAAGCGATGTTCCACATCCAGGCGGAGGAACTGACGCCGAACCGCGTGCGACTGGCCTACGGGATCGGGATCGCAACCGATGTGCTGCAGCTCGCCCTCGGTCCGTTGGGATGGACGGGCGCTGATGAGGTGCTCGACGTCGCAGCGATGATCCTCACGATGAAGCTGCTCGGCTTTCACCCGTTGCTGCTGCCGACGTTCGCGCTGGAGTTCCTGCCGGTAACCGACATGCTCCCGACCTGGACCGGCTGCGTGGCGCTCGTCGTCGCGCTGCGCAAGCGGCAGCAACGCCTCGAGCCGCCGCCGCCGTCATCGGGTCCGATCATCGACGTGTAGGACCGCGGGGTAGAATCGGCGCATGCCAGACATGCAGCTGTCGCAGGCCGATGTTCTGCGGCACTTCTTCGCCACATCGCTGACAGCCGAGCACGCGATCACGCGGCGCGTCATCGAAGCTATTCCCGAAGACAAGGCCGGCTACAAGCCTCAGGACGTCGTGAAGAGCGCGTTCGAGCTGGCCTGGCACATTGTCTCGGCGGAGCACCGCTTCATCGCCGGCGTCGCGGACGGCGCGTTCGACTACAGCAGCACCCGGCCGGACAATGTGCGCACGATCGCGGACATGTCGGCCTGGTATGCCGACGTCTTTGCCCGCGACATCAGTCGGGTGAGAACCCTGGCGGCCGACGCCCTGGTGAAACCGATCGACTTCCGCGGCGTGTTTCAGTTTCCTGCGGTCGCCTATCTGCAGATTGGCCTGAACCACTCGATTCACCATCGCGGCCAGCTGACGATGTACCTGCGGCCGATGGGCGGCGCGGTGCCGGCGATTTACGGCGACAGCTACGACACCGCGCGCCAGAAATCGACGGCCTGACCGAGCCGTGCCGCGCCTGGAGATCGCCCCGTACGATTCGGCGTGGGCGCGTGCATTCGAAAGCGAGCGCCAGCGCATCGCCGTCGTCCTTGGTCTGCTGGCGCGCCGCATCGAGCACAATGGCTCTACGGCCGTGCCCGGCCTCGACGCCAAGCCCGTCATCGACATCCAGATCTCGGTCGACCGCCTCCAGCCGCTGGCCGCCTTTGCCGAACCGCTTGCGTCAATCGGCTATGTCCACATGCCGCATGCCGACGACGCCGTGTGCCCATTCTTCCATCGACCGGCGGCCTGGCCCCACACGCATCACATCCACGTCGTCACGTGCGGCGGTCAGGAGGAACGGCGCACGCTGGCGTTCCGCGACTATCTGCGGGATCACCGCGACCTCGCCGCCGACTACGCCCAACTGAAGCACCGGCTGGCCGCGCAGTATGACGGCGATCAGCCGTCGCAGCGTGAAGCGTACGCGGCCGCGAAGACCGCGTTCATCGAACGGGTGATTCGGATCGCGCTGACGGAGGGATATCCGCGCGGATGATGCCGGCCCTGCAGCCCGCACTACTGTCGCGGAATCGGACCCATACCTTTGAAGGCGTAGCGGTAATAACGCTGGCCGTTGTTCACTTCGCCGATGAACAGGTTGCCCTTCGAGTCGGAGGCGAAGCTGTGGGCGTGGAAGAACTCGCGCGCGTTGTGGCCGGCATGGCCGCCGATTGAGTAGAGCGTCTCGAGCGTCTCACGATTGAGCACGCGAATCGCCTTGTTCGAGCCGTCCAGCACGTAGAGAAACTTCTGCTCCCGATCCGGCGACACCGCGAAGGCGTGCACCGTGCCCTCGTTCTGCAGCGTGTTGCGGGCGTTGAACACTTCCTTGACGAACGTGCCGTCGGTTCTGAACACCTGGAGCCGATTGTTGCTGCGGTCGCCGACATAGACCAGATCGTCATTGGTCACCAGCACGGCGTGCACCGGGGTATTGAACGACTGCGGCGACGGTCCCTGCAGGAACTGAGCGCGCGGCGGGAACGTCACGCTGTCGTCGGGCTTCTGGCCGAACGCGCCCCAGTGGCGTTTGTAGGCGCCGGTCTCGGCGTCGAAGACGATGACGCGGCGGTTGAAATAGCCGTCGGCCACGAAGAGCTCGCGCGTCTTGCGATAGACGAACAGACCGGCCGGTCCGCCTAGGTTGGCCGTATCGTTGCTGCCCTTGTTCTGTTTCGCATGGCCGATCTGCATCAGGAACTTCCCCGCCGCCGAGAACTTCAGGATCTGGTTGTCGTCTTTCGCGTTGCCGCTCAGCCACACGTTGTCGCGGTCGTCGACGAAGATGCCGTGCTGCGACGCGAACCACTCGTACCCGGCGCCGGGTCCGCCCCAGGCGCGCACGAACTTGCCGTTGGTGTCGAATTGCAGCACCGCGGGTGCCGGAATGCAGCACTCGGCCTGCGGCGGGTTGAGCGACGCCGCCTTCTCACCGTCAGGGATCGTGTCCGGCCGATGGAACACCCACAGGTTGTCGTGCGCATCGACGGCAAGGCCGCCGACCTGGCCGGTGACCCACTTGTTCGGCAGCGACTCCGACCATAGCGGATCGGGCTCGAACAGCGGAACCTGTTGACGGTTCGCCTGCCCTGCCGCGGTCTGCTGCCGAAAGGCGACCGCACAGGCCGCGACAGCGACGACCGCAAGCGCGCCCTGCAATCGCGTAGGCATGAACGCTCCTTCTCTCGGAGAGGATCAGTGGCTCAGCGCGTAGACGATGGCGTTGATGCCGAAGGCGTAGCCGTCGGGCGCGAAGCGCAGGAAGTATTCGTGATCGTCGCCCTCGCGCTCGAACGCATCGCCGAAGTCCGTATTGAACGTCATCAGCACCAGGATGCGGCCGCGTCCGTCGACGATGGCGCGGACGTGCGGGTCGGCGCTCAGCGGGCCGCGCTCGGACGTGCGGCCGCCTCGCATCCAGAAGCCGATCGACGGAATCTGCGGCACGTGCGTCACGCTGTACAGCGTGTGGAAGATCGAATGGTCGAGCGGCAGATCGTTGATTGGGTACTGCCCGGGCGGCAGCGCCTTGGCGATCTGCTCGCTCCAGTTCCGCCACGCATCGGGCCCCCAGAAGTCGTCGACCCAGAGGAAGCCGCCCTTCAGCACGTACTCGCGCAGCCGCTCCGCCTCCATCTCGTCGAAGAACGACCCGCCGGGCTCGGTCAACATCACGAACGGACAGTGGAACAGCAGCGGATCGGTGAGCCGCAGGACCACGTGCTTGAACTCACCGGTTTCGTCGCGGCTGACCGACGTCTTCGTCAGCTCCGACAGGCGGAAGGAGAGGTTGAGATCGGCGCGCGGATAATCGACGCTCCATCCGTCGCCGTCGCCGTACGGGTTCTGCCGGAAGGCGATGCGGCAGAACATGAACGAGCCGTCGAAGTCGCCAGCGGTCGCAATCGGCACCGCGGCAAACCGGCCGCCGCGCCGGAACTGCGCAGCGCCGATCGCAGCGATGAACATCGCCGGAATGGCCACGGCCGCAATCGTCACCGCCCGGCGCCAGCCCGTCACCCCACCATCCTACCGGTACGCGGCCGCCTGAATGCCATAAAGCTGCGCGTAGGTGCCCCGCCGTGCCATCAATGCGTCGTGGGAGCCCACCTCGACGACGCGCGCCGCGTCCAGCACGACGATGAGATCGGCCATGCGGACGGTGCTGAAGCGGTGCGACACGAGAACGGTGGTGCGGTGCGCCGCGCGCGCCGCGGCCGCGTAGCGCTCGAACAACGCATGCTCGGTTTCCGCATCCAGTGCGGCGGTCGGCTCGTCGAGCACCAGCAGCAGCGGCTCGTCACGCATGAACCCGCGCGCCAGCGCAATCTTCTGCCACTGGCCGAACGACACCTCGACCCCGCCGGGCCACGTCGGCCCGAGCTGCGTCTCGAGCGCCGACGGCAGCCTGGCGACGACGTCTTCGGCGCCGGCGCGCGCGACGGCCGTTTCGACCGCCGGCAGGTCGTCGAGCCGCGGCAGATCGCCGACGCCGACGCTGTGCCGCGCGACGAACTCGAAGCGGAAAAAATCCTGGAACGCGCCCGCGACACGCTGTCGCCACACGGCCGCGGGCATGCGCGCCAGCGGCTGACCGTCGACGACAATCGCTCCCGACGTCGGCTCGTACAGCTTCCCCAGCAGCTTCACGAGGGTCGTCTTGCCGGCGCCGTTCTCGCCGACGATCGCAACGACGGCTCCCGCAGGCAGCGTGAGCGAGACGTCGTCGAGCACCACGCGGCTCGTGCCGGGGTACGAGAACGTCACGCGATCGAACCGGATGCCCTCTACCAGGCGCTCGGGGACCGGCAGATCCGCCGACGCGGTCATCGCAGCCGCGTAATCCTCGAGCCACGCCAGCCGCTGCGAGCCGTCCATCCAGATGCCTCGCAGGAACCCGATTTCGCCGACGGTCGCGCCGACGTACATCGACAGGCGCGCACCGGCCGCGAGCACGAGGAGGACGTCGCCGGCGGGCGCGCGCAGGCCCTTCGCGACGAAGACCACGGCGCCGACGTACGCGGATCCGAAGATCCCCCAGGCCAGCGCGTGCCACATCGCCGACTGCGTGCGCGCCTTCGACATCGCGGCGTACCACCACTGCCACGCGTCGCGACGCCCCTGGGCCAGCCGCGGTCCGATCCGCGTGAGCCGTACTTCCTTTCCCGGCGCGGCCGTTGTGGCCGTCGCGAACAGGTGACGGGCGAGCCGTTGAGCCGATGCGCGCTGCAGGCTCGCGTTCCGTTCCACCGTCGGCCGCCACGTGGACGTCCAGGCCGTGGGCAGGGCGAAGAGGGCAAGCAGAAGGAGCGCGGGATGGATCGACACGAGGAGCACGATCGTGACCGCGAGCCGCAGAATCCACCCGCATGTCGAGAACACCGACATGTACATGTGGTCCAGGACGAACACCTGGTTGCGCAGCATCGACAGCCGATCGAGATACTCGGGGCGCTCCTGATGGGCGACCGTCGGGATGGTCGCCTGCAGATGCGCGACGTGCGACTCGAGCGCGATCGTGACCCGGTCGCGGAAGCGCCGCTGCACGCGCATGCTGACGATGCGGAGGAACCAGGTTGCGATAGCCGACACCGCCAGGCCGGCGACGCCAATGGCCACGCGCGTCGAGTCGCGCTGCAGGGCACCGTCGCCCACCAGCTTCAGCCAGAGAGCGGTGAGCGCGTCGGGCACGGCCGCGACGAGCGTGAGCACGAACGACGAGGTAAGCGCGCCCGGCTCGTGCTGATAGCCGAGCTTGCAGAGCCGCCACATCGACGAGAGGGCGGGAGGCAGCGGGTCGAGCGCCGGCCGGGCCGCGGCAGCACTACGTGAGGACGTCATACTTCACGCCCTCCTCGTCCTCGCTGGACGCGAATCGCTGTGCCTGCAGCTCGAACATCGTCTTGTAGCGGCCGCCGAGCGCCATCAGCTCGTCGTGCGACCCGAGCTCAACGACCGCTCCGTTCTCCAGGACGCAGATGCGGTCGGCGTGGCGGACCGTGGAGAAGCGGTGCGACACCAGAATCGTGGTGCACTCGCGCGTGGCGGCCAGAATGCGCTCGAAAATCTCCGCCTCGCCGCGCACGTCGAGCTGCGCGGTCGGCTCGTCGAGAATCACCACGCCGGCGCCGAGCCGCACCGCGCACAGCGCGCGCGCAAGCGCGACACGCTGCCACTGGCCTCCTGAGAGATCGGTGCCGCGCTCGTATCCTCGAGCGAGGATAGTGTCGAGGCTTGCCAGGTCGGCCGCTCCCGCTTCCGTGAGGGCGGCGACCACGTGCTCGTCGGGCGCACCTTGCGGCGCGACGTTGTCGCGCAGCGGCAGCTCGTAGCGCACGAAATCCTGAAACACGGCCGCGACGCGCGACCGCCAGCTGTCCAGATCGAAGTCGCGGATGTCGACGCCGTCCACTTCAATCGCCCCGCCCTCGGGATCGTAGAGACGGCACAGCAGCTTGGCGAGCGTCGTCTTTCCGGCGCCGTTCCGGCCGACGATCGCGAGCGAGGTCCGCGCGGGAATCGTCAGGTCGAATCCGCGGAGCACCGGCTGCGCCGGCCCGCCGTCGAGCCGCGGGTACGCGAATGTCACGTCGCGGAAGCGAATCCCCGCTGCGGGCACGGTGCCGGCCGCACGCGTCCCCGACTTCAGCGCCCCGGCGACGCGCATCGCCGGCTCGAGGCGGAGCACGGCGGCCACGGGCGCCGCCGCCCAGTCGAGCGCCCAGTTGAGGCCGCCGAAGGCGATCGCCGACGTCCCGACGACGCATTGCGCGAAGACGACGAGCGCCCCGAAATCGACCCGCTGGCTCCCTGCGTCGGACGCCAGCGCCCAGAACACGGCGATGTTGGCCGCTGCAACGAGCAGCAGGCTGCCCGCGAGTGGCCGCTCGCGCAGGCGCGTGGCTTCGTACTGCAGGTCGTGAAGCCGCCGGCGCCGCGTGGCGAATCGATCGATCACCCAGTCGGCCAGCCCGAAAAGGCGCAGCTCTTTTGCCGCCGGCGGATCGACGGCCATCCGGTACGAGTATTCCGCGTCGCGCTGAGCCTTCCTGACTTCGGCGGTGTTGCGATCGTGCCAGACCGCGCTCTCTCGCAGCAGCCAGTGCGTCGCGAGCCACGCGCCGGCGAGCACGACCGGCGCCCACCAGCGGTACCACGCGAGGACGACGGCCGAGGACAACCCGCCGATGATTTCCACGAGGCTGCCGGCGATGAAGTCCATCGAGACCGAGAGCGGCGGGCCGCCGATGCCGAGGTCGAAGTCGCGGGCGACCGTCAGATCGCTCGTGAGCGTGGGATCCTCGAGGTGAGCGATGCCCGGAGGCTTCACGCAGGCGTCGGTCAGCCGGTCATACAGCCAGGCGGCCGTGCAGTCGCCGAGGTTGCCGCTGACCGCCACCTGAAGAGGCGCCAGAACCTGCAAGGCGATGAAGACCGTGCCGGCGAGCGCGAGCGGCTCGAGCAGACCATCGCCGCGCCGGACGGCCGTCACGACGAGCCCCATCGCGACGAAAAAGACGACGGGCAGGACGCCGCGAAGGACCAGAAGCGCCCACCAGGCCAGCGCGAGCGGGCCGTCGGCCTTCCAGAGGACCGCGAAGAACTTCCATTCGTTGCGATCGCGCAGGCGCTGCATGGGTGATCGGGGGCCGCCGATGCCTCTAATACGTAGGGCGGACCTTACAAGGTCCGCAGGATGATTTGCAAATGGGATAATGGGCGGCGCCGAGAGGACCAGAACGATGATCACGCTGAGAAAAGCCGAAGATCGCGGCCATGGCGATCACGGGTGGCTCAACAGCTTTCATACCTTCTCGTTTGCCGCGTACCGCGATCCCAACCACATGGGCTTCCGATCGCTGCGCGTGCTCAACGACGACCGGGTCGCGCCGGGCAAAGGCTTCGGCGCGCACGGTCACCGCGACATGGAGATCCTGTCGTACGTGCTCGAGGGGCAGCTCGCGCACAAGGACAGCATGGGCGAGCAGCACGTGCTCGGGCCCAACGAAGTGCAGGCGATGACGGCCGGCACCGGCGTCATCCACAGCGAATTCAACGCATCGCCGAGCGAGCCAGTGCACTTCCTCCAGATCTGGATCGTGCCGCAGGCGCAGGATCTGAACCCGTCGTATCAGCAGTTCGCCTACGACCCGGCCGAGAAGCACGGCAAGCTGCGGCTCATCGCCGGACCGGACGCGCAGGCGAAGCCGGCTGCCGCTGTCATCAATCAGGATGCCCGGATGTACGCGGCCGTCGTGGGACGCGGCGAATCGATCGGCTATGCGCTCGCAGCCGGACGACACAGCTGGGTGCACTGCGCGACCGGCGCGATCACGCTGAACGGGCAGCCGTTAAAGGAAGGCGACGGCGCTGCGATCAGCGACGAACGGCAGCTGGCGATCGAAGGCGCCGGCAGCCACGGCGGCGAGTTCCTCCTCTTCGATCTCGCTTGATGCCCATGGCGGAGCTCAACGTCCTCGTCGTCTTCTACTCGCGGTACGGCGAGGCTGAGAAGCTCGCGCTGGCCGCGGGCGTCGGCGCCATCCAGATGAAGGCGAACATCCGGCTGCGGCGCCTCGCGGACCTGACCGACGCGGCGACCATCGGCGCGGACGCCCGCTGGAAGGCCAACCTCGATCGCATGAACATGGATTACGTGGCGCCGCGCCCGGCCGATCCGGAGTGGGCCGACCTCATCGTGCTGGCCGCGCCGGCCAACGCGCCGCGAGAGGTCGAGGAATACTGCCGCCAGCTGCAGGCGACCGCGTCGATGGCTGGAAAGATGGCCGCGCCGCTGGTTCCTGGCGGCGCGGCGGATTGCTATCGGCGGATCTCGGCGGCGGCCACGGCCGCGGGATTCGTCCTCGCCCCGGCCGATCCGGCCGATGGCCAGCACACGGACGGCGCGCGCATGTACGGCCGACGCGCGTCGGAAGCTGCTCGGGCGATGAAGGATCAGTCTTCGGGTTCTAAGAGGCTCTAAAAGACTCTGAGGGAACCCCCGTAGAACCGTTGTTCTCTATTTCCCAAACAGCGGCCGGTAGTCTCGATTGTTCTCGCAGATGAACTCGTCGATCCGCTTGAGATCGGGCCGAAGCGTGAACGTCCGCGGAATGGTGTACGGCTTCTCGAAGACGTTCGGATCTGCGATCGTCACCTCGTAGGCGAGCGTCTCGAGATCCTTCCGCGTGAACTTCTCCACCATGTGCAGGCTCTCGGTGTGCCGGAAGCCCTGCAGCTCGGTCTTGTCGTTGAAGCCGATGGTGTCGACGACCAGCGTATCGCCTTCCCAGTGACCGACCGAATCGCCGAGCCAACTCGGATCCGGATCGACCGGATGCGGGCTGCCGTCAGTCGGAATGATCCGGAACGTGCCGGGATACTCGTGGAAGATCGCGACGTAGTTGAGTCCCTGCAGGATTTGGAACTGGTACGGCACGCCCCACGACTGCGGCGGCACGAGCGGCATGCAGTTCGACGTCGCACCGGTGTCGTCGGCGCCGCGCACGATCCGGAACTTCTCGGCGCCGGCCTTCAGGACAGGACCGGCGGGCGCACCGGCGTTCGGTCCCCCGCGTCCGCCTGGACCGCCGAACACACCGGCGTACACGCCGGACAGATCGGGCTTGCCGTCCGGCATCCGCTGCACCTGTTGCTTGCGCTCGACGGAACCGGGCGTGGCGGCAACCGTCCCCTCGACCGTGAGCGTCACCGTCTTCGTGAGCACCTGGTTGTTGGGGCCGCGCGCGGTGATCGTGTAGGTCGTCGTTGCGCTCGGCGTCATCCGCCGGCTTCCTCTCGGCGTGACACGGCCTGGTTCGGGGTCGATCGTGACGCCGATCGGGTTCTCCGTGTGCCAGACGAGCATCGCCGACTGCCCGGGACGGATCGCCGACGGTTCGACCGTGAACGTCAGGATACGCGCCGGGATGTCGCGCGCCTTCGTGTACGCGGATCCTTCGAAGCCGGCCGGTACGGCGCCGGGCGCAGTCTTGGGAGCGGGCTGCGAGGTTTGCGGCGGCGCGGCCTGCTGCTGCGCCAGCACAAGGCCGGACGCGCACGAGCAGGCGACGACGAGAGCGCATGCAAGTTTCATCGGCGGCTCCTAACCTTATCTACTCGCGACCGCCGCTCAAGACTTGATCGTCCGGCCGTCAGCGAGCTTCATGTACGAGCTGATCATCGACGCCGCGCCGCTTTTCGCCGCGCCGCCGGTGCAGGAAATGGTGTCGCCCGCCTTGACCGTATCGCGCGTCCACCCGTAGCCGCGAAGATGGTTGAGGCTCATCATCTCGACTTCCCATTCCACGCTGTTGCCCTTCTCGTCCTTCACGTCGAGGAAGACGAACGCGTGCGGATTCGTCCACTCGAACCGCTTGACGACGCCCGTGACCGTCACCGGGTTCGCCATGTTGTACATGGCGGTCGAGTGGTGGGCGAACGCGCGCGTCGAACCGAGGATGATGAGCGTGCACGCACCGAACCCAATCAGGAATGCGACTCTCGGGGACACCATCCAGCCTCCTTCATGCGTACCGCGAATCAGTTCAACACGAGGGCGCCCCACCGTGCAACATCGCCGTGCGCCGACCGATCCAACGCTGCGCACATCGGCCGGGACACATTCTAAGCCGCCGCCACGCCTCGTCTGAGGGGCCCGGCCTTTGCTCGATCCGTCGTCGGAGCTGGAGACGATGATGGAGCACGGCCGAAGCACGCCATCCTTGACCACTTGCGTCAGTACTGTCGGGCCATCCAACCAAACGCTCGCATCCGGGTACCGCACGGGTGTGTGCAGTCGGGGGTTGCGTCCCGACATTCCTGAGCCTGAACCGCCGCGGCGGGTCCGCGCCGATATAATGGGCCGCCTCGAAGCCCATGCACCGCCTGGCTAGCGTCGTCGCCGGCGCCGCGTTGATCACCTGCGCATGGAGTGCGTCGGCGCAGGTTCAATCCGACGCCATCGTTCCTGGCGGAACAACGGCCCTGAGCCAGCTCCTGCAGGTGCCGTCGGTGCCCGATCAGGGCCGCTTCCTGCCAACCGTTATTCAGATCGCCTACGGCGGCCCGCGCCAGGGCACCGGCAGTCCGGAAGCCGTGCGACGGCGGCTGGTCGCCTATTTCGCCGACAAAACGAAGACGGCCCCGCCGGCCGACCGCGATCGCAATGTCGTGCCGCTGCCGTTGACGCCCGACGTCTGGAACAAGGCCATCTTCCGGCGCACGGTCAACCCCGACGCGCTCGTCTCGGTGATCCTGACCGATCGCCGTGCGGCCCTGATTTGTTACGGCCTCACGGCCATGGACGACGAAACGCTCCGGTTCTTCGCGGAGCATCCGATTACGTTGACGCGCCTGTACGAGGGCGGCGCCGCAACCTTCGCGGCCTTCGGCGACGCCATCCAGGTGCGCGACGGCAAGCTCGTGATTCCGGGCGGGGACGACGCGACGCCGCAGTGGGAGGCGCTTGTCGGACAGAAGGTGATCCGCATCGATCGTTTCCTCGAAACGCTGTTCCGCGCGCAGAACGGGCGCGCCGCGTACGTCTATGACACGATGCGGCATCTCGATCCGGCGCACGCCGCGTTCGCGGCCGGGACGTGGATGCCGCAGGCCGATGCGCGGATCGCGCGGTTCAAGCAGCTGGTGGCCGGCGCAACCAATGCGTTTGGCGAATGGGATCTCTCGGTCGCGCCGTTTGCGCGTCCGGCCGCGGGCCTCCCGATGATTCTGTCGCGTGTGCGGGTAGACGAACACGGCGCGCCCGCCGGCAGCGCGTCGAGCTCCCTGTGGCACGCGGTGTTCAACACCGGCGTAAAGGTCGATTCACCGGCGGACGGCGATCGGCCGATCGACGCCGCGTGGCTGATCGAGAACGTGCTGACGGCGTCGGTCAACGACCGCGAGCGCCGGGTTGAACAGTTCGGGTTCGGGCAGCGCGCGTTCGCCGATCCGGCCGCCAATCGATCCGAAGTCGTGACAGCGATTCGCGGCGAAGCGCAATACCCGCTGTTGATGCTGACGCTCGAGCGTCTCGGCATCGCGTCGCCATCGCTCTACTCAGCCGCCGTGCGGCAGGCCGAACGAGTCACGGCGCTGGGGCCGTCGCAGGGGTACGTGGCGCTCGCACAGCTGCAGGGCGCGATGGCGCTGGTCACGCGGCTCATGCGGGTGCGCACGATCGATCGCGCCGCCGCCGAATCGCTGCTGGCCGAGCTCGTGGCCGTGCCGCTCGGCGACGGTGGGCACTACGACGGCAGCATCGCGCTCTGGTTCGAGAACCGCCTGCGGCTCACTCTGCCCGGCGGCCGGTCCGAGGCATCGCAAGGCGACGAAGATCTCGGCGTCGAACCCGCGCTCCTTTCCGCAGCGGCCGGCAGGCCGGCCGACCCGACGACGATGCCGGTCGTTGTCTGGGAGTCGCAGCGGTACCGGCTCGACGTCGCCGGCAGCGAGCTGCGCCGCCTCCAGCGGATCCGGCAGAAGCAGGGCGGCGCGCCGCTGGATCTGGTGCTGCAGCTCGCCAGACTCGCGCGATCGCTCGCCCGGAACGCCCCGACGCCTGAAAGCCTGCAGCAGGCCGTGCAGGCGCTGAAGCCTCTCCTCGACGAGATCACTGCCAGCGAAAATCTCGACGACGACGTTGCGCCGCCCGGAGTGGACCTTCTGTCGCCGATTCGCGAAGTGAAGGAGGCGTTCGATCACCTGTCGGCGCAGGAAGCGGCGCCCGACGCGCCGGCGACCGCGCGGATTGGCGCCCGGCTCGTCACACTCGCCGATCAGATGCTCGCGCAGAAGCTCGTCTCGCTCGCCTATGCCTTCGAGCTGATGGATTCGGAAAGCACGATGTTCATCGCGACCGACGTGTCGCGACGCCACGATTTCGGGTACGGCCTGCCCTACCGCGATCCGAAGCTGCGGACGGCCTGGACGGTGGCCAAACCGATGACGCGGGGCGCGCCGTGGCATCTGGCTGGTTCCGTGCTCGCGCTCGACGCCGCGCTCGCGTCGGTCAACCTCCGGCGCATCGACGTGGATCGGGTGCCGGCGGCGCCATCGCTAAACATCCCGGAGTACGAGGCGTACGCGGCGAGCGTCGCGCTGCTCGACCCGCTGCGGCTCGTCGACGATGACATGCACGCGGCAGCCGAAGCCATCGCCCGCGGACGAAAGCGGTTCGACGACGCGGTGACCGCCGGCGGCGAGGCCGTCGACCGTCTGGCGGCAGACGCCGGCGTCGACGGGCGTCGGCGGCGCGCGCTCGGGTGGGCGCTCGGCCGCGGCGCGACCGCGGCGTCTCCCGTCCTTTCGATGACCGAACTGCTGGTGCTCGGCGGCGGCGTGCCGGCGCGCTTCGACGCATGGGGCGTGTCAGCGTTCGCGACCGACGGCTGTCTGTGCTCGCGCGTGCCGCTGCCCGCCACATGGGAGCTCTGGACCGGGCAATCGCAGTTCGGACTGCCGCGCTCGCTCGTCGCCGACCTGCACTGGCGCATCGCGCTCGCGCTGCACGACAAACGCCTGCCGGCGCCGCTGGCAAAGGCCATTCTCGCGGCTGCCGCGCAGGACTGGATCGACAAGGGCGTGCCGATCGGCAGCGACGACTGGCTCACGCTGGCGCGCGACGCCCAGGCGCTGACGGATCGGCGCGTCGACGACTACGTGGCGGCGGCCGCGGCCGACGGCCCGCTGGTTCTCGAGGGTCGATGACGCCGCGTCGCGCAGCGTTGGTCGGCGCGATCGTGGCGGCTGCGGTCATCGCGGCAGGAGCGCAGGCGCCCGTCCAGTCGCGCGTCGAGATCGAGTCGCCCGAGGCCGACAGCTTCATCAGCGGGCCCTCGAGCGTCCGCGCCAGCGTCACGGGGCTCACGCTGCCCAACCGCCTGATCTTCTTCGTCGACGGCAAACAGCTGTGCGTCGCGCTGGCGCCGCCGTTCGAATGCGCATGGGACGCGGGGCCCGACGTCATCGAGCACCAGATCCGCGTCGTTGCGGAGCTCGGCGACGGCCGGCGGATCGCCCGGTCGGTCCGTACGCGATCCCTGGCCTACGCGCAGAACGTCGACGTTGACATCGTGCAGGTAACGGTGACCGTCACCGATGGCCGCGGCCGATTCGTGAAGGAGCTGTCGGAAGGAGCGTTTCACGTCGCCGAGGACGGCAAAGCGCAGTCGATCTCCCATTTCGCCGCCGAGGACGTGCCGCTCGATCTCGTCATCGCCGTGGACATCAGCGGCAGCATGGCGCCGGCGATGCCGCGCGTGAAGACCGCGGTCAAAGACTTCCTCGGCGCCGTGCCGGCGCGCGATCAGGTCACGCTCATCGGCTTCAACGACCAGATCTTCACGCTGACGCGCCGGACCACCGACCCGGCCGAGCGCGTGGGCGCCGTTGAACGGCTCTCACCCTGGGGCGCGACGGCGCTCTACGACGTGGTGCTGCGCGGCATCGACATGCTGGGCCGGCAGCCGGGCCGCCGCGCGATGATCGTGTTCACCGACGGCGAGGATCAAGGCAGCCACGCGTCGATCAAGGACGTCGAACGGCGGCTGCAGGCGAGCGACGTCACGCTGTACATGATCGGACAGGGCCGCGGCGTCGAGGTGGAAGCCCTGAAGCAGGTGATGACGCGACTGACGGAGCCGACGGGCGGCCGCGCGCTCTTCACCGAGAGCGTCAACGAGCTGCATGCGGCCTTCGACGACCTCCTCGACGAGCTGTCGCACCAGTACCTGCTCGGCTACGAGCCGACTAACGCGGCTCGCGACGGTCAATTCCGCAAAATCGCCGTGCACGTCGACGGCTACCCGCAGATTCGCGCTCGACAGGGGTATCGCCCCTCGGCCAGGAAATGATGGCGTAGCGCCTGGTACATCGGTTGCGTTCTGTCTTCCTCAGGAGGCAACCATGCTCGCTGTCGAGCTTCTTGTCGCTCTCGAAGGCGCAGGCATCGGCCTGGGCATTCTCATCGCGCTCGTGTTGGCTGCCGCGCTGTGGGGACCTTATCTATACAAGGAAATCCGGCGTGGAAAAGTCGAGCTCGGTCCGCGCGCGCCCGTCGGTGCGGGCGACACGCATCCGGGACGACGCGGCGACCCCGCGCCCGGGCAACCGGAGGCTCAGGCCGATCCGTACGACACGCGCGCTCAGCGATAGAACGGCCGACCCTCAGCGAACAGGCGCCGCTGGCGGCGTCGGCGCCTGTTGCCACTGCGCGATCGCGCGCCGCAGCGGCGCGCGGAACACCCAGGCCGCGCCCGCACCGCCCACGAGCATCAGCCCGACAAAAGCTGCCGCCAGGATCATCCGTGCGGTCCACGGTCTGTCGCGGCGCGTCAGTGTGAAGCCGAGATCGATCGCAGCCGCCTCGATAAGCCTCCCGTCGATCGCCGCACCGCGTTCGTAGCCCAGCGTCAGCGCGCGGTCGCAGATCATGTTGATCGTGCGCGGCACGCCACGCGCGATCTCGTGGAGCCGCGCGCAGGCGTCCGCGCCAAACGCCGCGCGCGCCGATCCGCCAGACACCTTCAGACGATGCGCAAGGTAGGCTTCTGTGCCCCCGGGGGCGAGTGGACCGAGCTCGGTGCGAAGCCGCACCGCGCGATCGAACGATCGCAGTTCGGGCCTCTTCAGCAGCGTCATCAACGAAGGCCGCCCCACGAGCACGATCTGCAGGAGCCGGCGCATGCCGGATGGGCTGACATACAGTTCCGCGAGCGTCTCGAGCACGTCCACTGAGAGCGCATGGGCGTCGTCCAGCACGACGAGCGCCGTCGCGCGAATGCCTTCGAGGGAAGCCAGGAACTCGCGGAGCGCCGACACGACGTCGTGGACGACCTGGCTGTGCGAGGCGGTGGCGATCAGGAAGCGTGGATTGGGCGCGACGGCGAACGGCGCTTCGGAGAAGCCGTAGTGCGCGGCATACGGTGGCGTGGGTGGACGATCGGCAGTCGTACGCTCGAACGCCAGCCCAGCGAGGAGGCCGGCCGCGGCGGATGCCGACCTGCGCGGCGGCTGAAACAGATCGAGCAGCGGCAACAGTTGCAGCACTGAGGGGACGACGTCGCGATCGAGATCGAACAGGCTGTCGAGGAAGACAGGATCGTCGGTCAGCGTCGTTTTGCGGCTTCCATCGCCCAAGGCGCAATCATTCTCGTACGTTTTGCTCCTGGCGGCATATGGCTGCACCAGGCTGCTGTTCCATTCGGTGACAAGGCTGTTCAGGAATGGGCCAGCGGTAAGCCAAGTTGTTGCGCGACCAAGACCTTGTGACAACAATCGGCGTCACCCAGTTCACCATATTGTCATATAAACGAACAACAACAAGTGAGCGGATCTGGTGGGGCCGCTGACCGACCACTGGCAAACCATTGGAAATTCGAGTCGATTGTCGCGTTCGTCCGCTACCGGTCCAGCTTGGCGCCAGAGTTGCTCCGATGGAGTCACTTTCGAGCGGGCGATGTGTCGCAGTGCACACGCCTGCGCGAGTTGAAACCGTGAATCCTGACCTGACCATTTCGGACTGGCGCGCGGAACTGCCGACGCTCAGCGCACGGCTCGTGACGCTTCGCGAACCGACGTCGCAGGACGTGCGGGCGCTGACCGACTTGCTCGCGATCGGCGACGCCTGTCGCTTCGGCATCGACGAGCCGATGACCGCGCGCGGTGTGCAGCAGTTCGTCGAGCGGATCCAGCACGATCGCCGCGTGGGTTTCGGATTCACCTACGCGATCACGATCAGCACGACGCGCGCGCTGGCCGGCATCATCCAGGTTCGCCAGCTCGATCCGTCGTTCGAAGGCGCCGAGTGGGAGTGCGTGCTGACACCCTCATGGCGCGGGACCGGCGTGTTCCTGGAAGCCGCGCGGCTCACCGGGTCGTTTGCCTTCGCCGTCGTCGGGACGCACCGCCTCGAATCGCGAGTGCTCCTGCAGAACGGCCGCGCGAACGGCGCACTCCGCAAGCTGGGCGCAGTGCAGGAGGGCGTGCTGCGGCGATCGGTCCGCCGCGGCGCCGAGTACTTCGATCAGGTGTTGTGGTCGGTGTTGAAGGAAGACTGGGGCGAACATTGGGTGTCGTCGTCCTCGTTGCGGGTCCACTGAGCGGGCATGCGCACACTACCTCCGAACGCGCGAATCTACGTCGGGCTGGTGATCGTCGCGGGCGCGACGACGTTCGCCGTGTGCCTGCCGTCGGCGCAGCTCGGGTGGCAGCCGGTCCTGCTCGGCGCGCTGGTGCTGCTGGCATCGCTCACCGCGGCGCTCAAGGTCACGCTGCCGCTGACCTCCAGCGGGTCGACGATGTCGGTGTCCTACGCGGTCGACTTCGCGTCGCTGCTGCTGCTCGGGCCGCACCAGACGATGATCGTGGCGGCCGCGAGCGCGTTCAGCCAGTGCCACTTCAACAGCAAGGAGCGCAGCCCGCTGTATCGCACGCTGTTCAGCATGGCATCACTGGTGCTGACCGTGCAGGGTGCAGGGCTCGCAATCCGCTACCTCGGCGCCCCTGAAGAAACGTCGCTGCTGGCCACGATCGCGCGGCCACTCGTGGGCGCCGCCACTGTGTATTTCCTGCTGAACACCGGCCTGGTGGCGACGGCCATCGCGCTCTCGACGAAAGAGCGGATCATCACCACGTGGCAGACGAACTTCCTGTGGAGCGCGCCGAGCTACTTCGTCGGGGCCGGCACCGCGGCCATCGCCGCGGCGCTCTTCTCTCACGCCGGCTACTGGATCGCGCCGCTGGGCTTCGCGCCCATCTACCTGACCTATCGCACCTACAAGGTGTACATGGGGCGGATCGAGGATCAGCAGCGCCACGTGCAGCAGACCTCCGACCTGCATCTGGCCACCATCGAAGCGCTGGCGCGCGCCATCGACGCCAAGGATCAGAACACGCAGACGCACATCCGCCGTGTGCAGATCTACGCCGCCGGCATGGCGCGCGCGATCGGCCTGTCGGCGCCGGAAATTCAGTGCGTGAAGACGGCCGCGCTGCTGCACGACATCGGCAAGCTGGCCGTCCCCGAGCACATTCTGTCGAAGCCGGGCCCGCTCACGCAGGAAGAGTTCCAGAAGATCAGGATTCATCCGCAGGTCGGCGCGGAGATCATCGCCGCGGTGCCGTTCCCCTA
>Ga0066903_100001026_pt1 | contig 19469 bp, 15 predicted proteins | sample PanSoiMetaGPlot1_FD_67491 | JGI IMG/M metagenome (GOLD analysis project Ga0066903, IMG submission 67491) | Tropical forest soil microbial communities from Panama analyzed to predict greenhouse gas emissions - Panama Soil - Plot 1 (version 2) | ecosystem: Environmental > Terrestrial > Soil >... | reverse complement strand
GGGCTTCGGCGGGGGGGGCGACGAGCAGGGGCAGCACGCCGAGGCAGGCGTCGACGAGCGCATCGCGCCAGCGGCCCTCCCAGCGGAGCGGGATGCCGAGCTCGAGCTGGACGGCGTCGACGAAAGGCGCGCGCGCGACGAGTGCCTGCACGAGCGGGCGGGGGTCTTCGCGGTGGCGCGCGGTGAAGAGCTGGACCAGGTTCTCGCGATGGCGGGCGGGGTAGCGCGCGCCGATCGTTGCGGCGATGCCGCGCCGGCCACACGCGTCCACCAGCGCGGGGAGCGCCGTGGCGGCGAACGCCGGCGAGATCGCCGCCCCGGGCCCGAGGGCGTACGACCCGGGGCTGGTCCGGCACCCGATGCCCAGATCGACCGCGGGCTGGATCACGTTCCAGCCGTGGATCGTGAGCAGCGTGACGCGCCCGTGGCGGGCGATGGCCGCGTCGATCAGCTCGGTGAGGCGCTCGAGGAACCACGGCGCCTGCGTCTCTGCTTCACCGATCCGGTTGAGATCGACGTCGTTCCGGTCCTCAGCCTCGTTGATGAGCGCCGCCGCACCGGTGACGGCAGCGAGTGCCGCGGTGAGGGACGCGGTGTGCAGGTCGTTCACGCGCACGCCGCCGGCACTCCACGGCCTTCGTACCGGATCGCGACGTCCCCCGTGGGGTGCCACCAGGACGAGCGGTAGCGTCCCGGGGATGACGAGCGGGCGCGCGCTTGACGACACCGCGGGCTCTCTAGCTTTTCGCCTGCCGACCGTCTACATGCCCCGCGTGCGCTGGCCAGTCGCCGCGCTGTTGCTCCTCGGGTGTGTCGCTCGGGCGAGCGCGCTGGACCGTCCCCACGTCTACCTGATCGTGGTCGACGGCCTCGATGCGCGCTTCGCCACCGCGGCCCGCATGCCCCGGCTCTTCGAGCTGGCGACGCGTGACCCCGAGCGGACGTCGACGTTCCTCGACGCGCACGCCGTCATGCCGACGCGTACCGACCCCAACCACGTGTCGCTGCTCACGGGCACGTACCCCGAGGCGCACGGCATCACGGGGAACAGCTATTGGAGCCGCATCCCAGATGCGACGCCTGCACGGCTCGACGTCCCCGAGCTGATCGCGGTCGAGACGCTCTTCACGGTGGCCGAGACGACCGAGCCGGGCCTGGTGACGCTCGGGGTATTCTCCAAGCCCAAGCTCGCCCGGCTGTTCGCGGCCGTTCCGGAGCGCCAGCGCGCACCCGACGTCCTCTGGTCGGCGGACCTCGCCTCGCCCGCCGACCGCGATCGCATCACCGGCTACAGCTTCGACTCCGAGACCATGGCGGCTCTGCTGGCGCTCATGGCGAACGCCGAGCCCGATCTGACCGTCGTCAATCTCTCCGACGTCGATCGGACGGCGCACGCACGCGGGCCGTTCAGCGACGACTGCGAGCGCGCCGTGGCCGGTGCGGACGCAGCCATCGGGCGGCTCGTCGATCACCTCCGGGCGCTCGGACGCTGGGAGCACTCGGTGCTGATCGTCACCGCCGACCACGGCTTCACGGCGCTCGCTCCGACGCCCGAGCGGCCCTATCCGGTCATCACCTTCGGCCGCGACCTCCTCCGTGCGCACGTGAGCGGCGTGCACCTGGTGGCCGACGGCGGGGTGGAGCACGTTTACGCGGACGCGATCTCCGCCGAGGCGACGGCGATCGGGCCCGAGGTCGCGCCGACCCTCGCCAGCGTGGCGGCGCTCGCGCGGGACACGGCCGGGGTGAGCGAGGTGCTCGCCCGGCTCCCGGTGGATGGCGTCACCGGCCTGGCGAGCGCGCATCCCGACTGGCATCTCGGCCATGAGCGCACGGGCGATCTCCTGCTCGTCGCGGCCCCCGGCTACGAGTTCGTGGATCCCTTCGACCCGGTCGACGCGGGTCTGCTCGGCAACCACGGCGCTCCCGGGGAGCAGCCCGTGCCGCTGGTCGTGAGCGGCGGGTTCCCGGGTCTGCGCCATGCCGCCCCCGGTACGCCCGCGCCCGCGCTGGTCGACATCGCCCCCACGATCGCCACGCTGCTGGGTCTCCGCCTCCCGCACCGCCTGGACGGTAGCCCGCTGGCGGCGGAGCTCGTCGGGCGTCCGCTCGCCGCCGTGCTACCGGAGGCTCAGAGCCCGCACTGACTGAAGAAGTTGGAGTACACGCGCTGGGCGATGGGCACCAGCTCGCGGAGCCGCGCCGGCGTCTCGGCGACCAGGCGCGCGGGATCGACGCCCGCACCGGTGATGAACTCCCGCGACTCGGGCTCCGCCACCAGGCGACCGATGATGGTGTCGGTGAACTCGAGGTGAAACTGGATTCCGTAGACGAGATCGCCCCACCGGAAGGCCTGCTGCTCGTAGAGCGGTGAGCGCGCGAGGTTCCTCGCGTCGGGGGGAAGCTCGTAGGTGTCGCCGTGCATGTGGAAGACGTTGAGCGGCCCACCCGCATCGCCGAAGACGGGATCGTTGCTGCCGTCGTCGGTGAGGGTGACAGGTGCCCACCCCACCTCGCGCTTCTCGCCCTTGTAGACGCGTGCGCCGAGCAGCTGCGCGATGAGCTGCGCGCCGAGGCAGATGCCGAGGACCGGACGCCCGCTGGTGAGTGCGCGCTCGATCAGCTCGTTCTCCTGGGCGAGGAAGCGGTGGCGGTCGGCCTCGTAGGCAGCCATCGGTCCGCCGAGCACGATCAGCCCGCCGACCGGCCGGAAGTCCCGCGGTGGAGGCTCCCCCTTGGGGAGATCCAGGTACCGGTGATGCACGCCGTGCTCGCGGAGTGCGTTGGCCAGCAACCCGAGGCCCTCGGCCTGGGTGTGGCGGAGGACGAGCCAGAACGTCCCCTCGCCCGAGGAGTCGTCCCCGCCCCGGCGTGTCATGCCTCCCCTTTTCCCAACCAGGCACCCGCAGTCAAGCTGCAACCGGGTGGCCTGGAGGCACCGTCGAGGGCTGTGGTATGGGCGCGCCGCGTATGGCCGTGGTGGCGCGTGGCACGGACTCCTCTCGCGACTGCTCCGGGACGGCAGAGGTGCGCGGTTCTTCGACCTTTTCCCGCAGCACACCGAGTGCACGTGGGAGGAGGCGGTGAGCGCGGCCGCCATCGACCCTCCCGTCTGTGGGATGTAGCGCATGCGGGTCGGTGTCATCGGTCTCGGCATCATGGGCGCGCCGATGGCGCGGAATCTCCTCCGGGCAGGGTACACGCTCACCGTGCATACCCGGACGCGGGCCCGCGCCGCGGAGCTCCTTGCCGGTGGCGCCGCCTGGGCCGACTCCCCGGCCGCGGTGGCGGCGGCAGTCGACGCGCTCGTCACGATGCTCCCCGATACTCCCGACGTCGAGGCGGTGATCGCGGGTCCCGGAGGGGTGCTCGCCGGAGCGCATGCCGGGCTCCTTGCCATCGACATGAGTACGATCGATCCCGCGGCGGCGCGCTCGCTGGCGGAACGCGCGGCGTTGGCGGAGGTGCTGCTCCTCGACGCGCCCGTCTCGGGCGGTGAGCAGGGCGCGATCGCCGGCACGCTCTCGATCATGGTGGGTGGCGATCCCACGGCCTTCGAACGGGCCACGCCGCTCCTCGCCGCGCTCGGGAAGCGGGTTACCCACATGGGCGGACCCGGCCAGGGTCAGATGACGAAGCTCGTGAATCAGGTGGTCGGGGCGGGGACACTCGCCGCCGTCGCCGAGGGCGTGCTGCTCGCGGCGGGCGCGGGGCTCGACCCGGCCGCGGTGGTGACCGCGCTCGGCGGCGGTGCGGCCGCGTCTTGGATGCTTGCCGAACAGGCGCCGCGCATGCAGCGACGCGACTTCGCGCCGGGATTCATGGTGCGTCTCCAGCAGAAGGACCTCCGCCTGGCGCTCGCGAGTGCGGAGCGGCTGGGCGTCCAGCTGCCGCTGACGGCGATCGTGCAGCTCCTCTTCGGCGCGGTGGAGGCGCGGGGGGGTGGCGAGCTCGGAACGCAGGCGATCGTGACGGCGCTGGAGGCGCTGGCGAAGCGGTCGGGCTGAGCTGCGTGGTGGTCATGCGCGGGTGCGGGAGGGCGGGGGCCGGGGGTGCCGGCTCATGGTCCTCGCGCACCCCAGCCCCGCCGCGCCGCCGCCCACCGCGCTGCGGAAATCGCCTGCACCCCCGGCCCCCGCCCTCCCGCACCCTGGCGATGTCGACGGCTTCGCCCGCGCCCCCTCTTGTGGGCGAGAAGGAGAAGATCATGCGAACGGCCGTGCTTGTTGTCGTCGCTCTGCTCTTGGGTTTTGCGGGGCGGTCCGTTGTCGGGAAGAGTCTGGCGGGTGCTCACAAGAATGCGGCTGGTGGGTGGGCGCTGTTCGTGCCGGGGGAGATTGAGTGGAAGGCGGGGCCGGACTCGTTGGCGCCGGGGGTGAAGGTGGCGGTGCTCGAAGGCGATCCGGCGGCGGAGGGATTCTTCACGATGCGGCTGATGCTGCCCGACGGGTACCGGGTGGCGCCGCACTGGCATCCGAAGACGGAGCGACTGACGATCATCTCGGGGACGCTGAACCTCGGGACGGGCGATCGATTTGATGCGGCGGCGACCAGGGCGCTGCCCGCCGGCACCTACAGCTCGATGCCGCCCAAGATGACGCACTTCGCGTGGACGACCGGCGAGACGGTGCTGCAACTGAGCAGCATCGGTCCCTGGCAGGTCATCTACGTCGATCCGGCCGACGATCCCCGGAGCAAGCGCCGGTGAACGCTTGACCCCCGGCGTGCACGTCGAGTAGGGGGCTCCCATGAAGATCGACAGTGCGGTGTTCACCAACGATCTGCGCGACGTCGGACGTCTCGCGGCGCATGCCGAGCAGCTCGGCTACGACGGTCTCTGGACGGCGGAAGCGGGGCACGATCCCTACCTCCCTGCCGCGCTCGCCGCGACCGCGACCGACCACCTGACCATCGGCACGAACATCGCCGTCGCCTTCCCGCGGAGCCCGCTCGTCCACGCCCAGATCGCCTGGGATTTGCAGGCGGCCTCCCACGGCCGCTTCGTCCTCGGTCTCGGCACGCAGGTGAAGGGGCACAACGAGCGTCGCTACTCGACGTCGTGGACGGCGCCAGGCCCGCGCCTGCGCGAGATGATCCAGCTGATCCGCCACATCTGGGACGTCTGGCAGAACGGCACCAAGCCGAACTTTCAGGGGAAGCACTACCAGTTCAGCCTGATGACGCCCTTCTTCAGCCCCGCGCCGCTCGAGTGGCCGCACATCCCGATCTACATCGCCGGGGTGAACCCCTACATGTGCCGGCTGGTTGGCGAGCTGGCCGACGGCTTCCACATCCACCCATTCCATTCCGTCAAGTACATCCGCGAGACCGTCCTCCCCAACGTCGAGCTCGGCCTGAAGAAGTCGAACCGCAAGCGGGAGGATGTGACGCTCGCGACCAGCGCGTTCGTCATCACCGGCAAGAACCGCGAGGAGATTGACCGCGCCCGAGCCGGGGTCCGGCAGCAGATCTCCTTCTACGCCTCCACGCGCACCTACATCGCCGTGCTCGAGGCGCAGGGCTGGGGCGAGACCTGCTACCGGCTGAACGAGAAGGCGGCGAAGGGCGACTGGGCAGGCATGCCGTCGCTCATCACGGACGAGATGCTCGAGGTCTTCGCGGTCGAGGGCACGTACGCCGAGGTGCCGGGGCTCCTCAAGAAGAAGTACGGCGGGCTGATCGACCGGCTCGGCTTCTACATGCCGTCGCGCAGCGGTGCCGACGACGGCACCTGGAGCGAGCTCATCGCGGCGTGCCGGTAGGCACGCGCGGCGCCGGCCAGCGGGGGACGAGCGCCGGGACCCGCTCGGCGTAGCGATCGTACGCCTCGCCGAGGACGCCGCGCAGGGCCCGCTCCTCGACGCGGATCTTGAGGGCGAGGCCGGCGGCGAGCCCGACCGCGAGGCAGGTGGTCGCGATCGAAACGTGGGCCGCGAGCGAGCCGATCGCGAGGAGGAGGACGGCCAGGTAGATCGGGTGTCGGACCCGCGCGTAGGGGCCGTACTGGACGATCGGCTGGCCGGCGCGCACCTGGATGATCCCCGTCCAGAACGGACCGAGCGCGCGCCGCGCCCGCGCGTGGAGCACGAGGCCCGCCAGGACGAGCCCGATCCCGACCAGCGCGAGCGCGGGACGGAAGAAGATCCGCCCCGACCACACCTCGACGACGGCCGCTTCCGCCACCGCGAGGGCGAGCAGCGGGGCTTGTACGGCGCTGCGCGGATGCCATCCCTGCGCGATCACCGGGCCGAGCATGGCACGGCGACGCTCGCGTCGGGCGAGCAGCAACGAATCGAGGGCGAGCGCGCTCCAAGCGACGAGCAGTACCGCGTCGGTCAGGATCTCCGCTGTCCGCGTGGCGGGATGCTACCGGTCGGCCTCTCGCGTCGCAAACGCGCTTGCACCCTCGCAGGCGATCTGCGACAGATCTCGGCATGGCCGTACTCAAGGTGGCGCACCTGGGACATCCCATCCTCCGGCAGGTCGCCGAGCCGGTTCCCCCAGAAGGGATCGGCGCGCCCGAGATGCAACGCCTGATCGACGACATGCTGGAGACGATGGACGATCACGACGGCGCCGGCCTGGCGGCGCCGCAGGTGCACGTCTCTCGTCGTGTCGTGGTCTACGGCGTGAGCTCCAACCCCCGCTATCCGGATGCGGAGGAGGTACCGCTCACGGTGCTCGTCAACCCGCGCATCACGCCGCTCACCAAGGATGAGGAAGAGGACTGGGAGGGCTGCCTCAGCGTGCCCGACCTGCGCGGGAAGGTGCCGCGCTGGACGCGGGTGCGGGTCGAGGCCTACGGACGGAATGGCCGTCCGCTCCGCTTCGACGCGGGGGGCTTCCACGCGCGCGTGGTGCAGCACGAGTGCGATCACCTGGACGGGAAGGTCTACCTCGACCGGATGCGGTCGATGGAGACGCTCAGCTTCCTTCCCGAGTTCCATCGCTACTGGCTCCCCGGCGACGCCGACTGACGCCAGCGCGGGCGCCGTGGCGGCCGACGCGCCAGGAGATCGCGGCGGCTGCCGGGAAGACCGTTCCGGATGTGATCGCCTCCGGCCTCCGCGTTCTCTTCGTCGGCATCAACCCGGGCCTCTACTCGGGAGCGGTGGGGCATCACTTCGCGCGTCCGGGGAACCGCTTCTGGCGTGTTCTGCATGCGGCCGGGTTCACGGAGCGGCTCCTCTCGCCGTTCGAGGAGCGCGAGCTCCTGTCGGCGGGTGTCGGCATCACGAACCTCGTCGCGCGCGCGACGGCGTCGGCGGCAGAGCTGTCGCCGGATGAGCTCGTCCGCGGCGCGCGCCGGCTGGTGGCGAAGGTGCGGCGTCGGCGTCCGGCCATGGTCGCCTTTCTCGGGCTCGACGCGTACCGAACCGCCCTGGAGCAGCGGAGGGCGTCCGTGGGCCGCCAGCCGGGAAGGCTCGCTGGGGCGCGGGTGTGGGTGCTTCCCAATCCGAGCGGGCTCAACGCGCATTACCAGCTCCCGGCGCTCACCCGGCTCTTCTCGACCCTCCATCGTGTGAAGTGGCAATGAAGCGGGAGCCGCTGCGAGCGAGGGCGCTCGTCAACCTGACGCTTGCCCTGGCCGGCACCGTCGTGGCGCTCGGCGTGCTCGAGATCGCACTGCGCGTGCTCGGCATCGAGCGGGCGTCGTATCACGCGATCGGTGGATTCACGGTCTACGATCCCGAGCTGGGCTGGCGGCTCGCGCCGTCGCGCGAGACGGTGTTCAAGGGAGCGCACTTCTCCGTACGGGTCTCCCACAACGCGGACGGGCTGCGCGACCGGCCCTATCCCCACGACCGGGAGCCGGGGCGACGGCGGGTGCTGGTCCTCGGCGACTCCTTCGTCTGGTGCTGGGGCGTGGAACAGGAGCAGTGCTTCACCGAACGACTCGAGGCGGCGCTCGGGGATACGGACGTCATCAATACCGGCGTGCCCGGCTACTCGACCGCGCAGGAGCTGCTCTTCTACGAGCGGGAGGGCAGGCGCTACCGGCCCGACCTCGTGCTGCTCGTCTTCGTCCCCAACGACGTGGTCGAGAACCTGCGTGGATGGGGGCCCCACTTCCGGCTCGGGGATGGACAGCTGGTCCTGACGAACGTCCCCGTGCCGCGGCGCAAGGGGGCCCTCGGCGAGTGGCTCAACGCGCATTCACGCGTGTTCGCGGAGCTGAACTACATGGCGGCCGTGCTGCGCGAGTCCTCGCACAACATGACCCGCGCTCCCGTGCACGCCGACGCGGACCCCGCCCCACAAGGGGAGCGCTCCCCCGCATCTCCACCTGCACCCACGGACAAGGGCGAGCGACTCACCGAGGCCCTTCTCGACCGTCTCGCGACGGACGTGAAGCAAGACGGGGCGCGCTTCGCGGTGGTGCTCGAGGCGATGCCGCCTCCCATGGCGCGCTGGCTGCAAGGGTTCTTCGCGGCCCGCGGCATCCCCTGCCTCGAGCTGGGGCCGGCGTTCCACAGGGCCGAGGTGCGCGGCGAGCGTGTACGCCTCGTCGGGGACCCCCATGTCGCCACGGCCGGGCAGCAGGTCGTCACGAGCGAGCTGCTCGCCTTTCTGGAGCGGGAACGACTCCTGCCCGAACCTACGTCCGGATCGCGCTCGCCGTCCCGATGATCGTCACGGTGCCGTCGGCCTTCTCGCACCAGACGTCCAGGTGGGCGCGCCGGCGCGATCCCTCCGCCACGGTCTCCCGGACCTGGCCGCGGGCCGTGATCGCGTCGCCCGGCCAGACGACGTTCACGAGGCGCACGTCGAGCTTCCCGCCGGAGAGAAAGCCCTCGCCGTAGCGGCTCGTCACCAGGTCGGCGACGAAGCAGACCGACATCATCCCCTGGACGACGATGTCGGGGAAGCCGAGCGCGCGGGCCATCTCGACGTCCGTGTGGTAGTTCCTGTGCGGGCCGGAGAAGGCCTCGCACATCGCATGCGTGATCGTGCGCGCCGGGAGCGCGAAGCCGTCGCCCCCGGTCGCCGGCACCTCGAAGCGACGCCCTGCCTGCTTCTCGCGCTCGCGATCCACGACCAGCGTCTCTCCCGGGTCGTCGGCGAGGAAGCTCTGATGCGTGCGGCTCCGCTGGAGCCACCGACAGGCGGCATCCGTCAGCAGCACCTCGGCGATCACGTAGACGCGGTTCCGCTTGCGGTAGCGCTCGACGACGGTGGTACGCGAGCGGAGCTCATCGCCGACCCGGAACGGATGGAAGAGCTCCCACTCCTGGCGCGCGTGGAGGTTGCCGATCAGGTTGGGCAGGTACCACGACAGATCGCGATAGCACTCGGAGTGGAACGCGAGCGCCGGCGCCCACGCGCCGGTCGAGACACCGCTCGCCGTGCCGGCCCGGTAGCGCTCCACGGCGTCGCGCTCGACCGTGAACCCGCGCCCACCGACGTCCTGCCCGACGTGGACCTCGCCCGGCGAGAAGAGACTCGTCTCCATCACGGGCGCACCTTCACAGACTCTCCCGCGGCTCGTCAATGCGCGGCCGGTGGGTGGTGGGTCAGTTTGCGGTCATGCTACGCCGCGGGAAGCGGGGGCAGCGCTCACGCAGTGGGGCCCGGGCGGCCTACTTCGCCTATGGCTCCGTAGCGGCCGCCCCCCCACTGCGTGAGCGCTGCCCCCGCTTCCCATCTGGGGGCATGACGGCAAACTGACCCACCTCCGCGGGCGCTCCCTCGGGGCAGCGCGAGTGCCCGTTGCTCCGCTGCGCGGGGGGTGTGTATTGTCCCGCGGCGCATGCCGCCCTTCGCGATCGGCGTCGACATCGGGGGCACCTTCACCGATTGCTTCCTGACCGATGGTGTGCGTGGCTGGCGCGGCAAGGCGCCGACCACGCCCGGAGCGCTGGCCGAGGGTCTCGTCGCGGCGCTGGAGGCGACCGCAGCCGACCATGGCACGCCACTGCGGGAGGTGCTCGGCGCCACCACGCACTTCGCCCTCGGCACGACCGCGATCACCAACTGCCTCGCCGAGAACGCCGGCGCGACCACCGGGCTCCTCGTGACGCGCGGCTTCACCGACCTCTGGACGATGGCGCGCGGCCATCGGCTCGGCATCGAGGGGATGAGCCACCCGCTTCCCATGCTCGTCCCGCGGCGACGCGTGGCCCCGGTGCGGGAGCGGATCGACCGCGACGGGCAGATTCTCGTGCCCCTCCACGAGGACGACGTCGTGAAGGCACTCGACCGTCTCGTCCGCGAGGAGAGCGTCGAGGCACTCGCCGTCTGCCTCCTCTGGTCGTTCCGAAATCCGGTGCACGAGCAGCGCGTCGCCACGATCGCCGCGGAGCGGCATCCGGGCCTCCAGGTCTCGTGCTCCGCGGACCTCTTCCCCGTCATCCGCGAGTACGAGCGCATGACGGCAGCCGTGCTGAACGCCTACACGTCGCGCGCCGGGGCGGCGTTCTTCGACGCGGTGGAGGGCCGCCTGCGTGCGGCCGGGCTGCGCGTCCCCGTCGCCGTGATGCAGTCGAGCGGCGGGACCTTCGGGCCGGCCGAGGCGCGGGCGCGACCGGTCGTGCTCGCGCAGTCGGGGCCGGTGGCGGGCGTGGCGGCGGCGCGCGCGCTCGCGCAGAGCGCCGAGCTGGGCGACGTCATCACCGCCGACATGGGAGGGACGAGCTTCGACGTCGCCGTCATCCACCGCGGGGAGCCCGAGCGCCGTGTGCGCGCCGACGTCTTCGGCCTCGCGACGGCGATGCCGATGGTGGCGGTCAGCTCGATCGGCGCGGGAGGCGGCAGCCTCGCCTGGCAGGACGCGCGCGGCATGCTCCGGGTGGGGCCGCGGAGCGCCGGCGCGGACCCGGGGCCGGCCTGCTACGGGCGTGGCGGCGAGGAGCCGGCGGTCACCGACGCCCTCGTGGCGCTCGGGCTCCTCGACCCGGGCAACTTCCTCGGCGGCAGCCTCGTGCTCGACGGCGAGAGCGCAGTGGCCGCGCTCGGGCGGCTCGGTCGCGCCATCGGGCTGGACGTCGAGGAGACGGCGCGCGGCGTGTACCGGCTCGCGCACGAGCAGATGACACTCGCGGTGAAGGGGCTCCTGGTCGAGCGCGGGCTCGACCCCCGCCGTTTCACCATCCTCTGCTACGGCGGCTGCGGCCCGCTCTTCGGTGTGCCGATCGCGCGGGCCCTCGCCATCGGCCGCGTCGTCGTTCCGGGTCTCTCTGCCGTGTTCTCCGCCTACGGGGCGGCGACGGCGGACGTGCGGCGAGAAGCCGTCTGCACGCTCTTCCGTCCGCTGCCGGTCGACCTCGACGTCCTCGAGGCCGCCTTCGCCACCCTCGGAGCCGATGTGCGGCGGGCGATGCAGACCGAAGGCGTGGATGCGTCGCAAGTGACCCTCCTCCGCGAAGTCGACCTCCGCTTCCACCGCCAGACGTGGGAGGTCACGGTCCCGCTCCCGTCGCTCGATCGCGCGGCGGTCGACGGCCTCGGCGGGGCGTTCCGCGCGCGTTACGCCGAGCTCTACGGGCGGGGCGCGCTCACGGCGGGCACGGGCATCGATCTGGTCAACTGCCGCGTGGTCGGGGTCGGCCACCTGTCACGGCCGGCGCCCGCGTCGACCGGTCTCGGCCCTCCCGACCCGATGGCGGCCCGCCGCGGCACTCGCGCGGCATGGCTGCCGGGCGCCGAAGGACGCGCGCCGGTGCCCGTCTATGACGGCGAGCGTCTTCTCGCAGGGATGACGATCCCCGGGCCGGCGCTCGTCGAGCGGCGCGACACGACGATCCTCGTGCCGGCGGGCGACCGGGCAGCGGTGGACGGCCTGGGGAGCGTCGTCATCGAGGTCGGGCATGCCTGATCCGATCACGCTCGAGGTGGTCCGGAACCGTCTCCAGTACCTGACCCAGGAGATGTCGGCGGCGATCGTCAAGACCGCCGTGTCGCCGGTGGTGAGCGAGGCGCGGGACTTCTCCTGCATGCTCTACGACGGCGACGGCCACATCGTTGCCACGGCGGCCACCGTGCCCTTTCACTTCGGGGTCTCGGCGGAGGCGATCGCGGTGGTGCGCACGCGCTTCAGCGGGCGGATCGCGCCGGGCGACGTCTTCCTCGCCAACGATCCGCATGACGGCGGCGGGCTCCACCTGCAGGACGTGGTCGTGATGCGCCCGATCTATAGAACCGAGCCCGCTGCTCGCGGGCTCGGCCGAACCGAGCCCGCCGCTGGCGGGCTGGGCCGAACCGAGGCCGCCGCTCGCGGGCACGGGCGCCAGCGGACGCGCATTGGCTGGGCGAGCACTTCGGGGCACATGATCGACATGGGCGGCCTGGTGCCCGGGAGCTTCGCGCCGAACGCCCGCGAGTGCTACCAGGAAGGCGTTCGGGTGCCGCCGACACGCATTCTCCGGGGCGGGGAGCCGGTCGAGGACGTCTGGAACCTGATCCTGAACAACGTCCGCCAGCGGGAGACGGTGGACATGGATCTCCGCAGCCTGGTCGCGGGTACGCACGTTGCCGCGGAGAAGGTGCGTGAGCTCGAGGCGGAGGTGGGCGCGGCGGCCTTCCGCCAGGCGCTGCGCGAGATCCGGGCGCTCTCGGCGCGTGTCCTGCGGCAGCGCATCCGCGAGCTGCCGACGGGCGAGTACGTCGAGCAAGGATGGGCCGAGTTCGACGACGAGGCGTTCCTCGTCCGCTGCCGCCTCCGCGTCCGCGACGGACTGCTCGAGTTCGACTACACGGGGTCGAGCCCGCAGTGCCCGTACTTCTTCAACTCGAAGCCGCACATCGTCCGCTCCGAGCTGGTCGTCCGCCTCCATCAGCTCCTCGCCGCGGACGTCCCCTTCACCGACGGCATCCTCTCGCTCGTGCGGGTGGTGGCGCCTGAAGGCTCGATCGTGAACGCGCGCCCGCCAGCCCCGGTCGCGGCCGCGCACATGCATGTCGCGCTCCTTGCGATGGAGCTCGGCGAGACCTGCCTCAAGAAGGCGCTCGCCTGCGCGCTCCCCCGCGACGGCGTGGCGGTCCGCCAGCGCCGCATCACCGCGCCGGGCGGCACGACCGGCATGGGCCTCTCGTCGTGGCACGGACGCACCCACGACGGCACCGCGGAGACCTTCCTCGTGATGGACGGGAATGCCGTCGGCGCGGGAGCGTGCTCGGACCGCGACGGGATCGACATGACGGGAAGCGACTACGGTGGGCCGGGGCTCGTCTATCCCGACGTCGAAACGGTCGAGCAGACCTATCCCGTCCTCTATCTCTACAAGCGACTGCGGCCCGATGCGGGAGGCGCGGGACGCTTCCGCGGCGGTGCAAGCGTTGACGCCGCCTTCGTGCTGCACGGCACGGAGGCCCTGGACGGGACCACCCTCGGCATGCGGAAGGCGATCCCGCTGCCTGGTCTCTTCGGCGGCGGCCCGGGAGCCTGCACGGCCTTCGAGCTGCGCCAGGACACCACCCTCGACCGCCGCATCGCGGGAGGAGGGCTCCCCACCGAGTGGCCCGAGATCGACGGGACCGCGGTCCCCGTCGGGCTCAACGCGGCGGGTCTGCGCCTCCGGCCGGGGGCGGTCTTCCGCTTCGCCAACGCGAGCGGGAGTGGTTTCGGCGACCCGCTCGATCGCGACCCGAAGCGCGTGCTCGCCGACGTGCGCGACGGGTACGTGACCGCGGCCACGGCTCGGCGGATCTACGGTGTCGTCGCGACCGACGGTGGCCGCGCGGTCGACGTCGCCGCAACCGCGTGCGCGCGCGACGACATCCGGGCGGCACGCCGCGCCCGTGCCCGCTTCCCGGAAGGTCTGCCCGATCCCCCGCGTGGGGCAGCGGTGATCGGCCGCCTCTCGCTCGCGGTGGAGGTTGTCCGCGCGGGCGGGACGCTCGTGGCGCGCTGCGCTGGATGCGGCGCGGCACTCGCGCACGCCCCGGCGGGCTGGCGGACGGGCGCCGGCGTTGCCCGCGCGACGCTCGGCACCGCCGAGTACGACGAGCGGGCGGGTGTGTGGGCGCCGTTGCGTACCGCAGGCCCCGTTCTGTTCGGCGAGTACTTCTGTCCGGGCTGCGTCCGGCTGCTCGCCACCGAGATCGTGCTCGACGGCGTGACGCACGAGGACGACGTGCGGCCGGACTTCTACGTCGGCGCTCCGCGCCGCGGCTTGCCCGTCGGTCGCGGACTTTGCTAGGGATCCCGTCTCGGAGCGGCACGTGGCTCGAGAGCCCGTGAGATATCGCCGGGTCACGCGCCTGACGTTGGGCCTCGCTCTCGCCGCCGTCTACTTCGGTGCGGCCAAGCTCGGGCTGACGATGGCCTTCGTCGCCGAGCAGGTGACGACCGTCTGGCCGCCGACCGGGATCGCCCTCGCGGCCATCCTCGTGCTGGGTCCCGCCGTCTGGCCCGCCATCGCGCTGGGGGCGTTCCTCGCCAACGTGACGGCGCACGAATCCCTCGTTACCGCGGTGGCGATCGCCACCGGCAACACGCTCGAGGTCGTCGTCGGCGGCTGGTTCCTGCGGCGGCTGGGTTTCCGGAGCTCCATCGAGCGGTTGCGTGACGTCCTCGGTCTGATGGTGTTCGCTGCCGGGATCAGCACCATGGTGAGTGCCACGATCGGCGTCGCGAGCCTTTGTCTGAGCGACGCCCAGCCCTGGGGGGCGTTCGCCAGACTCTGGTCGGACTGGTGGATCGGGGATGCGATGGGTGCTCTCGTCATGGCCCCGCTGCTGCTCGTGTGGGCGTGCCCTTCGCCGCTCGGTTGGAATCGCCGTAAGGGAGCGGAGATCGCGCTCCTGAGCGCGACGCTCGTCGCCGCGAGCCTGGTGGTGTTCGCGGGCTGGCTGGGGCTTGAGGGGTACCCCCTCCATTACACGGTCTTCCCGTTCGTGATCTGGGCGGCGCTGCGCCTGGGACAGCGCGGGACCGTGACGGTGACGTTCATCGCCTCGACCGTCGCCATCTGGAGCACCGTGAACGGGTCGGGCCCGTTCGTGATGGAGAGCCCAGAGGGCAGCCTCGTCATGCTGCAGCTCTTCATGGGGGTGGTGGCGATCGCGGGCCTCCTCCTGGGCGCAGCGATCACGGAGCGCGACGTCGCAGAGAGCCGCCGCCGCCGGGACTACGCGCAGCTCGAGCTGAGCGAGGAGGGGTTGCGGCTCGCCCTCCAGGCCGGACACATGGGCGTCTGGGACTGGGACATCGCGAGCGGACGCCTTCGCTGGTCCGAGAACCTCGAGCGCATCCACGGCCTCGCCCCCGGCGGCTTCGCGGGAACGTTCGACGCCTTCCGCGAGCTCATCCATCCCGAGGATCGGACCGCCGTCGACGCGGCGATCGCCCGTGCCCTCGAGGAGCGGAGCGGGCTCGACATCGAGTTCCGCAGCCCCGCTCCCGACGGCAGCGTCCGCTGGATGGCGGGGAAGGGCCGGGTGCTCTCCGGCCCGGGCGGGAGCGCGGCGCGCATGCTCGGGGTGGGGATGGACGTCACCGAGCGGAAGCGTCTCGAGGACGAGCTCCGCCAGCGCGCGCAGCAGCTCGCCGCCGCCGACCGCCGCAAGGACGAGTTCCTCGCCATGCTCGCCCACGAGCTACGGAATCCGCTCGCGCCGATGTGCAACGCTCTCGAGCTCCTGCAGCGGCGGTCGGGCGAGGCGGATGTGGTCGAGCACGCGCGGGATCTGATGGAGCGGCAGGTCCGCCACATGGTCCGGCTGGTCGACGACCTCCTCGACGTGTCCCGCATCACGTCGGGGAAGATCACCCTGCGGAAGGAGCTGGTCGACCTGGATTCCATCGTCGCGAGCGCGGTGGAGACGACTCGCCCGCTCTTCGCAGCACGCCGGCACGCGCTCGTGGTCTCCTTGCCACCCGAGGGGGTCTGGCTGGAGGCCGATCCCACGCGCCTCGCCGAGGTGGTCGCGAACCTGCTCGAGAATTCGGCAAAGTACACGGAGCATGGTGGTCGCGTCTGGTTGACCGCCCAGCGCCGGGGCGACGAGCTGGTGCTGGAGGTGCGCGACACCGGTATGGGCATGTCGTCGGACGTCCTCGCCCACGCCTTCGACCTCTTCGCCCAGGGCGAGCGCACGCTCGACCGCCCGGAGAGCGGCCTCGGGATCGGCCTCACCGTCGTGCGCAGCCTGGTCGAGCTGCATGGCGGACACGTCCGGGCGGAGAGCGAGGGCCCTGGTCGGGGGAGCGTGTTCACCATCACGCTGCCCGCCCCGCGCGTCGTGGTTCCTCCGCGCAGCGTGGCAGCGCCGCGCTCGGACGGGGCCAGCCTGCCGACGCTCGGCGGACGGCGGGTGCTGGTGGTCGACGACAACGTCGATACGGCGGAGAGCTCGTCGCTCCTCCTCGAGATCGAGGGCTACGACGTGCGCATCGCCCACACCGGGCCGAAGGCAATCGAGATCGCGCGGGTCTTCGCGCCGGACATCGTCCTGCTCGACATCGGACTACCCGGCATGGACGGCTACGCCGTGGCGAGGGCCCTGCGGGCGGCACCCGAGCTTGCACGCTGCCGCCTCATCGCCGTCTCCGGCTACGGCCAGGCGGAGGACCGCCACCGGTCGCGCGAAGCGGGATTCGATCGACACCTGGTGAAGCCGGTGGAAGCGGACGTCCTCCGCGAAGTGCTGGCCGAGGCGTGCTAGTGCGACTCGGAAGTTTTCATGCGCGGGCGCCGGAGGGCAGGGGCCGGGGGTGCCGGCTCATGGTCCTCGCGCATCCCCGCCCCACGCCGCAGCCACCCACCGCTCTGCGGAAATCGCCTGCACCCCCGGCCCCTGCCCTCCGGCGCCCTGGCGGAAGCAACCCGGAGTTGCACTAGTCGCGTATGGCCAGCGTTCGGGAAGGGCCGCTCGCCGGGATCCGCATCGTCGACCTGACGCGCCTCGGCTACGGTGCGCAGGCGACGGCGCTCTGTGGGGTGATGGGGGCGGAGGTGATTCGCGTCGAGTCGCGCACGCGGCCTGATCCGGTGCGGTTGATGCCGCCGTTCGTGCCGTTGCCGGGCGACGAGTTGCCGAAGGAGCCGGGGCTGGCAGCCGTCGCGACGGCCGACAAGGGCTTCAATCGCGGTGGCATCTTCTTCAAGTACAACACGGGGGGAAAGCGCAGCGTCGCGCTCAACCTGAAGGATCCCCGTGGGCTCGACCTTCTGCGCCGGCTGATCACCAGGGCGGACGTGCTGACGGAGAGCTTCTCCGCGGGTGCGCTCGTCCGGATGGGACTGCCCTACGAGGAGCTGCGGCGGCTCAAGACCGACCTCGTCTACGTGAGCATGTCCGGCCTCGGACATCGGGGACGGGATTCTGCGCACGTGACGCTCGGACCGACGGCACAGGCGCTCACCGGGCTCACCTATATGCTGGGGTTGCCGGGGCGGCGGCCGGCGGGCTGGTCGTTCTCCTACCTCGACCACATGGGCGGCTATCTGGGCGCGTGCGCCATCCTGCTCGGGCTGCATCACCGGAGCCTCACGGGGGAGGGGCAGCACATCGACGTGTCGCAGATCGAGCCGGGCATCCCGCTCGCCGGCCCCGCCGCACTCGACCGGCAGGCGAACGGCCGCTCCTACCGCCGTCCGGAGACGCCGCCCGGCAACCGGAGCCCTGCGCCGCCGATGGCGCCGCACAACGTCTATCGCTGCGCCGGACGCGAGGAATGGGTGGCGATCGCCTGCCGCGACGACGCCGACTGGCGCCGGCTGCGCGCCGCGATGGACAACCCGGAATGGGCCCGCGACCCGCGCTTCGACGCCGTCGCCGGACGGCAGGCGCACGAGGACGAGCTCGACGAGCGCATCGCGGCGTGGACGGCGTCGCGCGAGCGGTACGCGGTGGCGGACCAGCTCGCCGCTGCCGGGGTGCCGGCGGCGGCCGTGCAGGACGCGCACGACCGTGTCGAGCGGGACCCCCAGCTCCGGGCGCGGGAGTACTTCGTCCCCCTCCGACACGCCGAGACCGGCGACTGGCCGCTCGAGCGGCCGCCCTTCCGGCTCTCCGACGGCGACGTCCACCCGGGTGGGACCATCCGGCGAGGTCCTCCCTGTCTCGGCGAGGACACGCACGCCGTCCTCCGGGACTTGCTCGGTCTCGCCGACGCGGAGATCGCGGCGCTCACGGAAGCCGGGGTACTCGCGTGAGGGGAGGTCTCGCCGACCTGCGCGTCCTCGAGGTCACGGACGAGAGCGGGGAGATCGCGGGCCGCCTCCTCGCCGGCATGGGGGCCGAGGTGGTGAAGCTCGAGCCGCCGGGGGGGAGCCCCAGCCGGAGGATCGGTCCCTTCTACGGCGACGATCCGCATCCCGACCGGAGCCTTCACTTCTGGCACTACAACGTCGGGAAGCGTTCGGCGTCGGTCGATCTCACGCGTGCGGAGGGACGGGACGTGCTCACGCGGCTCGCGGCCGCCGCGAACGTCATCGTCGCGGCGGGTTCCCCCGCCGAGCTCGAAGCCCGCGGCGTGCTCGAGGGGGAGCAGCTCCGCCGGGCGAACCCGGGGTTGATCCTCGTCACCATCACGCCCTTCGGTCTCGACGGGCCATGGCGCGACCGACCGGCGACCGACCTGACGCTCATGGCGCTCGGCGGCTCGATGGCGGTGTGTGGCTACGGTCCCGGGCCGGAAGGCGTCTACGACACGCCGCCGCTCACCTGCGCCGGCTGGCAGGCGTACCAGACCGCCTCCATCTACGCGCTCCACGGTCTCCTCGGCGCGGTCATCGCCCGCGCGCGCCACGGGCGCGGGCAGGACGTCGAGGTCTCGGTGCACGAGGCGGCCACCAGCATCACCGAGTGGCACGTCCCCCAGTACGTCTTCGCCCGGCAGGTGAGCCCGCGTGCCATCCTCGGGCAGCAGTTCCGGGCCCGCGACGGCATCTGGGTGAGCACCATCATCCCCGAGTTCCTGGGCCCACACGTGGTCCCCCGCCTCCTCGAGCTGCTGGCGGCGGATGGCCTCGACGGGCCACTGCGCGCCCCCCCCCGGGACCGTGCCCGCTTCTACGCGCTCGTGGGTACGGCGCTCGAGGCCTACTGCGCCCGCCACACCGCCGACGAAATCTACCGGGCAGGTCAGGGTCAGGGATTCCCCTGGGCTCCGATCCGGACGGCTGACGAGAACCTCGACGACCCCCACCTCCACGATCGCGGCTTCTGGATTCCGGTCCGCCATCCCGAGCTCGACCGGGAGTTTCTCTACGCCGGCGGGCCGTTCATCGCCCCCGCGTGTCCGTGGCACTTCGGCCGGCGCCCCCCGCTCCTCGGCGAGCACACCGAGGAGGTGCTGGCCGCCGCCGGCATCGACGCGGATGAGCGGCGACGGCTCCGCGCGGCGGGACTGATCGCATGACCGCGCCGATGAAGGACACGGCCGCGATCGTCGGCATCGCCGAGTCGGAGTACACCAAGTGGGGGAAGCTCGCGCGCTGCACCGAATACCAGCTCGCGCTCGAGACGATCCTCCGGGCGGTCGACGATGCCGGGCTCACGATCGACGATGTCGACGGCTTTGC
>Ga0066903_100001025_pt1 | contig 19469 bp, 17 predicted proteins | sample PanSoiMetaGPlot1_FD_67491 | JGI IMG/M metagenome (GOLD analysis project Ga0066903, IMG submission 67491) | Tropical forest soil microbial communities from Panama analyzed to predict greenhouse gas emissions - Panama Soil - Plot 1 (version 2) | ecosystem: Environmental > Terrestrial > Soil >... | reverse complement strand
ATCTGCCGGACGTCGCCGGCAATGGCCTTATTGACCGCCGTGCACTCCTTGGGAGGGGTGTGCTGGTTGCAGGCGCAGCCGCAACCGGCGTCGGCGGTTCACTCACCGGCGCCGCCGCCGAGCCGCTGCCGATCGATCCGTGGAGTATGACGCCCGGCCTGCCGATCCCGCCCTACGGCGTGCCGGCAAAATATGAGAGCAAGGTCGTCCGCACACTGACCAATCCCAACCACGAGCCGCGCACCAGCAACGCGCGCACGCCGCACCATCTCCTCGATGGCACAATCACGCCGAATGGCCTGCATTTCGTGGTGGCCCGCACCGGCTTCCCCGACATCGACCCGGACAAGCACCGGCTGGTGATCCATGGCCTGGTCAGGCAGCCGCTGGTCTTCGATCTCGAAGCTCTTTCGCGCTATCCGAAAATAACGCGCATCAACTTCGTCGAATGCGGCGGCAACAGCGCGCCGCTCTACAACAAAGACCCGGTGCAGGCCAACGTACAGGCGATCCACGGCCTTGTCTCCTGCGCCGAATGGACGGGCGTGCGGCTCTCGACGTTGCTTGAAGAAACCGGCATCGACCCCAAGGCAAAATGGCTTCTGGCGGAAGGTGCCGATGGGCCGAGCATGAATCGGAGCATCCCGATCGCTAAGGCGCTCGATGACGCGATGATCGCGCTCTACCAGAACGGCGAACGCATCAATCCGGCGCAGGGCTATCCGATGCGGCTCCTGGTGCCCGGCTATGAAGGCAACATGAACGTCAAATGGCTGCACCGGATCAAGCTCATCGAGGAGCCGGTGATGGCCATCAACGAGACCATGCAATACACCTATCGCGTCGCAGGTCCGAAAATCTGGCAGTTCTTCTTCCCCATGGAGGTCAAATCCTTCATCACTCACCCCTCTCCGGGGCTGACGCTGAAGGGACCGGGCTTTTACGAAATTGCCGGCCTTGCCTATTCGGGCAACGGGCGGATCGCAAAGGTCACGGTCTCGGCGGATGGTGGCAAGAGCTGGGCGCAGGCTGCACTCGACGCGCCGGTGCTCAGCAAGGCGCTCACCCGGTTTCGTATGCCGTGGCGTTGGGACGGCCAGCCGGTCGTGCTGCAAAGCCGCGCTTGGGACGAGGCCGGCAATGTGCAACCGACCCGCGCCGAGCTGTTCGCCGAACGTGGCGAGCCCAAGGTCAATGTCCCGGTGACCGCCTTCCCGATGGGACACATGAACGTCATTACAACCTGGGCCATCGACAACAAGGGGGAGGCGAAGCATGTCTACGGGTAAGAGCCTTGCATTTGTGGTCGCGGTCGCGTTCGCTGCGAACACGGCTATGGCTGCCGACAGGCCCGGCCTCGGCAAGCCGATCAACGAAGCCGAACTCGCGCTCTGGGACATGAGTATCGGGCCGGATGGCAAAGGCCTTCCGCCCGGCAGCGGGACAGCGGCGCAAGGCGCTGCGATCTACGCGGAGAAATGCGAGGCGTGCCACGGCAAGGACGGCGAAGGAGGAAGAAACGCCGTGCTCGCCAACGCCCCCGGCAAGTCGGAACGGACGATGGCGCTCTACGTGCCGAACGCCACCACGATCTTCGACTTCACGCGGCGCGCCATGCCGTGGCCCCAGCCGAAATCGCTGACTGGCGACGAGACCTACGCGCTCACCGCCTACATCCTCGCGCGCAACAAAGTTATCAGCGAGAATGACGTGATGAACGCCGAGACGCTGCCGAAGGTGGCGATGCCGAACCGGAATGGCTTCGTCAGCCGATACCCGGAAAAGCATTGATACGGCGCAACGGCCACAATGAACGGCAACTTGTCGGAACCGGTGGAGCGATCCACCGGCTCGCTGCAGCACGTGGGACAGAAGCGGTCAACTTCTCTGGCGCGAGCCGGATTAAGCGACTTAGGGCGTGTCTCGGTGAGATGGAACCGGTTCGCCGCATTGCCAACCCTCTTGTGTCATCGCCCGGCTTGACCGGGGAGTAATCCCGGCGATGCCGCGGGATACTGGATTCCCGCTTTCGCGGGAATGACACCGGAGATTCCATTTCATCAAGACACGCCTTAGAGTGCCGAAGTTCCTTCGCGGACGATGACATGTTCTTTGCACAAGTTCTCAGCTCAAAGAATACCGGGGATCCACCGACTGACCTGGCTTCGGTAGGCAGCGTAATCGGCACCGAAACGCGCCTCGAGGCGCTGCTCGTCGCGCAGCACGCGCCGCTGAAACCAAACGGCGCGAGCGACAAGCAGGATTACCGCGAACAACGACCAGAAAGTGAGCGCAAGCCCCGCCATGAAAATGAGATGGCCGAGATACATCGGGTTGCGCGTGTAGCGGTAAGGGCCGCTTGCGATGATCCGGTCAGGAAGTTTCTCCATGCCGCGGCTGCCGCCGGCACGCGGCAGCCGATAGTTGCCCACCAAAAGGTACTGCAGATATCCCCAGGCGAGCAGCAAACATCCCCACGGCACAATGACGATCTTGCCACGATGCAACGCGAGCTCGACCGCAACGACCGCCAACGGACAAAGAACGAATGTCTGCCCCGGCGTCCGGAGCAGCCATCGTAGTGTCTTGTGCACGTTCATGTTGGCCCGTTCGTCCGAATTCACCCCAACAGATCATCCCGGTCAAGGCTTCGACAAGTGCTCAACCGGGCGATGACACCTGGGGGTTGGCGACGCCGCAAACCGGTTCCATTTCACTGGAACCCGCTCTAGGTTCGGCGTGCACGACAGCAGATGAGGAGCACCGGACGTGTCTGAACTTGTGAGCATGCGCACCGACGGCGACGTTGCCGTCATCACGATCGACAATCCGCCGGTCAACGCAATGAAATACGAGGTCCGGGTCGGTCTCCTCAACCTGGTATCGCGTGCAATCGGGGATGCCGGGATCTCCGCTGTCGTGATCGGTTGCGCCGGGCGCACTTTCGTGGCCGGCGCCGATATCACGGAATTCGGCAAGCCGCCCCGCCAACCGACGGGCATCGCGGTGATCGAGGCGATCGAGGGAAGCCGCAAGCCCATCACTGCGGCAATGCACGGCACCCCCCTGGGCGGCGGTCTTGAACTGGCGCTCGGGTGCCATTTCCGCGTTGCTGCGCCGGGCACACGGCTCGGCCTGCCCGAAATCAAACTCGGCATCATTCCCGGCGCGGGGGGTACCCAGCGCCTGCCGCGGCTGGTCGGCATGGACAAGGCCATGGCGATGATCCTCTCGGGCGAACCGATTCCCGCCGGGGAGGCGCGTGAAGCCGGTCTGGTCGATGAAATCATCGAGGGCGATCTCGTAGCCGGTGCCGTCGCCTTCTCGCGGCGCGTCGTGGCCGAGAAGCGCCCGCTGGTGCTGGTGCGAGACCGCGAGGAAAAGCTCGCTGCGGCGCGCGGCGACCTCGCGGCGTTCGATGCCGCCGCCGCAAATTACACCAAGCGCGCCAGGGGCCAGCACGCGCCCCTCGCCGCGATCGCGGCCTTGCGCGGTGCCCTTGCGCTGCCGGTTGTCGACGCCCTGAAGCGCGAGCGCGAACTGTTTCTTGAACTTGTGGCCAGCGACCAGTCCAAGGCCCAGCGCCACATCTTCTTCGCCGAGCGGGAAGCCGCCAAAGTACCGGACATCGCTGGCGTCAAAGCCCATGACGTGAAGCGCGCCGCGGTGATCGGCGCCGGCACCATGGGGGGCGGCATCGCTATGTGTTTCGCCAATGCAGGCATCCCGGTGACTGTAGTGGACACCGGCGCCGAAGCGCTGGCCCGCGGCCTCGACGTGGTGAAGCGGAATTATCACAACACGGCGGCGCGGGGCGGGCTCATGGCCGATGAGATGGAGGCGCGCATCGGACGCATTGCCGGCGCAACGGACCTTGCCGCCGTCGCGGATGCCGACATCGTGATCGAGGCCGTGTTCGAGGACATGGACGTGAAGCAGGACGTGTTCAGCATGCTTGATCGCATCGTCAAGCCCGGCGCCGTGATCGCCTCGAACACATCCTATCTTGACATCGATCTGCTCGCCCGCAGCACGGCGCGTCCGCAAGCGGTAGTCGGGATGCACTTCTTCAGTCCGGCCAACGTGATGCGCCTGCTCGAAGTGGTGCGCGGCGCTGCGACGTCGCCTGAAACCCTTGCCACCGCCATCGCGGTCGGACGCAAGCTCGGCAAGGTTCCGGCGGTCGTCGGCGTCTGTCATGGCTTTGTCGGCAACCGCATGCTGCGGCTGCGGTCGGTCGAGGCAGAGCGCCTGCTGCTTGAAGGCGCGCTGCCGCAGGATATTGACGGCGCGCTCACCGGATTCGGCTTTCCCATGGGTCCATTCGCTATGGCGGACCTCGCCGGTCTCGACGTGGGCTGGCGCATGCGCAAGGCGCAGGGGCTTACGGCACCGATCGCCGACCAGTTGTGCGAACGCGGCCGCTATGGCCAGAAGACTTCGCGCGGCTTTTATCTTTACGAGCCGGGGTCACGCACGCCGAAACCTGATCCCGAGGTGGAGCGGCTGATCGCCGACACGGCGGCACAGCGCGGCATTGCGCGCAGCGCCCTCCGCAAGGACGAGATCGTCGAGCGCCTGCTGTTCCCGATGATCAACGAGGGCGCCCGCATCCTGCGCGAGGGCATTGCCCGACGGTCCGGCGACATCGATGTCATCTGGGTCTATGGCTATGGCTTCCCGGTTCACCGCGGTGGACCGATGCACTATGCCGACGGCGTAGGGCTTCCGTATATTTGCGACTGGCTCGCGGCCTTCGCACACAAGACGGGCGACTATCGCCACCGCCCGGCGCCGCTGCTGGAGGAGCTGGCCGCTGCTGGCAAGGGATTTGCGTCGCCGTAGGGTAGGCAAATGCCCTCCCGCACCATCGGCATCATCCTGCATGGGGCGACCGGCCGCATCGCCTCGACACAGCACCTGAAGAATGCGCTCGCTCCGATTCGTGCAGAGGGCGGCTTCGCCTTCCGTGAAGATCGCATCATACCGCGGTTCATCCTGGTGGGGCGCAACAAGGAACGGCTTGCTACCGTTGCGCGGGAGAATGGCGGAGCGGCGTGGACTACCGATCTCGATGCTGCGCTGTCCGATCCGGCCTATGAGGTGCTATTCGACGCCGCGGCGACTTATCAGCGCAAGACAACGCTCGAAAAGGGGATCGCGGCCGGCAAGCATATCTATTCGGAAAAGCCGGTCGCCGAAACAGTGGCTGATGGGAGTGCGCTGTTGGCGGCGATTGCGGCGCGCGGCCTCAAGCATGGGGCGGTCGAAGATAAGCAATACCTGCCCGGTATGCTCAAGCTGCACGCACTCGCCCAGGCAGGTTTTTTTGGGCGCGTCGTCGGGTTTCGGCTTGAATTCGGCTGGTGGGTGTTCGACGGGTTCGATGAGGCCTGCCAGCGGCCAAGCTGGAACTACCGCCAGGCCGGCGGTGGCGGCCTCCTGATCGACATGTACTCACACTTTCGCTACTTGATCGAAGGTATGCTCGGACCGATCCGTTGCCTCATCACCTCGGCCACGACCGCGGTACCGGAGCGGATCGACGAATCCGGCATGCGCTATACGGTGGATGTAGAAGACCAGGCGACCACCCTGATCGAGCTTGCGTCCGGCGCGACCGGCACCATCGTTGCTTCATGGGCAACGCGAGTGCGCCGCGACGATCTTATGACGTTCCAGATCGACGGCACCACGGGCTCCGCCATCGCGGGACTGCACCGATGCTACATGCAGCGGCTCGTCGATACCCCCAGGATCGCGTCGTTCAATCCGACGACCGACCTTGCCATCGATTATCGCGCGCGCTGGGAGGAAGCGCCTGGGGCGGGCCCTTATGTCAATCCCTATCGGATCGGCTGGGAGGATTTCCTGCGTTATCTCGTAACGGACGCTCCGCCGCGCTCCGATTTCGCCGCCGGCATCCGCGATGTCGCATTTGCGGAGGCCTGCGGACGAAGCGCACGCGATGGAGCGTGGGTCAGTTTTGATGATGCAACGAACGGCAAGTTACCCTGATTCCGCGTGCCTCTGCCCCATTCGGTGCCAGGCCTCGTCATCTGCCATAGCTATCCAAGCCCTTTTGCTCTCCCGGCGGCCCCCCAGAGGCTGGGGGTCACGCCCGCTTGACCGCATCGTCATGCTCGGTTACTTCCGCGTCGGCACGGACTTGCGCTCCATACACGGGGAGTGGCGCTGACCGTGGCTCCGTTTGCCGGTAAGCCCGATGCGGCGCATAACCGCTCGACGGCCCCGCGGTGTGCGCCTGCCGCGGCGGGCGTGCGCATGTTTCGGCCGGCACGAGGCACAATGATCTGACCAGGACGGGCGATTCGGAGAGTGGCGTGATTCAGTTCGAGAATGTCGGATTGCGTTATGGACTCGGCACGGAGATTCTGCGCGATCTCACCTTCCACATTGCCCCCCGCTCGTTCCAGTTTCTCAGCGGTCCTTCGGGCGCTGGCAAGAGCTCGCTGTTGCGCCTGCTGTTCCTGACGCTCAAGCCGACCCGAGGGCTGATTACGTTATTCGATCATGACACCGCGACCTTGAGCTCCGACTCTATCGCGGTACTGCGGCGGCGGATCGGGGTCGTGTTCCAGGACTTCCGGTTGCTCGACCATCTCAGCACGTTCGAAAACGTGGCGTTGCCGTTGCGCGTCATCGGCCGCCGCGAGGAAAGTTATTACGACGAGGTGGCCGAACTCTTGGGCTGGGTCGGGCTCGGCGAACACATGTGGTCGCTGCCTCCGGTGCTCTCGGGCGGCGAAAAGCAGCGCGCCGCCATTGCACGCGCCGTGATCGCGCGACCGCAATTGCTGCTGGCTGACGAGCCGACCGGCAACGTGGACCCGCAGTTGGCGCAACGCCTTCTCCGGTTGTTCATTGAGTTGAACAAATCCGGTACTTCGGTCGTCATCGCCACCCATGATATCGCTCTGATGGACCAGTACGACGCCCGTCGTCTCGTACTCCATGACGGCTACATCCATGTCTACGAGTAGTCCGGCATTCGCAATCCTGCGCAAGGGGCTGGCGCGGGTGCGCCGACCGCTGCGGCCGGGCCGGGACATGCGTGGCGATACCTCCATCGTGCCGAAGGATTCGCTTGCCTCCAGCGCGCTTGCAGCCGTGGTGGCGATCATGACGTTCCTTGCTGCAGTGACGAGCGGCGGCGTCGCTATGGTCATCGGGTCGGCGAATGAATGGCGATCGGAGGTGGCGCGCGAAATGACCATTCAGGTCCGGCCGACCCCTGACCGGGATATCGAAGCCGAGGTCGGCAAGGCGCAGGCAGTTGCGCGTGCAACTCCCGGTGTGGTCGAGGCGCGCGCCTACAGCCGGGCGGAATCGGATCGCCTCCTGGAGCCGTGGCTCGGGTCAGGGCTGTCGTTGGAGGACCTTCCGGTGCCGCGCATGATCGCCATCAAGGTCGCGCGCGGGGCCGTGGTCGACACAGCGGCCTTGCGTCAGTCGCTCGCCCGCGATGTCGTCGGCGCGAGCCTTGATGATCATCGCGGCGGGATCAACCGCATGCGCGGAATGGCAAGGGCTGCCATCGCGGGCGGCATGGGGATTTTCGGTCTCGTGCTTGCCGCCACCGTCCTATCAGTCGCGTTCGCGACCCGCGGTGCCATGGCGAGCAACAGGCCGATCGTGGAGGTGCTGCATTTCGTCGGCGCCAAGCAAGCCTATATCGCGAGCCAGTTCCAGCGCCATTTCCTGTGGCTGGGTCTCAAAGGGGGTGTGCTCGGAGGCTCTGCCGCCATACTGAGCCTGATGCTTGCCGGCCGGGTCAGTGACCTGTTCGTCGGCACCGCCGGTGAGGCCGAGGCTGCCGCCTTATTCGGCCACTTTTCCCTGGGTTTCATGGTCTATGTTGTTGTCGCAGCGGAAGTGGGACTGATCGCCGCCATCACGGCTTTAACGTCGCGGCAGGTTGTTATCCATACCTTGAGACATATCGATTAGTATTGTGTGCTGCCTTGGAGGCGCCAAATTTGGACATATTCTGAGGCGTCATCGATGATCATGATGGTCGAGGACCAGCCCATTAAGGCAGCGGCCCCAACAAGGAGGCGGTGGTGCGGCCAAGGGGTGGGGCGCGTCTGCGCCGCGCCCGCGATTGCCTTCGCTATCCTGCTCGGCGGATTTTTATGGTTTGCGTTCCATATTGCCAATGAGGAGCCGTCGCTCGATCGCATGGCCGATGGTATTGTGGCGCTGACCGGTGGGGCCTCGCGAATCACCGATGCGGTGGAGTTGCTGGCTTCTGGACGAGGGCGGCGCCTTTTGATCACCGGTGTCGCTCCCACCACCAACATGGCGGAGCTTGTGCGCCTGGTACCCGACCATGAGCGATGGTTCGGCTGCTGCATCGACCTTGACTACACCGCCATCAACACCGTCGGCAACGCGGTGGAGACAAGGCGCTGGGCGCTGGAACACGGGTTTCGTTCTCTCATGGTGGTGACGTCGGGCTATCACATGCCGCGCGCCATGCTGGAAATCGGTCATCAGCTTCCCGACGTAGCCTTGATTCCGTTTCCGGTCGTTGCCATGCAGCGCCGAGCCGAGCCGTGGTGGTCCCATGTGGGTACTGCAAAAATCCTCGTTTTTGAATATCTGAAGTTTATTGTGGCGGCGGCACGCGTCGGGCTTGAGCCGACGCCCGCTGCGACCGAAGTTGCGCATCGCTCCCGTGCTAAAATCTGACGATAACGCCACGTGATCAAGCTTCGATCAATCCTGTTCAATCTCTTGTTCTATCTGAACCTCGTGATGCTGCTGATCGCGGCGATTCCCACGCTGGTGCTGCCACGCCGGGCGATCCTCGGAATGGCCAAGCTCTGGGGGCGCACGACGCTGTGTTTACTGTACAGAGTATGCGGGATCGATGTGGAATGGCGTGGGCTCGAAAAAATCCCGCCCGGCGGTATCCTGGTCGCAGCCAAGCATCAGTCCATATGGGAGACGTTTGCGCTGATCACGCTGTTTCCTGATCCCACCTTCGTCGTCAAGCGTGAACTGATGTGGATACCGTTCTTCGGTTGGTATTCCTGGCATGCCGGCATGATTCCGGTCGACCGCGGCGCCGGCAAGGCCGCCCTATCCGGCATGACGGAACATGCCCGCAAGGCGCTCGCCGGAGGCCGCCAGATCATTATTTTTCCTGAAGGCACGCGCCGGCCGGCTGGAGCCGACCCGAAATACAAGTTTGGGATTGCCCATCTTTATGCGGAAGCGGACGTCCCCTGCGTGCCGATCGCGCTCAATTCCGGCCTGTTCTGGCCGCGCCGCCGTTTTTTGCGCTTTCCCGGCACGGTGCGGGTGGAGATTCTCGATCCCATTCCGCCGGGCAGCGATCGGAATGCGTTCTTTACCAGGCTTCAGGATGAGATCGAGGCGGCCACCGGGCGGCTGATCGCCGAAGGCGCCCGCGATTTGCATCCCGTAGAAAATGATTGAAATTCAATTCAAGAAATGGTCATGCGCAACGCCCAATTTTTGCCTGCGCATAATCGCGGCGTGCCCGGCTGCCCCTGCGTCGTACCCCAGCTAAAGCGCGCCCTCCAGAAACCGAAGGATCGTGGGTGCCGCGATCGCCCCGTAGCCGCCGATCTCGCCTTCGAACGGGTCGCTCGCCCAGAAGTGCCCGGCGCCTGGGATGACGAATCGGCGCACGAAGATGCCTGCCTGATTGAGCGCATTCTGGAATGCCTGCGACTGGGTGACCGGATCGACCACATCGTCGGCGGTGCCGTGAATGAGCAGGAATCGGGCGGCCTTGCGATCGATCGTCGCGTAGCTGATGGGCGAGGAGTCGAAGTAGACGCGCCGGTTCTGCATTGGCGAAGCACCGAGATATTTCTCCGTGATCTGGTCGCGCGGCCGCGCGATCTGGTCGTGCTGCCATTGCGCCAACATGTCGTAGGCGCCGTAGAAGCCGATCACCGCCTTCACATCGGCGGATACGGCATAATTAGGGTCGCCGCGGTCTTCAGCCGTGAACTGGTCGGATGCGAGCCCCACCAAAGCAGCGAGATGGCCACCCGCCGAATCCCCCATCAGACCAATGCGCTCCGGATCGAGCCCGAGATCAGCGGCCTTGGCGCGCACGAACCGGATCGCTGCTTTGACGTCATAGACACTGCCCGGATAGGTCCCTGCCTTGCCAAGCCGATAGTCAATGGAGAACACCGCGTAGCCGTTGCGGGCGAGGAACGGCCCCCAATGCTTATAGGCGGCGCGGCTGCCGGCCTGCCATCCGCCGCCGTGGGCTGCGACCACCACGGGGGCTTTGCCCAATCCTTTCGGCAGATAAAGGTCGCCCGCGAGATTGACGCCGTCGTGCTGGACGAATTCAAGGTTGGGCCGGGTGGCAACCTCATAATCTTTCGTCCACGCGCCAGCGGCGGGCAGCATCAATGCGAGCGTGAGGGAGAGGCAGCAAAGCGCGGATTTCATTGCTGTTTTCCTTTTTTGCAGATTTGCCGGGACGCTGTTGTTTTCGGGCAAAAAGGTCCTCTAGCAGCAGCCCCTGAAGCGCCCCTTGCCGATTGCATAACGGGCTTGCTGGCGTTCGCGGAAAAACTCCACATAAGTCATGATCGGCTGGCCTGGGTGATTGGCTTGCCGATGGGCGACATACGATTCGTAATCGGGAACGCCGATCATCAGACGCGCCGTTCGCGTGGTCCAATAGACGGTCGTACGTGCCGCACTCGCGGAGCGGTCGAACAAGTCCTGCAAGTCAGGCATGGCGACCTCCCGCGGCTGCACCGGCAAACCCGATTTCGATTGCAGTTGTTTGCGGATTGCCCAGGGCTCTCCAGATATTGATCAGGCCATAGATCACGGTCGCCACGACCACCAGCACGAACACGGCGGCAAGCGTTGCATCGATATAGTCGTTAATGACGATCCGGTTCATCTCGGCGAGGGTCTTTGCTGGCGCCAGGAGCTGACCCGCTCCGACCGCGCTTCCGTATTTGAGCGCGTGGCTGACGAACCCGATGTCCGGATTGGGACTGAACACCTTCTCCAGCCCGGCGGTCGTCGTGCATATGACCAGCCAGGTGGCGGGAGCAATCGTCACCAAAGCGAAGCGTTCGCGCTTCATCTTGAACAGCACGACCGTACACACCGTCAGCGCGATCGCTGCAAGCATCTGGTTGGCGGTGCCAAACAGGGGCCATAGCGTCCAAATTCCGCCCAACGGATCAATCACGCCGACATAGAGAAAGTACCCCCACAGCGCCACAGCCAGCGCCGACCCGATCAGGTTGTTGGCCCACGATGTCGTATGCTTGAAATTCGGCACCGCATGACCGACCAGATCCTGAATCATGAAACGGAGCACGCGCGTTCCTGCGTCGACGGTCGTCAAGATGAACAGCGCTTCGAACAGGATGGCAAAGTGATACCAAATGCCCATGAATACCTGGCCGCCGAGGAATGACGACAAGATGCTCGCCATGCCGATGGCGAGCGTCGGCGCCCCGCCAGTGCGTGACATGATCGTTGTTTCGCCGACATCTTTTGCCATCTGAGCGATGTCGTTCGGCGTCACTGCAAATCCCCAGGACGAGATGACCTGTGCGGCCTGCTCAGCGGTGGTACCGATCAGCCCCGCTGAACTGTTCATTGCGAAGTAAACGCCGGGATGGATGATGCTTGCGCCGATCATCGCCATGATCGCCACGAAAGACTCCATCAACATGGCGCCGTATCCAATGAAAGCGATCTGGCGCTCGTTCTCGATCATCTTCGGCGTGGTCCCGGACGAAATGAGCGAATGCCATCCGGAAACCGCCCCGCATGCGATGGTGATGAACAAGAACGGGAACACGCTGCCAGCCCAAACCGGTCCGGTGCCGTCAACGAACTTGGTCACGGCCGGCATCTGCAGATCGGGACGAACGATGATGATGCCGATTGCCAGAAGCGCGATGGTGCCGATCTTGAGGAACGTCGAGAGATAATCGCGCGGTGCCAGCAGCAACCAGACCGGCAGCACCGAGGCGACGAAGCCATATCCAATGATGATCAATGCGAGCGTCTCGCCTTTCAAGTCGAAATAGATGGCGAGCTCAGGAGTCTCTGAGACGGTTTTCCCATAGATCAGCGCCAGGAGAAGCAACGCGCAGCCGATCAGCGACATTTCGCCAATACGGCCCGGACGGATAAATTGATTGTAAATTCCCATCAGAAACGCGATCGGGATCGTGCAGAACACCGCGAACGTTCCCCACGGACTGCCGATCAGCGCCTTAACGACGACGAGCGCCAGAACCGCAAGGACGATGACGCAGATCAGGAGAACGCCGACCCCCGCAATTGTACCTGCAACCGGTCCCATCTCGGCACGCGCGATATCGCCCAGTGAACGCCCATCGCGCCGTGTCGACAGAAACAGGACCGTCATGTCCTGGACCGCACCGGCAAACACCGCTCCGGCGAGAATCCACAGCGTTCCCGGCAGATAGCCCATTTGCGCGGCAAGGACCGGACCAACCAGAGGACCGGCGCCGGCAATCGCTGCGAAATGATGGCCGTAGAGCACATATCGGTTGGTCGGAACGTAATCGAGACCGTCGTTATGACGATAGGCCGGCGTTGGTCGCGCACCGTCGACGCCGAGCGCGCGGTTGGCAACAAACAGACCATAGAACCGATAACCTATGAGATAAATGCAGACTGCGGCGACGACGAGCCACGCGGCATTAACTGCTTCGCCCCGATTGAGCGCAACAATCCCGAACGAAACAGCGCCCAGTGCGGCCACCGCCGTCCATAACAGCTTCGTTTGCAACGTCATTGAATTGTTGAAGGCGGGGGCCATCGATTTCCTCCTGCAGTTTCCGCAGAGTCTCAATTGGCTCTTTTATGGAAATACTATCACATCGCGAACCGGCTGAAAGCTGGGTGCGACGCTAATGCCTCATGAAATCGAGAGGATCAGAAATCTGGTACGGCCGCCTGCGGTATGGGCAAGGCGGGCTGGCCCACAAAAAAGGAGTTCGGATTCTCGGCGCAGATTGCCTCCGTCAGCGGTCCTTCGGCCGGGGTTGCCAGCACCGCGAGACGCTCGACCGGAACCTTGGCCACCGCCGCCTCAAAAAGCCGGAACCGCTGGATGGCGTCCCAGGGCATCGTAAAGGCACCCGGATCCTCCACGTGAACGTTCACCTCCAGTGTCTTGCCGCCGTCGATCAGGTGGAAGCGCTCGATGACGTGAAGCTCTTTGGTGTGCGGCGTCCCGAATCCGTCCACAAACGTCCTGTCATCGAGTCCGATCGTATCCACGACAAGCGTATCGCCTTCGTAGTGGCCAATGGATTCGCCGTACCAGGATGCCTTCAGGTTCGCAGAATGCTTGTCCGCGAGGTGGATGCGTCGAACGTCATTAAAGCTTGTCAATATCATCACCACTTCCTTCGGCCCCTGAACGAAATAGAGCGGCCTCGTCATCGGCGAGAGCAGGAATGCGGTAACGCCGACAGGCCAGCAACTCGCGTGCGGGGAGAAGGCGGGCTTTCCGGAAAGGATAAGCTCGTTGCGCTTCCGGATCACATCGCTTGCCCAGGGCTGGAGGATGGGATTGTTGGGATCGCCCATGGGAAAGGTCGGCTGCGCTCCGGTGATGCGGAAATCGTCGTTGGTGACATGCGGATGCGCAGGGTCCTGCCGCACGGGTCCGGCACCGCTCGCCGGCGGGATGAACGTGCGGGAATATGCGAACCACCCGACACTCGGACTGGGCGCGAAATCGGGTGGCGACACGCCTGCCGCCATTGCCGAAAAGCTCAAGCTGCCGGTCAGGTACACGGTGCCGGCGAGAACGCCTGTCGTGAGATTTCCTGCATGTCTGCACATCGGATTCTCCTCTGCGGCGCCAATTTTGAAAAATTAACTGTACCAAAATTGGTTTCTCAAGTGCAGCCGACCGGCGGGGCATCTCGGCTTTCTCTTCAGACATTCCGCGCCATGACCGCAACCGGCTTTTCCACGCTGCGCAGCCTGGCGGCCTGCACCAGCGGCGGGCAGCGCCTGTCGTCATAGTACTCGATTTGGCAATCCAGGCACTGAAAGCACTCCGCGGTGATGATCTTGCCGGTATTGTCGATCGCCCGCACCGGGCACGACCGTTCGCACAGATGGCAGGGATTACCGCATTCGGGACGGCGCTTAAGCAGGTTGAGAAGGTGCAGCCGATCAAGGAAAGCAAGCACGCCGCCCAGCGGGCACAAGAAACGGCAATAGGCCCGTTCGGAGAACAGACCGATGGCCAGCAATCCAACGGCATAGACCACATAGGGCCAGGCGCGCGTGAACTTTGAGGTGATTGCAGTCTTGAACGGCTCGATCTCAAGCGTGGCCCCCGAGGGGTCGATCTGCGTCATCACCAACACCAGCACGGTCGCGGCTGCAATATACTTGCCCATCCACAAGCGCCTCTCCAGAGCTGCCGGCGGGTTCCATTGCGGTACTCGGAGTGCGCGGGACAACTGGCCGAGCAGTTCCTGCAGCGCGCCGAACGGACACAGCCAACCGCAGAACACGCCACGCCCAATCAACACCACCGAGACCAGCGTGTAACCGGCGATGATGAGCATCAGCGGTTCCGCGAGGTAGAAGGCGATACCGAAGTGATTGAACGGCGCCATGATGTAGTTCATGACATTGACAATCGAGAGCTGCACGCCGGCGGTCCAGCCAAGCCAGACCAGAACGACCAGCAGGAATCCGTTGCGCACGAGGCGATGGGCAAGGCGAAAGCGCGCCAGCATCGCCTGGAACACGAAGATCAGCGTCAACACCGAGAGCAGCACGGTCAGAATCGCAACCTTCACCTTGGCGTCGCTCCAGGCCTCGACCCAGGCAGGGATCGGCGACTCAAACTCCAGGGGCAGCTGAAATTCGTTAACCTTAGCGTCCGCCACCTCCCCATGATCGGCGGCGCCGTGCTCGGCGGGCGCATCGTCGACCCTGGCGAGGACCTGCACGTCTGGCACCGGGTAGTCGAGCCCGAACGCGACCGTCACTGGCGGGTCGCCCGCGCCGTTAACCAGGAGTTCCAGTCGCCACGGCTTTGAGGGGTCGAAGCCCGAATTCGCAGGCAGCGCGAACAGCCCGGCATCTTCCATCCCCCGGATACCCTCGACGAAAGGGCTGGTCCATTGATAGTCATCCTGGACGAAACCAAAGGTCTGCCCATCTTGAACAACCCTCAGGCGATCGAAACGGTGACCCGTGGCATTCTGAGTGAAATTATAACCGAGAAAATTGTAACGCCCCCTGGAGGCAACGAAGATCGCCTGCGCGCCGGCCGGCAGCTTGTTCTTGTATTCGTCGAAATTCAGCATGCCGATCAGGTTGCCGCCGATGGCTGGCAGGGTGAACAGCGCTGTTGCGAACTCAATATAAAGATCGTCGGCCCTGCCGAGCGGCGCGTCGAGCCTAGCGCCGGACGCACCTATCTGGGCGAGAGCCGCCGCGACCTCGCCCGAGGTCACCCGCCGGCGCACTACGGCGCCTTTGGCGAGGAGCGCGTCCCAGGACATGCGGCTGAAGCTCTCGGCATCGGGCGCCGGAGCAGTCGCGGTGGTGCCGGCCACGGGTGCGCGCGCGAGGCGTGGGCGCAATACCAGCCCCGCGGTGACGCTGACGGCAGCGCGCATGGCGCGCGTGCTGACGGTCGCACCGGCGACGAAGTCCGGCGGCAACACGCTGGTAGCGCCGCGCAGCGGCCGGCCCGCTTCGCGGGCCAGAAAGGTATCAAGCAAACGCTGGCGCCGGACATCGTGGACGATATAGGGCTCGTTGTGGAACACCACCTTGGCCCCTGTGATGCGGCCGCCGAGATCGACGCCGGCGATCACGTCGAATGGTGTTGTTGAATAGCCGGGCGCTGCAATGATATCGAGGGTCGAAAACACATAGGCGACAACTTTATCGCCCTGGTAAACCGCGATCGCGGGTGGTGAGCCTTCCTCCGGCCCAAGCCGCTCGGCGCCGCCGGGATAGACGGTCGCCATTACCTCGGGCGTGAGCCGTTCGCGCAGCTTGCCCTTCTCAGCAAGGGCAGGCGAGACAAAGGCAAGTACCATTAAGGCGGCGCCGGCACCGCAGACCCATTCAATAAGCCGTGGAAATGCATCGAGGCAACGCGCGGACAGGGGATTTGCCCACTCCGTCATTGAAACAACTTCAGATCGATGGACTCGGCCATCGCCTTGTAGCCCGCGTCATTTGGATGGAGGTGATCGCCGCTGTCATAGGCTGCCGCGATCGCAGCCGGGCGAGTTGGATCGGCAAGAACGCGATCGAAGTCGATGATGCCATCAAAGGCGCCGCCCGTGCGTATCCAATTATTGACGGTTTGGCGTTTTGCCTCTTTGTCGGGCGTAAAATATCCCTGATTGGGCGTTCCCGCGAGGGCATTTTCGAATGGCGTCAACGGAACGCCAATGACCTTGATCGAGCGGAGATGGGCGCGCTCGATCAGTTGCCTGTAGCCGGCAATGATTTCGTCTGCAGTGCGAACAATGCCGTTAGGCTCGATAGCGGTGCCCGGCCACCCGATGTCGTTGATCCCGACGAAGATCACGACGTGCGAAACGGCGGGCTGGCTCAGCACGTCACGCTCGAATCGCGCCAGTGCGCTGATGCCGGCACCGTCGCTGAGGACACGATTGCCGGCGATACCCTGGTTCTGGACCGCAACGGCACCCCCGGCCTCCTTCAAACGGCGTGCGAGGACATCAGGCCAGCGACCATTGGCGTTGACAGTAGAGGCGGTCCCGTCGGTAATCGAATCTCCAAACGTCACAATCGCCCGTACGGGAGAACCTGGCTCGACCATAACGCCCGTCAGGAAGAATCGATTTGCGAACCTGTCCACGACCGGGAATTCGGAACTGGTGGTGAAATCGCCCGCCGCGGAAACATAGGCGGTCTGGAGTCCGGTTGCATGAACTGTTCCGAGGTCCGTAGCGGCGGGCAAATAAAGGCTCACTGCGAGGTCGGAAAGAGGAGCGACATTCAGCTCCACCGGATCGCTCAAGGCCGGGGCGCCCGGCGGAATAATGACCGACTTCAAGCCTCCGAATGTAAGCGGACGCAGGCTCGTCGAGACGATATCCGAACCTGCGCCAGCCGTTGCAACACTGGCGGCTCCTACCAAGACTGGTTTGGTACCGAACTCGTTCGACAACCGGAGCCTGACCTTGTTGCCCCCCGTGCTGAGATGCACAATTTGGCGAATCGTCCGGTTCGAGAAGCTCGTCGGCATCACCCCGCGGGGCGCCTGAGGGCTGGCAGTCCAGCTACTGACCCAGGATTTTGCCTGCACCTGCGCGCTGGCCGGCGAGAACGCAAACGAACTCACTGACAGCGCGGCAGCGGCGAGAACCGGTAGGAGAGGACGATCGATGAGCATCATCCGACGCCTTCGAGGACAAGCCAAATTGCCACCTCGCAAGAGGACCTTTCTATCCATCTGCAATCTCCGACAGAAATCCGGCGCGCTCCATTGAGCTTGCAGCGGAACACGGTGCCAATCCTACGAATATCCGATCCAGCGCCCGCCCCACGCCACGCCAAACCACAGACTTAGCGAAATGATCGCCGTCAATCGGCCCGCCAGCGGTCGTTCAGAGGCTGCTCCCGTTTGCACCACGCGGCGCCGAACCGTGAACGTAAAAAGGAGTACCAGCAACAGTGACGTCATCTTAACCCAGAAAGGAAAACTGTATAAGCACTTGATCGCTTCGGAAAGGAACAAGGGGATACCTGATACGAACAGTAAGATCACGCTGCCGAGCAACCAAGGTTGAGTTGCTGCCCAGAGCTGCGCGACGGGCTGTTTCCGCAGGCCTACGCCCAGAAGACGTAAATCCACGATCAATACGGCTCCCCCCAGTATTCCAAGGCCGACAAGGTGGAACGCCTCGATGATAGCGAACAACCAATTCGAATTGCGGATCGCATCGCCGACTGGCGTGTCATAGCACCACTGAAAGAACGGTAGCAGATCCATCAATGCCCCGAATCGGCCGCTGTGCAACCGGCCAGGAAATTGATGATCGCCGGTTGCGGCTGCCGGTCGCAGTCGAACCAGTTATAGGCGATCATTCGTCCTGAAAAGATGATGCTGGTCCATAGGACAAGGGACAGCGCGCCGGCAACCCGCACCGCGCGAGGCGGCACAGCGTCGCCATCCCACTTGGCAAAACTCGGATAGACACGCGAGTGAAAGAGCCACACGTTCAGACCAGCCAGCACCATCAGAAGCATTTTGCCCCTGAAGAAAATACTCTGATAGGTTCTGACCGGTATGGCGTAAACCAGGAGCGTGCCGCTGATGACCATGACGATGAAGCCCGCTATGGTCCACGGCAGCACGCGCCTCGCAAACTCCGATACCGGCACCCCCGGCATGATCCAACCAAGGAGGCGCAGGTCTACCAGCGCCACCGTGCCGAAGAACAGACACAGCGTCCACACGTGAAGCGATTCGATGACGGAATAGGCATATTGGGATTCGTGGAGCTCAATGCTCCATGATGATTCCGCCAGCTGTTCAAAGAACGCCAGAAGAGACATACCTATCCCTCTCCCGTCGATTTACGATCTCGGGGCAAGTGCGTAAGGCGATGCGCAATAACAACTATTTTGTCATTGGGTCTTAGGCGGAGCTCCGGGCGTCAACTCGTATGGAGCGCCGGTTCCAGAGGAACCGAGAAACAGCTTGCGTCCGTCAGGCAAGGTCAGATCTCTGCCGTTGGCGCGTTGCGTGCCGTCTTTCGACTGGTACCCATCGATCACGATCTCGGTGCCGGGCAGCAGTGAGTCCTTGGTGAACCCGCGCCGGAACAGCACGTTCGGCGTGCCCGCTTCGATGGCCCAGTTTGCAACGGTGCCATCGGGCTGCTTCACGTCGACGTGCAACCAGGTGTGGGGATTGACCCACTCCATCTTCGTGATCGTCCCCTTGAAATTCACCGGTTTGTTCGCGTCGAATTCCGCGGCGAATGCGTGGTGTGCCGAAGCCGCGGACGTCCATCCCGACATCGCGAGACCTATGGTACAGACTACGATGGTATGTTTCATCAGCATCGATTGCCTCCTGTCGCAGTAGAACCAAGATAGTACCCTTGCCCGCGGCGGCTCAACTATCCCCGTGAGGATATTTGGCCTCCGACCAGGTCACTTACCGTACCATTGATAGAAGAGGTCACCGGGCGGTACCTTGCGAGTGATATCAACTATCATGGTATCACCTTCCCAGTGCTTGACCAACGGCTGCTTGCGAAGATTTCCGTACATGAACTCCTCGGCGAATTCGTTGCAGCGAAACTCCAGAAGCTGCATGTTAGGTTCCGCGCGGCGATAGAGCGGCATGGCAATGCTCCACGGTCGCGTGAAGACGTTGGGATCTTCGATCGTCACCTCGTACCAAATGA
>Ga0066903_100001024_pt1 | contig 19470 bp, 21 predicted proteins | sample PanSoiMetaGPlot1_FD_67491 | JGI IMG/M metagenome (GOLD analysis project Ga0066903, IMG submission 67491) | Tropical forest soil microbial communities from Panama analyzed to predict greenhouse gas emissions - Panama Soil - Plot 1 (version 2) | ecosystem: Environmental > Terrestrial > Soil >... | reverse complement strand
CGGTGCTGCCAGAACTCGTACGTCTCGGGGACGACCGTGAAGCCGCCCCAGCGCTCCGGCCGCGGCACGTCGCTCTCGCCGTATCGAGCTTGCAACTCATCGACGGCGTTTTCGAGCTCGCTGCGGTCCGACACGACCTCGCTCTGGCACGAGGCAACTGCCGAGAGCTGCGCGCCGCGGGGCCGGGAGGCGAAGTACGCGTCCGAGTCGCCGGCCGGCACGCGCTCGACGGCCCCCTCGACCCGGACCTGGCGGCCGAGCTCGTGCCAGTAGAAGCAGAGCGCCGCCTGCGGGTTTGCCTCCAGCTCCTGCCCCTTGCGGCTCTCGTACCCCGTGAAGAAGACGAAGCCGCTCTCGTCCGCCGACTTCAGAAGTACGTAGCGCACCGACGGCCGGCCGTCCGAACCGGCCGTGGCCAGCGCGAGCGCCTGCGGCCGGGACACGCCTTCTTCCTGCGCGGCCCGGTACCAGGCGTGGAACTGGCGCAGCGGATCGGGATCGAGGTCGTTCCGCCGCAACGGTTGGGCGAAGGGCTCGTGGTCCACGGCTCGTAGTATCGAGAAGTGCGCCTGCTCGCCGGGATGATGGCGGCCGCGACGCTCGCGACGCCGCAGCTCCACTTCCCGCGCGACCACTTCGGGCACTCTGCTGGCGTCGAGTGGTGGTACTTCACGGCAGCAGTGAACGGGACTGACGGCCATCGGTACTCCGTCTTCTTCACGATGTTCAAGCGCGCAGGCTTCGTGCTCCCGGTGAGTCAGGTCGTGAACCTCGACTCCGGAGCGATCGTCCACCACACGGAGAACCTCGCCCGCGGGCGCGGGATCCCGTTCGCGTCGACGATCACCGCTCTCGGCTACGACGTGGCCCGCAAGACCTGGATCGCACGCGCCGGCTCTCTGCGCTTCGCCGCTCGTCCGCTGAAGCCGTACGTCCTCCACGGTGGAGGCACGGGTGTCGTGCGGCAGGGAGCGGGCTCGAGCCGCTATTACTCGGCAACGCGTATGACGATCAGCGGCAGCCTGGGAAGCGTCCGGTTCACGGGAACGGCGTGGTTCGACCATCAGTGGGGCGACTTCGCCTCGGTTCCGAGCGCGCAGCACTGGGACTGGTTCTCGTGCCGGTTCGACGACCGGACCGAGCTCATGCTCTATCGCTTCCGGAACGGGCAGGCGAACGGGACGTTCGTCGACCGTATCGGCCGCGGACGTGCTGTGAGCCGCTTCGACGCACGGCCCGGCAAGCGCGTCTTCCGCGGCGCGGGGCGCCGCTGGCCCCTCGACTGGACGCTCCACGTGCCGGCCCGGCGGCTGACGCTCCGGCTGCATGCCCTCGCGTCCGACCAGCTGTTCCGAGGTGTGGTCGTTCCGACTTTCTGGGAGGGGGCCGTGTCCGCGACCGGGACGAAGTCCGGCCTGTGCTTCGTTGAGGAGACCAGCTGATGGAGGTTTCCCGCATCGGTGTCTGGCTCGGCCCGCTCAGCTTGCGGCCTGCCGCGGAGACGCGGGAGATCGCGCCCGAGCTCGAGGAGCTGGGCTACGGCGCGATCTGGTTCGGCGAGGGTGTCGGCACGAAAGAGTGCTTTTCGCAGGCGTCCACGCTGCTCGGCTGGACGCGACGCGCCGTCGTGGCCAGCGGGATCATGAACATCTACGCGCGCGATCCGATGGCGGCGGCGAACGGCGCCCGGGCTCTCGCCGATGCGTTTCCCGGACGCTTCGTGCTCGGCATCGGCGTCAGCCACGCGCCGAGCGTCGCCGAGCGCGGCCACGACTATGCCCGTCCGCTGGGAACGATGCGCGCGTATCTCGACGCGATGGAAGGCGCCTTGTACAGGGCTACGCCGCCCGACGAGGCGCCTCCGGTCGTTCTCGCCGCGCTCGGCCCGAAGATGCTCGAGCTCGCCGCGAAGCGAACGCGCGGCGCTCATCCGTACTTCACGCCGCCGGAGCACACGGCCATGGCGCGCGAGGTCATGGGGGAGGGGCCGCTTCTCGCTCCCGAGCAGGCGTTCGTCCTGGAGACCGATCCGGCGACGGCACGGGCCAAGGCCCGGGAGCACATGGGCTACTACCTCGCGCTCGACAACTACCGTCGCAACCTCCTGCGCCTCGGGTTCACGGAGGACGAACTGGACGGCGGCGGGAGCGACCGGCTCGCGGACGCGATCGTGGCATGGGGCGGCGTCGACGCCGTCCGCGACCGGGTCAAGGCGCACCTGGACGCGGGCGCCGACCAGGTCTGCGTCCAGGCGGTCGGCGACGACCCGCTCGGCGAGCTCAGAGAGCTCGCGCCGGCTCTGCAGGGGCTCTAGCCGCCGCGACAGTCAGGATCGAAGCATGTCCGCCGCCCTCGACCGGCATGTCGACGAGCTCTGTACCCAGCACGGCATCGTCCGCCTGAACGGCTCCCGGGGTCGGGCCGAGGTGCATCGCCGCAACGGCCGACGGACGATCGCGATCCGCATCCCGCCTGTCCGCGGCCAGGTGACGTACCTCGTCGCGTTGCACGAGATCGGCCACCTGGTCGGCCCCGGCCGCTCGGGAGCGCGGCTGGAGAAGGAGGCGGCGGCCTGGCGCTTCGCGCTTCGCGCGTCTCGCGACGAGCCGAGCGACGCGTGCCGCCGCCGCATCGGCAAGCGGTTGCGCTCCTACGTCATCTGGGCCGAGCTGCGGCAGCACCGCAGGCGCCGACCCGTGCTGCCGCCTCGCGAGTCACCGTTCTGGGCGCTGCTCGCGTATCTCGAAGCCTGAAGGGCCTTACGGACGAGGAGCCGGCGTGAGCCGGCTCCTCGCGTCTCACCCTGGAATCGATCTCAGGCGGCGGCGAAGCGTGATCGTCGAGCCGTCGCAGCGCGAGTCGACCTCGACGTCGCGCATCACCGTCCACATGATCGGGAATCCGTATCCTCCCTCGCCGCGCTCCCGCTCGTCGCGCCAGGCGCCGTAGTCTCGGATCGAGAGCACGAGTTCGTCGCCGTTCACCACGGCCTCGACGTCCACGACGGCCGCCGCGGGCAACTGCGGGTGCTCGACCGCGTTCGCAAATGCCTCCGACGCTGCCAGAAGCACGTCGAACCGCTCAGCCTGCGCGACCCCCTGCTCTTCGAGCCACTCCTCGAGCCTCCGGCGGAGAAGCACCGCAGAGGACGCCCGAGCCTGGAGGCGGAAACAGAAGGTGGCGGCGGGGATCCGGGCCGTCATGTCGCTCTGCCAACGGTGTTCCCGCGATGGCCAGCCGCTAACCTCGACGCCGCCGGATTTACAGCGTGTTCGAGCTATTCGGCGAGGACGCGACCGCCGTAGACCCGCGAGAACGTCGCCTCGAGCGCATCGATGTCGACGACGTTCAGGCAGATTGCGGTGCCGAGCAGCGAGCGGAGCTCCTCGGCGGCGAGAACGTCGGTCGGATCGGCGAGCCCGACGAGGAGCAGATGGTCGGGGAGCCGCTTTACGGGAAGCGCCTGCAGACGACGCGCCGCGTCCTCCGGGAGCAGCCGAGCTGCATCCTCGTCCACCTCGGTCTCGCTCAGGTCGAGGAAGGGGATGTCGTACTGCTCGGCGAGGGCCCGCGCGATGGCGACGCTCGGAACCCAACCCCACTCGACCAGGATCTCACCCAGCCGGCGAGGAGACCGCTCTTTCTCCGTAAGCGCGATCTCGAGCTGCTCCGCATCGATCGCGCCGACGCGCAGCAGGAGCGTTCCGAGCGGGACCCAGGCGTCTTTCGTCGCGTCCACCAGGTTCCTTATCGGCGGTGAGCCGGCAGCCTTGAGCGCTTTCTGTCCTTCCTCGAGACACGGTCTTCACTTTTCTCGATTCACTCACTATCGTGCGTAGCACTGTGGCTGGCCGTCCGATGCCTGAATCAGGGTGACCGACAGGTCAGGGTCGGACCGGCAGGCGACGGAGCGTCTCCTCGGCCACTGCGCTCTTGTCGGACGCATGGTCGGAGGCCGGCGCGCACCGGTTCGCCTGCGTCTCGAGGCGAAGATCGGCGCGCCGCTCACGCGCCAGCTCCTCACTGCGCTCTGCAAGCGGCCACCTCCGCCCTTCTACTAACCCTTGCCCGCTGACGAGTGGGCCGCGGAAGTGTCGGTCGACGCCGCGCTCGTGCGCCGCGTCCTCGCCGTGCAGTTTCCCGAGCTCGCTCTCGACTCGCTGCGCCTCCTGGGCGAGGGCTGGGATAACTCGGTCTGGCTCGTCGACGAACGTTGGGTCTTTCGCTTTCCGCGCCGCGAAGTGGCCGTCGCGCCTGCCGAGCGGCAGGTCGGCCTGCTCCCGACGCTCCGGCCGCTCCTGCCGCTGCCGATTCCCGAGCCCGTTTTCGTCGGGCAGCCGGACGAGAGCTTCCGGTGGCCGTTCTTCGGCGCGCCGATCCTGCCGGGCCGCGAGGCCGCGCAGGTCGAGACGGACGACGCCGCGCGCATGGCCGCCTCCGCGCCGCTGGCGGCGTTCCTCCGCGACCTCCACGATCCGGCGCTGCTCGAGCTCGACGGAGTGGCGGCGCTTCCGCTCGACCCGATGCGTCGCGCCGACATGAGCTTCCGCGTGCCGCGCACACGACAGCGGGTCGAGGAGCTCCGCGAGTTGGGCCTCTGGGACGCACCGGGGGCCGTCGAGGACGTGCTCGCCGCGGCCCAGTCCCTCCCGCCCGCGGCCGGTCTGGCGGTCGCGCACGGAGACCTCCATAGCCGGCATCTGCTGGTCGGCGAAGACGGCGTCCCGACGGCGGTCATCGACTGGGACGACCTCTGCCGCGCCGACCCGGCGATCGACCTCATTCTCTATTGGAGCTTCCTTTCGCCCTCGGTGCGTCCCGCGTTCCTCGACGTCTATCCGGTCGACGAGGAGCGACTGCTCCGCGCGCGCGTGCTCTCCCTCTTCCTGTGCGGATCGCTCGCCGTGTATGCGCGTCACGAGGGCTTGCCCGCGCTCGAGCGAGGAGGCGTGGCCGGGCTCGAGCGGACGATCGCCGACTGACCCGACGGAAGGGCCCCTTCGAGGAGGAGCCCTTTCCGACCGGCGACGACCCCCGGCTTAGGGACCGCTGACGACGGCGACGGTCACGGTGCTCGTGTACGTGCCGGCGTAGGTGTTCGCGGGGATGGAGACCTGAACCGTCGGCGTGACGGTGAACTTGCCCATCCCGGTGTTCGCCGCGGCGTTGAACAGCTTCACGGCGGTCGGCGGCGACGAGCCCGCGGGAACGGTCAGCGGGTAGCCGATCGAGTTCGTCGGATTCGTGCACGTCCCGGAGGCGCAGGACGACGAGACGCCGGTCACGGTGGAGGCCGAGGTCGAGAGGAGCTTCGGCGTCGGGCCGCCGGTCGAGAATGTGGTCGACGTGACCGTGACGTTCCAGCCCGTGCCGGACCCGGTCGCGTCGTTGACGGTCATCGGCAGCGTGTAGGTCGGCGCCTGGTCCGTGCCGTCGAGGGTCACGGACACGCCTGGCGACGCGCTCGTCGTCAGCGTCAGCGTGCCGGCGTTGACCGTGGCTGTCGCCGTGACGTTCGCGCCGAGGGCGCCCGTGGCCGCGACGAGCGCGAGCGCCCCTACGGCGGCGAGGACGAGGCACCGCTTGAGGTGCGTGGTACGCATGCGTTTCTCCTTGTCTCCAGCGTCGCGCGCCGAGATCGGAGCAACGTCTGCCGGGTTTTGGGGGGTGGTCTGATTCATGGTTTCCGACTCACCGTCGTCCTCTTGCGAACGTCTGTCTTCCCCCGATCGAGGGTTCCTTGCCGGAATTCGGGGAGGACCGCCGGTCCGGTAACTGCCGGGAACGCGGGACGAGGCGCCTCAAGCCGCGAGTAGACCGCGCCGACAACCTCATCGTGGACGGCGGCCGTCCAGACGAGCTCTACCGCGTCCTGTTCGACCACGTCGACAACATGGTCTGCACCCTGGATCTCGAGGGGCGGTTCACCTCGGTCAACCCGGCGGGCGAGCGCCTCACGGGATACGAGGCCGAGGAGTTGGTCGGTCGTCTCGCCGTCGAGCTGATCGCCCCCGAGCATCGGGAGGAGGCCGTCCGGCAGTTCCTGCGCAGGCTGGATACCCGGGACGAGCTGCCCGCGGACGAGTCGGTGCTCGTGACCCGGGGCGGGGATCGCATGCCGATCGAGATCACGTCGGCGCTCCTGCTCGACGACGGCGAGCCCGCCGGCGTACTCGGGCTCGTGCGCGACCTCAGCGCGCAGCGCGGCGCCGAGCACGCTCTCAGTCAGAGCGAGGAGCGCTTCCGGAACGCATTCGAGTTCGCCGCGATCGGGATGGCGCTCGTCGGCCCGGACGGACGCTTCCTACAGGTCAACGACTCGCTCTGCGAACTCGTCGGGTATTCCGCAGACGAGCTGCTGCGGAGGACGTTCCAGGAGATCACGCACCCGGGCGACCTCGAGGCGGATCTCCAGCTCGCAGATCAGCTCCTGGCAGGCGAGATCCGCTCCTACCAGATGGAGAAGCGCTACATCCATCGGCTCGGCGCCGCCGTTTGGGCACTGCTCAGCGTCTCGCTGGTACTCGACGACGAGGGCAGGCCAATCCACTTCATCAGCCAGATCCAGGACATCACCGAGCGCAAGCGGGCCGAAGAGGAATTGGCCACCAGCCGGGCGCGCCTCTCCGAGGCCCAGCGCATCGCCCAGATCGGCGACTGGCGGCGGGACGGCCCCGACCAGCCGCTGACCTGGTCCGAGGAGACCTACCGGATTTTCGGGATCGACCCGGCCGAGGGCCAGCCGACCTTCGATCGCCTCGTCGCGACCGTTCATCACGACGACCGCGACGAGTTCGTCCGCACCGTCCAGCAGCTCCGCAAAGACGGGAGGCCGTACGAGCACGAGTTCCGCGTCGTGCTTCCCGGCGGGTCGCTGCGCTGGGTCGAAAGCCGCGGCGAGCTCGTCCCGGGGACCGAGCCCCCCGTGACGAGAGGGACTGCTCAGGATGTCACCGACGACAAGCTGGCCGAGGCCAGGCTGGCCGAGGCGGAGCAGCGCTATCGAACACTCGTCGAGCAGTTGCCACTGGGCATGTACATCAGGCCGCTGGACATGTCCGAGCCGAACATTTACGCGAGCCCGCAGGTGGAGCCGATGCTCGGGTATCCGGCCGCGGCCTGGATGACCGATCCGAGCCTGATGGAGCGGATCGTCCATCCGGACGACCGTCGGCGCGCCACGGCGGAGGCGATGCGCGTCCGCGAGACGGGCGTACCGCTGCACGAGGAGTACCGCTACGTCAAACCGGACGGGAGCGTCGTCTGGGTGCAGGACGAGACCTATGTCGTCTACGGCGACGACGACGAGCCGCAATTCGTCCAGGGCTACCTGCTGGATATCACGGAGCGAAAGCTGGCCCAGGAGGAGCGCGACCGGCTGCGCGAGGAGCTCCACCACGCGCAGAAGCTCGAAGCGGTCGGCCGCCTGGCCGGGGGCGTCGCGCACGACTTCAACAACATGCTCACAGCGATCAAGGGTTACGCCGAGCTCCTGCTCGACGGCCTCGACCCGGAGAGCCCGCATCACGCCGAGGCGGAGCAGATCCGCCGGGCGGCGAGCCAGGCCTCCGCGCTCCCGCGTCAGCTCCTCGCCTTCAGCCGCAAGCAGGTGCTGGAGCCGAAGCTGATCGACCTCAACCATGTCGTCTCCGAGGCCATCGGGCTGATCAGGCTCCTCCTTGGCTCGGGCGTCGAGCTGGTCACCGACCTGAGCGCACGGGCGCCGGCGGTCGTCGCCGACCCGGGCCAGGTCGAGCAGGTGCTGCTCAACCTGGCCACGAATGCGCGTGACGCCATGCGCGAGGGAGGGAGGCTGACGATCGCGACCCGCAACGTCGAGGTCGACGCGACCTTCGCGATCGAGCACGACGCTGCGCCGGGACCCTACGTCGTGGTGGCTGTCTCCGACTCAGGCGAGGGGATGGACGCGGCCACGCTCGAGCGCGTGTTCGAGCCGTTCTTCACGACCAAGGGAGCGGGCAAAGGGTCGGGGCTCGGCCTCGCCTCTGCCTACGGCATCACACGGCAGAGCGGCGGCTTCGTCAAGGCGACGAGCGCACCCGAGCAGGGCTCCACGTTCGACGTCTACCTCCCGCTCGCCGTCGTCTCGGCCCCCGGCGCTGACGACGAGGCGGCGGTCGACGCCGAGCCCGTGACCGTGCTGCTCGTCGAGGACGAGGAGCTCGTGCGGGAGTTCGCGACGACGGCCCTCGAGCGGGCCGGCTTCCGTGTCCTCACCGCGTCTCGCGGCACCGAGGCGCTCGAGGTCTGCGAGCGGAGCGGCGTGGCCGTTGATGTGCTCGTGAGCGACCTGATGATGCCCGGCATGGGCGGGCGCGAGCTCGCCGAGCGCGTCGTCGCCCGGAATCCCGCCACGAAGGTTGTGCTCATGTCCGGGTTCGCCGACGAGTCGTCGGGGGTGGACACGGGCGGAGTGGCCTCGTGCTTCCTGCAGAAGCCGTTCTCGGTGTCGGCGTTGGTCGAGGCGGTTCGCGACGCGGTCGAAGCCCCGGCTGCAATGCGTCGCGACCCGCTGCCGCCGACGGCGCGCCGGCGAGGCATCACCTGCGTCGTGGCCGACGACCATCCGGCGGTTCTCGACTCGGTCTCGCGCTTCCTGGAGACGAGCGGCATCGACGTCGTCGCCAGGGCGGGGAGCGGTGACGAGGCTCTCGTCGCCATCGAGGTTCACCGTCCGGCGATCGCGCTGCTCGACGTCACGATGGCGCCGGTCAACGGCATCGAGATCGCCCGCCGCCTTGCACGGGCCGCGCCGGAGACGGCCGTCATCCTGTACACGGGCCACCGCGACGCGAAGCTCCTCGAACAGGCGCTCGACGCAGGCGCTCGGGGGTTCGTGCTCAAGGAAGCGCCGCTCTCCGAGCTGACGCGAGCCATGAAGGCGGTGGCCGGCGGAGGCACGTTCGTCGACGACGAGCTGTCGAGCGTGTTGGCGGCGCCACGCAGCGTCAGGGCACTTTCGCCGCTGACGGACCGCGAGCGGCAGGTACTCGCCCTCGTCGCAGACGGGATGACGAACGACATGGCCGCCGCGGAGCTCGGCATCTCGGCCGAGACCGTCCAGTCGCACGTCCGCAACGCGATGGGCAAGCTCGAGGCGGACACGCGCACGCAGGCTGTCGCCACCGCGCTGCGTCAGCAGCTGATCGCCTGACTCACGCGGCTGCGCGCAACACGGAATCGAGGAGCCCAGGAAAGCGCACCTCGAGCTCGTCGCGCCTCAGCGAGATGATCTTGTAGACGCCTTGCTTCTCGCTGGAGACGATCCCGGCGTCGTACAACACCCTGAGGTGGTGGCTCGCTGCCGCCTTCTTGACCGGAAGGCGCATCTGCCCGCATTGCAGCCCGTCGTCAGCCGGACACGATGCCAGCTGGCGGACCATCTCGAGGCGGACCGGGTCTGACAGTGCCTGGAGGATGGTGAGGACGTCGATCTCGGCGAGATCGGGAAGCGGATGGACCTCTGCGGTTGCTTCCACGGGTTTTACAGTAATTGTTTGACGAACATCGAACACTTACTGTACGATACCCATCGAACAATAGCAGGAACAGCGTGGCGGCCGCCAACGCTCCTTGCGAAGAAGATCACGAACGGAAGGAGCTTTTTGTCCACGCGCACCACACAGCCGTCCATCGACGGCGGCGTTCAGCTGACCAGAAGAGCGTGGGGAGGTCTGCTCGTGCTCTGCGGCGCGCTGTTCCTGGACGCGCTCGACGTGTCCATGATCGGTGTGGCTCTGCCGTCGATCAAGAACGACCTGAACATGTCGACGAGCTCGCTTCAGTGGGTCGTGAGCGCATACGTGCTCGGCTACGGCGGATTTCTCCTGCTCGGTGGCCGGGCTGCGGACCTGCTCGGCCGGCGGCGCATGTTCCTGATCTCGCTCGCCGTCTTCGTCGTCGCCTCCGCGCTCGGCGGGCTGGCGACGGGCGGCGCGCTGCTGATCGCGACACGCTTCATCAAGGGTGTGAGCGCGGCGTTCACGGCGCCAGCGGGTCTCTCGATCATCACGACGACCTTCGCCGAGGGCCCGGCCAGGAACAAGGCATTGTCGATCTACACCGCGACCGGGGCGACCGGGTTCTCGCTCGGTCTTGTCTTCGGCGGGCTGCTGACGGAGATCGGCTGGCGCTGGGTCTTCTTCCTCCCGGTGCCGGTCGCCCTCGTGACGCTCGTCGCCGCCACGCGTCTCGTGCCGCGAGACGCCGTCGCCGCACGGGTCGGCCGCGCCTTCGACCTCGCAGGCGCGGTGCTGATGACGGCCGCGATGCTGCTGCTCGTGTTCACGGTCGTCGAGGCACCCACCGTCGGCTGGGGATCGACGCGGACGCTGGCGTCGTTCGCCGCGCTCGCCGTGATTCTCGTCGCCTTCGTCGTCCGGGAGCAGCGGACCGAGTCGCCGCTGATCAGGCTTGGCATCCTGCGCTCGGGCTCGCTCGTCCGGGCGAACCTCGCGGCGATGTCGCTGTTCGGCGGGTGGGTCGGCTTCCAGTTCATCGCCACGCTTTACATGCAGCAGGTCCGCGGCTGGTCTCCGCTCCAGACCGGGCTCGCGATTTTCCCGGGTGGAGCGCTCGTGGCGGTCGTCGCGCCGAGGATCGCCCCGCTGATCGCGCGCTTCGGCGTGACGCGGCTGATCCTGGTCGGCATGGTGTCGACTGCCGCGGCCTATTCGCTGTTCCTCCCGATCGGGCTCGACTCGAGCTACGCGGCCACCGTGCTCCCGACGATCCTGCTGGCCGGGGTCGGATTCGCGCTGGCCTACGGGCCGCTGAACGTCGCGGCCACGACCGGTATCGCTCCCGCCGAGCAGGGCCTCGCGGGCGGGCTCTTGAACACGTCGTTCCAGTTCGGCGGCGCACTCGTCCTCGCGATCGTGACCGCGGTCGACAACGCGTATGCCGGAGCCGGGGGCGGCGGGCAGGCGCTACTCGATGGCTTCCACCCGGCGATTGCCGTCTCGGTCATCGCCGCCGTGCTCGGCGTGACCGCGATCGCCGTTGGCATCGTGCGTCGTTCCCCGGCCCCGGTCGAACTCGTCGCCATCGACGGCGAGCGGCAGCTCGAGGCGGAACCGGACGCGGAGGCGGCCTAAAGCAGTCTTAGGATGGGCCAGGGCTCGATGAAGACTTTCACCTTGCGATCCCTGGCCCGTCTCCGCCTTCTTCGGCCGACCTACAGGTCGTACGAGCGCCTGCGTGCGTTCGGTCGGGAAAACGGTGCCTCGGTCACCGAAGGTCTGCCCGTGCCGCCGGCGAAGCTTCGCATCCGCGTCGCCGGGACGGCCGACCTGGATTGGTTCCTCAAGGGTGGTCGCCTGGCCGAGGAGTCGCTCCGCGAGAGCCTCGCCTGCGCGGGCACGCGCCTGGAGGAGATGGGCCGCGTACTCGACTTCGGCTGCGGCTGCGGTCGTGTGATCAGACACCTGGCCGGGTTGCCGGCCGAGGTGAAGGGCTCGGACTTCGACCGCGACGCCGTCGTCTGGTGCCGTCAACACCTGACCTTTGCGACATTCACACAGAACGGCCTCGAGCCGCCGCTGCCCTTCCCCGACGACCACGTCGACCTCGTCTACGCCTTCTCGGTCCTCACGCACCTACCCGCGCCGGTGCAGCACGCGTGGGTCGACGAGCTCGCCCGCATCGTCCGTCCGGGCGGGTATCTGCTCGTGTCGACGCACGGCGAGTCGTATCTACCGCGCCTGAGCCCGGACGAGCGCCAAGGGTTCGAGCGCGGCGAGGTCGTCGTGCGCTTCGAGGAGGTCGCCGGGACGAACCTGTGCACGGCCTTCCATCCCCCGGCCTATGTCCGCGACGAGCTGGGCAAGCCACTCGAGCTCGTGCACGACGCTCCCGGAGGCGCACGGGGCAACCCACACCAGGACCTGTTTCTCTTTCGAAAGCCCGTCTAGAGCGGAAGTTCACGGGCACAACTGGCGCCACTGCTGCGAAGCCTCACGGACCTCCGCACTTCGTCGTCCTGAAGAAGTCGCGGCGGACGTTCGGCGGCACGATGCACGGCACGCCTTCGCCCTCGAAGATGTCGCGCCAGCGTAGGGACGTGCGGCTGGAGCGGCGGAGGACTGCGAGGCCGTCCCCGACCTGTCCGGCTTGCGTGCACGCCCTGGGCGGATGCATCGGGCTGGTCGCGTAGGCGTAGCGCGGGTCCACGGTCGAGACGACGATACGGACGCAGCGCGACGAGAACGAGCGGCCCGGGATGTTGAAGGCGTCCATGATCGTCACCTTCTCGAGGTAGGTCGGCGCGCGGGCCGCGACCGCGGAGCCGCCCGCAAACGCCAGTAGAACGATCGCCGCCAGGACGGCTCGCCTCATGCCGCGGGAGTCTTGCAGGCCGTGCCGGCAAATGCCATGCTCGCGACGGTGCGCCGTTTGCTCGCTCTACTCCCCGGCCTCTGCGTCCTCGCGGCCGCGCCGGCGAGCCTCGCCCGGTCGACCGTCGTGCTTCCGGGATTTCGCTCGCCGTCGGGAAACATCCAGTGCCTCTACAACCCTGGCTCGCCACCGTTCCTGTGGTGCTCGATCGGGAAGGCGAGCTACGCGAAGAAGCTGACGGCCTATTGCGCGCAGCCGAGGATCGGTGTCGACTGGGCCGGCTTCACGCTCGGCAAGAGAAGCAAGGGCTCTGTCGAGTGCAGCGGCGGCACGCTCTACGACCCGACGACGCAGCACCCACGGCATGTGACACTTCCGTACGGCATGACCTGGCGCCGCGGAGTGTTCACCTGCACCTCGCGCACGACGGGCGTCACCTGCCGGAACAGCGCCGGGCACGGGCTCTTCGTGTCGCGTGAGTCGTACCGACTCTTCTGAGCGACAGGAGCCTCACTCAGACTTGCTGCGGGTTGCGCCTGTCGAGCTCGGCCCGGGCTTTCTCCGCAAGCTGGCGGGTAGAGCGACGACCTCGTCGCGAGTGATCAGTTCCTGGGCGGCAGGCGGGCCGGGGGCAGGATGTCCAAGGGAGCCGTAGTCCGTGTGGCTCGGCGAACGCGGACGAGCTGGAACGGGACGAACGCCAGGCAGGCGAGCTCGCGCGCGACCACTACCGGTGCGCGCGGGCCGGGGGCGCCCTCGACACGCAGCCGAACCGAGCGTCCGCGCAGCGCTGCGCGGAACAGGATCCGTGCGCGCCGCCGGTGCCAATGGGAGGTGACGACGACGAGCTCGCTCACGCCGATCGCCTGGGCTTCCGCCGCGACGTTCGCCGCGTTGCCGGCGGTCGTTCGAGCGGTGCGGTCGCTGACGAGGACCGCGCCAGGGGTCGTCCAGGCTTTGCGCATCAACTCGGCCTCGGAGCTTCCGTTCGCGCGCCGCGCCCAGCCGGACAGGATCACCGTCTCGCCGGCGCCCGTGAGCCTCTGCGCGTGCGCAACGCGGCCGGCGCAGATCGGGTGCAGCCGCGACGTGTCCCGGCCCGAGTAGCCCAGCACGGCGACGAGGCGCTCAGCCACCTGACCTCCGGCGTCGGAGATACCCCGCCGTGAGCAGCGTGCCGATGACGGTGAGCACGAGCACGGCCGCCTTCTTCCCCTGGAGCTTCGACTCGCCGCCGACCCGCTCGCGCATCTCGACCGGGACCTCCTCGACGCGTAACCCCTCGTCGTTCAGTCGGAGAAGCGCCTCGACCTCGGGCGCGCCGCTCGTGTACGGGCGGGCGAGCACGGGAAGCGACTTCGCGTTGGCCGCGTACATCCCGCTCGTGGCGTCCTGGAACGGTCGTCCGAGCGCAATGGCCATCGCGCGGCGCAAGAGGCCGGTGCCGAGCCGCCGCGCGAGTGACGGCTTGTAGCGGTACGCCTCGTATCCATCGCCCGAGGCGAAGCGGGAACCCACGGCGACGTCGCACTCTCCCGAAGCGACCTTCTCGAGCAGCCGACGAAGCTCGGCCACGGGATGCTGGCCATCCGCGTCGACCCGTCCGCAGTAGTCGTAGCCGTGGTCGGCCGCGTACTGCCAGCCGGCGGCGATGCCGGCCTTCAACCCGCGGTTCTCGCCAAAGGAGAGAACCTGTGCGCCGGCCTCGCGCGCGATTGCAGCCGTCAGGTCGGTCGACCCGTCGTCGACGACGAGCACCTCCGCGTCCGCGAGCTCCTGATGGAGCTCCTCGAGAACAACAGGGAGGTTCTCCTCCTCGTTCCAGGCGGGGATGAAGACGAGCGTCTGCGGCATCGGGGGCGGAGTCACTGTGCCAGACAAGCTCCGGCACGGAGGAGCACGCTGGTCCGGCGCGAAGTGAGCGAGTTCCACGTTCGGAAGGAGCACCGCAGGTTTTGCCGATCCGCGTTTGGGGCACGCACGAAGCAGTGACCGGGGGCGGTCAAGGAGGTTTTGCGGCCTCGGACGCGGTTGGGCGTTACTGGCTCGCGCGTTGCGACGGCTTCGAAGCGTGCTCCCTCGACGGCCGGATGTCCGGCGTCGTGGCGGGCGTGGAGCTGGACTATGCCGGTCGGGCGTCGACGCTCCACGTCGACCGCCGCCACGGATCCCCGCTCGAGATTCGGCCGTCAGCCGTGGCCATGATCGACCCGTGGGAGCGGTTGGTCGTGGTCACGCTCCCGCCGCATACGCCGCGGACGGCTCGTGCCGCGCGCGCCGTCTCTTCCGCTGCTGCGCGCAGCGGGCACGCTGCCGGGACCGGGACGGCAAAAGCCGGCGCTGCGTCGGTAGCCGCCGTTGCCGCGACGCGGCGGCGTGCAGCTCCTCCCGCTCGTCGTTTCGTCCTCTGGCTCGGTGTACGGGCCGCCTTCGTGCTTGCGGTGGCCGGTTGGCTCTACGCCGTGACCGTCTTCACGGTCGCCCGCGTTTGCGCGCGCTTGCTTCTGGCGACGCTTGCCGCCGTAACCCGTCTGGGAGTCCGGGCTGCGCCTCCGGCCGCCCGCGCCACGAGGAGAGCGATAAGCGCCGCGGGCGGCCAGATTCAGCGCGTGCACCATGTGCGAGGTCGCAGCTGGCATTGGCCCCGCTCGTGACATTCGGCGCCGGATCACTTGGGTGAGGGTCGTCTTTGGACGGCTGACGCCGAAGCTGAACACATGAGCAGGTTCAACGGGAACGAGCGGGCACGCTCGATCCGGCACCTCCGCCGGCTCCTCGCGCATCTCAACGCCTATGGACATCTGGTCAACGACCGGTCTCCGGCGGAGGAACGGCTCGTCGCGATCCTCGGGCACGAGCAGCTCGAGGCCGCGCGCGCGCGGATCGCGACGGGCGACACCTCGAAGGCCGACGGCTCGAAAGTCTCGAAGCCTCGCGCATACACCTGGCGCGCGATGGGCCGACTGGCTCGGATGACGGCATGGCAGTGGTCGCTCTTCCTCGTCGCGCTCGGCTGCGGAGCGACGGTCTCGATCATCGGCGTGATCGACCTTCTCTGGCACGCCCGCGGAATCCTCGCCGCTCTCGGCGCCATCGCGATCGTTACGTCGGTCTACGTGCAGTCGCGGCACCACCGCATCAAGCAAACCTGGATCGGCTCGTAGCTCCGACGGGCCCGAGTTCAAGGGCCGTCGCTTTTTGCTTCAGGAGCTGATCCACTCGTCGGCCTGCCACCCGACGCGGGAGCGATACCGCCTGACGGCGTACAGCGTCCAGGCGACGGCACTCAGTGCGGCTGCGCCCGCGAGCAGAGGTCGGATCGTCCATGCGAACCAGACCACCGCCCAGACGCCGAGAGCCACCGCGGTGGCAAGCGCCAGGAGCACACATAGAAGTTGCCAGGCGTTCAATGCGGCGAGTTTGGCCATCACGGGCTCCGATCCGTCGCTTTTTCTTCAGGCCGCGTTCGGAGGGCGGGTACCGAGCGATTGTGGTGCCCCTGTAACGTCTTGTCCATCGCTCACACGGGGGATCTCCGCGGAGGCAACGCTCTTCTGACCGGCCGGACGACGACGAACGTTCTGCTCGTGTCTGCTCCGGGCGGGAGGGCCGGCGATGAGGCACGGCCCTCCCGCGTTCCATGGTCAGCTGTGCAGGTTGACCTTGAACGAGACGAGCCGGCGTGCGGAGATGCCGCCGAGGAGGTCCTCGCCCGGCTTGCGGGCGCGAACGAACACGACCAGCAGCTGTTGGCGCGGCGATGCCGGGAAGAAGCGGAGCCGGTGCAGGGTCAGGGTCGCCCAGCCGTCCGAGCCGGTCGGACGCTCGCTCTCCGAGAACTGCTGGTAGGGCGTCGCAGTTTGATAGACGAGCGCTCCGATCACGGAACGTCCGCCGCAGGCAGAGATGTGGAAGCGCAGCACGACCGTCTGCACGTTCCCTCCGATCACGGCCGGCCTGCTCGATTGCCCGTCGATGAGGAGGTGCGCCGGCGGGCTGACCTCGGAGACGTTGATCGGTCCGGCGCTCTTGTTCGTCGGGCATCCGGTCGGAGCGGGCGCAGGCGCGGTCGTCACGACCGCAGTCTGGGCGGACGTGACCGTGTTCGGCCCAGTGGCGTCTGTCGCCGTCACGGAGACACGGATGGTGTGTCCTATGTCCTCGTTCGCGATGACATACGTGGTGCTGGCGGCGTTCCTGATGTGGTTGCAGTTGGCCCCTGACGCATCGCAGCGCTGCCACTGGTAGGCGAACGTGATCGAGGTACCGGTCCACGTGCCGGGGTTGGCCGTCAGCGTCGAGCCGACGGTCGGCGTGCCGCTGATCGTCGGCGGCGACGTGTTCGGCGGCCCCGCCTGCGCGGCCACAACGGCGGTGGCGTTCGAGGTGGCGGTCGCCTGGCCGTCTCCGTTTATCGCGGTGACCTGGGCGCGTATGGTGAAACCAACGTCACCTGTCGCGGGGGAGTAGCCGTTGGTCGTCGCGCCGCTGATCTTGGCGCAATCCGAGCCGTCAGGCTGTCCGCCCGACGCGGGGCAGCGGAGCCACTGGTAGGTGAACGAAGTCGGGGTTCCATTCCATGTGCCGTCGGAGGTCGTCAGTGTCTGGCCGACGGCCGGAAAGCCGGTGATGACCGGCAGGGCTGTGTTGCTGGGCGCTACGTTCGTTCTGGCCGAGCCGACGGGCGAGACGAGGAGTGCGACGACTGCAGCAGCCCCGAGGAGAAGTGCCAGGCCGGAGTACCGGCCACGGCGACTGCGAAGCGCCGTCATGTCGCCCCTCCTTCCGTTCCTACAGGCGCCACGGCTCTGAGAGCGACGGCGCCCGCGGCGAGTGCTGCCCTGGGCGAGCGAGACATGGTCCCACCTCCTTTTGGACTGTGGCGCCACCGAGTGTTCGAACCGCCCCTCGGGCCGGACATCACCCGCTCCGGACTAAACCGGACCGGCTTTGCCGGCGCCTTACACGCAAAGTGGCCCAGCGTGAGACTGTCCGGGTCTCAGGTCGAACACACCAGTAAGTGCCCGGATACGGCGCAAAGTAACCATTGCCGCTTCCGCCCTCGAGACAGCCGGCGCGGCTGGATTCGACGTAGGGGCGCCTGTGTGCGCCAGTTGCGCTATCTAGTCGGCGTCCTCCGAGCCCTCGAGTCTGCGCACGATCTGGACCAGCCCGTCGATGATGCCTGTGGCGACGGCGACGTCTTCCTGAACGAGTCGTCGGAGATCCCAGCCCTCCAACATGAACGCGCTCAGCTCCGTCTCGGCAGTGACGGTCGCGACTCTCGGGCCCGGGTCCAAGGCTGCGATCTCCCCGAAATACGAACCGGGGCCGAGCGTGGCTCTTGGATGGCCATGTGCTGTCACCGTCGCAGTGCCCGACTCGATGATGAAGAACCCGATGCCGCGTTCGCCCTCCTTCGCGATCACATGACCTGCGTCGAACGAGCGGTCACGGAAGAGAGGCGTCAGCTTCTTCAGCTCCTTCTCCGGGAGCGAGGAGAAGAGCGGAATGTTCTTGAGAGTCGAGGCGTCAACGGGCATGTCCTGGAGCCTAATGATTCGGCGTGGCCGTGGCCGTGGCCAGGAAGCCGCTCGCACGCTCGTTGACCTCGAAGGCCGCCTGCTTGGCTAGTCGAGTGCGCCGTCCGCGCTGGCGACGATGTATCTGAGCATGCGGCGCATGTTGGCCCGGTCGATGTGGCTGGTGTTCGTCCAGTCGTAGTCGGTACCGCCCCATTTGTGGATGTCCTGGCAGTCGACGACGACGAAGTGGTAACGGGGCCGGAGGCTGTTCAGGTAGTTGAGCGAGCTGGCCAGGAGCGGCGAGCCGTACTTCTCGAGTTCGGCCAGGACGGTCGGGTAAACGGGATTGAAGACGATCACCGGCTGCTCCCCGCGCCTGTTCATGTACCCGAGCACGTGCTCGAACAGCTGGAAGCGGGCGGGGTCGGGGGGCGGGGCCACGGGCGGGTGCTGACGGATCTGTGCGACCATCCGAGCCGCCTCGGCTTTCACTCGCTTCACCTGCGCGGCGGTCGGCCGGGACTGCTCGCCGGGAAGGGACCCGTCGAGGCGATAGCGGGTATCCGTGTTCGACGAGACCGTGATCGTCTGGCTGCTGAGGTAGGGGGCGACTTCCTGCAGGTAGTGGCGACCACGCGGGTCGGATGTGAGCCACGGAGTGACGATGTTGGTGGTCAGCCCGACGCTGACGAACCAGAGGTAGCGGCGCTTCTGGCCGGGAAAGTGGTCGGCCGTGTAACGGGTGAACACCCAGGCGTCGGGGGCCGAGCCGCCCTGGACGGCGGCGTTGAAGCCGGTGTTCCCGGTCAACCGCTGGAGGAGCGAGGGCTCTGCTTGGCGGCCGCGCGAGTCGCCGAGAATGAGGATTTCCGGGCCTCGCTTGAGCTTCGCGATCAGGTCGAGCTTGACCGAGCGATCGGTCGGCGGGCTCGGCGACGCCGCGCCTGTGCCCGCGATCACGAGCCCGATCGCGAGAAGGGGCAGGAGCATCTTCGTAGTTCGGGCTGCCCTCATGTCAGAACTGGAAATAGATGAATGGGTGGGGTTGGGAGATGGTCATGATCGCCAAGGCCGCGCCGATTCCGACCGCCGTTCCTTGCCAGACGCGCGGACGCAGCCGGATCTGCCACGTGTTCGGGGCGACGTTCACGAAGACGATCAGCGCGGCAATCATCAGGGCGAACCTGACGGGCAGGAGCGCGCCGAGCTGGGCCGCGCTGTCGAGTCCGTTGAGGCCGACCATCGAGCCGAGGATGTCGCCGGCGATGCCGACGCTCAGCGAGCGGAAGATCACGAACAGCGCGCAGACGAGCAGGAAGGTGACGAGCCGGTTGAGCCAGACCCACGGCGGCGTCAGACCCGCCTTGCGCAGCACCGCGTGGCCCGCGAGGAAGAACCCGTGGAGAAGGCCCCAGATCACGAACGTCCAGGCGGCGCCGTGCCAGAGTCCGGCGAGGAACATGGTGATCACGAGGTTTCGGACTGTGCGGGCAGCGCCGTATCTCGAGCCGCCGAGTGGAATGAAGAGGTAGTCGCGGAACCACGAGGAGAGGCTCATGTGCCAGCGGCGCCAGAAGTCCGAGATGTT
>Ga0066903_100001023_pt1 | contig 19472 bp, 24 predicted proteins | sample PanSoiMetaGPlot1_FD_67491 | JGI IMG/M metagenome (GOLD analysis project Ga0066903, IMG submission 67491) | Tropical forest soil microbial communities from Panama analyzed to predict greenhouse gas emissions - Panama Soil - Plot 1 (version 2) | ecosystem: Environmental > Terrestrial > Soil >... | reverse complement strand
CTTGTTTCTCGCGCTCGGCGAAGGCGATCGTATCTCGCCCATTATCGCGGCCTGGACACCAAACCTGATTTTCGCGTGCATTGGTCTCTACCTTCTTTATTTGCGCGCCAGCAATCGGGAAGCCCCGCGCTTTCAACTTGCGAGCGCACGACGTATATTCGCCCGATGAATCCGTTGCCGAACGATTGGGCAATCAAACATCGCGCCGACGCCTGCGCCGCGACCCAGCGCGCTTTCGAGACTGGCGAATATTTCTACACACTCCTGTTTCGCGACGAAGCCGGCTTTCGCAGGGAAGACCTGAGCGAAGAGGCGTGGCAGAAACGGAACCAAAATATTCAGCCATTTTCATTTTGGAGAACACGCTACGAACCGTTGCCGCTCGAAACCGAACCGCTGGGGAAGGAAAACGCCGAGCAACTGTTTCGCCGTCTGATCGCATCTGAAAACCCGCCGGCGAACGCCTGTTATGTCCTGGCCGCCATGCTTGAGCGGAAGCGAGTGCTCAAACAGATCAAAACGGAAAACGCCGAAAAGGGCCGCCTCTTAATATATGAGCATGGCGCAACCGGAGACGTTTTCATCGTTCCGGACCCCGGGCTACGCCTCGACGAGCTGGAGTCGGTGCAGAACGAGGTGGCGCAACTGCTCAAGAGCGCTGCGTAATCACCGCCGCAAAGCTACAAAATCATTGATTTTGTGGCACAATAGAGCCCGCAACATGCCCCTCCCTTGGTTCAAAAATCAGTTTCCTCTTTTCCTCGCGCCCATGGCCGGTGTGTCGGACAAAATTTTTCGCCAGCTCTGCAAAGAATACGGAGCCGACGTTCTGACTACCGAGTTTGTTTCGGCGGAGGGGATCTTTCGCCGCAACGAACGCACACGGGAGTATCTCGACTTCGACGAGATCGAACGCCCGCTTGGCGTTCAACTTTTTGGCGCGGACGCCGCCCACATGGCGGAAGCGGCCAAACAGGTGATCGACTGGGTCCGACCGGATTTTGTCGATCTAAACTTCGGTTGCCCGGTCAACAAAGTTGTTTGCCGAAACGGCGGATCGGCTCTGCTGAAAGATTGCCCGACCCTGGCCAGTGTCGCGGAGTCAGTTGTCCGCGCGATCGCGCCCGTTCCAACCACGGCAAAAATTCGAATTGGCTGGGACGCCGATTCGGTCAACGCAGTTCGCGTCGCGAAAATTCTCGAAGAATGTGGAATCTCGGCCCTCACCGTGCACGGCCGAACTCGGGCGCAAGGTTATTCCGGCGCGGCGGACTGGAACGTAATCGGCGAGGTCTCGGGATCCGTTTCGATTCCCGTGATCGGCAATGGTGATCTCACCAGCGCGGCCGATGTTGCAAAACGCAAACGCGAAACAAAGATCAGCGGCGCGATGATTGGGCGAGCAGCGATGAGCACGCCGTGGATTTTTCGAGAAACCAGAACTTATCTTGCGAACGGTTCCGTTATCAATCCACCGACACCGGAAGAACGCTGGAAACTGATTTTGCGCCACTGCGAACTCGTCGTGCGGGACTGGGGGGTAGAGGAACCGGCCATCCGCTCAATGCGCGCGCGCTTAATGGCTTATTCGAAATCGATGCCGGAAGCGAAACGTTTGCGGGAAAAATTCTCACAGGTGTCGACGCTCTCCGAGATTGAAGCGATTGCGCGCGAAAACATTTCGCAAGTCGAGCGACCAACAATTTTAGCGGCGGCATGAGCACTGAAACCACGGCTCAGAATTACAAAATCGGTAACGAGAAGCTCATTCGTGTCACCGACAAAGCGGCGAACAAGCTTGCCTCCTTGCTTGAGCAAAAAGGAAATCCGAACGGTGCGTTGCGGCTGGCGGTGGTCGGTGGCGGCTGTTCGGGACTTCAATACGCGATGGATTTGGTCGATGGACCAAAGGAACGCGACATTCTCGTTCCGACTTCGAGCGTACGCATCGTGGTCGACCCGAAAAGCGCGCTCTTTGTCAGCGGGTCAGTCCTCGACTATAGCGAGGATTTGCAAAAAGGCGGATTCAAAGTCACAAACCCGAACGCCGTCGCGCACTGTTCGTGCGGCGAGAGCTTCGCGGTCTGACTTCTCCTCCGCCTTTTTTAATTTCTCCTTTATTACCGAACGCTTACGGGGTCGCAGAAGGCGTAGCGGAAGGAGAAGCTGAAGATTCAGCTGCTGCCTTCTTCGTCGTGCTCTTCTTTGCCGCCGGCGAAGCAGAAGACGAAGCTGAGGTCGAGCTCTTCTTGGTGGTCGAGGTCGAGCTCTTCTTCGTTCCCTTGGTCGTCGACGCCGAGGACGTTGTTGTCGCAGCTTCTTCCTTCTTCTGCGTCTGGCAGCCAAGGAAGGCGGTCAACGTCAGCGCGGTGATCAAAGACAAAACGGATGTTTTCATAGTGTGGTTAAGCTTAACGAAGGCGAGAATGTCGGTCCCCGCTCTGCAGAGCAAGCATTAAAATACTCGGTTTTTTACCTTCAAAACCGTCAGTTTTTTTCGTAGATACCGACCATGAGCACTCGTATTCTTTTAGCGGGAATTGTGGGTGGAGTAGTCATGTTTTTCTGGAATTTCGTGGCGCACGAATTCACGCCACTCGGCGAAATGGGCGTCAAAGTGATGCCGAACGAAGAGCCGGTGATGACCCTGCTCCAAACCAACCTCGGCGATAGCGCCGGCTTCTACTTCTTCCCAAGCGGCGGGATGACGCCGAACGCGACCCGGGAACAAAAAGAGGAAGCGATGAAAAAGGCGGAAGCGCAGATGGCCTCGGGCGCCGCCGGCGTTCTGGTTTATCGCCCGAAACGGAATTTCAATTTTCCAAAACGGCTCATCATCCAGTTCGTAACCGACGTCATCGAAGCGTTAGTTGCAGTCTGGCTTCTCGCTCGAACCAGCATCACCGGTTTTGGCGGGAAAGTTGTTTTCGTCCTGGCCGCCGGTTTTCTCGCCTCCATCGCCACCAATGTTCCTTACATGAACTGGTATGGCTTTCCGAAGGATTACACCGTCGCGCAAATGACGATGACGCTCATCGGGTTTCTATTGGTCGGCATTGTCGCCGGTTTGATGATCAAACCACGAGAGACCTCGACCGCCTAGAATCAACCTCCGCCGAAGCAATCAGCGCTGCTGCGTCACGACGACGAGTTTGTCGCCATCGACCGCGATTGTCTTGACGTGTTGCCAGAAAATCGCGGCCTGATTGTTCTTCGCCACTTCCTTTCGAAAGCTGTCGTTGAAGCTGCGATTGAAAGTCGGCGCGATTCCAATGAAGAATTCCTGCGGCAGCGAACGGCCGTTCGCTTCTCCGGATTTTAGCTCGAACGCGAATTCATCATTCGTAAAGGTGAACCCGAAACGCGCCGTTCCATTGAAAAAGCGTCCCCGCAGTTTCGGCAACATCGTTTGACCGAGAGGCACGCTCGTTTCCACCGTCATCACCGAATCGGCGATCGCGATGCGGGCGTGATTGTTCAATTCCGCGAACAACGGCTCGCGCGCAATCATCGCGTTCAGTTCGCCGGCGGTGAATTCGACTGTCGTCTCCTGATTGCTATTCGTCGCTTGCCCCAGTTGGTTCAACTTGTTCTCGGCGCTGCGAAGGTCGGCGTCCGAGACGTTTTCAATGCGGACATCGGTCGGCTGCGGAGAAGTGAAGATGCCAATCGCTTTCCCGTAGAAAAACCACATCCCGATCCCACCCACGCCAAATAAGAGGACCCCGGCGATAATCACGACCAGACAGCCCTTCGCGAAACAACCCATTCCGTCGCGAGGCGGTAACTGCTGCGGTGGTGGCGGTTGCTGCGGTAACGGTGGCGGCGTGTCCATTTGCCGGCAGATTCAGGCAAAAAGGCCGAATTGGAAAGCGTTTTGCGACGCGGCGGGTGCTTACTCTAAATATAACATCTGCCGCGCGCCCGGCCGTTCTTCGATCAGTTCTTCCGCGGACACGGTATGAAACGAAACGACCACCCAATCCGCGCCTCCCGGGATCACCGGCCGATGCCAGATGTTCTTTGGGATCGAAATCCAACGCCGCTCCAACGGCACCTCGGCGTCGCTCACCAGGAGATGCGAATGCCAGAGTATTTCAGATTCCTCGTCCACCTCGTTTGGCGTTCCTTTCGCATCGATCTTCATGTCGCCCGTTCCGGCAAAGGTCATCATTCGTTGATGACTGTTTGGGTGCCGCTCCGCGCCGGTGTCCGTGCCGCCGCGCAGAATAAAAATCCAGCACGATTGAATCGATGCCGGCAATGCGCCGAAAGTTTCGAGCGCGATCGGTTCCCACGCCATCAACGCCTCCGGTTTGCCCGCGAGATCGGCGCGCACGCGCTCGATGACAGGCTGAATTCGCGCGCGCACGGTTTCCGACCGCACCACCCCGTCCAGCACTTCCAAGATTGATCGCTCTTCTTTGGTCACGACCTCAGGATGCTCAGTTTCCCATTTTCGCTTTCTACTTTCTACATTCTAATTTTTAATTTTGTCGTGAGCGACGCCTTTACCAAATTCGAACACGAAGGCTGGGAGCGTGTTGCAAACAAATACGATTCCACCTGGGCAGGCTCGACCCGCCAGTTCATTCCGCCGCTTCTCGACGCTGCCGAAGTTTCTGAAAATCTGTCGATCCTCGATGTTGGTTGCGGACCCGGTTACGTCTCGGCCGCCGCGGCTGAGCGCGGGGCGGTCCCAATCGGACTCGATTTTTCGGCCGAAATGATCGCCATCGCGAAGGAGAAATTCCCGCAACTCGAATTTCACCAGGGGGACGCGCAGAAACTTCCTTTCCCCGGTGCAAACTTCGATCGTGTCGTCGCGAACTTTGCCCTGCTCCATCTTGCGGAACCTGAACGGGCGATGACAGAGGCGGCGCGTGTCCTCAAGTCCGGCGGCCGGTTTGGCTTCACCACCTGGGCAAAGATCGCCGAGAATCCTTTTGTAAGACTGGTCGACGACGCGATCCAGGCAAACGCCAACCTCGAGGTCGATCTTCCGCCCGGACCGCCCTTTTATCTTTTCGAGAGCGAGCAAGAATTTCGAAAGGCACTCGAGCGGGCCGGATTCGAGGGCGCATCGATGACTTTCAAAACGCACCGAATCGAGTGGCAGGTACCGAACGCGCAATTCGTCTTCGAGGTGGAACTGAAGGCCGGCGTTCGGACAGCCGGGCTACTGGCGCGCCAGACGCCGCTGATCCTGCAAAAAATTCAGGCCGCGATTGAGAAATCGGTGCGGCCTTATGCAAAAGCTGACGGCTTTGCGATTCCGAAAGCGGCATACGTGGTCGGAGTAAGTAAAAAGTAAGAAGGAAAATTAAGAAGTGAAGATTCACATACTCGATACCCGACAGCTCGGTCACGCTGGAATTGTCGCGGCAACAGCGCTCGAAACGAACGACGGGATCGCGCTTTTCGACACCGGACCGGAGTCTACTTTCGATAACGTGATTGCCGATCTGCGGAAGGCCGGATTGGAAGCGAGCGATGTTCGCCACATCTTCTTGAGTCACATTCATTTCGATCATGCGGGGGCGGCGTGGCGCTTCGCTCAGTCAGGGGCAAAAATTTACGTCCATCCGCGCGGCGCGCCGCATCTGATCGACCCGACAAAGCTGGTTGAGTCCGCGACGCGCATTTTCGGCGACGACATGCATCGGCTTTGGGGCCGGTTCGCCCCGATCCCCTCCGACAAAGTCAAAGTTCTCCAGGACAACGAAGTCGTGCGCGTTCCTCCGGTTGAAGTTCGCGCGATCGCGACGCCCGGGCACGCGAGTCATCATCACGTTTATCATTGGAACGACAGCGTCTTTGGTGGCGACGTCGCAGGCGTGCGACTTGGAAAAGGCCCACCGATTCCCCCCTTCGTTCCGCCCGAACTGCATGTAGAGTCGTGGCGCGAATCAATCAGCAAGATCCGAAAGCTGAACGCGGCAAATCTTTATCTCCCGCATTTCGGCAAAATCGACGAACCGATTTCAGAACATCTCGATCTCTTGGACGAACGCATCGCGAAATGGTCGGAATGGTTTCGGGAGCGAATCCGGACCGGAGCAAACGAGGATCAATTGCGTTCCGCCTTCGCGGCCCTCGAACACTCGGAGATCGATGCCGCCCTTCCTGGCTCAGATCTGGTCACGCTCTATGAAGCCGCCGATCCGAGCTACATGGCGGTCGGCGCAGCGCTTCGTTATTGGAAAAAATATCATCCGGAAGCGCTTCAAACGTAAGAGATTATGAAGGAGGAATTAAGAAAGGACCCCGAACACTTCTAATTCTTAATTTTTGATTCTTACTTTCCTTCGCACGGCTTCTGCTAAGCAAATTCGGATGCCCGTGTTTGATCAGGAAACGTTCGAAAGTTTACTACCCGTTGCCTACGACTGGGCGAAAAAACAGGAGGAATTCGTGCTCGCTCATGGCCGCCCGCTCGGGACGACCCAGATGTGGGACGCGAAGCTCGCCGGAGTGCACGACACGGATCGGATCAGGGTGCTCGTAGTCGATCGAATCCCGCTGCCCGAGGACCCGAAGTTGGCGGAAGCGGCGCGCCGCACCCGCATAATCTCGGAAGACACTCGTTGCATGGGTTTTGGCCACGCGCTGATTATTCGAGGGGACGCCTGGAACGACCGTGAATTGATTTTGCATAACCTTATCCACATTGCGCAGTGCGAACGAAGCGGTGGACTGAAAAACTGGGTCCGCCAATATCTCGTCGACCGCACCAACTGCCCGAACTTCACGCTCGGCGAGCTCGAAGAAGAAGCCCGTCGCATTGCACACCAGATCTGCATGAGCAGCGCCGTCGCGTAAACTCACGCGGCGATTTTTGAATAAGCGCGCGTTCGCTGCGTCCATCCTTCCAGACGAAAGGAAAATTCAGGGCTATGCAGTTAAGGGAAAAAATCAAGCAGGCAGGCGCAACCGGTTACATTCTACTTTGGTTGCTCGGAATACCGCTTCCAATTTTGTTTCTGATCTTTTTGCTTCGGGGATGCACCTAAAAAAGGCAGGAGGAAAAAGGAAGAATTAAGAATTTCTTACTTCTTAATTTTTAATTCATACTTCAGGCAATGATCAGTAATACTGACATTGCTGTCTGGACCCTCTCCGGCTTGCTCGCGGTCGGTATCGGCTTGAGCAAGTACTCTAAATATAAGGCGCGTGAAAAAATGGTGCGTGATTTCGCATCCATGGAGCCAGAACAGCGCGAAAAACTCCTCAGCCGTCTGCAACCAGAGCTGCAAATGGAAATTCGCCAGGAATTGATGAAACGCTTCCGCCTTAAGACCGAAATTTGATCTCGTGAGCTCCACGATCTTCGAAATGCCGGTTTCCGTCCAGCCGACCGACATCGACGAGCAGGATCACGTCAACAACACGGTTTATCTCCGTTGGGTGCAGGATGTCGCCGTTGCCCATTGGAAATCGCTCGCGAGCAAGGAAGCGCAGGAAGCAATCGGTTGGGTCGTGCTGCGGCACGAAATCGATTACAAAATGCCGGCCGGCCTCGGCGACGAAATTGTTTTGCGGACATGGGTCGGTGCCGCGAGCCGTCTGAAATTCGAACGCTTTACCGAGATTCGGCGGAAATCCGACGTTATCGCAAAAGCGCGCACGCTTTGGGTCCCGATCGATTGGAACACGGGCAAGCCGACGCGCGTATCAGCCGAAGTTCGTGCGCGCTTCTCCGTCTGACGGGACTTCTTAATTCTTCCTTCTTACTTTCTTTGGCCGCTTCAGGCGGCCAAAGAGCGCCACTCTTCCGGCGTAAGCTTTAATTTCGCGGACGCGCAGTTATCTTCGAGATGTTTCAGGTTTTGCGTGCCGGGAATCGGCAACATCACTGGCGAACGTTGCAATAACCAGGCGAGTGCGACTTGGTAAACGCTGACGTTGTGCGCTTTCGCGACTGCGTCCGCCGCGCCGCCGCCGAGGCCGCGGGTGCCGCCAACCGGTGCCCAGGGAAGAAATCCGAGATTTTCTTTCTCACAGTACTCGAGCGCTTTTTCCCACTTCCGGTCGTCAAAATTATAACGGTTCTGAATGCTGACGATCGGCACAACTTTTTTCGCGCGCTCGATCTCCTCCGCTGAGACCTCGGATAATCCGACGTGGCGGATCTTGCCCGCATCGCGCGCTTCCTTGATCGCGCCGAGCGATTCTTCCACCGGCACTTTCGGATCGATCCGGTGCAGTTGCCAGAGGTCGATTCGGTCGAGTTTCAGGCGTTGCAAACTTTTATCGACGCACGCTTTCAAATAATCAGGCCGGCCGTTGGGGACCCATTGGCCGGGCGAGGGACGCGTGTTTCCGCCTTTGGTCGCAATTACGAGTCCTTTCGGATACGGATGCAACGCTTCGGCAATAAGCAGCTCGCTCGTCTCCGGCCCGTAGGCGTCTGCGGTATCGATCAAGTCCACACCGAGCTCGACCGCATGTTTCAAAACCTTGACCGCGTTCGCGCGGTCCGGCGGCCAACCCCAAATTCCTTCACCGGTGATCCGCATCGCGCCGAAGCCGAGGCGATTCACTCCCAGGTCGCCGCCGATTTTGAAACTCGTGTTCGTCGCCGTGCCCGGTGAAATTACTGCCAGTCCGCCCCGGACCGCTCCGAAAAGCTTCGCCCCGCTTAGAACTCCCGCTCCCGCCGCCGCACTCATACCCACAAATTTTCGTCGAGTGATCATATTGTCCAATGTGCCCCCTTAGCTTTTGTCTGCTACTTCTTAATTCTTACTTCTTACTTTTTACCTTTTAATTCCTGCGCTTCCCAAGCGCAGTGCCCGGCTTCCCTAGTGCGATTCGCGTCTTCGCGCTCACGCACCGTTTTCACCAAAACGGCGTCGTCGACTTCCTAGACCGACTCGCAAAGAGCTCGCGGCCTCCCGTCGCAAAGTTCGCCTGCGAACCGCTCCCGCTGTAAAGTTGCCTCCCGGCAAACCTGACATTCCCAATGTCAGTGCCCGGCTTCCCTAGTGCGATTCGCGTCTTCGCGCTCACGCACTCCCGCCGTAAAGTTGCCTCCCGGCAACGCTCCTTCTTAATTTTTAATTCTTAATTTTTACTTTCCTTCTAGCGGTTCGCTCGTGTCGTTGGCGTGTAATAATCCGACGGCCGCAAGATCAGGCGATCGCCCTCCCACATCGCAGTAAAGATGTAAACCTTGCCCGCTTTCATTCTCAATGTCATCGAGGTTGGCCGCCGCGACTGCGTATTCGGCAATGCGAGCGCGACTACGCTGTGGCGTCCGGCCGCGAGCACGCCGCCATAATGTTGGTTACGCGGAATGTCCGCCGCTTTTTTTCCATCAACCCACAATCGGATCGATATATCGGTCCCAAAATTCGGCGCGCGTTGCACGATCAATCGCCCGCTCTTCGACAGATTCGGGGTCGGCGTGGGTGTCGCACGCGCGCGCGCCTGGGCGTCCATCGCTGACGCGCTCAACGTGGCCAAGACCAACCCTGCAATGATCAATTTCCGCATCATCTTCTTCTTAATTCTTAATTCTTAATTCTTACTTCTTACTTCTTCCTTCTTACTTCTTCCTTCTTACTTCTTACTTCTTACTTCTTACTTCTTACTTCTTAATTCAGTTCCCCGTCCTCGTCGTGACCGCGGGATCGACCGCTCGTGCCGCTTCCCCGGCGTCGCGCCTACCGGTCCGTTGCAAATCCTGGTTTGTATACGTTTTGGCCGAGGAGTCCGGAGCTGTAGAGGTTGCGCTCTGTTGGTTCGAGCAACCTAACATGCTCACCGAGCTCACCAGGGCGCAAATTAGTGAAAATGCTTTCATGGAGTTCCTCCTAACTCCAGTCTCGTCAGTTGTCACCTGATGGCGATTGGGTCACTCGCCGCTACCTAGTGGTCGCTCGCTTGCCAAGCCGAACCGCGGGCACATGCAATGCTAAAGAAAAGGCGGTGAACCGCAGGACCTTGGCTCTCCTCATCGTCGCACTTTACCTTTCCGGAGCTGCGGTCCTTTCGCTGCGCCACCCCCTGCCGGCGAACGAATCTCTGCTCACTCTCACCTCCGCCTCCTACAAGCTCGACAAACTCTATCGTTCAATGCAAGGACCCTCGTCCGTCCAGCACGATATCCCAATTTGCAATCAGCAATCTGCAATCAGCAATTCCTTTGTCTGGCTCACCGGACTCGATACAGAAATCGTCGATGCCGCACGGCAAACGCCGGTTTCGCAGGAATTTTTTTGCCACTCGAACCTAACCTTCTCCGAGCACGGCACGACGCCCGAACAATACAACGCGCGCTTCGCTGGAAAAACACACCTCGATTGGCGGATTTTCAGTTTGGTTCCGGGGCGAAGATCGATCGATTTGCCGCCGGATTTTGGGATCCCGGTTCCGTCCGACGCCTCAGTCGATTATTTCACCATGTCGCTGAATTTGAATCCGCGGAAAGATGCGGTCGACGTTCGGATGCGGACACATTTGCACACCGTGGCCGCCAACGATCCCGCCGCGCCGAGCAAGGCGCTCTTTCGCCGCGCAGTTTACGTTTTGCAACACGAAAACGAATCAGACGCCGCCGCGATGGGTCCGAAGTGCACAATGAAAGCAACGGACCACGTCGGCGCCGGTTGTGGTGAATGGAAAAAAATCACAAGCTCGGACGGATCGACCATGGTCATGCCGGTGGAAGGAATGACCAATCACTGGAACGTCACGCCCGGACATCACATTTATCGTTCCGATATCACGCCGCAGCTCAATCTTCCGTTCAACACCACGATTCATTACGCCACGATCCATGTGCATCCGTTCGCGCGCGGAATGGAATTGCACGATCTCACCACCGGCAAAACCGTTCTTAGCCTTGGCTCGCAAGATTGGACCGATCGCACCGGCGTTGCCCATGTCGATGAATTCAAATCGGCCGAGGGCGTGCCAATTTCCCGTGGTCATCGCTACGAGCTGACGGTCGATTACGACAACACCTCCGGCGCGAACACCGACGCCATGGCGATCCTTTATCTCTACCTTCTCGAGAAAGAGATCTAGCCGGCTTCCTTCTGAATTCTTCCTTTTTAATTCTTAATTTTTCCTTCTGCCTTTCGCGCCAGATCTGGCGCGATCGCTGCTACTTTTTAGCCTGTCATGAGCGCGGAAACCCTACGCATTCTCGCGGTCGATAACGAACCGTCGGTCACGTTTTCGCTGCGCTATATCTTCAACGGTCCCCGCTACGACCTCTGCGCGGTCGAAAATGGAGATGCCGCCCTCGCCCGGCTTGATTCCGGCACCGAGCATTACGATATCATCATTGTCGACCAGAAAATGCCGCACATGACCGGTGTCGAACTCGTCGAGCAGCTTCGGAAACGCAATGTCGACAGCGAAATCATGGTTCTCTCGGCCCACATTTCGGATGACGTGCGCGCGGCTTACGAACGGATGGACGTGCACGTCATGTTCCCGAAACCGTTCGACGTCGGTGCAATCAAATCTGCGGTCGATCGCCTCGCGGCCTAGATCCCCAAGTTTCCGCTTTTCGGCTTTTCAGCTTTTCGCAGCGGCGACAAAGTCGCCCTAGCCCTTCTTAATTTTTAATTCATCCTTCGGGATTTCCGCTAAAGCTGCCCTTGGCGCGCCCAGTGCTTTATTGAGATGCTCCATGCGCGTTCTTATCGCTGACGACCAGCGTAGCTTCGGCACCACGCTCGCGGAAATGGTCCGCCATTGTGGGCACGAAGTCATCGGCGTGGTCGGCTCCGGGCTGGAAGCGATCCAGGCTTTCTCGCTCCACCGACCCGACCTGGTCCTGATGGACCATTGGATGCCGCGGCTCAACGGGGTCACGGCTTCGCGCCAGATCATCGCAAAGTATCCCGCCGCGCGCATCGTCCTGTTGTCGGCCTGGTCGCCTTTGGACGGCGCCGACGAATCCGGCGCGATCTGTTTCCTGCCCAAACCGGTCGATATGGCCCGGTTGAACGCAACATTGCTGACCGTTTCGCTATCGATCGCGCCGCTGCCAACATTTGAAGAAACGAACTTTGTCTCCGATCCCACGCTCGTCCCGGCGGCCAGTCCGGCGGCCTGCGTACCGATCCCTCCCGAAATCATTTCTCCCATCGAAACCTTTCCCGTCGCGACCTTCCCGATCGAGGAGCCTGTTCCTGCTCCGATCTTCGATACGGTGGCAATCGCACCGGAGAAAAGAGCTCCGCGCAAACGCCGCGTCCGGAAAAAACGCAGCTGCGCTAAAAAAGCCGCTTAAGCTTTTCTTCTCAATGGCTAAACGACTAAACTCGGCGCGTGCTTACACGCCTCGTCCTAATCTTTTTCCTTTTTAATTTTTCCTTTTGCCTTTGCTCCGTAATTGCAGAGAAACCGGCAATTACGGAGCAAGACCTCGTTCGCCGCACCCAGGAACTGTACGATTCGATCGTCTCCGGGAATCAGGAACCCTGGAAAAAATATTTCGCCGATGATTGCACCTTCTCCGACGAGAAAGGCCGCACCCTCGACAAAGCCAAGCTCGTCGCCGACATCACGCCGTTACCAAAAGGCTATTCCGGCGCAATCAAGATCGAGAACGTCATCAGCCGCATCGTTGGCGATACCGCGATCTTAAGTTACGACGCCAACGAATCCGAAACGATTTTCGGTCAGGAGTTGCACGCGCGTTATCACATCACCGACACCTGGCTGCAGCGCAACGGCAATTGGCAAATCATCGCCAGCCAGGCCCATCGTTATTATGAAGACCCGGCCGTCGGTACGGCGGATGAAAAGAGATTCCCCGATTACGTCGGAACCTTCGAGCTCGCTCCGGGAAACACCCGCGTCGTCACTGTGGACAACGGAAAATTATTCGTCACGCGCAATGGCAAAAAAGAGGAGCAAAAGAAGGAACAGTTGTTCCCCGAATCGAACGATCTCTTCTTCCGCAAAGGCGTCGAAGGCCGGATTCTCTTTCGCCACGACGCCAACGGCAAGATCGACGGGCTCATCGACCGCAGGAATAACGAAGACGTCGTGTGGACAAAGAAATAACGCGCGTGTTTCCACGCGCGTTATCTCAAGCTTTCTTTTTCCCTACTTCTTAATTCTTAATTTTTAATTTAACTAAGCTGCAATGCGTCCAGCGTCGGCTCGTCAATCGCTTCCGTGACCATCAAGCCGTGATCGGCCTGATAATCTCGCAGCGCCTGGCGCGTTAGCGGACCAAGCAGTCCGTCCACTTCGCCCGTGTAATAACCCATTGCTTGAAGCACGGCCTGCGTGTCCGCGATCACGCGATCCGGTGGTTCGGCGCGATGACCAACATAGATTGGTCCGTCGTAAGCATAATACGAAGCGCTCTGATCATAACCCCAGGCCGGATACCAGTATCCTTGATTCAAAAAGTACCAGCCGCCGGCGATCAACACGACCTGTCCATAATGCGAATGATACCAACCCTGATCGTGCCATTCCGGATGATAAGAGCGGAACACTGTGTACTGCGGACCCTGCCAGCTCTCGGCCCCCGAAATCCGATAATTCTGATTAAATGTTACTGCCGGAGCGACGTTCGGCTTCGGCTGCGCTTTGAAACTCGCGTGCTGCTGTTTGATCTGCTGAACCTGCTGTTGCTCAACGCGCTTACCGCCCCGACCAACCGTGCCCTGCCCCTTGAGGCTGCCTGCGCCGGCCGTTGCGTTCGTTGCCGTTGCTGCATTCGCTCCGGTTGCACCCATCGAACCGGTTGCACCGGTTGCCGGTGACGCGATCGGCGATGTCCGAGCAGTCGCCGGACTCATGCCTGGCGCAGCGCTCGTTGCCGGTGAGGCCGATGCCGCTGCGTTCGCGTGACCATGTTTGCCTTTTTTGCCGGTCTCCATTGGAGCGCTTGCGCCCGGTGATGCCGAAGCGCCGGCTCCGGCCGTTGCGCCCGTTGGCTCATGCCGACCGTGTTTGCCTTTCTTTCCGGTTTCGCCCGCATTCATTCCCGTCGTGCCTGGCGATGATTCGGCGCCTGCGCCGGCGGTGTCCTGACCTTTGCCTTTGGGCTCGTGTTTTCCAACGCCTGACTTCATCGCACTGGGTTCATTTCCGCCCGCTGGCGATGTTCTTGGCTGAGTAGCGTTCGATGCGCCCTTGCCGCGTTTTCCGCCGCGCGTCTCCCCTCCGCTCGGTTGCGGCTTCGTTTCCGTCGCGCCCTGCGTCTGCGTCGTAGTTTTCTGGTGACCGCCTTGTTTGGCCGGTGATTCCTGTGCTTGTGGCTCTTGGGCCATGACCGCACCCGCGAAAGCCAGCGCGCACCCTATTAGCAAGCTGGTAATTGTTTTCATTTTATATTAATTCGTTCAGTGATTCGTCGTTAGACGTGGCGAATCTATTCAATGAGACGGTTTGCAGGGCGCGAACTTTACGGCGGGAGGTGCCGAGCGTTCGCGAGGGCACGTAGGGTAGCCGGCGACGCGATTTTGGTGAAAACCGCGGCTTCTTTCGCTTGCCCAGCTCGGTTCTTCTACTTCTTCCTTCTTACTTCTTACTTTTCCCTACGGTAGCCGGCGACACGGTTTTGGTGAATGGAGCGCGCGGGAAGGGCGACATAGAAGGCAAAGCGACGAGGGTAGGAGCGAGTGAGCTGGGGCTGCGAACGAGTTTCAAAATCGCGACTTGCAGCGCGCTCAGCGCTGTTCTTCTACTTCTTCCTTCTTACTTCTTAATTCTTACTTTTCCCTAAGGTAGCCGGCGACTGCGATTGGGAATCGCAGCAGGTCCCGTTTGGTCTCTTCAGATACGCGCTAGATGCGACCGAGTAGCCACAGAATCAAAATGATTATCAATATAGTCCCCAGCAGCCCATGCGATCTGTAGCCCCAGCCATAACCACCGGTTGGAAACGCCCCGATCAACAGCAAGATAACAATGATAAGTAAAATTAAGCCCATAAGTTTTTGAAAGAGATACGCTTCTCGACGAGCGGCTGGCCGTCCGACCCGACAAACAAAGCGGCTGTTATCCGTGATTTCTGGAAATTTCCTTCTTAATTTTTACTTCTTAATTACGCTCCCGCTAGCTCGGCGAAAGTGTTCCCATACTAATGGATTTGCCGCAGTGCGGCGGCCTTCTTACTTTTTTCGTCGCCTTCTTACTTCTTCCTTTCTTCGTGCGTCCAAAACCCGGTCGAGCTACGAACTTGGTACCAAGCCTATGAATCCCAATGTTCCAGCAAAGGACGGCGGGCTGATTCCAATCCAGCCGGAACGGCGTTTCTTCAGGTTCGATCGGATCTTCAATGACGCAGTCCGAAGAAAAAGACGCTCCAAACTGATTGAAGTCTTTCTGCGACTTCAACTGCCTGGCCGACGCGCGCGCCGAATCGCCGACAATATTCTCGACGAAGGATAATAGCGCTTAAATAAAGTCAAAAGTAAGAAGTAAGAATTAAGAAGTAGCAGAGAAAGGGAATTTTTGGCGATCGCTCCTCGCGTGTGCGAATAACTTGTGTGCCCTCTTCGGAGAAGAAGAACGCCAAAATTTCACCTCGCGTCCGCGTCGAGCGATCGCCAGTCCACGGCCGCGGGGTTTTCGCCGCGAAAGCGTTCCACAAAGGCGAACGCGTCATCGAATATGCCGGCCGGCGGATTTTATGGTCGAGCGTCCCGGACGAGCTCGACGACCCGGAAATCTACTATTTCGGGATCGGCGACGGCAAATGGGTGATCGATCCCTCCGTTGGCGGCAACGAAGCGCGCTGGATCAATCATTCCTGCGACCCGAACTGCGAGATCCGCGAAGCGCGTCGGCGTATTTTCATTCACGCATTACGAAACATCCGACCCGGCGAAGAACTCTCTTACGATTACCACCTCGAAACCGATCCCGACGTCGTTCAGACGAAGGAGATCGAGGCTGAAGCGCCCTGTCACTGCGAGTCAAAGAACTGCCGAGGCACGCTTCTCGCGAAAAAGTAAGGAAGTACGGTTTGCAGGGCGCAAACTTTACGGCGGGAGTGCGTGAGCGCGAAGACGCGAATCGTACCAGGAAGCCGGCGACTGCGCTCGGGAAGCGCAGAAATTAAAAATTAAGAAGTTCTTCTGTGGAGGCAGGCGTCTCGCCTGCGGACTGCTGAAACTTCTTAATTCTTACTTTTTAATTTTTAATTTACTAGTCCCAGCGAGTAGACGAGCGGCGCGTCGACAATTCCGTTCACCGCAAGATCGTTGTCCTGCTGATAAGCCGCGATCGCTTCACGGGTCGGCGCCGACAATGAGCCCGTAAACGCTCCGCCATAATAACCGAGATCGGCCAGCGCGCGTTGCACGTTCAGGATCACCTGGTCCGGCAGCAAATTCCCATAGGTATAGATCGGGCCGTCGTAATCGTAGAACTCGTAACTCGGATTGTAACCGAACGCCGGGAACCAGTAGCCGGCATCATAATAATAGTACCCGCCGAGCGAGAAAACGATCACCGCGTAATGGTCCGTCCACCAGACGTGCGGGTGCCGCTCGTGATGACATTTTTGCAGCGCGGTCGCGTAACTCATCACCGACGCCGGCACCGGGTGCGATCGCTGACTTTTCCGCGCCTGGCTTTGGCGACGCCGCTCCTGTTGCTGTTGCTCCTTCGTGGGCGGCGGAGGCTCCTGCACAACTGGCGCGCCTTGTTGTTCTAATTGCGGTTGTTGTTGGAGCACAGCCACATTTTGTTGCGGTTGGATCGTCTGCTGTGGCTGTGATTGCGATTGTCGCGGCGACCACTGCTTGCGTTGCGGTTGTTGTTGTTTTGGGGATTGCTCCTGCTTCGCGTGCCGCTCCGGGCGGACCGGTGGAGTATTGCTGCTCGTCGCATTCGGCTGCGGCGAGTTGCCCGGTCCGCCGCCGCTTTGGGCGAAGCCGATGTTGGCCACCGTAATCAGTATCACCACGACCACCGCCGCGAGGTTTGATCTTTTCATTCGTTAGGATTTTCGATGATTGAACGCCAACTTTCGAGATTAGTTTCTATGAAAACCCTTCGTGCCGAGCGAATTCAGACTCTTTTTTCCTTCCTGCGCTTCCCAAGCGCAGTCGCCGGCCTCCCGCCCAAGCAGATCCCCGTCCAGCCGTAAAGTTCGCGCCCTGCAAACCGCACTTCTTACTTCTTACTTCTTAATTCTTAATTCACACCCCCGGACGGCTGATTGAACGCGATCTACGGGCGGCGATGGACTCCGCGGTCGATACGATTGTTTCTCATTCCCCTGACGATTCCCTGTCGGCCCGGCCGGAGGATGCGGAACCGCAACCGCTTCCGACACGCCTGCAAGAGCTCATGCGTCGACCGTTCGATATTCGATCGCTCGCGCTCACCGGCCTCTTCGTTTTGGCGATTTTTTACACGATCTACTTCATGCGATCGATCCTGCTTCCGCTCGTCCTCGCCTTGCTTCTTAGTTACTTGCTTCGGCCGATCGTTCGCGCATTCGCGCGAATTCGCATTCCGGCGCCGATCAGTGCCGCCTGGATTCTGTTAAGTCTGGTCGGGATTGTTGCTTTCGGTCTTTCTCTTCTCGCCGCGCCGGCGGCGGGCTGGATCGAAAAAGCGCCATACAGTCTGAACCAACTTCAATCGAAGCTCCTACCGCTGCGGCAACCGCTGCAAAGCGTCTCCAAGGCCACTGGCGAAATCGACAAACTTACCACTCCCAGCGGGCCGGGTACTGCCCCGGCAGTCGAAGTAAAAACGCACCCGATTGCCGACATGCTTTTTGCGCGCACGCCGGAACTGGTCGTGAGCACGGTATTACTGGTTATCCTGCTTTATTTTCTTCTCGCTTATGATGGCGTCTTTCTCAGCAAAGTGATCAAGCTCTTGCCCACGCTCGCTGACAAGAAACGGGCCGTCTCCATCGCTCACGACATTGAATCGCACGTTTCGCGTTATCTTTTCACCATCACCCTGATCAACATCGGGCTCGGCATTGCCGTCGGCACAACGGCCGGATTGCTCGGCCTGCCTAATCCGACAATGTGGGGCGTCATGGTGGCGGTCCTGAATTTCGTGCCTTATCTGGGCGCGTTCACCGGGATTACCTGCATGACCCTGGCCGCGCTTTTGAGCTACGACAGCATCGGTTACGCGTTTCTCTTTCCGGCGGTCTATCTTGGGTTTGCCACTCTCGAAGGAAATTTCATTACGCCGTGGATCATGGGCCGATCTCTCACCCTCAACCCGGTGATTGTTGTCGTCTCGCTCGCTTTCTGGGGGTGGATGTGGGGAATTCCCGGGATCATTCTGGCAGTGCCCATCCTGGCCGCCTTCAAAATCTTTTGCGCCCACATCGAATCGACAGAAGCGATAGCTGAGTTTCTTTCCTAAAGTAAGAAGGAAGAAGTAAGAATTAAGAAGTAAAGCAGCAGAGGGAAAAAGCGCTTCCAATTTTCGTATTTCTTAATTCCTAATTCTTAATTCATACTTCCTTGTAATCCCCCCAGCATGCAGAAGGAAAAAACTGATCTTGCTGTGCGAACGAAGCGTTTCGCGCTTCAGATTATTGGATTCTTCACAAGACTTCCCCGGACGCCAGAAGCTCAGGTTTTAGGGAAACAGCTCCTACGCTCAGCGACCTCGGTTGGAGCGAACTATCGCGAGGCATACCGGGCACGAAGCAGGGCCGAGTTCATCGCAAAGGGTGGCGACTCACTGCGCGAACTCGAAGAAAGCGCCTACTGGCTCGAACTACTTATTGAATCTGGCATCGCGAACCCGGAACAATTACAGCCATTATGCAAGGAGTGCGACGAGCTCATCTCGATCTTCGTCACGATCCTCAAACGATCGAAAGAAAATCTTTCTTAATTCCGTCTTTCTTAATTCATAATTCTTACTTCATACTTCGCGGCCGTGCTTCGAACGCGCCGCTCCTTCCTTTCTCTCGCCGGCCGCGGCCTTGGTCTTGCCGCCGTGTCGAGTGCGTCCATCGCGTCACTCTTAAGAGACGTTCAAGCCGCCACGAAATCCGTGTCGCACGTCGCGCCCGAAGAGTCCGCCACCGACGAAGATTATTGGGCTGCGATCCAGAATTCCTTTTCCGTCACCCGCGGGATCATCAACCTGAATAACGGCGGCGTTTCGCCCAGCCCGAAGGTCGTGACCGAAGCGCTGATAAAATACATCTGGCAACAGGAAGACTGCACCGCCTACACGATGTGGGAAATCCTCGAGCCGCAATCGGAAACCATCCGGACCGGCCTGGCTGAACTCTTCGGGTGCGACCGCGAAGAGGTCGCGATCACCCGCAACGCGTCCGAATCGCTCGAGATCCTGCTCGACGGGATGGATTTCAAGCCGGGCGACGAAATTCTCACCACTACGCAGGATTACCCGCGGATGCTCACCACCTTGCGGCAACGCGAGAAACGCGAAAACCTCAAACTGAATCTGATCAAGGTGCCGATCCCGCCCAAGGATTTGAGCGAGATCACCACGGCATTTGAAAAAGGAATCACCGACCGCAC
>Ga0066903_100001022_pt1 | contig 19480 bp, 19 predicted proteins | sample PanSoiMetaGPlot1_FD_67491 | JGI IMG/M metagenome (GOLD analysis project Ga0066903, IMG submission 67491) | Tropical forest soil microbial communities from Panama analyzed to predict greenhouse gas emissions - Panama Soil - Plot 1 (version 2) | ecosystem: Environmental > Terrestrial > Soil >... | reverse complement strand
TTTTTTTACAGGGTGGGGCAAGTCTTCAAGGGCCACGCTGTCTGAGAGGCTACGAGGCCTGCTTTTGCAGACCCGCGACGTCCGTGGGATATCGTGGCGCGTCGACCGAGGTTGCGGCTGCGCGGATGCCATTTCGGTCCAACGCCTTCAGAGCCTCCTGCAAGACTGTCCGGATGTGCTCGGCGTGATTGGAGCTGACCATGCTCGGATTGAGATAAAAATCGAGGCCGGCCATGTGCTCGCGAAAGATCTCGATCTCTTTGCCGGCAGCGTCGAGTGTGCCGCGGACCTCGTAGGGAACGATCTCGCGGCTGATCCCTTTCATCATGATGGGCGGCTGGGCCTGCGCGACCACAAGTTCCCGCACCAGCACGTAAGTCTCGTAGCTGAGCACGATGTGTCCCGGCTCGGCGATTGATTGCAGGCGCGCGGCGAGATTCGCCTCGGCGCCGATGATCGTGTAGTCCATCCGGTCGGCGCTCCCGAAATTTCCGACATTGCAGAACCCGGTGTTGATACCCATCCGCACGCCAAACGGATGTTGCATGCCGTTGTTGCGCCATTTGATGTTCAGCTCGGCGAGGCGTTGCTGCATGTCGAGCGCCATGCGCATGCAAGCCTTCGCATCCTCCGTTTCTCCCTTGGTCTCGGGGTCGCCAAAGAAGATCAGCATGGCATCGCCGACGAACTTATCGACCGTGCCGCCATGCTTCAGCGCTATGGCGGACATCTCGGTGAAATAGTCGTTGAGGAGCTGCGTGGTCTGTTCCGGCTGCAGGCGCTCGGCGGTTACCGTAAAGTCCTTGATGTCGGAGAAGAAAATCGTGAGCTTTTTGCGCTCGGTGTGGATCGTCACATCCTTCTGGCCGCTGAAGATGCTTTTGTAGATCTGCGGTGACAGATAGCGCGAGATCTTCATCGACAGCGAAGCGAGGAACTCATTTGCGGTCTCGAGCTCGCTGTTCATGCCCTTGATCGTCGCGGCTTGGCGCCGCTGCAAGCCGATGAACGTGGTCCCGCAGGCCGCCATGAGCGCGAAGTAAGTCAATAGATATTTGAACGAGAAGATGTTGCTGGCGGTCGCTTGGGTGATGATCACCTCCTGGATGCCGCGAACATCGCCGACCTTCCAGTCGTGCTTCGGGCTTTCGGGATGGGCATTGTGGCAATTCACGCAAGCGGCACCCATGACGACCGGCACGATCAGGCGCACGCGATCCGAAAAGGCGGACCACGACACGTCGGCCAATTGCTGGCTGGGATTGACCCGCAGCGCGGCGAGCGAGCTCTTTTCAAAATCATCGAGGACATGCGGCGTGCGATTGGCGAATGGATAGTCCGACACGAAGCGATACGTGATGTTCTGCTGCTGCTCGCTGATCACCTGGCCGAGCTCGAGCGACAGGGTCGCGGGAATCGGCACGGCACCGGAGATGGACTCATAGTTGTGCGCAACCTGGGCTGGGCCGGGCGCGGCGAGAATCCGGCCGACGACATTGGTGGCGTAATAGTTGCGGACGCTGCTCACCACGGAATTCAAGTCGCCAGCTTGACGGCGCAGGTTCGCTTCCGTGAGATTCTTCAGATCAAGCCAGACAACGAGCGGCAGCCCGATGAGCAACAAAACAACGAGCAAGATCAAAACCAAACTGCGAGTCTGAATGTTCCTGGAAAGAGCGCTCTTCATGGGCCGGCCTTCCACGTGGTTCCCTTGGCAGGAAAGTGCCGCGCCAGAATCAAACACGGCAATGGCATCCTGCCATGGTGACTGGTAAAGGAAAACCGCGGGGACAAGTGACCAGTGGACGGCTCTTCAGAAAAGGTCACGCGTAAACATAAAGTTACACGTTGATCCGAGGGATCCGGTCAACATCCACAGCGGAGATGTGTCGCTCATCACTTATGTGCTGGCCGGCCGCAACCAGCGGACACTTGCTCGTGCCCGCGCCATTGCCGCTGTGTTCATCAATGTGCCTTCGATGACGTGCTCGATGCAATGGCCACAGCATTGGACTCCGACGTCGTCCGAACCGTGGGCGATGTTGAACCAATTGTGGTGCCGGCGTGACTAAGCCACACTCGCCACGTCGGATTTTCGTTCGTGTCCGAAGGGAAGATGCGCATGGAATGGGTCGTCATCGGTGTCACGGTTGCCATCGTGGTCTTCCTCGTCCAGGTCTTCAACAACCTGGTTCGCATGCGCAACGTGGTGCGCGAAGGCTGGAGCGGCATCGACGTGCAGCTGCGGCGGCGGACCGATCTCGTGCCGAATCTGGTCGAGACCGTGAAGGGCTACGCCGCGCACGAGCGCGGCCTGTTCGAGGACGTCGCCAAGAATCGCGCACAGAGCATCGCGGCCGATAATGTCGGCGGGCAGGCGACGGCCGAGAACGCGCTGCAGAGCTCGCTCGTGCGGTTGTTCGCGGTGGCCGAGTCCTATCCGGATCTCAAAGCCAACAAGAATTTCCTCGAGCTGCAGCAGCAGCTCGCCGAGATCGAGGACCAGCTGCAGATGGCGCGGCGCTACTACAATGGCGCAGTGCGCAACCTCAACATCGGCATCCAGCAGTTTCCCGGGGTGCTGCTGGCGCGTCCGTTCGGCTTCCGGGAGGAGCCGTTCTTCGAGCTCGACGATCGCTCACAAGCCGCCGCTCCGACGGTCTCGCTCGGAGGAAAATCATGATGGCGCGCATTGCGGTTGCGCTCGTTATTCTGTTCTCGACGCTCACGCCCGCAAGCGCGGTCGAGCGGATTCTCGATTTTGTCAGCGACGCGACCGTCGAGCGCAATGGCGATCTCACCGTCACCGAGACGATCGCGGTGCAGGCGGAAGGAAACGAGATCCGCCGTGGCATCTTTCGCGACTTCCCTACCACCTATCATCGCCGGCGCGACGGCAGTCAGGTCATCGTGGGCTTTCAGGTGTTGTCCGTCACGCGCAATGGCAATGCCGAAGACTTTACACTTGAGAACCTGAACAATGGCGTACGCGTGCGGATCGGCAGCGCCAACCGCATTCTCAACACTGGCCGCCACGACTACGTGATCAAGTATGTCACCACGCGGCAGATCGGCTTCTTCCAGGATTTCGACGAGCTCTACTGGAACGCCACCGGCAATGGCTGGAATTTCACCATCGATCGGGCCGAGGCGCGCATCACGCTGCCGGAGGCCGTGCCATTTCGGCAAAGTGCGTTCTATACCGGCCCGCAGGACGCCAACGGCCGCGACGCCAGCGTGGTCGAAGAGCGCCCTGGCCATATTGTGTTCCGTACCACACGGTCGCTGCCACCGAAGAACGGCCTCACTGTCGCGGCGGCCTGGCAAAAGGGCGTGGTCACGCCGCCGAGCGAGTCACAGCTGGCGGGCTGGTGGCTCTCGGATAACCTTGCGGTGCCGGTCGCGGTTGTCGGCCTCGCGCTGCTGCTAGCCTTCTACTACTACGCTTGGCAGCGTGTCGGCCGCGATCCGCCGCGCGGCACGGTCATCCCGCTGTTCGGTCCGCCGACCGGCATGTCGGCGGCCGCAACCCGCTATGTGAGCAATCTCGGCTTCGACCAGCGCTGCTTCACGGCCGCGGTGGTCGATTGCGGCGTCAACGGGCATCTCAGGATCACCGGCGGCGGCAGCGACAAGCCAGTGCTCGTGCATCGTGGTGGTGGCAAGCCAGTGCCCGCGGCCGAGGCCGCCATGGTCCATAAGCTGTTCGCACGCAAGTCGTCGCTGACGCTCGATCAGGTCAATCATGAGACGTTGAGCAGCGCGCGCGAGGCGCTCAGCAATGGCTTGGACCAGGCCTTTCTGGGCAAGCTATTCACCAACAATTTCGGCTGGTCCGGCTTTGGTCTCTTTGCAGTGATCGCGCTCATCGTGGCAGTGATACTGAGTCTTGTATTCAGCCACAGCGACAATCAAGTCGGCGGCCTGATCGCGGGCGTTGCGGTGCCGCTGCTCTTTGTCCTTGGCGGCGCAGGCTTGATCTATGGCGGGCTGCAGCGCAATCCGACCAGCTACTGGCGCATCATTGTGGGTGGGGCAATTCTGGGGGGCTTTGCGGCTGGCGGTCTCGTTCTGGTGATAGCCAACGGCCACGGCTGGATCGATCTTGTACCGGCGATGGCCTGCTATGTCGCTGCCGCGTTCGCCGGCATCGGGTTTCCCTGGCTGCAGGCGCCCTCGTTGGAGGGCCGCAAGGTCATGGATCAAATCGAGGGCTTCCGCGACTATCTCGGCGTCGCCGAGGAGGATCGGCTCAATGCCCTCAATCCACCCGACAAGACGCCAGAGCTGTTCGAGCGCTTCCTGCCCTATGCCATCGCGCTCGATGTCGAGAACGCCTGGGCCAAGCGTTTTGCGGGCGTGCTTGCGGCGGCGGGCGCGGCAGCGGCCACCACGGCCTGGTATGCGGGCAGCGACAATTGGTCGAACGATCCAGTCGGTTTTGCGAACCACCTGAGCGGCGATCTCAACCTGACAATTTCCTCTGCCTCGACAGCGCCCGGCTCGAGCGACAGCGGTGGCGGCGGGGGTGGCAGTGGAGGCGGCGGCTCCTCGGGTGGAGGCGGAGGAGGTGGAGGCGGCGGCGGCTGGTAGATCGCACGCAGCGCGGTCGCAGTGCTTGCTATTGCGCCCTCTCCGCGCTTGCTGGAAGAGGGCATGAAGGCATTTCAACAAACTCTGTTGGGTGGGGGGAAGCTGCAGCCCCTCACCTCGACTGTGCTTGCAAACGTCTGTCGCCGCCCTCTCCCCGCAAGCGGGGAGAGGGTGCAGCAATGAGCGCCGAGGGCGTTGACAATCGGCTAGCTCAGACAGGCCGCGCCCGAAACGACATGCGTGCGGGATTGTGCTCGAGATTGTGCTTGAGCCGCTCGACCGTATAGCCAGCCGTGCGCAGCCGCTGCGTGAAGTCTGCTTCGGTATATTGGGCAATGCCAAGCTGGCTGCGCAGCTTGCGATAGGGCGACACCGCGGTGCGCGCTAGCCCGCCGAGCGCAGCGAGCAAGAAGCCGTGACGCGCGGCATAACGCAGCAACGAAACGACGTCGGCGACCGCGCCTGCGTCGGGTGGAATGATGTCGGCTGCAATCAGCGCCCCGCCGGGCGCGAGCAGGCGCCGCCACAGCGCGAGCAGGCGCTCGAGTTCGGCCGCCGAGAGATACTGCACCACCGAGTTTGCGACGATCAGGTCGAGGCTGCCGTTCGGGTGCGTATCCAGATCCTCCGGCGTACAGATCTTGATCCGTGGATTGCCGGCAAAGCGCGCCGCCATCGAGGCGCGGACCGTCGCGGCTGCCTCGCATAGCCACACTTCCGCGGCGACCGCGGCCACCTTGTCGGCGTGAATCGCTTCGCCGCAGCCGAAGTCGAGCACGCGCGCCTGCGGGCCCGGCAGAAGGGACACGATGCCCTCCGCGATATCGCGGTAGTGCACGTCCTTGTGACGCGCATTGACATAGATCGAATGCTCGCCGTCCCAGAACGACCGCCAATCCGAAAGTGCCGCCATCCGTCGCGCCTCCGCCAAGGGCGCGGACTATAGGGCAGATCGCTGCCCATGTCAGAGGTTCGCCGGCGCGTTCGAATGACGCGCGTGGCCATCGTCGGGAAGGCGCCGACGACGAGCTCACAACGCGGCTTGACATGACTCTGTATTGCAGAGTACTCTGGCAAGTGAGAATGGTGCTGTAAACCTTGGAGGGAGGCTCCGATGAAATGGTTCAGATGGCTCGGCACCGCGATCGTGGCGGCGGTCTGCATCACAACCAGCCAGGCTCAGGAGCGGTTCGACTATGAGGTCCGCGAAGACATGTTCCGCGCCTTTGGCGGCAACGAAGCAGCGTTAAAGAGCGCGCTGGCGACCATCGACGCGAAGCTGAAGGAGCAGCCCGATCACGCGGAGGCGCTGGTGTGGCGAGGGGCCGCCCGCAACTGGATGGCTGGCCGGGCGTTCGAGGCGGGTGACGCGGCAGGCGCGCGCGCTCTTTCAGTCGCCGGGATGGCCGATATGGACCGTGCGCTCGCTCTGGAGCCGAACAATATCGGCGTCTTGGTCCCGCGTGCGGCCGTGCTGCTGGCTGCGGCCCGCAATCAGCGCGATGCGGCGCGGATGCGGGAGCTGGCGGGACAATCGGCTGGGAATTTTGAATCGGCGCTGGCGCTTCGCCGGAGCGCGTTTGCCAATCTCGGTCAGCACAACCGGGGTGAATATCTCTCAGGCCTTGCCGAAAGCTGGGCGCTTGCCGGCAATAAGGAAGTCGCCGAAGGTTATCTCCGGCGCATCATCGCCGACCTCCCGAATTCGGTGTACGCGGAACGGGCGGCCGCAAAGCTCACCAACTGGGACGATCGGCGGCCGCTCAATTGTCTGTCCTGTCATTAGTGTGGAATTGCCCCATGACCATCGACCCGAACGAGGCCGCTGCTTCCCTGCAAGATATCGCGACCATCGAGCGGCGGACGCATGAGGCGTTGTGCTACGGCGGCAGCAGTGCAATCTTCATCATGTGGGGAATTCTTGTTGCGAGTGGCTACGGCTTCACCGAGCTCTATCCGCGATCGGCCAGGATCATATGGCTTGCCGTGACGGGTATAGGCTGTGTCGGAACCGCTTCGATCATTGCAATGCGCCGGCGCGCGCGGCCGCAGGAGACGCGCGACTGGCGGCTGGTCTGGGCAATGGCCGCGCTTGCCGCCTTCGGCGCCGCGTGGTCCTACGTGCTTGGCCCAATCGTGCCGCGACCATTGATGTATTCCTTTCAGCCGACGCTCTTCCTGCTCGGCATCATCCTTGCCGGCCTGTGGCTCGGGCGTTTCTTTGTGGTCATAGGCCTCGTTGGCATCGCGCTCATTGCGTTGGGCCATCTCCTGTCCGAGCCCTGGTTGCGATTGTGGATGGCTGCGGTCATGAGCGGCACTTTAATCGTCGGCGGCATTTGGCTCGGCCGAAGCGGCGTGACGCGATGAGCGGTGTCAACGAGGTCATCCACCAGGCCATGCGGTTGAAGATCATGGCTGCCCTCAACGCGATCTCATCGAAGAAGGCGGCGATCGAGTTCACCCGGCTCAAGGCCCTGGTCGGGGCAACGGATGGCAATCTCGGTGCGCACCTCGAGACGCTCGAGAAGGCGGGCTACATCGTGATCGAGAAACGCTTCGAGGAGCGCAAGCCGCAGACGCGCGTGCGCATGAGCCCGACCGGGCGCCGCGCTTTCGCCGAGCACGTCGCCTATCTGCGGGAGATCATCGATAGTGCCGGAGCCTGAGCCTACGCACACCAGAGGCGGCGCAGCGGTCCGCGCGCGCCGTAGACCGGGTCGGTCTTCGGGACCGGCACCTGTGAAATCTGGCTGACCGCCTTGGCGTGTTCGGCCTTGCTGCCGCGGCAAAGGTCGTAGCGGCCATCCGACGGGTAGGCGCCGATGACCATCAGGTCTGGCCCCTTCCATAGGCATTGATGGCCAGTGCCGGCCGGCAGCACGGCCACGTCGCCGGGGCTCAGCACGATATCGCGACCCTGCGCGCCGCCGAAGCGAACCGTGGCGCGGCCGCGCGCGATGCCGAGCACTTCGTGAATGGAGGAATGGTAGTGGACATACGGATGGATGCCGTTGCGCCACATCTCGCCCCAGCCGTGCTCCGCGAACACCGCCTCGATGACGCTTTCCCGGTCGGGCGTGCCGGAGATGTCGATGGCATTGCGATAAATAAGCAGCGGCAGACGCGGGTTGTTGGGAATTGACCCGTCGTCCTCGAACATCAGCGCCAGGGGCTCAACTAGCTCGGTCGCGGTGGGCATGGGTATCCTGGTCCAGAGCCGTCGGACTTTATCGCACGCCACTGTAAATGGCTTCTTACCGAGGCAACCGACGGATGCGGCTAGTGCCCCGTTTCCCAGTTCGTGACACGCCTCAGCACATTCTGACATGAACTTCGGAAACAAAGGGGCACTAGCAAGTCTATGATTCTAGTGCCGCTTCTCGATTTGAAGTTCCCAATGGAGTTTGCTGCGGTGGTGTAGGAACTTCAAATCGGCGGCACTCGTGGTTCCAGCCGCCGGTGGGCTAGCCCTGCCGTCGCTCCCGCATCAGGCCTACGAACCGCTCGAACAGATAGCGGCTGTCGCGCGGGCCGGGCGACGCTTCAGGGTGATACTGTACCGAGAACACCGGCTTGTCCTTGAGCGCGATGCCGCAGTTCGAGCCGTCGAACAGCGACACATGGGTCTCCACGGCGTTCGCGGGCAAGGTCGCGCGGTCGACCGCGAAGCCGTGGTTCATGGAGGTGATCTCAACCTTGCCAGTGGTGAGGTCCTTCACCGGATGGTTCGCGCCATGGTGGCCCTGGTGCATCTTGGTGGTGGTGGCGCCGACCGCGATGCCGAGCATCTGATGGCCGAGGCAGATGCCGAACGTCGGCATGCCGCTGTCGATGATCTGCCGGATCACCGGCACCGCGTATTCCCCGGTCGCGGCCGGATCGCCCGGGCCGTTGGAGAGGAACACGCCGTCAGGCTTGAGCGCCATGATGTCTTCGGCCGAGGTCGTCGCCGGCACCACCGTCACCTTGCAGCCGTTCGCTGCGAGCAACCGAAGGATGTTGCGTTTGATGCCATAGTCGATGGCGACCACGTGGAATTGCGGCGCGCTCTGGCGGCCATAACCCTTGCCCCATTCCCACGGCGTCTCGTCCCAGGTGAAGCGCTGTGCGCTAGTGACCATCGGGACCAGGTCCATGCCGATGAGGCCCGGCCAGTCGCGCGCTTCTTGTCTGAGCGCGTCGAGATCGAAGCGGCTGTCAGGCGCGTGCGCGATCACGGCGTTCGGCATGCCTTTCTCGCGGATGAGACTCGTGAGCGCGCGGGTGTCGATGCCGGCAAGCCCGATCACGCCGCGCGCCTTCAGCCACTGGTCGAGATGGCGCGTGGCGCGATAGTTCGACGGATCGGTGATGGCGGTGTGCAGCACGACGCCGCGCGCGCCCGGCGTCGCTGCCAGGTTGACGGTCTCGATGTCGTCCTCGTTGGTGCCGACATTGCCGATATGCGGAAACGTGAAGGTGATGATCTGACCGGCGTAGGACGGGTCGGTCAGAATTTCCTCGTAGCCGGTCATGGCGGTGTTGAAGCAGACCTCGCCCACCGCATGGCCAGTGGACCCGAGACCCATGCCTTCCAGCACGGTGCCGTCGGCGAGCACCAGCAGGGCGGTCGCCGGGGGCTCCGTCCAGCCGTTCATGTCTTGTTTGGCGGTCATCAGCGGACTACATAGTCGCCCGTTGCGCCGCCGTCAAAGAGGGCTGGTGCTCCGAACCCGAAGTTCGCATGAGAGCTTACCGCACGTGCTTGCGAAGTTCGGAATCGGGACACTCGCTGTGGATGGGCTCACCGCCTTCGGCCTGACGTCGGTGACGGCGATGCTGGTTCTCTACGCGCTGGAGGACCGCGGTCCGGCGTACATTCTGGCGTTTGCGGCGGCCTGCGTGGTGGCCTCGGCTTACGGTTTTCTGCAAGGGGCGTGGCCGTTCGGTTTGGTCGAGGCGATCTGGGCGCTGATCGCGGTCCAACGGTGGCGGAAGCGGATGGCCGGCTGAGCCATCGGAGGCATGAGATCCATGGGCGGAGTTCTTCGGTCGTTGAGTGCGGTCCGTATCTTCGTCAATGACCTCGATCGTGCACGCCGTTTCTATGGCGATGTTCTCGAGCTGCGCGAGACCGCCACTGCGCCCGAATGGGCGGTGTTCGACATCGACGGCAAGAACCTCATTATCGAGAAGGTTCCGCCGGACGATCCGGAGCACGACCTCGTCGGCCGGCTGCTTGCCGTGTCGTTCGCAGTCGACGACATTGATGCTGCCTATCGCGATCTGACTGCGAAAGGTGTCTCGTTTCCCCAGCCGCCGGAAAAGCAAGGCTGGGGTGGTACGCTCGCCTTTCCACGCGATCCCGATGGCAACATCTTGACGCTGGTTGGTTAGCACGGCTGCAGGGTGACCGCATGATTGTCATGGAATCGACGGTGACATGTCCCCACTGCGGGCATCGCGCGATCGAGCGGATGCCGGACGATGCGTGTCGGATCGCGTATGATTGCAAGGGATGCGGGGAGCGTCTGGTTCCGCGAACGGGCGACTGTTGCGTGTTCTGCTCGTACGGGACCGCACCATGTCCGCCGATCCAGCGTCAGCGAATGGATCGCCCGACGTTGCTCTAACGAATGTGAGGTTCACGTGCTCCGCGACAAGATCAACGAATCCGTCAAGACAGCGATGAAGGCGCAGGACAAGCCGCGCCTTGCAACACTGCGCCTCATGAACGCGGCGATCAAGAATGCTGACATCGAGGCCGAGCGTGCAGGCAAGTCGCTGGGCGAGGATGATCTCCTCGGCCTGCTGCAGAAGATGATCAAGCAGCGCCAGGATTCGATCGAAGCCTATGATAAAGGCGGCCGCAAAGACCTTGCCGACCAGGAGCGTGGCGAGATCGAGGTGATCAAGGGCTTCCTGCCGCAACAGATGTCGGAAGCCGAGGCCAAGGCCGCGATTGCGACTGCGATCAAGGACACCGGCGCTGCCGGCATGAAGGACATGGGGAAGGTGATGGCCGCGCTGAAGGAACGCCACGCCGGCAAGATGGACTTCGGCAAGGCGAGCGGGCTGGTGAAGGGGCTGTTGTCCGGCGGATGATTTTTGTAGCCCGGATTGAGCGAAGCGAAATCCGGGGCATTTCAGTGCAGGTGTCCTGGATTTCGCTGCGCTCAATCCGGGCTGCAAAGGCACTGTATTCACCCAACGAGCGCACGCAGCGCCATGAACACGACCGCACCGCCGCCGATCAACATCATCGGGTGCAGCAGCGGCTTCCACGTGAGCAGCGCGCAGGCTGCGAACGCCATCACCCAGGCCAGCGGTCCCGAGTCCTCGACCCGCAGGATCACCACGCCGCCCGCGATCATCAGGCCGGCGCCGATCGGGCGCAGCCCGTTCTCGATCGCGGCATGCCAGCGCGAGCCGCGATAGCGGTTCCAGACGCTGGCGATCACGAAGCAGAGCGCAGAGGAGGGCAGGTAGAGCGCAAGCGTCGCGACGAGCGCGCCCGCGAGCCCGGCGACCCGCCAGCCGAGGATCGTGGTCAGCATCGAGCCGGGCCCTGGCGTTACCCGTGCAATCGCGAACAGTTCGAGATATTCGCGGCCCGTGATCCAGTGATAGACGTCGACCGCCTGGTGTTGCAGCGGCGCATAGATCGCGGAGGCGCCGCCGAGCGCGACCAGCGAGAGCGGCGCGATCACGATGATCAGTGCGATGAGTGGATTGTCACTCATTCGGAGCCTTCTGGGGCGGGCGCATATAAGCGGCCGCGATGCTGAGCGGCGCCAGCGTGAGCAGGACCGGCAGCGGCGGCCACTGCAGCAGGCCGACCGCCACGAAGGTCGCGATCAGCGCCAGCATCGAAGGAATGTGGCGCACGGCGCCCTTCATCGACGCCATGCCGAGCCGGAAGATCATGCCGACCGCAACCGTGGCGATGCCGCTCATGGCAGCAGTGAAGCCCGGTAGCCCGACCAGGCGATTGTAGACGACCGCGGCCGCAATCACGATGAAGAACGGTCCCGAGAGCAGGCCCGCGAGCGCGACAGCGGAGCCGGCGGCGCCGCGCACATGCTGGCCGATATAGACCGCCATGTTGGTTGAGTTCACGCCGGGCAGCAGCTGTGAGAGCGAATAGCCGGAGAAGAACTCGTCGTTGGTCATCCAGCCGCGCACCAGCACCACCTCGCGGTGGAACCAGGCAGTGAGCCCACCGCCGAAGCTGAACAAGCCGACTCCGAAGAACAGCTTGTAGAGTGCAAGGAGGGAGACGGATGTAGTGTTTTTTTGCATCAACGTGTCGTAAGTAACTTAGCAAGCACTTGGCGAGACGTTCCGCCGCGTGGCGGCGGATTGCGGCCTTGAAGCGGTCGCCGCTATGTTAGGTTAGAGCAGGAAACGCTTCCGGAGGGAACTCATGCCGCGCATGCTTGCAATGCCGCTTGTCGCCGCGTCGCTGCTCCTGCTGATGCCGGCGCAAGTGTCGGCTCAGACGCAGGACTATCCGACGAAGACCGTGCGGGTGATCATTCCGCTCGGGGCGGGCGGTGGCGGCGATATCTTCACCCGGGCGCTTACCGACGAGCTGCAGAAGCGGCTTGGCCGTTCCTTCGTGGTCGAGAACCGTACTGGCGGCGGGCTTAATATCGGCACCCGCGCCTGCGCAGAATCTCCACCCGATGGCTACACCATCTGCGTGATCTCGAACGAGCCGATCGTCTACAACCGGTTCCTATATAAGAGTCTGCCGTTCAACCCAGAGAAGGATTTCGAGCCGATCACCAATCTGTTTTTCAACACGCTCGCGTTTGCGGTCAATCCCGACCTGAAAGTGCGCACCATCCCCGAGCTGATGGCGCTCGCGAAGACGCGGCAGTTGAGCTACAGCACGTTCTCGTTTCCCCTCGCATATTTCATGGAGAAGCTGACAAAGCAGTACGGCGTCGACATCGTGCGGGTGCCTTATCGCAGCGGCAACGAAGTGATGACGGCGCTCTTGTCCGGAGCAACGCCGGTCACGCTTCTCGGGCTTGCCAACATGGTCCCGCAGTTGCAGAGCGGTCACGCGCTCGCGCTTGCGGTCAATGCCAACTCGCGCTCGCCGCTGTTTCCTTCGGTGCCGACGATCGCGGAGGCGACCGGAGAGGTGCTGCCGCAGTCCTGGTTCGGGCTGTTCGCGCCGGCCGGCACGCCCAAGCCGATCATCAATAAGTTGGCTGCGGAAGTCGCGGCAATCACGGCCGAGCCTGCGTTTCATCAGAAGGTCTACATCGACCGTGCGGTTGAGCGGGCGGTCGACACGCCCGAGGCATTCGCGCGCTTCATCCTGCAGGATCGCGCGACCGCGGCACGCATCGTGAAGGAATCCGGCGTGCAGCCGGAGTGAGCTCTTAGCGCAAAAAATCACTACGGGGACACGTTCGCACCTGCCGCGGGCTCCTACCCTCGCCCCGCGTAGCGGGGAGAGGGTGGCCCGAGCGAAGCGAGGGCCGGGTGAGGGAGGCGCATTCGTTCACGCCTTGCTGCGATTGCCCCTCACCCGGCTCGCATCTTCGATGCTCGCCACCCTCTCCCCGCTGCGCGGGGCGAGGGTACCCGAGTTCGCGGCGCCGATGCTCCGTGGCGGCACAGTTCAGACTCGTGGCACGACTGGCAGCAGGATGCATGAGGCGTGTGCAGCGTCATGATGGATCGTGTCACTGCCGATCAGCGTCGGATGATAGGGATGAGTGAACACGGCGTCGGTGAGCGCTGAGTCACCATTGGCGATCTCGAGCCGGATGCGGTGGCCTTGCTTGAACACATAAGCGCAGGGCAGCACCTCGATATCGAACTGATAGATCTCGCCCGGATTGAGCGGCTGCGGATTAGCATGGGTGTAGAACGGCCGCAGTGCCGTCGAACGCGCCTCGTCCTTCTCGCGGTGCGAGGCCTTGAGCCAGCCCTTTGACACGTTGGTAAAGGCTGGTTGCACGCCTTTCGCACGCGCGGCGTCGTCCTGCGGATGCTGATCGGCGAGCTTGACGATGAAGCGGGTGTCGATCTGGTCGGATGAGGCGAACAGTCTGAGTATGATTGGGCCGGTCACTTCGAGATCATGTGCAAGTGGTGCCGACGTGAAGGTGAGCACGCGCCGCACCGGATCGGGCCGTCCGTCCGGGCCGTTGGCCACCACGCCGTTCGTCCACTTCCAATCCGGATAGGTATAGCTCGTTCCGCCTTCGTCTGCCGCCGGCGGCTCCGGTCCGAGCCCGCCATCGTTGAGTGACGTGACGCTGCCCGATGCTCCTCCGCGCAGATAGTAGGGAACATGCTTGGCGCGCCTGAGCGGCCATTCGTCTTCTTCACGCCAGACGTTCGCGCCACGTACGTAAAACCGTGCCGGCGCCCCGTCCATGAAGCCGTTGTTCTTACCCTTGAGGTGCAGGTCGTAGAACGGCAACAGCTCCTTCTCATGGAACTCGACCTGGTCGTACTGATGGTGCGCCTCGTGCACGGTCTTGGCGCCGGTGACAACGAGCTTCTTTGGCGCCTTCACCTGCTCGTAGCCCAGAATGTTGCCGCGCAGGTGCAGCCCCATCTTGCCCCAGTGCCCGATCGAGAGCACCGGCACCTTGATGTCGCCCAGCCGCCAATAAGGCGAGCGCTCGCGCCAGAATTCGTCATCGAGCGAGTGCTCGGTGATCGCGCCGACGAGATCGAAGCGCATCGGCGCGCGACCTGAGCGGTCGGCGGGGCGGTGCTGGTTGTCGGCGCGCAGGCTGGTGTACCAGTGCGAGCGATAATTGCAGAAAATCCCGCCGTGATAGTTCGAGCAGCGATACTGGTCGACGAGGCCGTCATAGGGCGCGATGCAGGATAGGCCCGGGGGATTGAGGGTCGCCATCAGCCACTGCGCCATCGCGTAGTAGGACTGCCCGATGCCGCCGACGCGGCCGTTGCACCAGGGCTGCTCCACGATCCAGGCGATCAGCTCGACGTAGTCCTGCTGCTCGGTGCGATCCATGAAGCCGAATTCACCTTCCGAGCGGCCGGAGCCGCGCACATCGGCATGCACATAGGCGTAGCCCTGGTCGACGTACCACTCGACCGGTCCGGTCTCGCGCCAGAGAAACAGCGGGAAGGCCGGCACGGTGTCGAACTCGTGCTGATAGGGCGAGGCCGCAAACAGTGCCGGCACCGGTTCATCACCCGGCGGCCGATAGACGCAGAGCGAGAGCCGTACGCCGTCGCGCATGGTGACCTTGATGTCCTGGTCGATTTTCATCCATCAGTTCCAGAGTCTGTAGTCTGTAGCCCGGGTTGAGCGTAGGGAAACCCGGGGAGAACGGACAGCTTGAACCCGGGTTTCGCTTCGCTCAACCCGGGCTACTTGCTGCAGGCGCGACCGAGCATCGCGTTGCCCGACACAATGCCTCCTGATTTACTTCGGAAATCCAAGCGAGGAAATCCGCGATGCTCCGCCTGATGATCTCTTGTCTGGTCGCGTGTGGCCTGTCCCCTGCTTACGCGCAGGACTATCCCAACCGCCCGATCCGGGTGATCGTAACCACGAGTCCGGGCGGCATCAGCGACGTGTTCCTGCGCGCGCTCGGCGAGGCGCTGCATCAGCGCCTGGGGCAGCCCCTGGTGGTTGAGAATCGCGCTGGCGGCAACATGATTATCGGGGCGCGCGCCTGCGCCGAGGCGGCGCCCGACGGTTACACGCTTTGCGTGATGCCGGGCGAGCCGCTCACCTACAACCAGTTCCAATTCAAGAACCTGCCCTACGATCCGGACAAGAGCTTCCAGCCGATCACCAACTTTTTCTTTCTCACACAAACGCTGGGCGTGAGCGCGAAGCTGAACGTGAAGAGCATTGCTGAACTCGCCGCCTACTCGAAGGCGCATGCCGGCACGCTCTCCTATTCGGCGCCGTCGTCGTCGCTGATCGTGTTCATGGAGAAGTGGAAGCAGGAGACTGGCGCCGACCTCGTGCGGGTGCCCTTCAAGGGTGGCGGCGACACCATCAACGGCATTCTGTCCGGCGTCACGCCGGTCGGCTTCCTCGGTCTCGGCAACATGATCTCGCACATCCGCGCCGGGACGATCACCCCCATCCTCACCGACGGTGAGAAGAGCTCGCCGCTGATCCCGGATGTCACGACGCTCGGCGATATCGGCTTCGCGCGCGACCATACCCGCGCGTTCTTCGGGCTGCTCGCACCTGCCGGCATCCCGCGCGCGCTGGTCGACAGGCTGCGCGGCGAGATCGTGAGCATTGCGAACGATCCTTCGTTCCGCAATCGTCACATGGTCGATCGCGCGCTCGAGCCGGTGATGAATACGCCGGAGGAGTTTCGCCAGTTCCTGATCGACGACCGCGTGCGCGCCGAGAAGATCGTGAAGGCGGCGGGGCTGTCGCCGCAGTAAGATCTAATCCTGTAGCCCGGATGGAGCGAAGCGACATCCGGGACAGCTATGCTGCATTATGCCCCGGATGTCGCTTCGCTCCATCCGGGCTACACATGCTCAGTCGATCAACAAGACACTTGGGAGGACGCGACCATGCAGGATGACGCGCGCGCATCTCGACCGCAGGTGCCAACGAACCGCCGCCGTTTCATGGCATCCGCCGCAGCGACGCTCCTTGTCGGGGCGGCCGGTCGAATGCCCGCCTTTGCTCAAGGTCCATCACGTACGCTCATCAAGGGCGGCGTGGTCTTGAGCTTCGACCGCGGCGTCGGCGATTTCGACAAGGCCGACGTGCTGATCGAAGGCAACCGGATCGTGGCGGTGCGGCCCGACATCAGTGCGCAGGCGACCGTGGTCGATGCCGCCGACATGATCGTGCTGCCGGGGTTCATCGATACCCACCATCACTGCTACCAGAGCGCTTTGCGCAACGTTCTGGCGAACGGGCTTCTCTCCGATTATTTTCGCGACATTTCCGGCGCCGCCACCAATTACTACCGGCCCGAGGACGCTTACATTGGCAACCTGATCGGCGCGCTGCGCGCGCTCGACGCCGGCATCACCACGATCACTGATCTGTCGCAAGTCTCGAACTCGCCCGAGCACAGTGACGCCCTGATCAAGGGCCTCAAGGATTCCGGCATTCGCGCGGTCTATGCCTATTCGCGCGGCTCGGGTGCCGCGGCCAAATATCCCGGCGATGTCGAGCGTATCCAGAAACAGCACTTCGCCTCATCGGATCAACTGGTGACGCTCGCGCTCGGCACCGCGGTGAACAAGGAGCAATGGCTGCTGGCGCGCCGACATGGCCTGCGCATCTTCACGCATGTGGTCGGCGGCAATCCCGGCGTCGGGCCCGACGAGGTGATGAAGCTCGGCGATGAAGGGCTCATGGGCCCGGACAACGTCTATATCCATTTCACCAATGCGAGCGACGCGCAGATGCGCCGGATCAAGGACACCGGCGGCTCGCTGTCGATCGCGTGCCCGATCGAGATGGCCATGCGCCACGGCACGCCGCCGATTCAGCAGGCGCTCGACGCCGGCATAAGGCCGAGCCTGTCGAGCGACGTCGAGACCACCATGGCGGCCGACATGTTCTCGCAGATGCGATCGGTGTTCACCTTGCAACGCGCGCTCCTCAACGAGCGCTCGATCAAGGGCGAGAAGAATCTGCCGCCACTTCTTCAGTCGCGCGACGTGATCGAGTTTGCCACCTTGCAAGGTGCGCGCACCGACGGGCTCGACGCGAAGGTCGGCACGCTCACACCCGGCAGGGAGGCCGACATCGTGCTGCTGCGCACCGACCTCACCAACACGTTGCCGTTCAACAACGCCTACGGAGCGATCGTCACCGCGATGGACACCAGCAACGTCGATACAGTGTTCGTGGCCGGCAAGGCGGTCAAGCGCGCCGGCAAGCTCCTCGACGTCGATCTCGCCAGCGTGCGTCGGCAGGCGGCCGCGTCGCGCGATTATCTCGTCGGCCGACTGGGCTGGCCGCGCTCGGTCATCGACACCAGCCTGTCCGGGCACTGAGAACGATCACGACACCTGCAGCAGGGTGTCGGCGAGCCAGTCGGGCGCATCCACCATCACGTCGTGACCGGAGGCGGGCGCCTCGAGGGTCCGCCAGGTCTTGTCGACCTTGCACTCGGCGAGCGCCTTGTCGAACGCCGGCTGCGGATACTTGACCGCACGGATGTAGGTCTTCTTCGCGACCTTCTCGCGCGCGCCGGTGAGCTTGATCGGCTGCAGCGCCACGCCGTTCGGCTGCGAGGTCGTCTTCGAGTCGACCCAGGGGCGGTCCTTCTCATTGACGAAGAATGCTTCGGCACGCGGCGCCGGGCGCCCAGCCTCGCCGCGGGCGACTGCTTCGAGCAGCGCCTTGCGGCTGAACTCGGAGGCAAAATCGAATCCGCGCTGGCCATCCTCGGGCTTGAACGCATCGAGCCACACGATCGATGCAATGCGATCGAGCGTGTGCTCGATGGCGCCGGAGCCCGGCCAGCCACCGTATGAATGCACGACCAGACAGATGTCGTGCAGGTCCTCCCATTTGATCAGGTTGACGATGTCGGCGATGTGAGTGTCGAGATTGATGTCCTTGCTCATGAGATGCGAGCGATCGCCCACGCCGGTCAGCGTCGGCGTGTAGACCTTGTGGCCCTTCTTCTCGAGAAGGTCGGCGACGCGCCGCCAGCACCAACCGCCGTGCCAGGCGCCGTGCACCAGCACAAAGGTCTTGCGCGCTTGCGCCAACGCAGGCGTGCTGCCAAGCGCGGCGGCGCTGGCACCCGCAGTTGCGCTTGCGAGCACGGTCCGGCGCGTGATCGACGGGTCGTTGGTTTCCGACATGATGTTTCCTCCCGGCAGGGTGATTGACATGCTTGTTATGAACTGTAGCGGGATCGCGCGGGCGTGTCGCGGGCCGCCGCCGCGCTCAGTTTGTAGGGTGGGCAAAAGGCGCGGGCAAGGATTTCGGCGTTGCCATTTCGCACAGCAAAGCGCCGTGCCCACCGCGCGCAGACGAGAGGCCAATGGTGGGCACAGCGCTGCGTCGTGCAGTTGGATAGACATAAGTGCGTTGACCGCGCTTTTGCCCATTCTACGGCGCTTCAGCGGTTGGCCGAAAATCGCTTCGCCTGCTCGACCGCGCGCGGTGGCACCGCCACCGCCTGGCGCACGATCTCCTGCAGCCGCTCGCCCGCAAGCGGATCGATGTCGGTCCCGCTTTTGGCAACATCCGCGAGCAGGCCGGGATCGCGCATCGCCGCCATGAAGGCGCGCCGCAGCATGGCGACCGTGTCGGCCGGCACGCCCGGCGGCGCCACGATCGAGCGGCCGATATCGCTGCCGCTGGCGTAAAGCCCCAGCACCTGGCGCTGCTCTGCGGTCTGCGCCAGGTCAACGACCGCGGGCACGTTGGGCAGCTCCGGATGGCGCACGAGCGCATATTGCACCAGGAGATTGATCTTGCCCTCGCGCAGCCATTCCGGCCGCACCGTCTTGGTGATCGACCACGGCCGCACCAGGCCTTCGACCTCGCCGCGCTCGACGGCGATGCTCACCATGTTCACGCCTTCATAGCCGGCAACGACCTTGAACTTCATGCCGAACATGGCGTTGAGGATGCGCGGGAACACCACAGACGATGACTCCGGCCCGGTGCCGCCGAGAATTGCCTCCTTGCTGCGCGCGTCCTCGATCGTCTTGACCGCGGCGGTGTGCCAGACCTGTTGGACTTCCACGTTGGAATTGAGCCGCCCAATCCAGTTGAAGGCCGGCGCATCGTAGCGCAGCGCGCTCTCGCCGAGCGCCTGCGCGATCGCGACCGTCTGCGGCACCACACCGAGCACGCTGCCGTCGCGCACCGCCACATTGAACAGATGCTGTGTGCCATTGAGGCCGCCGGCGCCCGGCATGGTGCGCACGATCACGT